>Ga0193726_1003183_pt1 | contig 10586 bp, 10 predicted proteins | sample H2c1metaG_FD_144928 | JGI IMG/M metagenome (GOLD analysis project Ga0193726, IMG submission 144928) | Soil microbial communities from a riparian zone of the East river system, Colorado, United States - H2c1 | ecosystem: Environmental > Terrestrial > Soil > Riparian zone | place: USA: East River... | reverse complement strand
GGCGCTGCTGGTGTTGTTCCGCCAGCGTCGCGATCTCCGGATTTGCCGCAGCCGCTCGCAACGCTGCAATCGCCACCGGCAGCGCCGCTCGGGCCGCCGCCCCGGTTGGAGCATATTGCTGGCGCAACAGTTCTTGTGCCTTGGCTGACCACGGCATCAATTCGCAGTCCAGGCAGACCCAGTCGGTCTTCAGCTCTTCCCAAATGCCAGCCGTTTCTACAGCCCTGCGGACTTTTTCCAGAAACTCCGACTCCAGAGGAGCGTCATTGAAGAACCGGCGGCCCGTACGCGTATAGCAGACTCCAGCCTCGCCCTCCATAATTCCAAACCATTTGCGCGCAGCATCGGCGTCACGACAGACAACGACTACCGCTCGCGATCCCATGTGCTTCTGTTGGCAGACCACCTTGTCCACGCCCTCGTGCAGGTAGTAGGCAAAGGCTTCTTCAGGATGTTCGAGCAGTCCGTCACGTTTACTGGTCTCACATGGGGACATCGTGGGCGGCAGATAGATGAGCCACTTTGGATTTACCGCAAATCGGCTCACCACCTCCAGGGCTGTGATCGCATTCTCTTCTCGAATCGTGATGTTGCGGTGCAACCGCGTGTTAATGATCCGCTTGCCGATGACATCCTCGATGTCGAGCAGGTCATCCAGTTGCTGTTGTGCAGTCAGGGCTGGTGCCATTTCCTCCTGGGACAAGAACGGTTTGGCCGACTCGTAATAAGCTCGGAGAGCAGAAACCGACATCAATTCCCGTTCGGGATAACGGAGGGCAGTCAATTTTCCGCCGAACACGCACCCGGTATCTATGTTGATCGTGCGGTTCAGCCATTCCGGCTCGGCAACCGGCGTATGCCCGTAAACCACCATCGCCTTGCCACGATACTCAGCCGCCCAGTTGTAACGCACTGGGAGTCCGTATTCGTCGGTCTCCCCGGTGGTCTCTCCATAGAGCGCAAAATCGCGCACTTTGCCAGAGCCGCGTCCCTGCATCTCTTCTCTCATGCCGGCGTGCGCTACGACGAGCTTCCCTTCGTCGAACACATAGTGGCTGACCAGATCGTCGAGAAACTTGATGACCGTCTGTTTGAATTCTGGAGTCTCCTGATCGAGCTGTTCGACGGAGTCGGCCAATCCGTGCGTCAACTGCACATCGCGTCCCTTCAGTTTCCGCATCAGCTTCATGTCATGATTTCCAGGAACGCAGAACGCCGTGCCGTCTTCAACCATTTTCATGACCAGGCGCAGCACTTCTGGGATCTTGGGTCCGCGGTCAACCAGATCCCCAACGAGAATCGCTCTGCGACCATCCGGCGGAGTCACACTTGGTGCTGTCGGTCCATCGTTGATCTTGTAACCGAGCTGAACGAGCAAAGCGGTCAACTCTTCGTAGCAACCATGCACGTCCCCGATGATGTCGAACGGTCCATGCTCGTGTTTCAGGTTATTCCAAAGCGGCTGTCGCACGATCGCGACCGAGGAGACCTCCTCTGGACTCGCCAGCACGAAGACATGACGGAAGCCTTCGCGTTCAAGTCCCCGCAGCGAACGCCGCAGTTGCTGGGACTGGTTTCTGATAACGTGAGGGCCGAACTGGCGGTCGGGCCGATTCTGATTGCGTTCGTGGCAGACCTTCTCTGGCAGGTTCAGAACGATCGCCACCGGCAACACATGAAACTCGCGAGCGAGCGCCACGAGCGGCTTGCGCGCCTCAGGCTGGACGTTTGTCGCGTCAACTACGGTCAGGCGGCCAGCAGCGAGCCTCTTGCGAGCGACGTAGTGCAAGACATCGAATGCATCATTCGTAGCCTCCTGGGAATTCTCCTCGTCGGACACAAGGCCGCGACAGAAGTCTGAAGAGAGAGCCTCCGTGGCTTTGAAGTGCTCCCGGGCGAAACTCGACTTGCCGCAGCCGGATGGACCAATGAGAACGACCAGGGAAAGTTCAGGAATCGTTATCGTCACAGGCTGAAGACCCCCATTTGCGTGGGCGCACCGACTTGGGGATCTTCTTCTCCTACGGGCAGAAACCTTACTGCGTACCCAAACCGTTCAGAGATTTGGCGTGACCACTGCTGGAATTGCTCCCGAGTCCATTCAAAGCGGTGATCCTTATGACGGAACCTTCCCGCTGGCAGGGTTTCAAACATCACGTTGTACTCGCAGTTGGGTGTGGTTATGATGATTGTTTTCGGACGTGCCGCTTCGAAAAGAACGCGCTCGAATGCCGCCAGCCGGGGTGCATCCAGATGCTCGATGACTTCCACCACCGTGGCCGCGTCGTACCCGGCCAGGCGCTTGTCGCGATACATCAGCGAACCATGCATCAATTTCAGCCGCTCCTTCTGTTTCGTGGGCATCCGGTCGAGTCGCAGACGGTGGCTCGCAATCTCAAGACTTCGGTACGAAACATCCATACCCACGATCTCGGTCAGTGACTTCTCATCCCACAGGGCTCGCAGCAGTTTCCCTTCTCCGCAGCCTAGGTCCAGGACGCGCTTCGCTTCGACGGATCGAAGCACAGCAACCACTGCTCCCATACGCTGCTGCCAGAGCCGAATCGGCTCCTCCATTTTCGTTTCTTCTTCAGAGTGGGCTTCCTCGGTTGCGTCAGGATCGGGGTTGTCTTCCTCCGCCAGCCTGGCGAGTGCTTCTCTGGCCAATTGCCTCTGGCGCGGAAGGTACCTCTTTACGATCGCCTCTCTGTGCGGGTGCGACGCCAGCCAGCCTTCCCCTTTGCGCAAGAGCTTCTCAACCTCGTCCTTGCCAATCCAGTAGTGCTTTTCAGCATCCAGCACCGGCACCAGCACGTAGAGATGATTGAGCAGATCCCGCAAGCGGAACGCCCCCGCCAAGGTCACAGAGTAGTACGGTCCCTCCCCCCACTCTGGAAATTTCTCGTCGAGGGGATGATGCTCCGTACTCACGCTGTACCCCAGAGGCTCGAATAGCTCGCGGATCAGCCCCTCACCTCCGCGGCAAGCCACGACCGTCAGGTTTGCCGTCAACGGCATTGCTTGGTCCGCTAGTTCTTGCCTCCCCTTGCTGCGCCCAGACATGGCTGTCCCGAAAGCGCGCCCCATGGCGACGCTAAGGAAAGAAGAGAGGACATAGGGCCGGTCGTTCACATACTGATCGAGAGTTCCGCCCTCATGCTGACCCCGCTTGCCGCGAACCAGTCCAACCGGATCGACATCGAGCAGCAAGGCAACCGTACACCGTTCTGCGGTCGCTTCCGGGTAGAAAACATGTGCTTTCCCAAACGACAGCTCGAAGGTGTGCAACTTTGCCGGATTCTTGTGAAGCAGGTAGCCCAAGTCCGTTGCCGGGTTATGCGTAGTTGTGAGCGTCAGCAGCATTGGTAGATGATGGCGCGGTATCAGCTAGGCTGGCCCGTTTCCATCGCATCCCCTTTCAAACCGTGCGTGCCGTTTTCCGGCGCACGACTTACCGATGATCTTCTGAGTGTTGCTTGCATAGGGTATCGCACCGTGCCCATCAAACGATGAAGGCCCATAGCGTAGAGCTGTTCATGGGTAAAGGAGGGTCGCTTCGTGGGTCGTTGGCCGCCGCGCCGATACTGCCAGCGTCGAAGACTTTGTACCACGAAGTGATCCATACTGCTGAATTTCCGATCGGCATTGCCGGTACGGAAATAATTTCCCCACCCGCGAAGTACGGGATTTAGTTCCACGATCAACTGTTTCACGTCCTTCCCGCTCTGCTGCTTACTGGTAAGCTCTCGTATCCGCGTTCGGAGTTTTTTCATCGCCTTCGGGCTTGGCCATGGTTGCGTGAAGTACCGACGAGGGTTGCGCTGGATGCTCCGCCTCTTGCGAATCGTGCACCCCAGGAAGGCTATTGCGTTCACTGATTGTTGCAGCCCGCTTGGTTTGCTCCTCTCTTTTACAAGAGCTTTTGACACTCCGCCTAGCCGCTCGGATCTTCTCCTCACGACCGGAGTCTGCTACCGGGCGCTCCGGCGCTTACCCGGTCAGGACTTTCACCCGCTAGAACAATGCGTCTTTCAGGACGCGCCATGGTCGAATTATACGAGTCCGCAACCTCTAGGTTTGGCGCGCATGTCCCGCGTCGAAAGCATCAGAAATGGTTCGGGTGGCAGGGGTTGAACCTGCGTGGACACGCGCCCAAGACATTTTTTGTGGCGACTACAGGTGTCCCATGTACCCAGTGACTCCAAACCTCAGAACCACATCGACGTAGTCCTGGATCAGCACCATGCACGCCTCCAAGTCGCGATAAGCGAAGGGGCCGTCGGTGCGTAACGATGCATCTTCCAGTCCAGATGGAATCATGATTGACTTGCGCAAACCTGCGAAGTCATAGGCATCAGCGAGAGGCTTGCAGTCGCTTCGCGACATCGCCCGCCCCGTCCCGTGGCTCATTGAACTCAGAATTTCCAGCACCTTTTTCTTAGCCTGTACCAGAACAACGTCTCCCGACATGTGCGAAAAGAGAACCGACAGAGCACCGGGAAGAAGTCGAACTGAGCCTTTTCGAATGATCACTCCGCCATCATCTAGCTGCTCAAATGTGTTGTGGGGCAGATCGAGAAGCACTTCCGTTGCCCCAAACACCAAATCAAGCTTCTCGTTAATGGCCGCGCGGTTATCCGCCGCCCAATTCACGACACGTTCAAACTCCTGATCAAACCGGCTGGGCTTGTCGATTAGATCGTCCACATGTCCTGACTCGTTCCTCGACCCGGTATGAATCAGAAAATGCAATGGCCCGTCTTCGTATGGGACTATCGCATCCAAGAAATGGTTTCCGCCTCCCAGGTCACCCAAGGCTCCTTTGTCGGCCCGAACAGAATCGGCCACTTTGTCCCATCGAGCTTGGTCCAGATCATTCGGTTGCGCCGAGGATCGCACGAGCCTCATCCCGCATCCGCAGTCGGACACGGCGAACTTACGCCAGTCCGCCTGGCGAGTCAGGACAGCGGTACCGGTGGGAAGCGGAGACTTACCGGGGCAGGCGTCCGGAAGAAAAACAACCTGTTCCGCCTGAAGATCGTGAGGGAGCCAGGAATGGAGTTTCCCCAAGGGTTCAGCTGACAAATTCGTGATTTCCATATCATCCTGCGCCGCTATCGCGCCCCAAATTCTTTTTAACACCAAACAAAATTGGGCCGGGTGGCAGGAGTTGAACCTGCGTGGACATGTGCCCAAGACATGTGGGTGGCCGCTACCCTACACCCGGATCAGGGGAGAGGGACTTTCAGCCCTCTCCTGTTTAGCCCTTCACGCAAACCACCTGGCGCAACGTGTGCACCACGTCCACCAGATCGTGCTGCGCTTCCATCACCGCATCGATGAATTTGTACGCCATCGGCGTTTCGTCGATGACGTCCGCGTCCTTACGGCACTCGACTCCCGCCGTTGCCTTGGCGTGGTCGTCCAAGGTGAACCGGCGCTTGGCTTCGGTACGCGACATGGCGCGTCCGGCTCCATGGCTACAGCTCATGAAGCTTTCCGGATTGCCCTTGCCGCGCACGATGTACGAGCGCGCTCCCATACTGCCGGGAATAATTCCCATGTCCCCTTCGCGTGCCCGAACCGCTCCTTTTCGGGTGATGAGGACGTTCTCGCCGTAGTGGTGCTCCCAGGTCACGTAGTTGTGATGGCAGCTCACGACTTCCACATTGGCTTCGAACGCCGGAACTTCTTCCGAGCCCTGCACCGCCATGATCAGGTTGCGCATCATCAGTTCGCGGTTGGCCAGCGCATAGTCCTGCGCCCAGTGCACGGCGCGGACGTAATCCTCAAAATGCTCGGTTCCCTGCGGCAAGTACGCGAGATCCTTGTCCGGCAGGTTAATCATCCACAGGCGCGCGTCGTTCTTTGCCAGGTCGATGAAAAACGTGCCGAAGCGATTGCCGACGCCACGCGATCCCGAGTGCAACAGGAACCATACCTTCTCGTTTTCATCGAGGCAAACCTCAATGAAGTGATTCCCGGTGCCGAGCGTCCCCAGGTGATTGATGCGCTGCACATGGTTCAGCTTAGGATACTTGTCGACGATCGCCTGGTAAGCAAGCTCCATCTTCAGCCACACGTTGAGGTGATGCGCCGGTGCGTCCGACCACGCGCCGCGATCGTTCTTGCCACCGTTGTCGGTTCGTCCGTGCGGCACCGCCTTTTCAATCGCGGTGCGGATGCCGTGGAGATTGTCCGGCAAATGGTTGGCATGCAAAGAAGTCTGCACGGCCATCATGCCGCAACCAATATCCACACCGACCGCCGCGGGAATGATCGCCCCCCGTGTCGGAATCACACTGCCCACGGTCGCACCGATGCCCCAATGCACGTCAGGCATCGCCGCCACCCACTTGTAGATGAAGGGCAGCTGCGCGACGTTCAGCAACTGCTGGCGCGCTGCGTCCTCCAACGGGACGCCTCTCGTCCAGGCCTTGATGGGCACGCCTTTGTCCGGCTTGAATACGTTGTAACTGTTTTCGGTCATAGGTGTTTCCTCACTCCATGAACTTCAGTCTCCGGCATCACTCCGCCGGGACTATCTCGGGTACGAAACCAACCACGCGACACCGCGCTGGGACGTTTCGTGTCTGATAGTCAGTGCAGTACAGCACATCCAATTTCATCGGACGCACCGCCCCGCCGTATGCGCAGGAGATGGCACGCCGCGCATTTGCGGCATACTGCACGTGCGCGTGCAAGCAGCCCACACACAAGGGTTCGGGTTTCGCTGCATGGTTTTTCTTGCGAGCGATACGAGCCGCTTCATAAATCGCTTTCAAGAACATGACCAAGACAAAACATGGCATGGCGACCTCCTTTCTCCGATTACCCGGTTCTGAGACGCCTTCAGCGAACCAGGCTACTGCTGACGCTTGGTGGCTCGGCACGGAATTGAACCGTATCCACTGGCTTTTCAGACGAGCACTCTGCCGTCGAGTTCCCGAGCCAACACTTGGTGGACGGTGCGAGACTTGAACTCGCATTTTCACGGTTGCAGGCCGCGGGTAATCCCCTTATACGAACCGCCCATTTGGGGCGAGATGAGAGAATCGAACTCTCGTGACTGGAGCCACAATCCAGTGCCTAAGCCATTCGGCCAATCCCGCCATCGAATTTGGAGCTGCTGACTGGATTCCCACCAGCATCGACCTGCTTACAAGGCAGGTGCCTTTGTATGTCGGCCACAGCAGCAAAAACCCCTGGAGCTGGCGCGCAGCCTCGAACTGCGGTCGGGCGCTTACCGTGCGCCTGCTCTTCCCGTTGAGCTATACCAGCGAAGCTGGCGCGGCAATTCGAACGCCGATCACGGACATACGAGGACCGAGCTCTTCCCCACTGAGCTACACCAGCACAAAACTTCTTTGCCACAATCTGGAGGCGGTGGGGAGAATTGCACTCCCGCTTGTCTGCTTTGCAGGCAGATACCTTGCTGTCTTGGCTACACCGCCTCGAACATACTTACTGACTTGGAGCGGAAGGCGGGACTCGAACCCGCGGTCTCGACGTTGGCAACGTCGCGTCTTGGCCACTCGACGACTTCCGCCCTCACAAAATCATGGAAGGAGCAGCGAGAGTTGAACTCGCGTCATCGGGTTGGAGGCCCGAGGCACCATCCGCTATACCATGCTCGCTATGCACACTTGGCAGGGGTGACAGGATTCGAACCTGCTTGAACTCGTTTTGGAGACGTAGCCTTCATCACTCCTCGAACTCTTCTATCGCTCTTGTGACTTCCTCCCTTTACTCGTCGTCCCACAATTGGCTGCCGGGGAGCGATTCGAACGCCCGTACCCGGATTCAAAGTCCAGGGTCCTGCCACTAGACGACCCGGCATCACGCCCTCAGCGCGATTGCTTTCCTGCACCGCACACACAACACCGCTGACTCATCGACGTTATGGCCAAGTCTCGTGCGATCAATACGTGCGCGATCTGCCAACTCGCGGTGGTCTCCACCCCGATCGCAATAGAGTTCCGTCGCAAGCTCTATCTCAAAACCTTCGACTTCAATCACTTCTGTGCTCATAACTTGGTAGCAGCGGGGAGACTCGAACTCCCGTCTCGGCTCGGATGGAGCCTTGTCCTATCTCTAGACGGTGCTGCCCCCGCCCTCCTGGTAGCGCATGACGGAATTGAACCGTCGTTTCCTGTTGGAAAGACAGGCGGCCTGCCACTAGCCGAATGTGCCACAAAAAGCAATAGCCCCCGATTTGTATCGGAGGCTCGGAAAACTACGCGCTATAATCGCCCCCGTTACATGAACGTACCTTCCCCCGCTCCTTGCCACGTAAACGTGGCTGGTGTCGGGAAGCAATCGGTATGGGGTTTGCGTATCATTGCTAGATCTCAGTTATCACTCTGGCATGACTGCGCGGATCCGTCAATACCCAAAAGTGACTGTTACTATCCTTACTCCGGAACACTACTTCTATCAACCACAAGGCGGCCCTGACATTCTCGCAAAATTTCTGGCAGAACCGCTACTAGACCAGACGACCAGACGATTGCTGGCCGATCAGATGTCAAGAACTATGCTGAGCGGTTTGGCTACAAATCCGGCTGGAAGGAGAGAGAGGATCTCTTTATCTATTTGATTGAGCCCCCAATCGCCTTAAGCGTATTAATCCGGGCGCAAAGGTGCCAACATCGAAACTGAAAATACCAAATGGCGAGCGGGCCGGGAGTCAACCCCGGATTTGCGGCTTCGGGCGCTGCCGTGTTGTTCGGTTTACACTACCCACCCTCTGGAACTCGCGCCGGGAATCCAACCCGGATCTCTTCGTTAGGACCGAAGCGTCATCATGCCTTAGACCACGCGAGCCTACTTAATGTGGAGGGGATGCAGAGAATTGAACTCTGATCTCAAGGTTCGTAGCCTTGCGCCCTCATCCGTTGGACCACATCCCCACATTGGAGGCGGCAGCGAGATTTGAACTCGCATCGTCCGAGGTAGAAACTCGGAGCATTGATCCGTTATGCTATGCCGCCTCTTTGTTAACTGACTCTGGTGCGGGATGTGGGAATCGAACCCACTTCGTCTCGCTTAAAAGGCGAGTGCATATCCATATCTGCCAATCCCGCAAATTCTGGTGGGTGACGCTGGGATCGAACCAGCCTGGTCTCGCTTAAGAGGCGAGTGCATCAGCCATCTCTGCCAGTCACCCACGTTCAACATCAAAGTGGCGCAGGATGTTGAAATCGAACCAACGCCTCACGGTTATCGACCGCGGGCTCGACCTTCGAGCTAATCCTGCTTGGTGCGCCGTTCGGGAGTTGAACCCGCATCGGCTGGGTGCAGGCCAACTACTCAGGTCCGTTGAACTACCGGCGCGAAAAACTGGCGGAGGGTACAGGGTCGAACCTGTCTGGCCGCGCTAATCTGGCGCGCCGAAGTGGGTATACGCCACGGCCCCTCGCCGGAGGCTCCTCCATGGTGGCTCGCGATGGATTCGAACCATCCGCGACGGCCTTATGAGAGCCGCGTTCTTCCTACTGAACTAGCGAGCCTTGTCTGCCCTCACAAATTGGCTGGCCGGGCAGGATTCGAACCTGCGCATGGCGTGAGTAACAGTCACGTGCCTTTCCAGCTTGGCTACCGGCCAAAAACACGAAGGCCCCGATTTTGTCGGGGCCTTCCAGATGGATTTGGTCCTTGTCGTCATTTTCGAAATCGAGTATAGCATTGCTTTCAGCTGGAATCCACTACAGATGTTGGCAAAGTCGAGTGTTATTCTCATCCGCATGAATCCATTTGTTTGGAGGGACTAAGTGGTCGCTGGAATTACTAACTCCACCGCAGGGGAATCTAGGTTCAATCTACGAGCACGTTCGGCTAAACAGCCCAGACCCTCTGCCGGAGGATTCCCTTCTTTGTTTCGTCGAAGCGGGAACCGTTTACACGGGGTAGGGTCCTACCACACCTGTTGGTCCTAACTCCCTTCAACAGGCATTTCTAAGGAGCAGGCAAATGATTTCTGGTGCTCACATAATTGTCTACAGTAAAAACACCGAGGCGGACCGAGCATTTTTCCGCGACGTTCTCCAATTCGCATCTGTGGATGCGGGGCACGGCTGGCTGATCTTCGCCTTGCCGCCAGCAGAAGCCGCAGTCCACCCTTCCGATGAGAGTGGCACCCAGGAAGTCTATTTCATGTGCGACGATCTGAAAGCCGAAATGGCTTCCCTCGCGAAGAAGAACGTTCAGTGCTCTGAGGTTCAGGAAGCGCGATGGGGTTCCATTACGAAGATGCGACTTCCCGGTGGAGGCGAGGTCGGCCTTTATCAACCGAAGCATCCGACGGCCCTCGGCCTGAGATGAAGCGCCTCGGTGGGATCGCCCCACGTGTAAGCGGGTCACAGTCAAAGTAACACCGACGCCCGTCGTGTGAGGAAGTTTGCAGTGCGCCAGGAGCGATCGGCTAATCCGGGATCTACGGGAACAAGGAACCAACTTCAGCGCTGTCTGGATGGGTACTCTGAGCCGCGACGGAGCATTGAGGATGCGAGATGAACTCCGGCCGCACCGTATTTTGCGCAACTGATCCAGCATCTGCCCCACAAGCAGCCTCGCAAATGCGTGGC
>Ga0193726_1003182_pt1 | contig 10589 bp, 7 predicted proteins | sample H2c1metaG_FD_144928 | JGI IMG/M metagenome (GOLD analysis project Ga0193726, IMG submission 144928) | Soil microbial communities from a riparian zone of the East river system, Colorado, United States - H2c1 | ecosystem: Environmental > Terrestrial > Soil > Riparian zone | place: USA: East River... | reverse complement strand
CTTTTCCATTTTGCCTGCGCCGACTGCAACCACTTCGCCTTCCTGTGGCTTTTCTTTTGCCGAATCAGGGATGATGATGCCGCCCCGAACGGTTTCTTTATCTTCTATCCGCTTGACCAGAACTCGGTCATGCAGGGGGGTGATATTCACTGCCATATGTGCTTGCCCTCCGTAACGTTTGGTCGGAATGACCTTCTTGATTGAATTTAGTTGATTGAGGAACCAGAAAAGTGGCTTAGCACTCCTCTGATGCGACTGCTAATATAGTCGGAAGGGGCCGACATGTCAAGTGAGTGGATGACACTCAACCTGTGGATTTCTTCGCACCAGTATAGCTAAGCCACTTATTTACAGTATCTTACAGGTGCAAGGAAAATATTGCACTTGGTTGTTGATTTGCTGATTGTTCAGTGGCTAGAATCGGGCCACCTTCCGATGAATTTTCACGTCAATCTGCAACTCGTGCTCGCGACGGCGGGAACTTTGTTCTCGCTGTTCCTGATGATTCTGATTGTGGGTTATCGGAGACGGCGAATATTTGAACGCGTGCTGTTTTTTCTGGCGCTCGCGCTGTTCCTTTATTACTCGGGACTCCTTTTATTTTTGAATGCGTCGCAGTTTTACCTTTCCGGAATTCCCAGCAGCACAGCCAAGATTATCGATTTGCTCGTCTCGGTTGGCCTCGTCGCGCTGCCGGCGCTTCTCATCCATACACACCTAGCCTACGGGCGCGATCAGTTGGGAATGCCTTGGCGATGGTGGCACACGACGATCATGGTCTTCGCGTACGTACCCGTTGTTGGTTTCGGAACGACAATTCTAAAAAGCGGATTTTTGAATCAGGATAGATTCGGCGGGCTGACCGGCGGAACTTACGCAACGCCGAACATGATATGGCTCGTCGCAACAATCGTAGTTTGCGTTGCGCTGCAGATTGTATTCACTCGTCGAGCCATGACAATTGCCCAGCGCAGCTTCCATAGTTTTTTCGCCGTATATTTCGCGGGAATCGGACTACTGGCGATTCGGGTGCTCATTGCTCAAAACGCGCCGTTGGTCGGAACATCTGCGTCGACGCATCCCGTTGCGGGCGGGCTCGATCACTGGATGTTAATCGGCGTCATATTCTCTTGGGTCTTGCCGCTGGCGGTGATCGTCTACGCAATAGTTCGATACCAGGCACTCGGAATCGGCTCGCAGAAGAGTTTGGTTTATTCCGTTTCGATTACGTTTCTCGCGGTGCTGTATTTGAGCGTCGTGCGGCGCGTCAGCGGATGGGCTGAGCTGTATTTTCCACCGGAGGCCACCGCAGGGTTTTTATTATTTTTGTTGCTAGCGTTTTTTGAACCACTACAGCGGCTGGCCAGTCGATTATTACGGCGCGGATTTCAGGAACAGGTGGATCGCCTACAGAAGTTAAGCGCGGAATTGCAGCGCGAGGCTTTGCGCGGAGAGTCTGGTCGTCTAATTGAATTCGCCGAAGAACATATTCGCCAGGAATTTGGTTTGGAGTCTGTACGGATACATTTGAACTCGACGAACGCGAATGCGGCACTTCTAGATAATGAGCGACGACTGCCTATCGAAGCATCGCGACCTGCCTGGGCAGGACAGCCGGTGCGATTGCGTCTTGGAAAACCGGGCGGGGAAATGGGCGAGCTGGAAGTCGTACCGGTAGGCTCGGCGATTTCCGGAGAAGCGGCGGCGGCGCTGGATTTTCTGGCGGAACAATTGCCTGCGGTTATTGAGCTTTGCCGAGTTATCGAACAAAAGGTCGCGCTGGAAAGGGAATTAGACGAGCGCGAACGCATGGCGCTGGTCGGTCAAATGGCGGCGAGCATTTCGCACAATCTGAAAAATCCGCTTGGCTCCATGAAAACAATTTTGCAGGTGCAGCTAGAAAATTCTTCGCTGCCCGCGGACGCGCGTCGCGATTTGTCGATGGTGCTCAGCGAGTTGGATCGGCTGAGCGCGAAACTAAATCAGCTGCTGCAATATGCGCGGCCGACAGTGCGAGCTTCTAGTGGTGCGCCGATTCGAGTTGATATCGGTGCGGTAGCCGAGCAGGTGATCTCGCTGCTGCGACACGATGCCGAGCGGCGGCGTGCGAGTATTACGTTGAATGATGAGTCCGGTGGCGCGGTGGTAAGCGGCCCGCAGGAAGCGCTGGCAGATATTTTGTCGAATCTGGTAGTAAATGCGATTGAGGCTATGCCGGACGGCGGAACAATTTCCGTCGAAGTGACGCGCGATGCCGAAAATATTCAGCTGACCGTTATTGATGATGGTCCGGGCGTTTCTAATAAAAGTCGCGCGAATGTTTTTCGTCCATTCTTTACCACCAAGCCGAGCGGAACGGGGCTTGGCTTGGCGATTGTGGAGCGGCGAGTAACGGAGTTCGGCGGAAGCGTTACGTGCGAAAGTCCGGTAGCTAACGAACGCGGCGCGAAATTTATTGTGCGATTGCCGACGATCGGAATTGAAAAGTAGCGTCTGCGAAAGGGAGTAACGGTCATGTCGGTGCGAACAATTTTAATTGTGGATGACGAAGCCGCTTCGCGATACGCCCTGCGGCGCGCACTCGAACACGCGTATCGAATTGCAGAAGCGGACGGCGCGGCAGCTGCGCGTGAAGCGTTGGTGCGCGAGCGCGCGGATTTAGTTTTGCTCGACATTGTTATGAGCGGCGAAGATGGCATGTCATTTTTGCGCTGGATGCGAGAAGCAGGACACGCCCAACCGGTGATCGTTGTTTCCGCGTTGGATACGGCGCGCACGGCAGTGGAAGCGCTCAAACTTGGTGCGACAGACTATTTGGCAAAGGGATTTGATGTTGAAGAATTGCGGAAGCGCGTGGGTAATTTGCTGCGACTCTCAGCGCTCGAGCAGGAAAATGCACGCCTGCGTGAACGGCTAGTGACCGAAGGCGAATTTGGGCAGATGCTTGGCGCCACACCCGAAATGCGGAAACTATTTGAAATGGCCGCGCGCGTCGCCGAGACCGATACGACGGTTCTGATCTTGGGCGAGAGCGGAACAGGAAAGGATTTGCTCGCGCAGGAAATTCATGCGCGGTCGCCGCGAGCCACGAAACCATTTATCGCTTTGAATTGTGCAGCGCTGCCGGAAAATTTAATCGAGTCTGAATTATTCGGCTACGAAAAAGGCGCGTTCACCGGAGCGGCACAACAAAAGAAAGGCAAATTCGAGCTGGCGAACGGCGGCACAATTTTCTTGGATGAAATTGGTGACATGAATCCCGTAACGCAGGCCAAAGTTTTGCGTGCGCTGGAAAATCGAGTGATCGAACGATTGGGCAGTACGCAAACAATTCCCGTCGACGTGCGCGTGATTAGCGCGACGCATCGTGATTTGCCTGCGGAAATTTCAGCCGGAAGATTTCGCGAAGATTTATTCTACCGACTGCATGTGGTGTCGCTGGAAGTTCCACCACTGCGCGCTCGAAAAGAAGATATCCCGTTACTAACTGCAGCGTTCCTGAAATTACATTCAGCGAACATGAGCCGAACTGGGCAAGTGGCACGATTGAGCCGCGACGCGATGGACGCTTTAATGCATTACGATTGGCCCGGAAATGTGCGCGAACTGAAGAACGCACTGGAACGCAGCTTAGTTTTTGCGCGCAGCGAAGAAATCACGCGCGAAGACCTGCCCGCGGAAATTATCAACGGAGCAGGCATAGTCCGTGCGGGGCAGCCCGGCGCGGAAGACGCTTCACTCGCCGAGCTAGATTTCCGGGATGCGAAACGCAAATTTGAAGTGGCCTACATAACGCGTCAGCTAGAACGTCACAAGTGGAATGTCTCGCGTACCGCCGCGACGATTGGATTGCACCGTCAAAGCCTGCAGGAAAAATTGCGCGAGCTGGGAATTCGCCGTCCCGGACTAGTGGTGCCAAATGATGGCGCCGAAGAGTGACGGAATCACGCAAGGAATTGTTTGCTTCCCGCGCGCGGCTAATTGAGAATGGTGCGAGCGCGATTTGCGCCGAATCAGCGGAGCCGAAATTTAGTGGCTGAACACTACATCGAATTCGTCGGCGTAACGAAAGCGTTTGACGATCACGTTGTGCTGGATAACGTGAGCTTTCACGTCGATCAAGGGCAGACGGCCGTGATTATGGGCCGCAGCGGCGTGGGCAAATCCGTTTCTCTGAAGCACATTATGGGATTTCTGAAGCCAGACGAAGGCCGCGTGCTGGTGGCAGGCCAAGACATTACGGATTGGGAAGAAGATCAACTGGCGGCAATCCGAAAACGTGTGACGATGGTTTTTCAGTCCGGCGCGCTTTTCGATTCGCTGACCGTAGGCGAAAATATTGCGTTCCCGCTGTACGAGCGCGACGGAATCACCGAGGAAGAAGTCGACAAGCGCGTTCACGAACTAGCGGAAATGTTGGAAGTTGCCAACGACCTCGACCGCGTGCCTTCGGAACTCAGCACCGGGGCCAAACGCAATATCGCGATTGCGCGCGCGCTGGCGCAGGATCCTGAAGCAATTTTGTACGACGAGCCGACCACGATGGTCGACCCGCTAATGGCCACTCACACTGGAGATTTAATTTTGAAGCTGAAAGAAAAGTTTCATAAGACTTCCATCGTTGTGACGCACGACACCCACCTCGCACGCAAATTGGCGGATGTAGTGATTTTTCTGCAAGACGGCAGAGTATCTTTCTTCGGCACGTGGAAAGATTTTGAAGCGTCAACCGATAAATTTCTTCGCAATTTTCGCTTGTTGGACGAACTCATCCCTCAGCTCGATGTGACGGCATGAACTTTTTCAACGTGCGTCGCGCAGCCTGCATATAAGTAAATGACCCATCCCTCCACTCCTGCTGCCGGCAATGTTCCCGAACTTCGGCGCGTAATGGGATTTTGGGACGTTCTACTTTTTAACATCGCAACCGTGCTCGGTCCGCGATGGATCGCAGCAGCCGCGCACAATGGGCAATCGTCAATCAGCTTGTGGATTATTGCCGCGGTGCTTTTCTTTGTACCCACAGCGTTGGTAATCACCGAACTTTCCACTCGATTTCCGCATGAAGGCGGCCTCTATGTTTGGACCAAAGACGCCTTCGGCGATTTTCACGGATTCATCGCCGGTTGGACGTACTGGATTTACACGATATTTTATTTTCCCGGATTGTTGCTCGCCAGCGCCGCAATGGGCGCCTACGTGGCCGGAGGCAGCGCCGCATCTCTTACGCAGAACCGAACTTTTCTACTGAGCGTTTCGCTCGCGCTTCTCGTTGTCGCCGTGGGAATGAACATTATCGGACTGAATATTGGAAAGTGGCTGCAGAACGCTGGCGGAGTAGCGACATACGTTCCCCTATTAATGTTGGTGGCAATTGCCGCAATGTTGTGGCACGCGCGCGGATCGGCAACGCAATTCACGCTGGCCGGAATGATGCCGCACTGGAATTTGGACACGGTGAATTTCTGGTCGCAAATTGCATTCGCATTCACGGGACTTGAGTTAGTTTCCGCAATGAGCGGCGAAATTCGAGATCCGCGAAAGACTTTTCCGCGTGCGATTCTCGGTTCCGGCGTAATGATCGCCGCCATCTATATTATTGGCACAATCGCGGTGCTGATTATGGTTCCCGCCGCCGCGGTAGATCCGAAAAGTGGAGTGTTCCAGGCGATCGCGCTAGGGGCAACGGCGCTCCGATTCGCCGCCGTCGGCGTACTCGCTGCGGCGCTCGTCACAATTGGAAATGCCGGCGGAGTTGGATCAACCGTAGCCGGCGTAGCGCGGGTTCCGTTCATGGTGGGAATCGACCGCTATCTGCCCGCGGCGTTTGGAAAAATTCATCCGCGATGGAAAACGCCTTACGTTTCCATTCTTGTTCAGGCAATTATTTCCGCGATTGTTTTGCTGCTGATTCAGGTGAACGAATCGGCGAATAGCGCGTATCAAATTCTGGTGGACGCCGCGATCATTCTTTATTTTATTCCGTTCGTTTATATGTACGCTTCCGCGATAAAGCTCGCCTATCGCGCCGACCGCACCGAAAATAAATCCGCCGCCTTAATTCCCGGCGGGGTTTTCGGCGTGTGGGTAGCAGCCGGATTGGGATTGCTCGTAGTAGCGGCAGGAATCGTTTTGTCATTTATTCCGCCGGGTGACAGCACTAGCAAGTTTACTTTTGAATTGAAGTTGATTGCCTGCACCGCGTTGAGCATTGGCCTTGGACTTGCGCTTTATTTTCGCGGGGTGCGATCGAAAGTGCGCGAGGGAATTCGTTCGTAATCTATAAACCTTCTTTAAGCAATTCAGCAAACGACGGCCGCGGCGAGCCCGGAGTCCGCCGCGAATCCAGAACTCGTTCAACATATTTCGCAAAAATATCCGCTTCCAAATTCACGGCGTCTCCGATTTTCGCGTTACGTAAATTTGTGTGCGCGTAAGTATAAGGAATAATCGCAAAGCCAGCGATGTTCTCGCTCCATGCCGCGACCGTCAGACTAATTCCGTCCACTGTGAGCGATCCTTTCTCGGCTACGTAGGCAGCTATTTCCAAGGGGATATTTACCGCCAGCCACCAATTCTGGTTCTCAGCCGACGAATTCGCATCCGCATTTTCGGGCGCCCATCTTACAATTCGCCCAACCGCGTCAACGTGCCCCTGCACAATGTGCCCGCCAAGTTCCTGTCCCGCCGTAAGAGGTTTTTCCAAATTTACTCGCACGCCGGATTTCATTTCCGCGAATGCAGTACGACGAAGAGTTTCCGGTGAAAGATCAGCGCTGAAGGTCTCAGCGTCGCGCTGTATGACAGTCAGGCAGCATCCATTCACCGCGATGCTGGCCGAAATTTCCAGCGTTGGAGCAAGTTCAGGCGCGCGCACGCGAATCCGTCCGCCGGAGCCGCTGTGCTCCAGCGATTCAATCACGCCCTGATGTTCAATGATTCCGGTAAACATCGCGAAGGTATCCCGTGTAACAATAATCCGGTCCAATGTGTTGAATGCGCAGCGCGGAAAGTTTTTTAACTTTATCGGCGACGCGCTTTTCCGCCCACGGTTTCGCGCCGCGGCCGGCAATTTTATCCGTGCCAAAGATTACCAGCTTGTCCACAACGTGCGCCAGAAGCGCCGCCGAATTAATCTTAGTGCCAGCCTCGATCATCACGTTCTGGATTTTGCGGCGCGCAAGTTCACGAAGAACTTCTGGAATGTTCAATCCGCTGCGCGTGCGTTTTGCCTTCACTAATTCGACGCCAGCTTTGTGAAGCGCGATCGCCTTCGCAGAATTTAATTTCACGGCGGTGAATACCAGCACATCGTTTTTCGCCGATTGAACTAGTTTCGCTCGCACAGGCAGTTGCAGGTGAGTATCGAGAATTACGCGCAGCAGCGGACGTCGACGCGGAATCCCAGTGCGATCCGTGAACAACGGATTATCCGCGAGAACTGTGCCGATTCCTGTGACAATTGCGTCCGATGCGTGACGCATTTTCTGAACTTCATGTCGCGATTCGGCTGAGCTGATCCAGCGCGACGTTGTTTTTCGTGAACGTCGAGGCCACGCGATCGTGCCATCGAGAGTTACCGCGGACTTGAGAGTTACCAGCGGAAAGTGCGCGGTAATCCATCGCGCGAATCCCTCGTTTAACTCCTGGGCCTCGCGTTGGCGCAATCCAATTTCAACTTTCACACCCGCCGCGCGAAGTTGCTTGAATCCTCGTCCGGCAACTTTCGGATTCGGATCGCGCATGGCCGCAACAACGCGTCGAACTCCAGCGGTAATTAAAGCGTGTGCACACGGCGGAGTCCGGCCGTGATGAGCGCACGGCTCAAGATTAATGTACAGAGTTGCGCCGCGCGCTTTGCGTCCCGCCGATTCCAGCGCAACAATTTCCGCATGCTTAATCTCTTCGTACGAATGAAAACCTTCAGCGATCGCGCGGCCATTTTTTACAAGCACCGCGCCGACCATCGGATTCGGACTCGCAAGCCCCTCCCCGCGCCGCGCCAGCGATAACGCACACTCCATCCATTTCGCATCAGCCGCTGCTTGTTTCGTGTTTGCGGAGGATCCCACGCGGCTCAGTCAAAAAGGGAATTGACGAATGCTTCGGCGTCGAATGGAACAAGGTCGTCCATTTGTTCGCCCACTCCAACAAATCGCACCGGCAAATTTAATTCGCGCGTGATCGCCACCACAATCCCGCCCTTCGCGGTGCCGTCAAGTTTTGTAAGCACAATTCCAGTGACGCCAACTTGAGAAGTGAATTCGCGCGCTTGGACCAAACCGTTTTGTCCGGTCGTTGCGTCCATCACCAAAAGTATTTCGTGCGGCGCACCGGGCACAACTTTCGCGGCAGTACGTTTCATTTTCTCAAGTTCGGCCATCAAATTTGATTTTGTATGTAGACGGCCTGCCGTATCGACGATCACAGCGTCAATTCCGCGCGTGGCCGCAGCGGAAACCGCGTCATAAACCACAGCTGCGGGATCTGATCCGGATTTTTGTTTTACGATTTCTACATTGGCGCGCTTCGCCCAAACTTCCAATTGTTCGATCGCCGCGGCGCGAAAAGTGTCCGCCGCGCAAAGCAGAACCGTGTGGCCTTCCTGCCGCAAACGATTCGCAAGCTTTCCCATCGTGGTTGTTTTGCCAACGCCATTTACTCCGACCATAAAAATTACTCGCGGGCGCGGATCGACTTGCGGTTCAACGACGGAAGTGGCGCCATCATCTGTGCTCGTGCCATTCGGCGGCGCGGGCGCCAATGACATTCGCGCGAAAATTTGGCGCTTGAGTTCAGCTTTCAATTCGCCGGAATCGGAAAGCGTATTGCGATCTACTTTTTCGCGGACAGCTTCGAGAACTTCTTTCGTGGTGCGAACGCCGATATCGGCGGACAGCAACGCGGTCTCGAGTTGCTTTAGTAGCGCGGGATCAATCTTTTTTCCGCCGAGAAAAAGTCCTTCAACTTTCGCGGCAATCTGCGAACGCGTTTTGCTGACGGATTCCTTCAGGCGGTCGAGAAGCGAGCCGGATGGTTTTTCCTCACCGGATTTCTTTTTTCCGAAAATTGAGAACATTCGATCGCTTACCTGTTTGAACTGAGAGTTGATTGTAGCAGAACGGCTTATTTCAGAAGGAATTCAGACGCGAAATTGAGGGAAGACCCGAGCTACACAACCGGAACTTCGAGCGTGACTTCAACAGGAGCTAAACGAATTTTTCCGTTTAGAACAGCGGCTTCGAGCGCGTCCACGACGGTGGGATCGAATTTTGTTCCGGCAAGTTTGCGAATCAGGGACATGGAGAAATCCAAATCCTTGCCGGATTGATACGGACGATTTGTGGTCATCGCGTCCAGCGTGTCGGCGGCGGCAATGATGCGCGCCATCATCGGAATTTTGTCGCCGCTCAAACCGTAAGGATAACCGCGGCCGTCGACATGTTCGTGATGAAGTTCGATACCGGGCAACATATCGGCAAGCTGCGCAACGGGACGCATGATGTTCGCGCCCTTCGACGGGTGCTGTTTCATTAAATCAAATTCTTCCGGCGTCAGCGCGCCGGGCTTCTTCAGAACGCGATCGTCCACGCCGATTTTTCCCACGTCATGCAGCAGCGCGGAAATGCGAAGCTTGTCGAGAGCTTCCTCGTCGAGCCCCATTTCGCGTCCGATGATGAGCGAATATTTTGCGACGCGATCGGAATGGCCGCGCGTGTAGGGATCTTTTTCGTCAATGGCGGCGGCCAGCATTCGGATGGAGCCGAGAAATAAATCGCGATTTTCCTGAGCGGCCTGTTTCAGGCGCTCAATGTATTGTTCGATGTCATCCGCCATTTTATTAAATGTGCCGGCGAGCTCGCTGATTTCCGCAGCGCCGCGAACGGGTGTGCGTTCATGAAATTCGCCGCGGCTGACGGCGCGAGTGGATTTTGCAAGCGCACGGATCGGAGAGCTGATGGCGACGGCGAAAATATATCCGAGAATCAGCGCGAAGAAACCTACGACGAGAACGAAAATCAACGCTTGTTGGTTCAGAACGTTTACGCCTGCATCTTCGCGTGCTTTCTCGAGACTGCGTTGCGAAATTACCGCCCAATTTAATTCGGGCATCGTGGTATATGCGCCCATCATCGGCACGTCGTGCCCATTTTGCTTGAGCTTGAAGCGCATTGTTTCCGTGTAGAAAAAATCGCGCGGCAACGTGCGAATCTGCGCGACGACAGGAGATTCTTTGCTCACGTCCGTGCCAGGGAAAAAAGCTTTTGTGTCAGGATACGCGACGATGTGTCCGGCGAGATCCACCACGTACACGATGCGGTCATGCGCGCTGGCTTCTTTCAGGCGCTGCAAAACGCGGTCGAGCGAAACGACGGCGGCAAGCATTCCCGTGAAATGTCCGTCAACTTCCAGCGGAACGGCAATCACAAACGCCGGGCGATTTCCCGGATCGAGCGCGAGAGGATCGCTGTGATATTCAGAAAGTTGTTCGGTGGTCATGAACGCGCTTTTCAATGCGTTGCCGACAAACGGATCCTGATCGGCGCGGAAATCTCCGGCGCCGCTGCCTTTTAAGTCGGTGCCCACGG
>Ga0193726_1003180_pt1 | contig 10596 bp, 29 predicted proteins | sample H2c1metaG_FD_144928 | JGI IMG/M metagenome (GOLD analysis project Ga0193726, IMG submission 144928) | Soil microbial communities from a riparian zone of the East river system, Colorado, United States - H2c1 | ecosystem: Environmental > Terrestrial > Soil > Riparian zone | place: USA: East River... | reverse complement strand
GGAAGAACGGGCCTTGAAAGGGGTCCTCCCCTTCGCTGGCCCCTATCGCAAGGCTGATGCACTGGAGCACACACAGTGCGTTACCGATGATGTCGCGCTGTTTGCCGATCCATTCGCACACCGCCTCGGGAACCCCAGGAACGCTGTAGGCACTCGGCTCAGGCGCTGGAAGTGCAGGTGTTTTAGCTCTCATGGGCCGGATCGTAAGCCGCGCCGATCCGCTGCCGATACTAAGGACTCCTTAGTACCCCTATCCCCGCTTACCCTTCGCCCTGGCCCGCGCCGCCGCCCGCTTCATATCCGCAAGCCGCTTGTAATGCGCCGGGTCGCGCGCCTTCGCCTCGCCCGTGGCCTTCCCGCCCTTCGCGCCAATCTGCGCCATATATTCGCGTGCCGCATCGCGCACCGACTTTTCAATTTTCGCCATCTGAAATTCTCCAAAAGTTTAAAAAAACAAACCCGCTATCCGTTATCCCTCGTAAAATAAACATTGAGCCACCGAAGCAATTCCTTGCTCATGGTGCTGGATAAATTCAGTGGGCCAGCCGATCACGCTAGCTTCGTCCTTCGGTAGCGTCAGCAGATCGGAGGTGCGCGGCGCCTTGATTTGATTGGCCCAGTAAATTGCGCGCCCGGCGCATTGCGGGCTCTGGTACATCGGCGTGCCGGGCGTCTGCGCTTCCTCGTAATCAACGCCGTCGCGGTGGTGGGAATGGCAAGGCATGCGCGCCTCTGTATTTGCCAGCTCGGCAAACTCCAGCGCGGTGCGGCCCCCCAGCCAGCCCGGAAGCGACGCGCGCCGGAAGGGGCACTTACCGCAGGGTGTTTTATGCTGACGCTTCACGGTTGGCCTCCAGATTTGGGCTTTGAATTTCCTGCCGCACATTTTTCCCGGTGGTTCGCCAGCTCGCCGTGGGCGTTTGAAAACGCGCCCTTGCTGTACCAGTGCGCTCCGCGCCAGCCGCATACGCAGAATGCCTGCGCTGCGGGGCGGACGCCCCATCGGGGCGGGTTGCGCACTTTGGCGTTCATGCTTTCGCCGCGAAGGCGTCCCACTCAAGCGTGCCAGCTTCGCCGCCCGTGACGTCCCAGACTTCTACCTTTTCGATATCGCAAGCCGCGTACTCGGGGTCCGTCAGGTAGTCGCGCGCCGATTGCTTGGCCGCCTTAAGGCCTTCCACATCGCAGTTCGAGGCGATGGTATCGCCCTCGGTGCTAATCAGAATTACGTTGTAGAATTTCGCCATGTCAAGTTCTCCCGTTCGTTCCGTCAAGAGTAGCGCAAGCCGCTTGCGATAGCTAGTACCGCGTCGCAGATTAAAGCTTGCCCGCCGTTCCTAGGCTGGTATCAAGGCCCGTGACGCTGGTAAAAATGCGCTGTAAATCGGTGGCATATACGCCGCTGGCTTCGTACTTAAGCTCCAGCTTCGCGCGGCCCAGCTTGTAGCAGCGCATCGTGTAGGTATCATCGGCGGCGAGGGTAATCTTGACGTGGTTGATCCCAGCGGTGGCGAAGCGGCGCGGAATCTTGAAGCTTAAGAAATCGGCGCCGCCCATCAGGTGGCAGGCGCCGGTCATCAGAATGAAGCGGCGCCCGCCGAGCTGGGCGAGGATCGTGTCGGCTACCAGGGTCGGGCTCATGATTGCGGCTCCTGGCGCGCAGCGGCGGCTTCGGCGGCGTCAATTGCATTCTTCAATTCGCCGTGGCAGTTGTCGCGGTGCATCGTCATGCCCGCCCACTCGACCACCACGACGTTCTGTACGGTGCCGGTCTTGCCGTCGAAATCAAATTTAAAGCTTTCCATTTCCAAGTCTCCGTCGCGTTTCCAGTGAGGCCACGATATCGCAAGCGGCTTGCGATATCGGGCACTAGGTCGCACTCTTATCCGAAATACCGCTCGAAGCAAACCGGGCCGATGCCGCGCGCTACTGAATCCGCGTCGGTAAGCTCGCGCCCGCAGCAAGCGCAGTTCCCGGTCTTTTGGCCGTGCGCCACAATCTGGCCCAGCGGATCGGCGCAGATGGCCGCAATCGTTGCCTTGATTTCCGGGGTGCAATCGCGCGCGGGCTGAAAGGTGCCCGCCTGGCTGATCTTGCCGAAGTAGGTTGAGGCGTAGGCTTTGCCGCTGCTGGCGTAGATTGAGCCGGTATTGGCGCCGCCATCCTTCGCAAGCTTGAAGGTCACCGCCGCGAAGATAATCGCCGGGCGTTTTAGGCCGCTGGCCTTCGCCTTAAGCAGCGCGGCGCCAAGGGATACGAAGCCCGCGCCCGCTACGCTGACCGCCTGGCTGGCCGCTGCGGCGGGCTGGGGGGCCATCTGCGCGCGGTCGCTATCTTCCGCCATGATCCGGCGCACCGCCGCGACCTGGCCTTCGGTCAGGGAGCCATATTTCGCCATGCCTTGGGCGAGAGACTTGGCGAAGCTGGAGCGCGCGATCCGCGTCATGACCCATTCAATTACGTCGGCATGCTCCAGGGTGAAAGCGGCTAGCTTGTCCTCGACCGAGCTGCGCGGGGCGGGCGTGGGCTTCGCAAAGGTGCGGCGGCGGCTGGGACGCGCTGCGTAATCGGCGGCGGCCTGGAGGAAGTTGGGCGCCGGACTGTCGAAATCGTCCAGGCCGTCGAAGGTGGTATCTGCTGGGGTAGTCATTTCAGGGGCCTCGTTGGGGTTGGTACGAGGCGACACTATCGCAAGCCGCTTGCGATAGATAGAACTAAGTCGCACAAACGAAAAAGGCGCCTCGCGGCGCCCTCTCATCGGCAAAAGGTGCGGCGCCCTATTGGCAGGAAGCCGGGTTGCTCGCGCAGCCCATCGGCTGGTTGTTGCTGTGCGCCGGGCTGTGGCTGGAATGGCCGCTGTTCGCGGCAATCGTCGCGGCGACGCTGCCTACAATGATCGCGGTCCCTACGGCGCAATAAACCGGGTGCTGCTGGCAGGTAGCGCAACCGCCTGTTAGGGCAAGTGCGGCGGCGATAATTAGAATCTTCATGGTCTTTTCCTTGGCTTGGTGAATCGGGCGTGGCCTTTTGCCTGACGCCACAGTATCGCAAGCGGCTTGCGATTATAGGAACTAGTGCCCACTTTGGCCCAAAAGAAAAAGGCGCCTCCGGGGGCGCCTTGGGGATCGGCTAGGGGACTTTCCCTTAAGCGTGCGGCTCAAGCGCCATGGCCTTGAGCGCCCACAGATCGGCCTTCTCGGCGGCGGCCATGCCTTGGGCTTCCTTGCCGCTGGCGAGCAATTCAATCGCGCGCCGGGCCGCCGCGTCCCGCTTAAGGCTGTATGCGACGTGCAGCGCCAAACGCTCGGTGGCCTCGATCATCATCCCCGCACCTTCGCACCGCTGCCAGGCGTCTGCCCCAGCTTGACGTTCTGTTTCTCGATGAAATCGTAGACCTCCATGATTTCCTCCTTGACCGATTCCAAGCGGCGCACGCGGTCTTCATGCTGAGCCCGCGCGATGTTGTACGAAGTGGGACCTGCCGTCTGGTAGTCTCGGCCATGGGGCGCCATGCCTTGCAGGGCTTGCAGCGCGTCCTGTAGCGCGGCCCACGCGGCCTTGCATTGCTCCGCCAGCTCGGCGCCGCTGGTGCCATTTAAGTTCACGATGGGGAAGGCTTTCATACTTTCAACTCCCGTAATTTCCGGCGCCGCGCTACGACGGCCAGCCCGACGACAATGTGGTCAATTCCGAATAGGTCCGCGACCAGGCAGCTAGTCACTAGCTCGGCCACCGTGGTCGGGATCAGCGCGCCGTCATCGCCGGGCGAATCCATTTGAGCGATCCAGTCGATTGCCTCGCAGCTGGCGCGCTTCATGCGCCCGCCTTGATTCGCTGGGCGCAGGCTTCACATTGATTAATGCGCCCATCGCTGTTCGTCGATCCGCAGCGGACCTCGACCGCGATGCTGGTCCAGCCGCGCACGAAAATTCGGATAAAGAGTGCGTCGCAGCCGAGCGCGGCAGCCGCGTTCATGGCGCCGCCTTGATCGCTTCGCGGGCGGCGACGCATTTCTGAATTTCTTCGAGGATCGGCGCGGCCTGCGGATACAGCGCCAGGGTCGCGGCTGCATGCTTCGGGCGCCAGTTGTTGAGCTGGTGAGGGATGCTGTAGTAAAGCGCCGTGGCGGCTTCGCTGCGCGCCTCGGGCGTCACTCCGCCAAGTGCAAGGTCGCGAATTGATCGCGCCAGCTTGTCGAATTGTCGGCTTACGCTTTCTAGCGCATCCTTGCGCGCGGCCTTCGTCTTGAAGGCGCTGGGGCAAGCGCCGGTCGCAATGACCGCCGCTACATCGAGGCGCGCCGGGGCGACCTTCGCTACCTTCTCAAAGCTGCGCGCCTTTAGCGGCTGGCCGTGGACCCGCTTCGCCAGGGAAATCAGGCTGCTGATATGCGAGCGGGCGCGGCTGGCGGCTGTTTGCTCGTCGTAAATCGCTTCCTCCAGGCCGCCAGCGCGCTCGGCTTCATTCGCGGCGGCCCATTCGACCATGATCGCTTTGCCTTCCACCCATCGGCGCCCCTGGTAATAGCCCTTCGCATATTCGCGGTTGCCGGTGCTGCCGCGCTTCGCGACCTTGCTGGGAAAGCTGGCGCCGCTTAAGTAATCGGCGGCGGCCTTGTCGGCGCGCTCGGCGTATTCGCCCAGCGCTACGACCGTGGCGTCCAGGTATGCGCGGCTGATTTCCAGCGGCTCGCGCTTGCTGCCCTGGCAGACCCCGGCGAAGTAGCCGAAGCCCGCGACCATGTAGCCGTGCTTTGCCATACCCGCGCTGTCGGTTACGACTTGCTGGGCGCCGCATGCCTGATCTAGGGTCACATTATCGCAAGCCGCTTGCGATAAAGAGGCACTAGGTCGCACTTCCGCGTCGCGGGCCTGTCCAGGGCGAATGATCCGGATGGCCCGGCTCTTTCAGGCATAGGTGGCAATGCTGGCCGCGCGCGGTAGGCGCGAAGCTGTGGCGCATATCCGGCGCCGCCTCATCGCCGCTGCCGCCGCAGGCGAAGCAGCGCGCGCCGCCGATCAGCCCGGCACCGCCGCATTCGCTGCACTTCATGGCGCCGCCTTAGCGGCGATCCGCAGCGTCGCCCCGCGCTGGCGCTTAAGCTTCCGTAGGGCGTTCTCAGCGCGGCGCAGCTTCGCGGCCCAGCGCACTATCGCCGCCTCGATCCGCGCCAGCCTGGCTGCCTGCGCTTCGCCCCTGGAGGGCTTCGCGGCGGCTTTCGGGCGCAGGGGCTTGGCATCGAGCCAGCCCTTCGCCACTACGTACTGCGCTATCTCGCGCTCCAGCGTGGCGTGGCCGCCCGCGTGCGGCTTAAATCCTGGGTGGCGCCTGCGGAAGATTGAATGCGATACGTCGTGGATCAAGCGCGGCCAGCCCTTGTTAGGATCGCTGCCCGGCGCGGGCTTGGTGGAAGCCCAGCACCGCCGCGCTTTGTTGCGCCCGTACAGGATCGGAAAGCTAGCGACGTTTTGGCTGCGCAGTTCCGCCTTCCCAAATTGCTTGTAGATTCTCTCCGCCGCGCGCTGCGCTTCGACGCGCGTAATCGGCGGCGTCATCGGCGGTAGTACCTGGCCGATGGGATCGTATCGCTCGTCGTTGCGGCTCATGGCTGGCCCCTGCATAAGCCAGCCTTGCGCAGCTCCGCGTCCAGCGCTTGCGACTGGTAAAGCGCCAGCGCATGGCGCGCGATGCCGCAGACTTCCGTCGAATATTTGAAGCCGTTGGTGAGCTGCGTCAGCGCGTCTACCAATCCGCTCGCGGGATCATCATCAGCGTCGCCCGCTGTGGCGTTGCGCTCGATGTCCAGATTGCTCAAGTTGCTCATAGATTCCGTTCCCTTTGTAACCTGCGGTCACTCATACCGCAAGCCGCTTGCGATAGCAACTCAGGCCAGCCGAAGCCCCACGCGGGCTATCTATTGGTGAACGTATCGAGCGTGCGGCTTTGCGCCAGATCGTAATAGCGGTCGTCGCTATCGACCAGGCGCAGCGGCGTGAAGGGCGGGCTGTACCAAAATTTCGCGCCGCACTCGGCGCAGCGGATGTTATGAGCGCAGCCGCCGCGCGGCCCCGGATTGAATAGCGTCGAGCTGCAATCGGGGCAGGCGTCGCCGATGAATTCCACCGCTATTTGTTCCATGTATTGTCTACTCCGTAGGTATGCGTCGAGAAGATCGGCGTGTAGCTTGCGCATCGCGCGCCGCCGCCAATAGACAGTCCAGATCACGCCGCCTTGAGCGCCCAATATAAAAGACGTCACCACGTTGCCGAAAAGCCCCAGCGACGAGACGTAATACTGATAGTAGTGCAGGCCGATGGTCACAAGGATCGCGTAGGCCAGTACGACCGCCGCGTGCAACCAAAACGGCGGGCGCGTCACGATTCGTCCAGCAACGGGCCGCGATAGATGAGGGCCTGCTGTTGTTCTTCCCAAAATAAGAATTTGTCATCAGCGAGTGCACGCAGCGCCGCCGCATCGAGTACGGTGCCGTCGCGGTCCGGCTGCCCGGCAACGGCTACAACGCCGCCCGCTGCTCGCGCGCGGGCTTGAAGTATCAAATAACAGTCGTCGCAAATGATCGCTAAATCGTCCGCGAAAGCCGGGCCGAAAGTGGCTAGGCGCTCGGCGTGCGCTTCCTCATCGCTGCACGTCTTATCGAAAATGCCGCCGCATTCCTCGCAAGTGTATTGACCGAAGCTCATTCGCGCCGCCCTTCATAGAACTCGGTGGCCGCCTCCGCCGCCTGCCGCCGCGTGAGCGCCGGATCATCGTTACAGGTACTGCCGCGCACGAAGCAGCCGCAACGCCGCTGCTGGTGCGCCACCGAGCCGATGACGCCGCGCAGGAAACAAGCGCGGTGGAAGGGCAGCCACTCCGGTGGGATCACCCAGCCATCGTCGCCGGGCGCGATAGGCTCATCGCAATGCGCGCAGCTCTGGCCTACCGGAATCGCAACGCCGTGTGCGCCTTCATAGACGGATGAAGAATAGCGGGTGCCGAAAAACCTCATGCCGGGCACTTCTGTATCGCCTTTTCGATCAGCTCCTCTAATCGGCATATCGTCGCCCATTTCCCTTTAGGGAATAGCGTCGGATCATCCGCCGCGTGTTTTAGCCGGAACCAAATCCCGCAGCACAAATCAAAGTCGATCCACGATTTACCAACGTCCCAGCCCGAGTCGAACAGCGCGTCGGTGATCGCCGCGCGCGTCTCCCTCGACAGCGCGTTGATGTTAACGGCATCCGTCTCGGGCAATTTCATATCAGCCGCGCCCCTTCAATTCCGGCTGCCCCTCAAAGCGCGCAATCATTTCCTTGAATAGCGCGATAATATCTACGCGGTCGGCGCCGTTGGAAATGAAGTTACAGCGGCCTTCCTTTTCGCCAAAATTAAACGTCAGCAGCACGAAGCCGACTTTTTTATTCGGGGCCTTATCGGTGCCGTTGAAAGCATCGTCCAGCACTTCCGCAATCGCGTTCATCTGTGCGTAGAACTGGTCCTCAATCGGCCCGTCGCCAAGCGTGTGATCGCTCATCGCGGCCAATCCTGGTCGGGCAGTCGCTTGATTAGGATGGGAGGCTCGCGCGTATCAGGCCATTCGACCTCAGCAAAAAAGCGATTGTCTGAAACGCTGGCCCAGTGCTGGCGCCACTCCACTGTCATGTCGCCTTCCCAAATACATCGCCTGTCCTCGGAATAAAACAGAATCCGTGGCGGCCCCTCGCTGGTAAAAAGGCTGCGCTGACACTTGACGATCATCTTGGTGGCCTCGCAAAAAATGGATTGCCCCGGCTTCACGTTTGCCCTGCATTGCCAGCACGGCGGCTTTACTATTCCGTGCGACGGGCAGAATACAAGCTCGACGCCAGTAGCTTGCGAAATCTGCCGTGCAATTTCGTTACCGTATGCCGCGCTCATGAATCAATCCCATCGACCCAGTGGACAGTCCCGCAGCTCAGGCACGTATATTTATAATCTTCGTATGCGCCGTCTTTCGATTCCCACGCTTGCACCCTGTGGTCCATCATCATGTTCTCGCGACGGCAAAAAGATTGCACGACCGATTCTTTCGTGAAGGTTCCCGCCGATTCTGGCAATGGTCCCATGTGCGTCATTTTCGCTGCGCCTCGGCGCGATCTAGCACCAGCTTCGCAAACTCAAGTTTTCGCCGATCAGCGGCAGGCATCGCGACCCACTCGCGCGCCGTCATCGGCCTTAAGGTCTGATCGGCGCGGAACACCGAAATATTCTGACAGTAGCTACATACGCTGACGTCGCCTTCGCTTGGCACGTCGCCATTGAATTCGATGTCCGTGGCGCCATCGAGGCGCCTGCCGCAGCTTGGGCACATGGTCGGCGGAACTTCGGTCATGGCTTGGCTACTTTGGCATCAGATTGTGGCGTGGCGCGGCGCGAGTGCAGCGCCCGCAATGACTGGTTTTCGGTATCGGGGCATTGAGCATGTGATATTCCCGCCGATGTCCGCAGGACAGTTGAAGTTCCCAAGTACGGTGCAGCCCGGTCAATTGACGGGACGAAAGCACCTTACGTCTAACCATGCTCGGAACCTCCGCTGGCAGGAGAACCGTCCAGCAAATGACTGATGGCCAATGCCAGTCCAACGTATTGCCGAGTTGTAAGCACGTTCTCTTTTTTCACCGCGTCACGAAGCTCGCGCAATAGCTTGAGAGCCTGATCCAACTCGATCTGTGTCTTTTTCAAGTCAGCCGACAGCGCGGCCTCAAGTTCCCGCACTCGTCGCTTCAGCGCGTCATGCGTCGGATATAGCTCTCGAATAGCTGCAAGCCGTTCCTTCTGGTTCATTTGGCTACCTCTCCGCTGGCTTGTGACCTTGCGGCTTCCTCGCTCTCATCATCGATCCGAGCGGCCTGCATAATGGCTTCATCCTGCGCGCCCAACTGGAAGACATCGCTAGGCTTCAAATACGTGCCGCTGCCATCCTTCGCCGCTCGGACCAACCTCTGATATACGGTCCTTTTCCACTTAGCCATCGACAGCGCCTCCGCTGGCAGAAGATGGGCAACGCCCATAGTTCGGAGGGCTGTGCGATTGGGCTGGATGCCCGCACGCATCGCAATTTGGCAGCGGCCCCTCACCTGTATAGTGCAATGCTATGTATGTCAGTGGCTCGGCAGATTTCACGGGAGCCAATTTTGCTCGCACTTCCGCCCATCCGCAGGTACAGCGCGCCTCAACACGGTCCCAAAGCGGGCACGAAGTCAGATGCTTTCCGTACCTCCACAGGGCGGCTTTCAGCCTCTCCAATTCGCGCGAGAGCGCCGCCATACCTTCGGCCTCGGTCGGCAGTGGTGCGGGCGGCCCGATCACATCGAGGTCGTGATTCATGCGGGACGCCCAATGATCCACAGCGCCGTCAGCGCGACGTCGCGAACAATTCCAAGCGCGCGCCGGGCGGTCATTCGGGCGGCAGCTTTGCGTCGATTTCGGTCATCAGCTTTTCGCTATCAGTTTCCGTGGCGACCCGCTTCTCGCCGCTGGGTGCTAAGTCGCAAGCGATACGGGTCAAGTCTGCCACCATGCGGGCGTCGTACTCAACAAAGACGCGAGCGCGCTTTAGCAAATCAACGATGGCGTCGTAGTCATCCTTTGGTACATAGCGGCGCTCCCCGCGCGGCGTGCCGTTGTTATTCCATTCAAAAAAGGTTCGCACTTCAACGCTCATTCGCCGCGCCGCTCCATCGCCCGCATTTCTGTCGCCGTCTTTCGCAGGATGACCTCGACGCGCTCGCGCAGTACCGGCGCCGGGTGCTTACCCTCGGTGACCGCTTCCAGCATGGTGAATAAATCGGTCAGCTCGCGAAGCGAAAGCCGCCCCAGCATTATGCGAATGACTCGTTCCGCGCGCCGGTCGGGCGTGAAAAGATCGAGGATTGATTCGACCGTCAAGAATTTTTGCTCAGCTTCGGTCATGGCTGACCGATCACATCGCAAACAATTTGCGCGAAATCGCAGGGCTCGGGCACATGCACTTCGACGACAGCCGAGCAGCGGTGCGGCGCCGCCAGCGCGAGCGTCTTACCTGTATAAGCCAGCGGCCACGCTTGGCTATCAATGGGCCGCTTCGTAAAAAATACATACACCGTTCCGCCCATCATTTGCTCAGCGCATCTAATTGCGCCGCGAGCTGCGCGACCTGCTCGCGCACGTAGGGCACGTCGCGGTAGATATCGTCCCTCCGATAATCGTCCGCTAGCGGATATCTCGCGGCGACGGCGGCGCGAATGGCGAGCACTTCGGGCGGGTAGCCAGGAATTAAGTCCCAAGCGTGTGCGCAATCGAAACCGAACCACCAGACGCGATGCGGCTCGCCGGGCGCAGGTACGTGACAGATGCCCTCGGCATCCGTTGGGCGCCGCTGGCATACATCCGAAAAGGTCAGGCCGCCGTGCGCTTCTATCAGCCCATCTAAAGCGCGGCGCCCGTGATAGCGCTTCTCTTTTTTTAGGTACTTACCCGCTGCGCTTTTCACTTTGCAGGATTCGTCGCAGCGGCCTCTGTGCGCCCGGTAATCAACTTGATATAAGGGGTGGCCTTGCGCCACCCCGACGTAGCCGC
>Ga0193726_1003179_pt1 | contig 10598 bp, 6 predicted proteins | sample H2c1metaG_FD_144928 | JGI IMG/M metagenome (GOLD analysis project Ga0193726, IMG submission 144928) | Soil microbial communities from a riparian zone of the East river system, Colorado, United States - H2c1 | ecosystem: Environmental > Terrestrial > Soil > Riparian zone | place: USA: East River... | reverse complement strand
CAACTCCATGTCGACACGGAGAAGGCATTCGGCTGGACCGGCGGGAGTTTCGTTCTGGAGGGGTTCTACGAGAACGCGAATTCCCTGGACACGGGCTATGTCGGGGCCGCTCAGGACCCCAGCCTCATCGACACGTCCGGGGTCTCGGTGTGGCGATTGTATCAGGCGTACTACAAGCAGGACATCGGCGACACGAACGTGCTTTTTGGTATTTATGACCTGGAGACCGAATTCGGCATCACGAGGCCGATGGATATCTTCTTCAACGGGGCGTACGCCTGGACCTTCACATTCGACCAGTCCGGATTGAATGGTCCGTCGACTTACCCGAACACATCGCTGGCGCTGCGGGTGCGCCAAAAGCTCAGCGATCACTGGAGCGTTCAGGCCGCCGTGCTGGATGGGGTTCCCGACAGCGTGAAACAGCCAAACGCCAACGCCGTGATATTCAACAAAACCAACGGCGCGCTGCTGATTGGGGAAGTCGATTACACGCCAACGAAAACCACGAAAATCATGGCCGGTTACTGGAATTACACGGGCAGGTTCACCGCGCTCAACCAGACCAGCGCCAGCGGAGCGGATCGGCAGGTATTTGGCAGCAACGGCGGTTATGTCGGTGGAGCGACCCGGCTTTACAGCCAAACTCCTCGCCGCGGCCTCGACGGATTCGCGAATATCGGATTCGCCGGTTCCAGGACGAACGAAATCGACGGGTCACTGAACTTCGGTGTGACGTACACTGGTTTGCTGGATGTTCGCCCATACGACAAAACCGGGATCGCCGTCGGTATCGTTCGCGCCGGCTCCGCCTTCAAGGCGATGCAAATCGCGCAAGGCGAAGGGGGCAGGAACTATGAAACCAATTTCGAACTGACGTGGCGCGCGCCCATCACGCGTTGGCTGACGATCCAGCCCGACATCCAGTACTGGATCAACCCCGGCATGACTCCTGGGCTTAAAAACGACCTCCTCGTGATGGTTCATTTCGAGATCAGTCATGCCTTCGATTTTTGATCGCGGTTCCGTCCGGACGGAAATGACGATCGATCGTGTCAATGGAGAGCCCCATGCGTAAGCTGACAGCGGCGCTGGCGTTGGTGGCATTGATATTCTCCGGGACAATGGCGGAGGCCCGCGGTGGCCGGACGTCGGTCGCGGATTGCGACGCCGGCAGCGCCGATCCGGATTGTCCCGATGCACCGCCGTCATCGGCCAGGACACCGCCTCCACCCGCCTCGGACTCCCACTCCACGCAGGCGCCGCCGCACAAGTGACCGGCGATACCGGACCCCCGAACGCGCGCTTCGGACAAGGACCGCGGCGCCAGCCAAATCCGCGTTAACCGTCCATTCATGCGAGTGAGGAACAAGCCATCCCGTTCGATCAGGACTCCAGGTGAGAACATGAGATTCCTTCGGTTCCGTCTCCGTACCCGAATTTTCCTCGGCTATGGAATCCTGATCGCGCTGCTGTTGGGCATCGCCGCGTTCGGCTGCTATGGCCTGTCCGTGGTCGGCGACGAGATCGACAAGATGGACGCCATCTCGGGTAACACAAACCGGGCGCAGGAACTGGCGTTCCGGTTGGAGGCGATACGGCGCGGTTTGGCTGACTACCGCATCGATCAGGACGCCGACTCGCTGCGCGATGCGACGGAGGCCGAGGCGCGCGCGGCGACGCTGCTGCGCGAGTCGGCGGATTACACCTTATCGGCACAACGCCGTGCCATGTTCAACGGCGTCGCCGCGAGGCTGAACGAGCTGAAATCCGGCCAGGAGCGCTTTGTCGCGCTGCTCGATGCGGGCAAGTCTGGGCTTGATCGGTTGTTCGAGGCCGGGGATACGTTGAAATCCGCGACGACCCGGCTGGTGGACGCCGCGACCGCGGGCGGAATCTCCGCCGATGCGACCGCCGCGCTGGAGGTCCGTACCGCGGTCTGGGCCGCCGAGGCGACCGGTTCGCGTTTCATGGCGACGCATGACCCGGTCTGGATCGCCGCGTTCCGGAAAGACGCGGCGGCGGCGAGCCAGGCAATGGCGGCTCCACACGACTCCGCCGTGCCGGAGGTCGGGTCCACGGTCGCACTGCTGGCTTCCGCGCTGGAAAGTTACGTCGCGAGCTTCGACAAGGTTTCCACCACGATCTCCGAAGGCGAATCGATTTACGCCGGTCAGATCCGGCCCAATCTGCGCGACATGCAGGAGGTAACCGGCAAGGGTCTGGACCGCCTCGTCAAGGGCTATGGCATCATCAGCGAGCGTGCCTACGCGATCTCCTCCGAAACCCTGACGAAGCAGCTCGCTCTTTCGGCGGCGTCCGCGGTCATTGGTATTGTTCTCGCGACTTTGATCGCTCGGGCCATCGGTCGCCCGATCAAGGCAATGACCGCGGCCATGACCAGGCTCGCGGCGGGCGAGACCGCGACCGAAATTCCCGGCCGCGACAGCAAAGACGAAATCGGCGAAATGGCGCGGGCGATGGAGGTGTTCCGTCAGCAGGCGATCGAGAACAACCAACTCGCCGCGGCGACCGAGCGGGAGCAACGGGCCAAGGAACGGCGGCAGCTCGCGATGGACCGGCACACGCAGGAGTTCGGCAGCTCGGTCTCGGGCGTGATGGAAGGCTTTTCGGCGGCGTCAGACACCATGCGTCAGGCGGCGGCCGAGGTGGCGGACGGTGCCCGAAAAACCCGTGCGAGCACGGCCATTACCGTCGAAGGAGCGGTGGCATCCTCGAGGGACCTGGATTCCGTGGCCGCGGCGGCGGAGGAAATGGCTCTCAGTATTGGTGAGATCAGCCGGCAGGTGACCCATGTCACCGTCTCCGTTCATACCGCGGTGACCCGCGCGACGGAGACGGACGCCAAAATAGCCGGCCTTTCGTTGGCGGCGGATCGGATCGGCGACGTGGTCCGGACGATCTCCGGCATCGCGGCCCAGACCAATCTGCTGGCGCTGAACGCGACGATCGAAGCTGCCCGCGCGGGAGACGCCGGCAGGGGATTCGGCGTGGTCGCGGGCGAGGTGAAAGCTCTGGCGGCGCAGACCGCCAACGCCACCAATCAGATCGGTAGCCAGATCGCCAGCATCCGGGCAGCGACCGGCGCGGCGGTTACGGCCGTGCGGGAGGTAGGCGAGGCAATCGGTCACGTCGAAACCATCGCCACCGCCATCGCCGCCGCGGTGGAGGAACAGGCCTCCGCCACCCGGGCGATCACCGACAACGTACACCAGGTCGCGCTCGCCACGTCATCCGCCGCGGAGTCAATGCGTGGTGTGCTGGTCATCGTCGAAAGTACCGACGCGAGCGGCCTCGCGGCATTGCATGCCGCGGAGACGGTGGGCCGTACCGCGGACACGTTGCGCTCGGAAGTGACCGACTTCCTGACGGCGATGTCGCAGGGCGACGATGCCGAGCGCCGGCGTTATGAGCGTGTCCGGGCCGGCGACGCCCAGGTGACCTTGCGGATCTCGGGCCGGGTGGGCGTGGTGGCGAAGATCGAGGACATCTCGCGTGGCGGCGTGGGCTTGTGGCACGAGTGCGAGGATAGAATCGGCACCGAAGCCGAAGTCACCCTGCCGGGCGGCGGATCGGTCCACGGGCGGATCGCGCGCAAGGCGAGCGGCGTACTGGGCCTCGTGTTTGTCCAGGATAAAGCCTCGCTGGAGCGGATCGATCGCGCACTGGAATTCATCCGCGGGGATTCCTCGCGGGAGGCTGCCTGACGTTCATCGGGTCGGTGCACGGGTTTCCACTGACGGAGATTGCGCCGCCGCGCCGACGATGACATGCAGCATGTCAAACGCGGGGGGATTCGATCATGCGCCGGATCATGCTTGCCATGCTGCTTTTGCTCAGTCCGCTTGCCGCCAACGCGGGCGGCACATTGCGGATCGGGCTGAATGAAGATCCGGACGCGCTGGACCCCGCTCGCGGCGGTAGTTTCGTTGGCCGGCTGGTGTTCGCCGCGACCTGCGACAAGCTGGTCGACACCGACCAGAACAATGGGTTCGTTCCGCAACTCGCCACCTCCTGGTCGTGGTCGGCGGACAATCTGGCGCTGACCCTGACGCTGCGGGACGGCGTTCGGTTCCAGGACGGCGAGCCGCTCGACGCGGAAGCCGCCCGGGTCAATCTCGAACGCTACCGCAACGCACCGGAGAGCCTGCGCAAGGGCGAACTGAAACCGGTCTCGGCGGTGGAGGTGCTGGACCCAAAGACGATCCGCCTCCAACTGGCGCAACCCTATGCGCCGTTGGTCGCGGCACTGTCCGACCGCGCCGGGATGATGATCTCGCCAAAAGGCATAGCCCGTCTGGGCGCGCGTCTGGCCGATGAACTGCCCTGCGCCGGGCCATTCAAACTGACCGAGCGGGTGGCGCAGGACCGCATCGTCGTGGACCGGTTCCCCGGATATTGGGACGCGGGATCGATCAAACTCGACCGGGTCATCTATCAGCCGCTGCCGGACACCACGGTCCGGTTGGTCAACCTGCAAGCTGGGCAACTCGACATGATCGAGCGGATGGGGCCGACCGACGCGGCGCAGGTGAAGGCGAACCCCAAGCTGCGGCTGATCGCGCAGGCCGCGCTGGCGTATTACACGCTGGCGCTGAACCTCGCCGAGGGCAGTCCGCTACACGATCCGGCGGTGCGCGAGGCATTGGAAGCCTCGATCGACCGGGAGGCGCTCAATCAGGTGGTGATGGACGGGCAGTTCATCCCGTCGAACCAGTTCGAGGCGCCGGGCAGTCGTTACTATAATGCCGCGCGGCCGGTGCCGCCGCGCGATCTGGCGCGGGCGAAGGCGCTGTTGGCGCGAACCGGAACGCCGCATCCGGCGTTCACCATCACCGTGGGCAATCAACCGGTGGAGTCGCAGGCGGCCCAGGTGATCCAATCGATGGCGAGCGAGGCGGGGTTCGAGGTGAAGCTGCGCGCGGTCGAGGCAAATACATTGATCGCGGCGGGCAAGGCTGGCGATTTTCACGCGCTGCTGGCGATTTGGAGCGGGCGGGTCGATCCCGACGGCAATGTGTCGATTTGGCTCGCCAGCGACGGGTTCCTGAACTGGGGCAAATATAACAGCCCGAAATTCGACGACATCCTGCGGCGTGCGCGCGCGGTGACCGACATCGCCGCGCGTCAGGCGCTGTATCGGGACCTGACGGACGTGTATCTGACCGACCGGCCGCACATCGTGCTGTATCACCTGAAATGGCTGTGGGGTCTGAGCGATAAGGTGTCGGGTTTCGCGCCCATGCCGGACGGGCTCATCCGGTTGCGCGGCGTCGCGGTTGGGCCATAAATTCGCCGCCAGGCGTCGCTCGCCAATCAACGCTCCGGAACATGGTCCGTCCCAGGCACCGCCCGGACGAGCCACGCCATGGAGCGGCGAGCGTGGGTCAGCCCGACCGGAGCACCGCCGTATCGCGCCGCGGCAAGAGCCAGGAGCCTTTACGATGCCACAGATCGACGCTGACCGGCTTCTGGGCGACCTCCACGCATTGCGACGGATCGGCGAGTACAAGACCGGCGTGCACCGGCCGGCGCTGTCGCCCGAGGATATCCGGTCGCGCCATTGGCTGGTGGAGAAACTGACCGAGGCCGGTCTGACCGCCGAGATCGACGGAATCGCCAACGTATTTGGCCGTGACAGCTCGGCGGGACGCAAGTTGCTGATGGGCAGCCATATCGAGACGCAGCCCCATGCCGGCTGGCTGGACGGCGCGATGGGCGTGATCTTTGGACTTGAGGCAGCGCGCACCCTGGGTGGCGGCATCGATGTCGCGGCGTGGTTCGATGAGGAGGGGTGGTTTGGCTCGTTTCCGGGCAGCCGGTCGTTTTGTGGCCTGCTCGCGGATGCGGAGATCGATGGCATGAAGCGGCGAGGCGACGACGTGCCGTTGCGCGCGGCGCTCGGCGAGGCAGGTCTTGCCGGCCGGACGCGACGGCTCGCCGATGTGTCGCGCTATCTGGGTTACCTTGAAGCGCATATCGAACAGGGCGCCGAACTGGAGCTCAGCGGTGGCCGGATTGGCATCGTAACGGCGATTGTCGGAAGTTACCGGTATCGGATCGTGTTTGAGGGGGTACAAAACCATGCCGGCACCACCCGAATGGCACGGCGCAAGGACGCCGGGGTGGCGCTGGTTCGGTTGGCAACCGCGATCGACGACCGGTTCCCGGCCATCGCGGCTGAACGCACGGTTTGGACCACCGGTCAGATCACCGTCGATCCGGGCTCGCCCAGTATCGTGCCGGGAAAAGCGGAGATGGTGTTCCAGTTCCGCGATACCGAACCGGCGCTGCTGCGCCGATTGGACGAGGAACTGGGCGTGCTGGTCGCGGAGGCGGGGCTCGGTCCGTGCGGCGTGACAATGATCCGCACCGGAACCACGGCGCCGAGCCAGATGGACGGCCGGTTCCAGGATGCGCTCGAGACGGCGGCGGCCGGTCGCGTGCCGCGGAGGTTCCAGCGCATGCCGAGCGGAGCGGGTCACGACGCCCAAATTCTGGCGGGGATCATGCCATCCGGCATGCTGTTCGTGCCGAGCATCGGTGGGATCAGTCATCATTACGCTGAAGATACCAGTGAAGACGATCTCGTGCTCGGGTGCCAGGTATTCGTTGACGCGGCGGCGGCGCTGCTGGCGGCGTGACGGATTGGCCCGGTCCTCGCATGCGGGCCGGCGAGATCACGGTCGCGCCGATGGCCCGACCATCGACCGGCGAAGTTCGCGCCCGCGCGTTGAATGCGATACCGGCACGATGCGGCCGATCCTATGGAAGCGTCCGGCAAGGCTCGCGGGAACGATGACGGCGGCGGAACGTTACAGAAACCGATCTTCGTCAATGACGCTATAACCATCGTCGTGCCGTCGCCAGTTCCTGCCCGGCCGTCACCAGCGGTGCCGCGCCCCTTGTCTCCCACACCGTCGGGGTATCCGGCACGACCGTGCCGCGAAGTCAGGGAACAATCGGATCGTTCCGTTGTCGCATTGGAAGTTCGCCCGGTCGCCTGTGTCCAGGGAATGTTCGACCGTCAGTCCCTCCGCCGGGATAACCGCGTGTCGAGGCAGTTCCACATGATAATTCCTGACCTTCGAGGGTTTTACCTGAACGATGGCCCCATCGACCTGTGCCCCGTCGACCTGTGCCCCTGACACGACCTGGACCCGCGGTTGGCACGCGAGCTGTGGAAGCGCACAGTCGCGTCCAGGCTCGCCTCGGGAGGCGTCTGAACCGGCTATCGGGCATGCCGAGGCGGACAAACCGTGCGCTGGCGCGAGCCTGACCGGCGGTACCGCGTGCGACGCTCATGGCGCGCGATGTTTTGTGGATGGAACTTCGGCCCACGATGAGGAGCGCGACGAGATGATCACCAAATTCAACACCGTCTATGCCGGCCACGTGGATATCCCCGACCGCGGCCAGGACGCCACTCCGGCGAACGATCGGCGCTTCTCGAATGCGCACCTGGCCACCGTGTTCTCCAAGGCTGAGGCCATCGCCAGCCTGATGGACGAGACCGGCTGGAACACCCTATGGATGGCGGAGCATCACTTCCAGCCGGAAGGCTACGAGGTGCTGCCGAACCTGCTGATGATGGCGGTGCATCTTTGCCATCTCACGAAGCATCTCAAAATCGGCTGCGGCTTCAACATCGCGCCGATGTGGCATCCGCTGCGGCTCGCCGAGGATTACGCCGTCGCCGATATCCTGACCAAGGGCCGCACCGTCTTTGGTGTCGGCCGCGGTTACCATTCGCGCGAGGTGGAAACGTTCGGCGCGCCGATTCTCGATCAGAACGCCAATCGCGAACTGTTCGAGGAACAGGTCGAGATCATCTTCAAGGCGTTCGACAACGAGCGGTTCTCGCATCACGGCAAGCACTACACGCTGCCGCCGGAGGTGCCGTACCGCGGCTATACGCTGAAGGATCTGACACTCGTGCCGCGGCCGGTCCACCTGCCGGTGGAGTGCTGGCAACCGGTGGTCAGCGCCTCGGCGCGCGGGCTCGACTTCATGGTGAAATACAACATCAAGGGCGCGGTCGGCGGTGGTGCCGCCACTTTGGAACGCGGGCCGATCGCGGCGTTTCAGGAAGCCGGGCATCGCGCCGGCAAGGATTGGAAGCTCGGCGAGAACCTGATGATCGGCGTCACCATCCATCTGGCGGACTCACGGCAACAGGCACTCAAGGAGATTGTTCCGCTTTACGAAGAGCATGCCAAGATGTTTGCCCCACTCAATTTCATGCCCGGAATGACCGGGGAGCAGGTCGACGCGGTGGCGCGCCGCGGTTCCTGGTACGAGTCCGGCGTGCCGCGGGTGGAGAGCTACATCGAAAAAGGCGGTTGGTTCGCCGACACGCCGCAGCAACTGGTCGCTTTCCTCAAGGATCTCGAAATCCGCTATCCTGGGCTCGAGCACATCAGCCTCTCAACGCCGATGGGAACCCCGGAGTCGATCATGCTCGAACAATATCGGCGTGTGGCCGCCGAGGTGATGCCGCACTTCCGGCACTGATCCGCGCATCCGGGGTCCGTTGCGATCAATCAACCAGAAAGGAAAGTAGCCATGCGGGCGGCCGTCTTCCACGAAGCGCACCAACCGATGACCATCGAGACGCTCGAGGTCGCGAAGCCACTGGCGCACGAGGTGTTGCTCAATACCGCCTATGCCGGTCTTTGCCACAGCGACCTGCATTTCCTCGAGGGACTTTATCCGATCGCGACACCCTGCGTGCTCGGCCATGAGTCCTCGGGGGTCGTCGAAGCGGTCGGCGCCGAGGTGACTTACGTGAAGCCCGGCGACCGGGTGATTACCTGCACGTCGGTGTTCTGCGGCACCTGCGAGTATTGCGCCACCGGCCGGCCGCAGCTTTGCAACAACACCGCCGTGAAAATGCCGCCTGGCAAGGCGCAACGCAAACCGATCGTGCAGTTCGCCAATCTGTCCTCCTTCGCCGAACAGTTGCTGGTGCATGAAAACGCGGTGGTAAAGATCGATGATGACATTCCGCTCAACATCGGCTGCCTTGTCGGCTGCGGCGTCATGACCGGCGCGGGCGCGGTGATGAACACGGCGAAAGTCCCGGCCGGTGCCACCGTCGCGGTATTCGGTTGCGGCGGCATCGGGCTTTCCGCGGTGAATGGCGCTGCGATCGCGGGCGCGGACCGGGTGATCGCGATCGACACCGTCTCTTCCAAGTTGGACGTCGCCAGGCTGATGGGGGCGACCGACGTGATCAACGCGAGCAATGTCGACCCGGTCGAGGCGATCAAGGAAATGACCGGCGGCGGCGTGGAATACGCGTTCGAGGCGGTCGGACTGAAGTTGACCGCCGAGCAGTGTTTCCAATCGCTGCGCGCGGGCGGCACCGCCACGATCATCGGCATGGTGCCGTTTGGGATGAAGATCGAACTGCACGGCTACGATTTTCTGCGCGAGCGGAAGATCCAGGGTTCCTCGATGGGCAGCAACCGGTTCCGGTTCGACATGCCGAAGCTGTTGAATGCCTGGAAAAAGGGTGCGCTGAAACTCGATCACCTGATCTCGAGCCACATCGAACTCGACGATATCAACGAAGGATACGTCAATCTGAAGGGTGGCGAGGTGTTGCGCCAACTCATCGACTTCGGTGTCGCCAAATAGGCCACGAACGCGGGCGTCGCTCGTCGCTCGCCTGCCGCTGGAGCACGGGTGAAATGTCGATCGGCGTCAACCGCCGTGGTCGAGTTTTCCTTCGCCGAGACGGGCCAGCGCATCGCGGATCTTCCGATCGATCTCGATTCCTTCGCGCATCAGACGCGCCCGTGTCCGGTAGCCGCGTTCTCCCGGAATGCGAATTTCCTCGACGCCGATCTGGCGCGGCGTGGCCTTGATCATGTCGATCCGGCGGGTGACTTCGCGACGATAGTCCTCGGGCGGCAGAAACAGGTCCGGTTTGAACGCGATGAACATATAACCGCTGACGTCGTCCGCCGCCCGCGTCCCGACCGCCAAAGCGCCCAGAGCGTCCATGGCCAAAGCGAGGCCGAAGCCTTTGTAACCGCCCTCCGGGCCGCCGAAGGGCAGCAGCGCGCCCCGTCTCGCCGCGCCTGCATCCGTCGTTGGGTGGCCGTTCGGCCCGAGCGCCACGCCTTCCGGAAGCGGAGTGCCGAGCCGGGCGCGGAACTGCAGGTCGGTCCCCATGAACGCCGATGTTCCCATGTCGATGACGAGCGGATCGCTTTCGGTCGGAAAACCGAACGCGATCGGGTTCGTGCCCAAAGCCGGCCTTGTCCCTCCGAACGGTGCCACACTGGGCGGCGACGCCACCGTGTGGATCACCACCAGGCCGGCGCGCGCGATCATTTCGCAATAGAACGCGCTGCGTCCGGTCATCCAGGTGTTGGCGAGGCACACAATGGCGAGACCATTCGCCTCCGCCCGCTCAATTGTCGCCGCGCTGGCGCGGTAAGCGGCGATCATGCCGTTGTTGTTGCCGCCGTCTAGCAAAGCCGTGAACCCGGTCTCCCGCACCACGGACACGGGCAGCCGCGGTTGCCGAAAAAGCTGGGAGTCAACGACGTTCAGCAGTTTCGGAA
>Ga0193726_1003178_pt1 | contig 10598 bp, 5 predicted proteins | sample H2c1metaG_FD_144928 | JGI IMG/M metagenome (GOLD analysis project Ga0193726, IMG submission 144928) | Soil microbial communities from a riparian zone of the East river system, Colorado, United States - H2c1 | ecosystem: Environmental > Terrestrial > Soil > Riparian zone | place: USA: East River... | reverse complement strand
CGTCGAAAATTCGATGCATGGCCGTCTGCGTAGCGCGACGGCGCGGCGAATCCGGCGCGTCGCAATACATCCGGTCCTTGGTGATATCCACGTAAAGGCTGCTCAAGTCGACGGCGCAAAACTGGTTAAGAATGTGATAGACCTTATGAAATTCGTAGGCCTGATACGCGGAGCGGCATTCCGCAATCACGTTCTCCAGTCGATCGAGAATCCAACGATCGACCAAAGTAAAATCAACGGTAGCGGCGCTCTCTGACCTCCGATCGTTTTCATTTCGGTGCTCAGAGAGCGCCGCTCCAGGAAAGTCCGAAAGGTTTCCGAGCAAAATGCGCAACGTATTCCGAATGCGCCGGTACGTGTCGCCCAATCGCGTGAACATTTCCTCCGAGAATGGGACATCGTCCGTGTAATTGATGCTGCTCACCCAAAGACGGACGATGTCCGCGCCATGTTTCCCGACAAAATGGCCGGCATCCATCGGCTTGCTGTAGCTGCTCGATTTCGAAATCTTCTTCCCATCGACATCAACGACAAAGCCGTGCGTGACACAGGTCTTGTAGGGCGCGCGGTCGTGCAGCGCCACACTTGTCATGAGCGACGATTGGAACCAGCCGCGGTGCTGATCGGTGGCCTCGAGATACATGTCGGCCGGATCGCGCAGACTGGGATTCGTCGCCAGGACCGCTGCATGCGAAACGCCGGAATCGATCCAGACGTCAATCGTATCGTTCCGATGCCGCGTGCCTTCCGGTAAATCCAGTTCACGCGCGAGCGCCGCGTCATCGAGCTCGAACCAGACGTTCGACCCGCGTTTGGCAACGAGATCGGCCAGCTGACGGATCCACTTCGGATCAAGAATTGCCTCGCCTTCAGCTGAATAGAAAACCGGCAACGGCACTCCCCAACTCCGCTGGCGCGAGATGACCCAATCGGGGCGCGATTCCACCGTGCCCGAGATGCGGTTCTCGCCCCAGGGCGGAATCCAATTCACGTCCTTGATCGCCGCGAGCGCCTTCGCGCGCAGATCGTCGATCCGGATAAAAAATTGCTCGACCGCGCGGAAGATGATCGGCGTCTTCGAGCGCCAGCAATAGGGATACGAGTGCTGGTAAACGGCTTCGCTCACGAGCATGCCGCGCTCGCGCAAAAGCGCGACGATGTCGGCATTGGCATCGAAGACATATTTGCCCGTCAATTCTGGCAAGCCGGCTTCATCGGTGTAACGGCCATGATCGTCCACCGGGGAAAGAATAGGTAGCTGGTGTTGTCGACCTAACGAGTAGTCATCCTCCCCATGACCGGGAGCGATGTGGACCGCGCCCGTTCCGGTATCCATCGTAACAAAGTCCGCGGTCCGGATAGTCGATGTTCTGGGCAGAAATGGATGCTGCGCCGCGAGACCCTCCAGTTTGCTGCCCGGGAAGGAACTGATCGGTTCGCCGGTCGGTTCGAGACCAGTCGCGGCGCAAAACTTATCCACGAGAGAAGCTGCGAGCACGAGTATTTCGGAATGTGGGAAGGGCCTTTGTGCCCCGCCTTCTTCCGCGTCGTCGGTCTGCCGGGGCACAGAGGCCCCTCCCATATTAAATTCCTGCGCGACATACAGCTCCTTCGGATGCAGCGCGATCGCCAGGTTTGCCGGCAAGGTCCAGGGAGTTGTGGTCCAGATGACAATGCTTGCTTTGCCCGCCAGCTCGCCCGAGACGATGGGAAATTTCACGTAGACGGCCGTGTCCTGACGGTCCTGGTATTCCACTTCGGCTTCGGCCAGCGCCGTCTGCGCGCCGGTGCTCCAAAAGACCGGCTTCATGCTTTCGTAGACGAGGCCTTTTTCGACAAAGATCGCGAAGGCACGCAGGATCTCCGCTTCGTAGGTCGGGTCGAGGGTCAGGTACGGATGCTCCCAATCGCCGAAGACGCCGAGGCGCTTGAATTGCTCGCGTTGGATGTCGACAAACTTGCGCGCGAACGCTTCCGATTTCTGGCGCACCTCGAGCGGCGAGAGGCCGCGTGATTCCTTCACGACCTTGTATTCAATTGGCAATCCATGGCAATCCCAGCCGGGCAGATAAGGCGCCCGAAAGCCCGCCATGGTTTTTGATTTCACCACCAGATCTTTCAGGATCTTGTTGAGCGCTGTGCCCATGTGAACGTCGCCGTTCGCAAAAGGTGGGCCGTCATGGAGGACGAATAGTTCCGCACCCTCGCGTGCGGCCTGGATCTGCTCGTAAAGGCCGGCTTCCTGCCACTTCTTGAGCACCTCCGGCTCGCGCGTGGCGAGGTTTGCCTTCATCGGAAAATCCGTTTTCGGCAGGTTGAGCGTCTCTTTGTAATTCTGGCTCATGCGCGGAGCGGCGAGGGTAACACCCGAGGCGCGACTAAGCAACGGACCCGCGAGGGTTCACTCGAGTCGGTGCCCACGTTCGCCAAGGGAAAAAGGAACGGCGGCTGCGGCTCAAAGAGCCACAGCCGCCGCATGTTTTCCCGAATAAATTAGAAATCGACCGAGAGGCCGGCGTAAGCCGAGCGGCGCGGGGCGGGATCGATCAGGCCATTCAAAAAGACGCGAGAGTAGTATTTTTCATCGGCCAGGTTCCCAACGCCTGCGATCAGGCGGATGTTCTTGGTGAGGTACCATTCGCTCGATAAATTGAAGACCAGATAGGACGGGATGACCGCCGGAACCAGCACGGTCGGAAGACCCGATGCCGGGTTAGGCAGATTTGTATCCGACCAGAACTGATCGGCCGAGTAGACACCGGAAAGGGTAATGTTAAAGCATTTTTCCTTTCGGAAGCTGATGCCGCCCTTCCAGATGAAATCCGGCGCGTAGGCTGGGTCGTTGCCAACCAGGGTTTTGGTGGTGCTGCCGGGCAGCAAGAGCTCACTCTCCGTGAACTCCGCATCCAGAAACTGAACATTGCTAAAGACAACCAGTTGGAGCGGGCGCGAGACAAGCGGTGCGACAAAGTTCTTGCTGTCTTTCGGGTCCGACACCGGCGTCACATCGTGCTGGAACGGCGCCAGGAGATCGTAGGAAATTTCAGCCTCGATCCCACGATGCCGCGAGTTGCCGGTGTTCAAGACGATGAAGAGCGTGTTGCTGCCCGCGACGTTTTGATTTTCGGTCCGGTTCTCGAATTCCATCCAGAACAAACCGACGTCATACCAAAGGCCTTTGATGGGAGTTCCATGCACACCCAGCTCGATGTCGAGCGAATGGAATGGCTCCGGGATGTCCTCGCCCACCCCGATGGTCCGGCTGGTTCCGGCGATATCGAAGAATCGCGTCGGCCGCCAACCTGAGGTAGCGCTAAAGTAAGTCTCGTTGTTGTTACCGAAATCGTTACCCATTCCGATACCCCAAAGCGGAACCCAATGGTCCGCGCTGATGCTCGGCGGGCCAGTCTGTGGCCGGGGCGGGGTTAGTCTCGGATCAGCCAGCCAGGGCGCGTGCGTCGAGTCCACCTCGACGTTTTCGTGATCGAGGCGGAACGAAGGAACGATGTGGAACTTCCCAATTCGGATCAGGTCTTCGATGAAGAAGGCCTGATAATCTGCTGTGCGTGACTGATCCAGAGGGATGTTCTGGACGTTGAAAGGACCCGAGGACCCGTTGCGAGTAAGGCCATCCGGCACTGTCGTCCCGCGCGGCGCATAAAGGAAATTGGGACCGCTGTTATCATTGGTTAGGGTGTAGCGCGTGAACGGGGCATCACCATGATAAACGACCCCGCCAAAGGTCAGCGCGCTGCCGCGGAACATGGTGTCATCGCCCCATTTCTTGCGAAAACGCAGATCGACCCCGCCGTTGTTAAACTCCTCGTAACCGAAGGTCGTGCTCGTAGGAACTACGGTCGGATTTATGAACCCCGTCCCGGGGGCATTTGCGAGATTGTTAGCAGCGCGTGAATCAATATCCTGGTGCGTGTACCAACCCTTGGCCTGCATGAGCCAGCCGTCTCCGAATTCCAATTCGTAGCGAAGAACCGCGGTGTAGCGATCGACCCAGTTCTCGTTATAAGGGGTGGTCGAAAAATCCTGATTATCGTCGAATTGAAAAATATTAATCTTGCCCGGATCGCCGCCGTTGAATCGGCTGGCGTGGACATCGACCGCGATCAGTTGCTTATCATCCGGCCGGTAGCCGAAATATCCGTCGGCCTGCCAGATGTGATAGTCGCCGTTGTCGCGCTGACCCTCTGAGGTCTGGTAACCGGCGTCCAAACGCATTTCGAAGGGCCCCGAAGCTTCCTGCACGGAACCGTAACTGGAATAAAACCCGTCCGATCCACCAACCGTTTCCATGTAGGCGTTCCAAGGACTGCCGGGCGCCGGACGTCTTGAGACGAAGTTGACGGCTGGCGCCGGTTCCGGTCCGTAAAGCAGACTGCTGCCACCGCGGATGAGTTGGATCTCACTTACGCTCTGCGGAAACGGTTGATAGTAGAGCGTGGGAAAACCAATCCACTCACTCATGAGGGGCAAGCCATCCTGAAGAAAGAGTGTGTACTCAGATTCCTGAGGATTGCCCAAGCCCCGATAACTGTAGTTGAACTGGCCCGGGTTTTGTTGTTCCGAAACGAGCAATCCTGGCGCCTTGGTAAAGAGCTCCTGCAGGTTGTTGTTTTCGACTGGCGGCTGCTTGTCGAGCTTGATGACCGTCGCCTTCTTCGTGACGGTGATCTCGGTCCCGGAGACCTCCTTCATGATGTGTTCGAGCTTCGGGCGGGTATCATCAGGATTTGGTGTGGGGCTGGGCACAGTTTCGCCCGTCACCACGACCCTCGGTGCGTTGGCGTTCTGTCCGTAGCTGGGCGAAGCAAGCGCCAGGCAAGCGAGAAGAACGATAAGGCATGGCGTCGTTCGCCATACGAGTTGTAAGTAAGATGTGTTGTTCATGTACAAAGGAATTAGCTTGGTTATTCAGGTTTAGGTTAAGGCGTGAGCGTCAGCCGTCTGATGCTCAACGGTTCCGGGTGGACGCGGGTGCTTCTGCCTGCTCTCGTTCGCCGCCCGGGCCCATCAGGTAGGAGAACACCATAAACACGGACGCATGGGGCGAATCGTCCGTAACTCCGAAGAGCGGAGAAACATCGAAGCGCGTATTCGCGGACGGCTTCCAGGCAATCGTAGGTCCAACGACGAACCGATATGAATCCGGCTCGTCGTTGTCGCGGATTCCACGGTCGTTGAACACCGTCAATTGCATTTCCACGCCGACCTTGAGTCGCTCATCCGCAGTGACGGGAAACATCATGCTTTGGGCGAAGCCGACCTCCCGGCCGCGATCGCCACCGACTTCCTGCTCGAAGAACCCGTTCAACGCCCATTCAAACTTGCCAAAATTCTGCGCCAGCAATAACCGCGCTTCAAAGGCATCCGGGAGGGGCTCGTGCTCCGCTAGAAACTCCTGGGCTTCACCTTTTGGCATCGGTTCCGGCGGGCCTTCATCGTGGAAAATCGTGCCGATGCCCTGTTTGTACTCAATGAAGACTGTGGGATTGAGAAAGATCTTGTTCCAATCGGCAAGCGCGTAGCGACCTTCAATACTGAAGCTTCGATCCTGAGTGTTCGAGCGATAAAATTCGCTCGTGTTTTCAAAGGCCAGTCCAAACCGGTGCGGAAGGCCGATTTCGACTTCCTGCGTGAGCAAACTATCGGGGCGATTGAATTTCAGGGAATCGCCCTGATAGATCAACCCGAAAAAGACAGCTCCAGGCGGCAAAACATACGCATTGGTTAGATTTGAAAAGCGGCTCCGCGAAAAGTCGGGAGTCGCCCCATAAGCGCTCGGCACCTCTTCGCCTGTCACTACGACCGGTGCGCTGGTCGACGTCTGGGCGTTGATCGATTGACTGGCGGCCAGACAACCGAAAAATGCCAGGGCTGCTGCCGCTCGAATTGCCGTAATCGGCGAAATTGGCCGTGAATTGAAGGTATGTTTCATAAGTAAAAGTTCATTTAGGGTTAAGGTTGGTTGAAGACATGACGCCGGGTGCGAATCACCCGCTTCGAGGTAGGCGCTTCGGCCACGCGATTTGTCGCCCGGCCTGAACAGCGCCACGAACACCACGAAGAGGGTGCTCCCGGCGAAGGTGGGTCACACTAGAAGTGGCGGCGAAATATTGGGCCGCGTCTTCTCTGCGGCGGTGGAGGCGATTTTCGATCCGATCTCTGCGTGGTCGAGACCGACGGTGCGCTGCTGGATATTAAAGCGGAGTTCGACCGAATCTTCAAAAGCTACACCGCTATCGTCCACACCGATCTCCGATGGGTTCGTCAGCGTGGAATCGGAAGAATCGACGTCGAAGGCGAAGGTGCCCGGGGCCGTCGCCCCAGCAGCGTTCGCAAGCACTTGGGTCGCGACAGTCAAAGACACGCTCTTCGCGGCTTGGCTAGTGAGACTTCCTGAGACAATCAGGCAGCCTAGAAATCCTAGCGAAATTGCCGCTCGGAGTAGTTCTTTTCCGAACGAAAACTGCATCGACATACCGACGCATTACGAATTCGTCATATGCGTGGCAAGCCAATTCTTACAAATTTGCAATATTTCTTGGACAGCCCGGCCCCTGCTGCGGAACCCGGTTGAATGTCCGTTGCCAGGCCGAAGGCAGCGAGCGCACCAAGCCGTCCGGAGCGGAGACCGCTCCAAACCATCGGAGGGAACCAATTTTCGATCTCTATTCCGTCTTCGTGAGATCGGAGTGCTTCTTCACGAATTTGCCGCTGGGGTTGACCTCAAATCCCCATTCCTTCCCGTCCGTTTTCACGATGACCTCGTAGTTCCATTTGCCACTCTTGTCGTCTTCCCTTTGCACGCGGACGATCTTTCCTGTCCCCGCCTTTTCCGTGATCGTCTTTTGCACTGCCGCGGGCAGAGTCTTCAGATCGACCACTTCGCTTTTGGCTTCGGCCGCCCACGCGGTCACCCCGAACGCCAAACCCGCACTAACCACAGTTGCCAGTAATAGGTTCGTTATTTTCATAGGTCACTTACCGTCGACCCAATAGCGCGAATCGCAGCAGGAAAGTTGGGGCAAAGCCAGGTTACAGGAGGATTACAGACAGATTACAAATTTGTCAGAAAGGCTTGCCTCGACGGTGTTGGCTGTGTTGTTCTGTGCCCATGTTTTCACGAAATAACCTATTCCTCTTGCCGGCACTGCTGGCGACGGGTCTCTTCGCCTTCTGTCAAACAGGCCTGGCCGAAGAAACCATCATCCCGGCTCTGTCGGACGTTGATAACGATCTGGCTGAAACCGATAACGACGACAACGACGGCGATGCTTCGCACGTGCGCAAACGCTCCCGTCGCTCGACGCACAACTCAACCCACGACTTCGATCGAGCCGCGGAAATGGCGAAAGCCGTCACGGAAAACGGCACGCGCCGCCTCGAATCCGCCGCCGGGCTCACCTTGGCGCCCGTGGTCCAGACGGTCGAATCGGAACCGGTGGTCGTGCACGGTTTCGATGTGGAACCGCCCCAGTACCCAGCGTTGCCCGAAGTGGAAGGCACGCGGATCAACTCGGGAAAGAAGACCTCCTTCATCAAGCCGGACGAGTTTCCGACCATCGCGAACAACAACTATCGCGAGGCTTTGGCGGTGACACCGGGTCTGCTTGTCAGCGAAGAACCCTCCTCGCCAATCATCAATTTCGGATATCGCGGCCTCGATTCCCAGCGGGCCGAGTTGATGCAAGTCCTCAAAGACGGCATCTCGATCAAGAACGAACAATTCGGTTTTCCAGAAACGCATTACACCCCGATCCTCGATGCGGTCGAGCGGATCGAGTTTATCCGCGCTGGTGCAGCCCTGCAGTTTGGTCCCCAACCTGGCGGCGCGCTTAATTTCATCATGAAAATGCCGCGGAAGGACGCGCCCTTTCACTTCCTGACGAAGAACGCCTACGGCACGGATGAATTGTTCACCAGCTACACGGCCATCGACGGCACCGTAGGCCAATTCGGCTATTACGCGTATTACGATCACCGGGAACGGGAAGGGTTCCGGACGAACAGCGATTACGACCTCGACAACGGAAGCGTGAGGCTCGTCTATGACGCGACTAACAACGACCGCTTCATTCTCACTCTGGACGGCTACGACGAAGAGCATGGCGAACCGGGTGGACTACGAAGGCATCAACCCGGCGTTGTCGACCCGCCGAACTCTGTGCTGTATGAAGTGGACCGCAACGCCAGTTCGCGCTTTTTCGACCGCTTCCGGCTGAAACGCTACTCTGCCGTCCTCGAGTATCAGCACCTGTTCTCCGAGCATACGCAATTGGATATCAAGGCGTTCGGTGGATACCTCTCCCGCTACAGCAAGCGCCAACGGGGTGGCGGCGAGGGCATCCTGCCGAGCGGAGCGGCCGCCAACACCAACTCCATTCAGTTGCGCGAAGTTTGGAACGAAGGCGCGGAATTGCGCTTGCGTCACGACTACCCGCTCGCCGGCGACACATCGACCTTTGCAGGTGGCGTGTATTTCTATCACGCGCTCCAGGATCGCGACGACCAGCGCGGCACTACTCCCGGCGCCGATAGCGGCGATCTCCGCAATTTCGCCACCGGCGAGACGACGGACTTCTCTATCTTCGCCGAGAACCGATTCCATTTCGGACGTTTGTCCGTTACGCCGGGAATGCGCCTGGAATTCCTCCAACAAACCCTGGACGAGACCTTCAATATTACCCGACCCTTCGATCTGCACTCGGCCGACGACTTCTCTTTCGTGCCGCTATTTAGTTTGGGAGTGGGTTACGTCTTGATCGAGGGAGAAGTGCCTGCGCCACCGACCCCGAAGGACTCCAAGGATACGAAAAACATCGTCGCGACGATGGTCGCCGGCGGACCACCGCGTCTGGAACTCTACGGAACCGTTGCCCAGGCGTATCGCCCGAGAACCTACGGAGAATTAGTTCCGACGAGCGCGACTGGTTTCGTCAACGGTGATCTCAAGGAGGGCGACTCACTCCAATTCGAACTCGGCCTTCGGGGAAAGCCACTGCCCTACCTGACCTTTGACACGAGCGCGTTTTACTACGTCTTCGAAGATCAGGTCGGCGAAGTGGGCAATACGACTCAAAACGTGGGCGACGCGCGGTTCGCCGGATTCGAAGCAGCGGCGGAGCTGGACATCCTGGCGGTGATCAACGGAGGTAGCGAAAGCCCCTACGGACAATTGAGCTTCTACGGCAACATCACCTGGCTCGATGCCGAGTTTACAGCCGGTCCGAGCAACGGAAACATCCCGGCTTACGCTCCGGATTATCAGTTCAAAGTTGGAGGCATCTACCGTTGGAAAGACCGGGTCAAGGTCGGCCTGATCGGCACGATTGTGGACGACCACTTCTCGAATGCGGACAACGGTTTCCAGCATGTCATCCCGTCTTACAACGTCTGGGATCTGACGGCCGAAGTGAACTTCTGCCACGGACGCATCGGAGTTTTTGCGGGTATCAATAACGTGTTCGACGAAGATTTCTGGGCGGAAATCCGCGACGAAGGCATCTTGCCGGCGTATGGGCGGAATTACTACGGCGGCGTCTCCATCAAGTTCTAAAACGCAGCCGAGCCTGGAGCCGCTCCCGTCGATCCATTGCGCCGGGAGCGGCATAATCTCAGCCCGGTTTATTCGGGAAGCTAAGCGTTACGGTGGTGCCGCGATCAGTTTCGCTCTCCACCACCGCCGCGCCGCCGTGAAGATCCATGATCGATTTCACCAGGGCCAGGCCCAAGCCTGAGCCTTCGGAACTGCGCGACGAATCGGCCCGGTAAAAACGATCGAAGACACGGGGAAGATGCTCCGGGGCTATCCCGCAACCGGAATCGTTCACGGAAATCTGCGACTGCGCCGGGCCAGCGGCGATCGAGATTTGAATTGTCCCTCCCGCGGGCGTGAAGCGCAGTGCGTTCTCCACAAGATTGCTCACGGCCCGTCCAAAAAGCATCGGGTCGGCATGGATCTCACCTTCGCCGGCGCATTTGATGACCGTGTGATGCTCCTCGGCGATCAATTCGTAAAAGGCCGCGATTTTCTCGACGGCGGCCCGCCCGTCGAAAAGCCCCCGAGAAATATGTCCCTCCGCGGCTTCGGCCCGGGCCAGGAAAAGCAGGTTATCGACAATGGCGGTGAGCCGTTCGCATTCTCCGACGCTGGATTCAATCACTTCCCGGTACTCGTCGGACGTGCGGACCCGGGTCAGGGCGACTTCACCTTCGCCGCGGATATTGGCAATCGGTGTGCGGAGTTCGTGAGCCAGATCAGCCGAAAACTGCGAGAGACGCGTAAAGGAATCCTCCAGCCGATCCAGCATCTCATCGAAAGCAACGGCGAGCGGTCGGAGTTCACGCGGCCATCCCTCCGGCGGAATGCGTTCATGCAGTCGTTTTGGCCCGATGCGTTTGAGGGAACGCGTCATTTCCCGGACCGGCCGCAGACCTTTTTTGGTGACCGTGAGCGCTATCGCGGTTGACGCCAGAATGCCGAAAGCCAGCACGACAACGAGCAGGGTGCCGAATTCCGTTATGAATTCCTCATCGCCCGAGCGGTCTTGGGCTACCTGGATCGTGTAAAGACGACCGTCAGA
>Ga0193726_1003177_pt1 | contig 10606 bp, 12 predicted proteins | sample H2c1metaG_FD_144928 | JGI IMG/M metagenome (GOLD analysis project Ga0193726, IMG submission 144928) | Soil microbial communities from a riparian zone of the East river system, Colorado, United States - H2c1 | ecosystem: Environmental > Terrestrial > Soil > Riparian zone | place: USA: East River... | reverse complement strand
TTAATGACAGAGCCTTGCTGTGTGGAAACCCCAGATCGCATACTTAATCGATCCCATATCTGTCGTGGGAGATCCGATCTTGATATCGCACTTGGCCAACGACGGTTCCATCCCCGCGGCCACAACCGTCCATCAACCTCTACGCGCTCACCATCGCAGTCCATCCGCAAAGTGGAGAACTGCGCATGGCAAATTCACTCGCCTATTCGGTTCGACCCGAGTCATACCCCTGGGAACCGGCGTTGTTGGTGCCGTGACAGTCTTGCGGTTTCAGGTTTTTCAATGACTTACAAACCCGTGGCGAACGCCTAAGACCACCGAAGTCGTGAAAGATCGCTGATTTTGTGGATCGGATTGTGGATCGGATGTGGATCAGAGCGTCGCTTTCGGTGCCAGCACGACAAAACGCTGATTCCGTGTCAAGGGAGTCAGCCAGTCCTGCTCCCCCAGCACCTTGGCCGACTCCGCGATGTTACGCATGTTGAGGTAAAGGATGCGGATTTCCCGCTCTCCGCCCTCGCAACGAGCGCGCCAGCTGTTGAAGACAGTGCGCAGTGTTGTCTCGTCAAAGGGATTGCACATGAAACAAACGATCGGCCCAGGCGGCGGCGTATAATCTAGCGCATCGCCCAAGATTTGTTTCAGCGAATGGCACTGCTGGTCCGCGCTGCGATATGTCCGGCAGTTTTCAGCGGCGATGTCATGCAGCCGCTGTGCATACTCAAGACCAATGATAGTTTTGAACGGATAGTCCGAGGCCATCAGCATGGCTTTGCCCTTGCCTGAACCGTAGTCGATGAAACTGTAGCGCCGGGGATCAATGTCCAACTGCGCCATCGCCTTTTTGATCAGCCAGCCCCACGTCACTCGATATACCGCGTTGCCGCGCTCGATGGCGTCGGCGGCCACGCCCATTTCACCCAGTAGCTCTTCCCGCGCGGTCTCCACATGGTGGCGTTTGTCAAAAGCGCGGCTGCGTGGATCTTCAAACGCCAGCCGGGCCCGGAACAGCCGCCATTCTAACTTGCTAACCAGATCTGCTGAGAAGTCGCGCAATGTGCCCACCGTGATTATATGGCCCTACCATACTACAGGCCCGGTGTCGAAAAATCGCAATCTCACCGACAACGCTGGTCTGTTGGAATGCCTAGTTTCATGTGTTGACTCGCATTTGCCCGTCATGTTGTGATTCTCGTTCACTCAATGGAAAACGATCGCGATATTGTTCATGGTCTTTGCGCTGGGATCGCTGTTCGTCGAGAAACCGACCACGTTGGCCAGGTTCACCGAAGCCGATCTGTCCAATCCCGGCGCCTTTCATTGGACCATAAACTGATTCAATCAGTCCGAAGACACCCCACTACCCCGGAAAGATTGTGATCCTGGTCGACGAATCCTCCATGAGTCAAGCGGAATACACCGCCATGGCTTTTCGGTCAGCACCGAACGCCATTGTGGTCGGCAGCACCACGGCCGGAGCCGACGGAAACGTATCACCATTCGCCTTGCCCGGGGGTCTGCGCACCATGATCAGTGGCATCGGAGTGTTTGATCCCGACAAAACGCCGACTCAGCGAATCGGCATCCTCCCGAATGTCGAAGTGCACCCGACCATTGCCGGCATTCGCGCCGGCCGGGACGAAGTGCTGGAAGAAGCCTTGCGCCAAATCATCGGCGGTGACGGGCCTGCGGCCGAAATCGAAACCATGGTCAAATCGTGACCTCGGATCGAGCGACATTTACCTCTGAGAGTGCAGGGAAAATTTGAGGTTCGAGGTCCAAAAAGAGTTGGCGGACACCCTGCAACCTCGATGGAATCTAGCAGAAGGTGCAGTTTTCGACCAAAGCTATCTCGGCGCCGATCTGCGGGAGAATCCGGAACCGGCGGGGGAAACCTTCGAGATATCGGATGCATTCGAGGGATCCGGAATAGCCGGGCCACACCATCGAAATTCACATCATTCTGCCCGGAATCCCAGAATCGGCGTCGCCGGGACCTGCTGCGGACATCGATTACGACAAGAAGGCCGAAGACCCCGACAAATCGCAGCAGCATCGAGGATCGGCTTAACGCACCCCCGCAGGCCACAGCAAAGTAACAAAGTTCGGACCCGAGGCTCCCGGCGTGCGCGATCCCGGATCTGGACCTCCCGGCAGCGGCATGGGCTGCCTGCCATCCGGATTGCCAGTGGGGTGAGTTGCCGGCATGTCTTCGCCCGGACGCCGCAAGGTCGGCGCAGCGACCGGATGAGCGGCTTGTTCCGGACCTTTGGCGACCGTAGGTTGTTCGAGATTCACTTCCTTCGCAGTACGAATCTCCTTTTCACCATTCACTTTCATGGTTTCCACTCGCACCACTTCGTCGCCGACGAGCCGGACGAAATCGACCGCCTGCGGCGGATCGCCGTAGATCCAATCTTCGTAGTCAGTCTCGCCATCTTTCTCGCGAATCTTCTTGGGCGCGCGGCCCTTGGAATAGATCACCATCTCGCGATTCATGCCCACCAGCACGCGATGGCTCTGGATGGCTTCCTTCACCTTCGGCGGAACTGTCTCAAGGTACGCTTCCTGGACAGATTTCGAATTGAAGTCAAACACCGGTCGCAGCAAATCCTTGAGCTGCTGCGGATTCAGCTCCGGCACGTAGTGATCGAACACCAGATTTACGTACGAACCGCGCGGGTTCGCTTGCGAATCACTCGGCGCAATGGGCGTGTCGGAACCACCGGCGGAGAGAGAAATATGCTGATACCACTTCTGCTTCTTGACCGGACCGCCGTTGATCTCGAAGTAAATGCGATCACCCTTGATCGCGATGGCGCTGATTCGCGCCATGTCCCCCGCCTTGACCGCCGGGCCGTACATGCCGATCATCTGTTGCAGTTCCTGGCCGTTTGGCGAGACGGTGCCGTCCTTAAGGGTCAGGCCTTTTCTGCCCATCGGAAACGCTGTGCGGATGTAAACCAGCTCGGCATTGAACGTGTGGACAAGATTGAGGCGGGTCTCTTTGGAAAGGTGCGCCGGAGTTTTGGCATCGTCGGCGCTGGCTGGGTTTGCACAAACCAACAGAAAGGCGAGAGTAACCGGAAGGTAGCGTGACTTCATAAATACCCCGGAACCGCTAATTTCCCCGATTATAACTCCGCTCTCAGCGAAAATGGCGGCCATCTCGCGCCACCTGCAGGGGCAAGACATGGCCGCCATTTTCGCCAATGGCGGTCGCCACCCGGCTGGCGGAGCCTTTCTCCACCAGGAAGATTACGCAGCCTCCTCCCCCAGCCCCACATGCCTTGGCGGCAACGCCCCCGTTTTTGGCGGCGAGCGAGACCAGCTTGTCAATGAGGGGCGTGGTGATGCCGGGAGCGTTGGTGCGGCGCAATTTCCACTCCTCCCGGAGCAGGCGGGCCACTCCGTCCCAGTCTCCGTGGCCCAGGGATGTGTGCATGGCGCGGGCGATTTCGGCGATACGCTCGAAGTTTCGGAAGACACGCTTATCGCCGTTGATGTGCGCCTGAAAGACTTCCCAATTGTTGATCCCCGATTGACGGGGGGCGCCGGTGTAGGCCAGCACAAAACGGGATTCAATCTCCTCCGGCATGATCGGCACAGCTTCACGATGAATGCCGTCTGCATCGAGATGGATTGCACTCACCCCGCCGTAGAGGGCCGGATAATAGTCTTGGCAGCCGGTGGGCACGTTGATGATTTGGGCCTCAACGTTTTGCGCAATCACGCGCATCTGTTCGAGCGTCAGGTTTCTGTCAGTAAAGCGGGCAAGCGCAGCCGTGGTCGCGATCATCAGAGCGGAGGAGCCGGAAATGCCCGCCCCAGCCGGCGATTCGGAATCGGTCTCGATCAACAGCCCTTCTTTGGGCGCGAAAAACTGCAGCAGACGGGCCGCCAGAGGCAAACGAAAGCGGCGGCTGGTTCGCAGGGTTTCGAAATTGGGGAAATGCTCTTCCCTGCTGGTATCGAGCGAACGCAGGTAGATTCCCTTCCCCTTCAAAGGCGTGATCCGGCAGGTGGTAAGAATATTAACCGCGAAGTTCAAGGTGCTGGCGCCCGGGTGAAACAGGTACAACGGCCAGAGGTCGATGGTCCCGCCGGCGAGATCGGCGCGACACGGAGCTTGCGCCGTAATCAGCGGCCCGCTTGCAGGATAGCTCTGCTTTTTCATGGAATGTTTGTAACACGTCCCGGCGCGGTTGCTTCAGACGGGCAACCCCCACTTCGCGCCCATGGAGTCACCGGGCGCCCGAGGGAACCCAGAATGTTCTTTCTTAGTAACCGAATTTCCATGCCCAGCATGGCCTTTCGCATGTTTCTATTTGACACGGGCCCGGCTTTCGGAACAGACTGCCTAATCACTTTGGGCTACTTCTTCCGGCGACTCGGGCTTTCTCATTTTAGCCAGCCATGGCGAACCTCCTCCAATCCGGCTTTCCCTCGCTCACCACCGAATTCGAGGCGTTTCTCGGCCAGGTTGCCGAATCGGCCCGGGCCCTGAGCGGCGCCACCGGTTCCGCGATCGCGATTCGCAATGGAAATGATCGAGATGGGGAAGACATTCGATGCGTCGCGCGCAGCGGCGACAGTGCGCCTCCCTTGCAATCGCGCCTCGACTCGAGTTCCGGAATTTCCGGCGAATGCCTGGTCACCGGCAGCGTGTTGCACTGCGCCGACACGGCAGCCGATCATCGGGTGGATCCGGAAGTCTGCCGTCAGCTGGGGCTTCGATCCATCGTTGTCCTTCCGGTCCGGGGACGGAACCGGACCGCCGGAGTCTTGGAGGTGTTTTCGACTCAGCCACACGCCTTCACCCCGGAGCATGTCGACTCCCTGAAGAGCCTGACCGAGCTGATCGAGATGGCGTGCGCCTCCACGCCGGATGACGGACTTCCCGAGCTAACCGCGCCAGGTCCGCACAACCATAGAGCCGATTCTGTTCCCCCGGCGACCCAGCAAACTCAGCAGTCAGTCTGGGCACACATGCAATTGCCATTTCCGCTGTCGTTCCTCAAAGGCAGGCGGGGGTATTGGATCGCGGGCGGAGGACTGGCGATGCTGCTGTTAGCCACGCTGATCAGTCTGCAGGCATTCCGCTCGCGGGGACATGCTGCGAGGCCCAGCAAAGTCGCTCAGGCGGCGGTCAACCCCTCGCCGCCCCAAACGGCCGAGATCGTATTGCCGCAACCCGGGGAAGGCGCCGATCGACCGACTCCCCACCCGCGCCACAATGCCAGCGTCAATAACCAGCGCCATGGATTGCAAGCCGCTTCGAGAGTAGAGGTGCTGACCCGCACCGGAGATTCGCTAGCCCAAGATCCGGGATCTCTGCGATCCGCTCCGCCGATTGAGAATCCTTCGCCGGTACCCGGCCCCGATGCCGATTCCAATCAGACACCCGTTTTACCGTTCGCTTCGAATTCCATCACCCCGGAGGCTCTGCTCGAGCCGTCGGTCGACGCTCCAAGAGCTTCCCCCGCAGCTTCGCAAGCCGCATCCGGGGGCACCCTGGTTCATCGAGTGAGTCCCATCTACCCGCCGGAGGCGCGGGGGATGAAGCTCGAAGGGGAAGTGGTGCTCGAGGCGGTCATCACGAAAACCGGCCGCGTCCGCGATGTGAAACTTCTTAAGGGAAGCCCGATTCTGGCACGGGCAGCCATGGACGCGGTGAAGCAGTGGCACTACCAACCGTATCGATTAAATGGGGAGCCGCTCGAATCACAAACTGAAATCAGAGTTCAGTTCCACGCCCAGTAGTGGCCATTGAAGTTGCTCGGAGGGCCTAGGAAAGATTCAAGGCGCGCCTGATCGTGCCGCGCTCTTTTTGGATTTTTTCCTGCAACAGCGTGATGGCATAGATCAATTGCTCGGGACGCGGCGGGCAGCCGGGAACATAAATGTCGACCGGAATCACCTGGTTCACGCTTTGCACGAGCGCATAGTTGTTGAAGACGCCGCCCGACGTCGCGCAAGCGCCCATCGAGATCACCCACTTGGGTTCCGGCATCTGTTCCCAGAGCTGACGAATGACTGGCGCCATCTTGTTCGACACGCGGCCGGCGATGATCATCAGATCGGACTGGCGGGGCGACGGCCGAAACACTTCGGCGCCGAAACGGGCAATATCGAACCTCGACGCACCCATGGACATCATCTCGATGGCGCAACACGCCAGGCCGAACGTCATCGGCCAGATGGAATTCTTGCGCATCCAGTTGACCACATTGTCCACCGTGGAGAGCACCACACCCTCCGGCGTGGGATTGCCAAAGGTGAGGTCTCTGACTGTCTTTTTGCCATCTTCAACGGAGACGTACGGGCCGAAATTAAGATCGTTCGCCATTCCTTTGTATTTTAAACCACAGAGGGCATCGAGAGCCATACGGAGGAAATGGGAGTCAGGCGCAAGAACGCGAATGAAGCACCCGGGACACGAAGCAATACCCAGCAGAGCCTCCCTCGGAGTTGCTTCGGGCGACCTCGGGTGACGGGTGTCTCAGGCCTCATGGATTGAGCACAATCTTGCCGTACATCTGGCTCTTCTCCATGCGCTCGTGGGCCGCGCGGGCTTCTTGCAGGGGGAAGGTGCGGTCCACCACGGGCTTGAGTCGTCCCGAGAAGACGTGCGCCAGCACCTCATTTAGCTCGCCCATGGCCCCCATGTAGGAACCGAGGATGGATAGCTGGCGGGAATAGAGGAAACGCAGATCGATCGCCCCGCCCGGCCCAGTGGTAGCGCCGCAAGTAACCAGCGTCCCCGCAGGCTTGAGCGATCGCACACTCTCATCCCAGGTGGCAGCGCCCACATGCTCGATCACAATGTCCACACCCTCGCGGTTGGTGATCTTCTTCACTTCTTCGGAGATCCTCTGCTGGTAATGATTGATGCCGAAGTCCGCCCCCAGTGCACGTCCTCGCTCCAGCTTATTTTCATCTCCGGCGGTTGTGATCACGCGGGCACGGAATAATTTTGCGATCTGAATGGCAGCAATTCCCACGCCCGAACTCGCCCCCAAAATCAAAACCGTTTGTCCCGGGCGAATTCCGGCACGACCCACCAGCATGTGCCAAGCCGTAAGAAAGACCAGCGGCACGCTCGCCGCCTCATTGAAATCGAGGGTGTCTGGAATCGGGATTACACTCACGGCCGGAACCGCAACCAACTCGCAATTGCCACCATCAATGCCGTTGCCCCGCACCGTGAACTGGCTACACTGGTTCTGCAGACCGGCCACGCACTTCTCGCAGTGATTGCAGAAATGCATAGGCGCCAGCAGCACACGCTGACCGGCTTTGAAGCCTGTAACGTACTCGCCCACCTGCACGATTTCGCCGGCCACGTCACTGCCCAGAATGTGCGGAAGTTTCACTCCAGGGAGACCCTTGCGCACCCAGATGTCGAGATGGTTCATGGCGCAGGCTCTCACCCGTACGAGCACCTGATCTTCTCTTGGTATCGGATCGGGAGCATCTTCGTAACGAAGGACTTCCGGCCCACCGAATTCGTGAATGCGCATGGCTTTCATGGGACTCTAATTGTAGTGGAGGATGAGCGCTCGCAGGGCCGCGCTGCCGGCCTGACCGCGGGGGCGGCAATGGAACAAGCGGTGCAGTCACAAGCCGGCGGCCGATGTAGAATGATTCCGGATCGACTGCCCATGAAAATCGAGCATTGCGCTTTGGGGTATGAATCTCAGTCTGCCGGGAGGACTCAGCCTCTGGCCGCAGTCCTCATGCGGACAACCACGCTGGCCGCTCTGCTCTGCTCGGCATTGGTCCTGCTCGGCGGATCGGTGCTGGCCGACGACGGCGGAAATCATCCAACCCTTGCCCTCGGCTCCGCCGCTCCCGGGTTTTGCCTGTCCGGCGTGGATGCGAAGACTCATTGCTTAAAAGACTATGCCGCCAGCAAAGTGCTCGTGGTCGCATTCATCTGCAATCATTGCCCGACTTCTCAACTCTATGAGATGCGAATCGAGCAGATTGCCGAGGATTACAAAGACAAAGGGGTGACAGTGGTCGCGATCGAGCCTAACAGCCCCAACGCGGTGCTCTTGAACGAAATGGGATACACCGACGTGGGCGACTCGCTCGAGGAGATGAAAATCCGGGCTGAGTACCGGCATTTCACCTTCCCCTATCTGTACGACGGCGACACCCAGGCCGTTTCCACCGCGTACGGGCCGACCGCCACACCCCATCTGTTCATCTTTGATGCTGACCGCAAACTTCGCTATGAAGGACGGGTGGATAACAACACCCGCCAACCGCTGGTGACCATCCGGGATGCCCGCAACGCTGTTGACGCTCTCTTGTCCGGCAAGCCCGTGCCGCTCGCGCAAACACCCGCAATGGGCTGCTCCACCAAGTGGATTTACAAGGAAGCCGGCCGCCAGAAGGAACTGCAGGAAATCGAACGCAAGACGGTGGAACTCAAGCCGGCAGGCACGGAGGAGCTCAAAGCATTGCGCGGCAATTCCACCGGCAAGCTCTTGCTGATCGACTTTTGGGCCACATGGTGCGGTCCCTGCCGGCAGGAACTTCCCGAGTTTGAGACCATGTACCGCATGTATGGCCATCGGGCTTTCGATCTGGTGACGGTCAGCATTAACTATCCCGATGAGAAACCTGGTGTTCTCAAGGCGCTCGTTGGAGAACATGCGACCAGCACCAATCTCGTCCTGAACTCCACCGACATTTACGCCATGCTGGCAGCGTTTGACCCGGAGTGGAATGCGGCGGTGCCCTACACCTTGCTGATCCGGCCCGGCGGTGAAATCATCTACAAGGTCCAGGGCGGCCACGTGGACCCGCTGAAGCTAAAGCGGCTCATCCTTGCGAATCTCGATGATGATGACTACATCGGTCACCAGGCATACTGGAGAACCGCGGCACACGACACAAATTAGGGTCTGCTCCCCGCGTCGGTCCGGAGCGATCGCCGCCTTCCTGCAATCGCTCACTGCGCCGTTTCTGCCATCCGCTCGCGATCGGTCAGCGATCAGCAAGCTCGGCCAGCAACCTCGCAGCCCGCTCGATTGGCGAAAGCCCCGGACGGATGATCCTGGTTTTTCGCTGGGCTGGCTTTCTGCGTCCACGAATTGACTTCACCCGCTCACCGCTCCGATAATCAGCTTGCGATGGACATCTACGAAGAGATCGTCAAGCTCCGGCAGGAAGGTCGCCGGGGCGCGCTTGCGACCATCGTCAACGTGCGCGGTTCGATTCCCTCTTTTGCGACCGCGAAAATGCTGGTGCGTGACGATGGCTCCATCCTGGGCACCATCGGCGGTGGTTGTGTCGAGGCCGAAGTGTGGCAGGCGGCACGCGAAGTGATGGAGAGCGAGCAACCGCGCACCCTGACCTTCAATCTGAATCAGAATCCCAAATACGATGCCGGACTCGTTTGCGGCGGAACCCTCGAGATTTTCCTGGAGCCGATTTTACCCCCGGCGGTTCTTTATATTTTCGGCGCCGGACATGTCGCTTTAAATCTTTCCCGAATCGCAGGGCTGGCTGGGTTCGAGATCACCATCGTCGACGACCGCGAGAATTATGCGAGCCGGGAACGCTTTCCCGAAGCCAAGGCGGTCATCGCCCAGGACTTTGAGCAGGCCATGACCGCCATCACGCCCGATGAGTCATCGTCGATCGTGATCGTCACCCGGGGACATCGCGATGACATGCGCATTCTCCGCTGGGCGGTGCAAACCCGGGCGCGCTACGTTGGCATGATTGGCTCCAAGCGAAAAACCATAACGATTTTTCGCGAGCTCACCAGAGAAGGCATTCCCGAGCATCGGTTCGAACGCGTGCATGCTCCGGTCGGACTGGATATCGGCGCCGTCACACCGGAAGAGATTGCCGTGGCCATCACCGCGGAATTGATTGCCAGCCGGCGCCGCCCGGAACGAGCCTTACCGCACATGAGCTGGTTCCACAGGCAAAAACTGGACGCCGAGGAAGAAACGTCCGGGGTGGAAGTGGAAGAAGAAAAGAAGTGAAGGCTTTTCGCCGCAGGGGCGTGGAAAAAAGCGGAGCCACGGTTGATTTTCTCTGTGACTTTGCGCCTCTGGGCGGGAGCGATTTCTTTCGGAGATACGATGGCGACCCTTGGACTCATCGAATACCAAGACGCGAGCCCGGAAGTCCGGGCTGTCTATGACGACATCCTGGCCACCCGCAAGACCGACTGGATCAATAATTTCTGGAAGGCAATGGCGCACGATCCGGCTGCGTTAAAGCGGACCTGGGAGGACATCAAGCAAATCATGGCGCCCGGCGCTCTCGATCCGCTGGTCAAAGAATTGCTTTACGTCGCAGTCAGCGTCAGCAATCAATGCAGCTATTGCATCGCTTCCCACACGGCATCGGCCAGGAAGAAAGGCATGACGGACGAAATGTTCAAGGAGTTGATGGCGGTTGTGGGCATGGCCAACGAAACCAACCGCTTGGTCGCCGGATATCAGGTTGAAATCGACGCGCAGTTCAAGGAGTAGGTCCATGGCCCTCAAATTCACCACTTCTTATCTCGAAGACTCGGTAGCCTTGTTCCGCTTCTACAAGAAAATGGCTGAGGGCGCGATCGAGCAGGTGACGG
>Ga0193726_1003176_pt1 | contig 10611 bp, 6 predicted proteins | sample H2c1metaG_FD_144928 | JGI IMG/M metagenome (GOLD analysis project Ga0193726, IMG submission 144928) | Soil microbial communities from a riparian zone of the East river system, Colorado, United States - H2c1 | ecosystem: Environmental > Terrestrial > Soil > Riparian zone | place: USA: East River... | reverse complement strand
CGACCCGACACAAAGACGTGCGCCGTACCAGTATGGCAACTCCCGTACGTCGGCGATGGCGAAGAGCGCGAGATCAGCGGCAAAACCTGGCGCAATCTGACCGACCTCTCCCGCGAGCCTCACCGCAGCCGCCCCATTTACAGTTGCCGCGATGAGAACCTCTCCAAGGCTCATGTGAAGCTGACTCACGCCCAGCGTGAGCATCAAGGGAAAGTTAACTGTTGGGGACGTGCCCGGGTTGAAGTCGCTGGCGAGAGCGACGGCGGCCCCGGCGTCGATCAGCGCCCGCGCGGGAGCCTGCTTGTCCTTGCCGAGGAAAAGCATCGTGCCCGGAAGGAGCGTCGCGACCGTATCCGATCGAGCCAATGCTTCGATACCGCTCCGGGAGATCGCGGCGAGATGGTCCGCGGAGACCGCGTTCAGGGAGGCGGCTAGCTCCGCTCCGCCACATGGCTTCAGCTCATCAGCGTGGATCTTGATGCCGAGTCCAGCCTTGCGCGATGCTTCGAGAATGCGGCGCGTCTCTTCGATCGTGAATACGCCGGGCTCGCAGAAGACGTCGGCGAAGCGGGCGATGCCCTGCTCGACAACCCTCGGCAAGACAGTCTCGATCAGCAGCTCGATGAACTCGGCGCGCCGCTGGCCGCTCGTGCGGTACTCGTGGGGGATCTCGTGCGCACCGAGCCAGGTGGGCACGATGCGCATCGGCTGGCGGTCGGCGAGGCGTCCGATCACGCGCAGGGCTTTCAGCTCGTCGTCGAGTGAGAGTCCGTAGGCGCTCTTGATCTCGAGCGTGGTCGTTCCGTAGGAGGCCAGCTCCTTCAGGCGCGGCACCGCGAGGTTGTAAAGCTCGTCCTCGCTTCGCTCGCGAAAGTCGCGCACCGACGCGTGGATGCCGCCGCCTCGCTTCGCGATCTCCATGTAGTCGAGGCCCTCGGCGCGGAGCTCATGCTCCTCGAACCGCGGCTTGCCGAACACCGCGTGCGTGTGCGAATCGACGAGGCCTGGAGCGAGCACACCGCCGCGGCAGTCGACGACCTCGGCGTTCGGGAACGCGTGCTCGAGATCGCTGGCCAAGCCGATCATCGCAATCCGTCCGTTGCTGCACGCAACGGCGGTGTTCTTCAGGATGCCCGCGTCGCGCATCTCTTTGCCCTTGCGCGCCCGGGCGGGTCCGGCGCAGGTCACCACCTGCGCGGCGTTCACGAAGACGAGGTCTTTTAGCAAGGCAACAGCGGGAAGCGGGAAGCGGGAAGCGGGAAGGGGGCAACGGGCGGGAGCGAAGTTCTTTTATTCGCGCGTGCCTCGATGCGGCAGTTACGCATGTTGCGCGACCAATGGCTTCGGCGACGCCATGATGTCGAGTATGCGCGAAACGCGGAGCGGAGCCTGCGCCTCGCCGCGGCAGGCATAGAAGCAGGCGTTGCAGTCGATCGGCTCGTATTTCCGGAATTCCGTCCAGTGGAAGTCGGTCGGAAAATCGGGACAGCGCTTCACCCGGCCCAGCGGATCGATGTGAATCGTCCGCATCCCGGACCGGCACGGCTCGGTGATCTCGCCACGCACGTAGCGGGGAATCTGCTCCAGATAATGATCCGAGTTGGTGATGACTCCGCGCGTTTTCTTCTTGAACGCGAGGATCTCGCGCACCGCGTCCTCGAGATCGCGGGTTTGCTCGCGCTCGATGAGCCCCTCGGTGTTGCCGTTCTTGGCGTCGGTGTAACAGCTGAAGTTGACCCCGCAACCGAGCTCGCGCGCGCGTCGAACGATCGGCATCAGCTGATCGAGATTGTCGCGCTTGATGACGGTGTTGAAGCGGATGCCGGTGATGCCGATCTCACGCATGCGCGGAATCGTCCGCATGATCTTCGCGCTCAGTCCCGGGATTCCGCGCGCCTGGTCGTGCCGCTCGTCGAGAAAATCGAGCGAGATGTTGAACTGGTTGATGCCGGCTTTCCAAAGCGAGCGTGCGCGCTCGGGCGAGAGCATTCCGCCGTGCGTGAGGAGCGTCATGTACTTGTAGCTGATCACGGCGTTCACCCCCGCGACCAGATCCTCGAGATCGCTTCTCAGCGTTGGCTCACCACCGGTGAAGGTGATGACCATCGGATTGAAGAAGCGGGCGGCATCGGCAAAGGACTTGATCTCGCTCGATTTCGCGGATGGATCCGTCTTCCAGTAGTCGCAGAATCCGCAGCGCGCGTTGCAGCGCATCGTGACTTCGAAGTTCACGAGGACAGGGCGTCGCGTGACGGTCAGGTACGCGTACTTGACCGCGAAGAGCGGCACATGCCACGGCTTGAATTCGCTCGTGAGCATGTCAGCCGATCATCGGGAGATGCAGGCCGTGCTTCTGCGCGGTCTTGATCGCTTCCTCGTAGCCGGCGTCCGCGTGGCGGGCGACACCCGTGCCGGGGTCGTTCGTGAGCACTCGCTCGAGGCGGACGCGCATCTCCGGGGTGCCGTCGGCGACGATCACCTGCCCCGCATGAAGAGAATTCCCGATCCCCACTCCTCCACCGTGATGAAACGAAACCCACGACGCGCCGCTCGCGACGTTCAACATCGCGTTGAGCAGCGGCCAGTCGGCGACGGCGTCGGTGCCGTCGCGCATTCCTTCCGTCTCTCGAAAAGGCGAAGCGACGCTTCCGGTATCGAGATGATCGCGTCCGATTGCGATGGGCGCCGAGATCTCGCCCGATGCAACGAGGTCGTTGATGGCGACGCCGAACCGCGCGCGACCGGATTGTCCGAGCCAGCAAATGCGCGCCGGGAGACCCTGATATTTGATTTTCTCCTGGGCGAGCGAGATCCAGCGGCGGAGATGCTCGTCGGCGGGAAACAGCTCCAGCGCGAGATCATCGGTTCGCTTGATGTCGTTCGGATCGCCCGACAGCGCCACCCAGCGGAAGGGCCCCTTCCCTTCGCAGAAGAGCGGCCTGATGTACTCCGGCACGAATCCGGGAATGTCGAACGCATTGCCGAGTCCCGCATCGTGTGCGACGGTGCGGATGTTGTTCCCGTAATCGAACGTGACCGCGCCACGCTGCTGCATCTCGAGCATCGCCGTCACGTGCCTCACGACGGACCTTGTCGAGCGCAGGATGTATTCATCGGGGTCGGCTTTCCTCAGCTCGAGCGCCTGCGCGAAGCTCATTCCACCTGGTATGTATCCGTTGAGCATGTCGTGCGCGCTAGTCTGGTCCGTGACGACATCCGGCGTGAGGCCGCGTTGAACGATCTCGGGGAGCACATCGGCCGCGTTGCCGAGCAGTCCGATCGAGATCGCTTCGCCCGCACGCATTGCGTTGGCGACGATCTCGGTCGCTTCGTCGAGACTTCGCGCCTTGCGGTCGAGGTATCCTGTCGCCAGACGTTTTTCAATGCGCGACTCGTCCACCTCGACAATGAGCGCCACCGCGCCCTGCATCGTTGCAGCGAGAGGCTGAGCTCCTCCCATTCCTCCGAGACCCGCCGTGAGAACCAGACGGCCCCGGAGAGTTCCGGCGAAATGCTTTCGCGCAACGGAGCCGAGCGTCTCGTACGTGCCCTGCACGATTCCCTGGGATCCGATGTAAATCCACGAGCCCGCAGTCATTTGGCCGTACATCATCAGCCCCTTTCGCTCGAGCTCGCGGAAATGCTCCCACGTTGCCCAGCGGCCAACGAGATTGCTGTTGGCGATGAGGACGCGCGGCGCGCCGACGTGGGTCTGAAAAACCCCGACCGGCTTTCCGCTCTGCACGAGCAGCGTCTCGTCCGCGCCGAGGTTGGTGAGCTCGCGCACAATCGCGTCGAAGCACTCCCAGTTGCGCGCGGCCTTCCCCGTTCCGCCGTACACGACCAGATCCTCCGGCCGCTCGGCCACGTCCGGATCGAGATTGTTCATCAGCAGTCGCAGCGCAGCTTCCTGCTGCCAGCCCTTGCACGAGATGCTTTTCCCACGGGGCGCGCGTATCTCTCGGGGCCCGCTGGGCCAGATGTCGAACGCGGTCGGATCAAAACGCACTTTCAGATCGGTCACGCAACCGTCCCTATGTCGGCGAAGCGCATCTCGGAGATCGCGGTCCGAAGCGCGGCGATGTCGCCGCTCAGAACGCGGTCAGCTTCGAGCCTCGGTACGATCTCGCGTACACGCTGATGCGCGGTGCGGACGCCCTTCCCCGGCCGCAGTGGCGCCCTGAAATCGATGGCCTGCGCTCCACACATCAGCTCGATCGCCAGAATGTTTTCCAGGTTGCGAAGAACGCGCCGCGCCTTCCATGCGGCGCCCATTGCCATGGGAACGACATCTTCCTTGCTGCCGTCGGTGGGGATCGTGTCCACGCTCGCGGGGTGCGAGAGCACCTTGCACTCGCTGGCGAGTGCGGCGGCAGTGACCTGTGCCATCATGAAGCCCGAGTGGACCCCGGCGTCCGGCGAAAGAAACGGCGGCAGCCCCTGATTGAGATCGGGATGCACGAGTCTGTCGATTCGTCGCTCGGCCATTGTAGCCAGATGCGTCAGCACGATCGCGAGGAAGTCGAGCGCCATTGCGACCGTGAGTCCGTGGAAATTCCCACCGCTCAGGGTTTCGCCATTCTCGAAGACGAGGGGATTGTCGGTCGCGGCGTTCAGCTCTCTCGAGACTGCTTCGTCGATGAAGTCGAGCGCGTCGAGCACTGGTCCGTGCACCTGCGGCATGCAGCGGAGCGCGTAAGGATCCTGAATGCGCGGGTCGCCGTGCCGGTGCGACTCGCGCAGCTCGCTGTCCGCCAGCAGATCGCGAAGGAGCGCCGCCGAGCGCGATTGCCCTTTTTGGCCACGGGCGTCGTGGATTCGCTCGTCAAACGCGACAGGTGTGCCGAGCAGAGCCTCGAGCGACATCGCGCCCGCCACGTGGGCTGTACGCCAGAGACCTCTTGCGTTGACCAGCGCGATGAGCGCCACAGCCGTATGCGCCTGAGTTCCATTGAGGAGCGTGATGCCTTCTTTCGGAGCGAGGACGACCGGCTTCGCGCCGATCTCCCGCAGCATGGTCGCGGCCGGACCTTCGCGATCGCCCTTGAGTAGCGTTCCCTCACCGATGAGAGAGAGCGCAAGGTGCGCGAGCGGGGCAAGATCGCCGCTCGCGCCGACGCTGCCCTGCTCCGGAATCGGCGGGTAGACATCGGCGTTGAGCAACTCGAGAATGAGATCGACGAGCTCAGGGCGCGCGCCGGAGTAGCCCTTGGCGATCACGTTCGCGCGGAGCAGCATCATCGCGCGGACTTCGCGCTCGGGGAGGCGATCGCCGACTCCCGCCGCATGACTGCGCACGACGTTCACCTGGAGCTGGGCGAGCTTGTCCGGCGGTATCGCGACCTCTGACAGCTTTCCGAAGCCGGTGGTAACTCCGTACACGACCGAGTTGCTGCGCACGATGTCGTCGACGACGGCTCGGGTGCGCAGCATCCGCTCGCGCGCCCTGGGTGCGAGGCCAACGCGAATCCGGTCGGCGGCCACCGCAAAGGCTTCATCAACAGTGAGCGTATCACCGTCGATGAGAAGTCTTTCGGTCATTTCTTTCTTCGAGGGGCGCGCCTGGCGGGGCTACGCGACTTCGACTTTTTCGCGGGGCGAGCCTTCTTTTTTGCGGAGCGAAGCTTTTTTACCGGGCGAAGCTTTTTTACCGGGCGAAGCTTTCTTGCCGAACGAAGTTTTTTGGTCGGGCGAAGTTTGCTTGCCGAGCGAAGCTTCGCCGGACGAAGTCGCACGATGCGTCGCGCGGATGGATCCCAGCGCCATCCACCTTCGCCGGGATTGATTTCCACTCCGCCGAGCCAGCGCGTTTTCTTGTGGATGCTCTGCCAGTCCTTGCTGCCCGCGAGGACTTCGCGGCCGAGCGGCGTCAACGCCAGCTGGCCCTCGACGAACTCGCGCGATGTTTCGGCCGTCGGTGCGATCACCGGCGTGCCGTCCTTCCATGTCACGAGCGCGTCCTTCTTCCCGCTCAGCCTCTCGAGATAGGAATAGAACACGATGTCGCCAAGAAATACGCTGTCCTGCTTCGAGGCGGCGTCGAGGAATGCGGCGACCGGCGTCGAACGCCCAGCTTCGATCGCGGTGAGCGCTTCGCGCTCCGACCGGGACAGCCCATTTGTCGAGGACGGAAACTCCTCCAGATGCCGAGTCAGAGCGGACGCGAGGTACTTGAGCGCGGAGGTGTCCTCGTCCAGCAGCTTCGAGATCGAAGTTGGATCGGCCGAGCCGAACGCCTTCCACGCCCGCTTTGCCAGGTCGAGCTGCTGCGGGGTCACTCGCGGGCGCTTGTCATCGAGTCGCTTGAGATCGGCCCCCGAAAGCGGAGGGATGTAGCCGTCCACGACGATCACCGAGAGTGTCTTCCCGCGTGCGGCGCCGCGTCCGAAAAAGTCGAGCAGCTGGATGAGCTGGAGCTGATCGTAGAGATCGTCCTCGAACCAGAGCACGACTTCATCGAAGTAATCCAGATGCCGGATGACCCGATCGCGCTCGGCGAAGTCCCCGCTGACGTGCGCGAAATCGTCCCACCCCTGCTCCGCTATGAAGGCCGCGCGCTCCTTACTCAGCTCCTCGAGGGAAAGCGACGAATCAACCGGTCCTTCGTGCAGCACGTCGCGCCAGGATATGACCTTTCCTTCGATGCCGGCCTCGCTCAGAGTGCCGGCGGCGCTGTCACCATTGGTGATGTTGAGCCTTTGGGTCAACGTCAGGGAGTTACTGGACGGTAGGTCGACTTATTATAGTCGAATTTTAGGTCGGGCTCCGCGGTGAGGGCAATAAAGAAGGTGAACGCGAAGTTCCCATTGGAAGCCTGGGTGAAGGAAAAGATCGCCTTCCAGTCGTGGAGCACGCGCTGGAGCGTGACCACGTGACTTCCGAACTTCTTGGCCTGGAAGTCGTAGTTGGTGTTCCACGATCCGGCCCACATTGGCGTCAGATGGAAGGTCATGCTCGCCTGGACGTTGTCCGTCCCGGGCTGCCGAAAGAACGGACCGCCCCCCGTGATCGACGGGACCGGTACGACGCCGGTCGGGTTGGCGGATTCCTCCTCGATGCATTGCGCGTAGATGATCGGGTTCGCTATCGCCGGCGCGCACCTGATCGTTGGATCATTGTCGACGATGATCCCGTCGCCCGTCGGTGGCCGCTGCCGGTGTGAGCTGTAAGTGAAAGTCGCCGACCAGCCCTCCGAATCCGGAATGTCGTACTGGCGATTCCTCGAGGTGATTCCCGCAACCGGCTGCGACGCCACCCTGTTGGTGAGCGCGTCGTCGGGACTCTGCTCGACGCGCTCGATCTGCGGATTCTGCGGGGGCACAGCGCGGCCGAAGATTCTGTTGATCGCGCCAAAAATCCCCGACTGAGCGTTAATCGTGAAGCCCGCACCGATGTCTTCGCGGAACGGCTTGAACCGCGCGCTGTCGCTGGTTATGTCGCCCTGGTACAGTGAGTAGCTGATGTTGCCGTGAAAGCCCGGGATAAGATCCGTCGAGACATCGGAGGAGATGCGGTCGGTGGCAAACCCGGAGCGGTGGGTCTGGCGCGCCCGCTCGAAGTCATAAGCCAATGGGCTGAAGTTCATCGACAATATTTTCAGCTTCCTGGGCTCCGCTGTAGAGCTGGTGTCGGTGGATCTCATCTTTGCCTCGAGGACGTGCGATAGCGAGAGACTCACGCGATTCTGCGCGAAGGCGCCAAGGTACCCCTGCCGGCTCTTGTTCAGCGCCCGGAGAAATTCGTCGCTGATGTCCGCCGACGGTGCGTAGCTGTAGGTGAAACTGGGCGTGATGGAGTGGCGGAACCTAGTAACGGATCCGAAGCCCGGAAAAAGCGCGAACAGCGTAGGTGTGGCCGAGAGGCCGGCCATGGGGCGCTTCGTCTGGTGAACGAACTTTCCGCCGCTCAGCTCGGTTCTCACCCAGAAGCTGTTTCCGTCGACGTTCACGAATGACACCGACGGTGTCACCTTCAGCGAGCCCTGAAGAAAGCTCGGGAGCGTGATCCCGGTCTGCCAGTCGATCACCGTCGAGAATCTCTTGCCGAAGACTCTGGACACGTTGTTCGAGGAATCGTTCACGTCATGCACAACGACCGTCGAGAGAGCATTGTCTTCGCGATCCGTCATGCTGAATGAGTTGGTCCAGCTGAAGCCCCCGATTCTGATCGGCGTCGCGAAGCTCGACGTCGTCGTGCGCGAGTCGTTCACGCGACGGACGCTGTCGCGTATTCCGGTCGCGCTGGTGATGAACCGGAAGGGAAATTCGCTCGCTGCGTCGCTATTGATGATCTGATCGGTATTGAAGCTGAACCCGGGCGTCCACTCCAGCCACGAGGCCGGCGAGAGGGTCGGCACTGTGATATTGAAGTTCGGAAAGTTCTGCGCGACCTCTGTTCGTCCAGGGTGCTGCGTTCGGCTGCCGCCGAGGCTCAGGGATGCGGGACCAATCTTGGTGTCATAGCTCGCGCTGGATTGAATGTTGGCGAGAACCGCAGCCGGATTGAATGCCGTATTTCGCTGAACGAACGTGTTGCTGACGTAATTGATGTTCGCGGAGACGTGAGTGTCCTGAGAGAAGGCCTGCGAATGGCCCCAGCTCAGCCTCGTGTTCTTTGAGCCATCTCGCAGATCCTGTTGGGACAGGCCAAGCCGCCCGCTCACGAACCTGTCGAGCCAGCGATACTGCATCTCTCCGTTGAGCTGAACCCAGCCGGGATCACCGTCTGTAGCGCGCGCCCCGCTCCGCCAGTCGAGCGCTACTTGCGCGTCCATGTAGTCGCTGATCGCGAAGTAGTAGCCAAGATTGTCCACCTGCCGCCGGTACGAGGGGCTGTTGCGAAACAGCTCGCTCACCCCGAAGCGGGGCGTGATGACGCCGCTGCGCCGGCCCGAGCGGATGTCCTGGAAAATGAACGGCAGCCACATGATGGGCACGTCACCGATGTACAGAACGGCCGGCCGGGCAACCATGATATTCTTCGAGACCATCTTGATCTCGTTCGCGCGGAAATGATAGTCGGGAATCGAGTCGTCGCAGCTAGTGATCGTGCCGTTGCGAACGTAGAACGCCGTCTCGCGTCCACGCGTCGTGTCGCTGACGAAGGCGGCTGTCTTTCCAGCCACGATCCAATGCTGACCCGTCTGCTCGATGGCGGTCGTGATGTTCGTGACGACACCACGATGCAGCTCGACGTTGTACGCCATCTGTCCCCGCGCGATGACGTCGGCGGCCTGTTGCTCGGGATCGCGCAGAATCACGGTGTCGCCCCGCGCGACCATGACCTTCGTCGAATCGTTGTAAATGATGCTATCGCCCACCAGCACGGTCTTGTCGCGGTTGACGCCGGCCTTCTGTCCCTTGAGCTGGAGGGTGTGAGTCTGAGCGTTGAACACCGCCACGTCACCCTGATACCGCGTCGCGGTGTAACCGGGCCGGTCCATCAGGGAGCGCATTACGGAATCAGTCTCGTTCCATTTGATCAGCTCTTTCGGCGCGGTGGAATCGGCGGCGGTGCTGTCGCGCCGCAATGTATCAGCCCTGGTTCGAACGGAATCGCGACGTGGCGGCGCTACGGGCCGTACCTGAGCCCAGAGGCTCGTGTGCGCGCAAAGAGCGAGCGCAATGGCGGCGAATACGATCGAGTGACGCATTACGCCGGAGCGCTCGCGCCGTGGTCCGCGGCGGCGTTCTCCGCCTCCCGCTTCGCCGCCCGCTTCTGACGCGTTCGATATGCGAACTGCGCCACGAATACGCTCAGCTCATAGAGCACATAGAGCGGAACCGCTAGCGCGAACAGCGAGTATGGATCCGCGCCCGGCGTGATGAACGCGGCCGCAACCAGGCACACGACGATTGCATGCTTTCTGTACTTGGACAGGAACTGCGGAGTGATCAAGCCGAGCGCCGTGAGCGCAAGAATCGCGATCGGAACCTCGAACACGACGCCGAACGCCAGGCACATGCTGATCGCGAAGTCGAAGTACTCCGTGGCCGAGATCATCGGGGTCAACGCGGTAGACTCGATGCTCATGAGGAACTGCAGCGTCAGCGGCAGCACGACGAAGTAGCTGAGCGCAACACCGCCCAGAAAGAGGGCGACCATCGAGAGGAGCACCGGAATCACGACCCGCTTCTCGTGCGAGTAGAGAGCCGGCGCGAGAAAGCCCCAGACCTGCCCGACGATTACCGGCGAGGCGAGTATGAGGCCCAGCACCAGCGACGCGTTGAGGAGGATGTGGAAGGAAGTTCCCGGGTGCGTGTAAATGAGCTTCTGCCCGTGCAACAAGGGCAAAATCGGGCGCTCCAGGAGCCGGATGATGTCCAGCTTGGAGAGAAGTGCGAAGCCAATCACGACACCGATGATTATCGCGCCCGCGATCCAGAAGAGCCGCTTTCGCAGCTCTTCCAGATGATCCAGGAACGGCATTTCGTTGCCGGGAGCTTCGCTCATACCACTGCTCCGTGCTACTTGATCGACTGCAGTCGCTCGTCGGCGAGGGCGGCCTCGTCAGAGCGCGGGTATCGCTTGATGATGTCCTGGAACATGCGCTTGGCTTCGGCCGTCTTCTTCGACGCCTGGAGCTGCAACGCTCGCTTGTACATCGCCGTC
>Ga0193726_1003175_pt1 | contig 10612 bp, 9 predicted proteins | sample H2c1metaG_FD_144928 | JGI IMG/M metagenome (GOLD analysis project Ga0193726, IMG submission 144928) | Soil microbial communities from a riparian zone of the East river system, Colorado, United States - H2c1 | ecosystem: Environmental > Terrestrial > Soil > Riparian zone | place: USA: East River... | reverse complement strand
ACTGGCCAGCGACCGCCTCGCCGAAAAGAGCGAGTTTATCCGCGACCGCGTTATCAAAGCCCGCGAGGTACAGGCCCTGCGCTTCGGCGGCAAACCAGACCTGCATGCCAACGCCCAGATGAGCCCTCAAATGGTACGCGACATCTGCAAAATCACCCCCGCCGGCCAGGCCCTGCTTAAAAAAGCCATGGAAAAGCTGGGTTTATCCGCACGTGCTTACGACAGGATTTTAAAAGTATCACGAACCATTGCCGATTTGGCCGGCACTGACGAAATTGAACTGGAGCATTTGGCGGAGGCGATAAATTTTAGAAGTTTGGATAGAGAGGGATGGGCGGGGTAAGGGCTTTTACTGATAAATGAATATTAACATGCAAAAGGAAACAGCTATTAAATTATTTGAAAGCAAACAGGTCAGAACTGTATGGAGCGACACAGATGAAAAATGGTATTTTAGTATTGTAGACGTTATTGAAATATTAACGGGCTCAGACCGACCACGAAAGTATTGGTCTGATTTAAAAAACAGATTAAAAAAAGAGGGAAATGAACTGTCCGAAAAAATCGGACAGTTGAAAATGGAATCCCCAGATGGAAAATCTCGCGAAACAGACGTCGCCGATACCGAACAACTTTTACGATTAATACAGTCGATACCCTCGCCTAAAGCGGAGCCTTTTAAAATGTGGCTGGCTAAAACAGGATACGAACGCATTTAGGAAACAGAAGACCCCGAAATAGGAATTGAGAGGTTGATGGAAACCTATTTGAAAAAAGGGTACAGCACGGCTTGGATAAACCAACGCTTAAAGAGTATTGAGGTACGTAAAGAACTTACCGATGAGGGGGAAAATCGAGGGGCTCAAAAAGGGCAGGGATATGCCATCCTGACTGATGAAATAACCAAGGCATGGGCGGGCAAAACGGTAAAGGAATATAAAAACCTTAAGGGTCTGAAAAAAGAAAACCTCAGGGATAACGTGACTAATTTGGAATTGGTATTAAACATGCTCGCCGAAGCCACTACTACTGAAATAAGCAAGGAAAAAAAGCCTCAAACTTTTGCAGCAAACAAAATGATTGCCAAACAAGGAGGAACTATTGCAGGCAATACGCGTAAAGCAATTGAGGAAAAATCAGGCAAAAAAATAGTCACATCACAAAATGCAAAGGAATTAAAGCCTATTACCAAAAATAAAAAATTGAAATAACTTATGACTGGAGGTTAATTTTAGGAGTTTGGATAGAGAGGGATGGGCTGGGTAGCGTCTATTACTTAAATCAACTTTTATTTAGGATTCAAGTTACTCCCGCGCAGCGCCGGCAAAATTTTTCAATGGCATACCCTGATGGTATTTAGCTTAAATATTAAATTATGAATAAGCGCATAATAATAATGATTGGTTTCATTTTGACTTATTGCTCGTTTGTGAGTGGTCAAAATACAGTGAAAATAGAATTAGGCAAGGATGTCAGCAGCAAAACATGTCAATTAATTAAATTGTTTAAATACAATCCAAAGAATTTCTGTGACCAATCCAAAGGAGTTTCCATCGTCTTTGATAATAAAATATCTCCATGTTTTGATCATATAAAAACATTTGACACCCGCCAAAGCAAAAAGATAGTTGGACTTCTAAGATCGGTCAGAACGTATGGTAGCTACGACGCACCGTGCTTTGATACTGATTATGCCTTAATGATTTATAATAAATCAAATAAAATTGTCGGTCATATAGAAATAAGCTTTTCATGCAATAAGCTCATTTCTGAACCCAATATAAAAGAACGTGAACATTTCAATCACGACGGATTGCGAAACGTTGGCTTTAGTAAGTCAGGTAGAAAAACTTTGATTAAATTATTGATGTTAGACGCTAAATCGGTTTAAAAACCAAGTCTTTAACTTAAATTTAACTAATGAATTTAAAAATAAGCTTGCTATTAATTGTCGCACTTAGAACAATCCCGGTGTTTGCCTCAAAACCGGATACGCTCAGGTTATATTACAACATAGCCGAATACGAATTATCCCCCGCCAATCAAACTAAATTAGATTCATTGTGTAAATCGTTTAAAGGTGTCGATAACTTGCACATTACGGGCTTTGCCGATTATTTAGGAACCGGGCCGGATAATGTAGTACTTTCTCAAAAGCGTGCCGAAATTGTGGCGGCGTATATTAAATCCCATATAAACCTGGTAATAACCGCCGACGGGAAAGCCGAGGAAATGAGCACGACAAAAAAAGGGCCTTCCGGCGACCCGTTTAACCGGCGTGTCGACGTCGTAATTAATAAGGTCAATCATACAAAAGTGGTTAATCAGCCTCAATTGCCTGCACCTCAATTTACCGACAAAATAGCCACCTTAACGAATATTGATGTCGGTGGCAGCCTGGCGTTGGAAGAATTAACTTTTCAATCCGCACGGCATTTTTTGAACCCGGAATGTGAAGCCAATTTGAAGACTTTGCTGAGCTATTTAAAACAGCACGACAATATCAAGTTTGAAATACAGGGGCACATATGTTGCGACAACGGGCCGGACGGAATGGACGTTGATTCCAGGGACTATAAATTATCGGTAAACAGGGCCAGGTTTATATACGACTATTTTGTTAAAAATGGCATAGACGCCAAACGAATGACCTATAAAGGCCTGGGAAGCAGTAAACCTAAAGTTTTCCCCGAACTTACTGACCATGACAAGTATCTAAACAGGCGTGTAGAACTATTGATAACCGGCAAATAACACGGGTGGCTTGCTATTTAATTTTCAAAGCGGGCCACAGGATGGCCATTCACAATAATTTTATTGAGGTCGATAAGCCTATTCATTAACGTCTCGATGTTTACCGGTTTTGATATGTAGTCGTCCATCCCGGCTTTAATACATTCATCCCTGTCTTCGCTCATGGCGTTCGCTGTCATTGCAGCAATCAATGGCCGCTTGCCATACTTTTTCCTTATAATCCGTGTTGCTTCAAGCCCATCTATGTTGGGCATTTGCATGTCCATCAAAATAAGGTCGTAAGCTTTATTCTCCATTAAATCCAAAGCCTCCAGGCCGTCGTTTGCAAGGTCGGGCTGGTAGCCAAGTTTATTAAGTATCCTGGTAATCAACTTTTGGTTCATTAAATTATCCTCGGCAATAAGCATATTAAAAGGATATTGTAAAGCAAAATCTTCAGATAGGAGTGTTTTTTTAATGTCGTTTTTTGCAGAAGATTGTTTTTTCACGTCCATTGCAATTACTTCAAATAAGTGCCGGTGTTTTACAGGCTTTGTTAAAACAGAAGTAAAAAGATGTCCATGCGTTTTCCGCGTTTCGTTACCAATCGAGCTTAACAACACCACAGGCATATCGGGCTGACTGGCTTTAATTTGCGTTGCCAATGTTACCCCGTCCATATCTGGCATCTGCATATCTGTTATCACCAGGTCAAAATCTTTTTGCAACGATAACACTTCAAGTGCCGCTTTGCCTGAACTAACGGCAGTTACAATTATTTTCCATTTTTTTAGCTGCGTTTTAATAATTCGCAAATTGGTGTCGTTATCGTCTACCACCAACATTTTTTTTCCATCGCAAATATTGGCTTCATAATGTTGTTTCATTGCGGTATCCCTGCCCTTTCTGGCGTCAATACAAAAGGCAAACTTACTGCCCACCCCGTACTCGCTTTCAACTTTTATGGTTCCGCCCATTAAATTTACCAGCCTTTCGCAAATAACCAAACCTAAACCTGTGCCGCCATACTTTCTTGATACAGACGAATCTACCTGGTTAAAAGCCTGGAACAATTTACCCAGGTGCTGTTGAGGTATGCCAATGCCGGTATCACGTATTTCGAAATTTAAATAAAACTCATCACCGGCTAATTTAGTAGCAGCAACCGCCAGGAAAACTTCGCCTTTATGGGTAAACTTTATGGCGTTGCCAATTAAGTTTGTTAGTACCTGCCGCAGGCGCAGCCCATCTGCATTAATAAAAGCGGGTATAGCATCGTCTATCTGGTAAACCAAATCAATGCCAATATCGGCAGCCTTTGAGGCAAACAACTCCAGCACATCCTCAATGCATTTACGCAAGTTAAAGTCGTGCGGGTCCAATTCCAGGTTTCCCGATTCAATTTTAGAGAAATCAAGAATATCATTAATTACTATCAGCAGCGTTTCGCCGCTATTTACAATCGCATCAGTATATTCGCGCTGCTCATTGTCGAGGTTGGTTTCGGATAATAACGATGCCATCCCCAAAACCCCGTTCATCGGCGTCCTTATTTCATGGCTCATAGTTGCCAGGAAGGTGCTTTTGGCAAGGTTTGCTTTGTCAGCTTCCAAACGGGCCTTTTCAGCCATGATACGGGCCTGTGCCTCCTGTGTTTTTTGAATGGTTAGTTCATGATTTAAATTTTCGAGCGATTTAGATTTTTCCTGCAGTTCATCCTGCTGCTGTAAAAGCTCTTCTGACTGTAACTGCAGTTCTTCAGACTGAGTTTCCATTTCTTCCTTTTGCGTCTGCAGTTCATCATTTAAAACTTTCAAATTGGAAGCCTGCAATTCTATCTCCCGGGTCCGGGCCTTAACCTGTATCTCCAGCTCGGTTTTTTGTTTTTTTACAAACCTTACCCTTATCAAATAAAACAGGTAAAACCATAGTATAAAAAACAATATTACGCAGGTCTTAAACCACCAGGTCATCCAAAAAGGCGCTTTAATTGCAATATGAAGTATGGTGGGCGTCTCGTTCCATACCCCGTCATTATTTGCCGCTTTAACTTTAAACACATAGTCAGCGGGGTCCAGGTTTGTATAGGTGGCCTTTCGCTGGTTGCCTACAAATTGCCATTCTTTATCAAAGCCCTCAAGCTTGTACGCGTAGGTGTTGTTTTGGGGTATGGTGTAATCCAGTGCAGCAAACTCCAGCGTAAAAACCGATTGAGAGTAATTAAGTGTGATTTTGCTTGTCGTTAAAATGTTTTGCTTAAGCGGTGAATTAGGCGTATCAAATTTTACCGTCTTATTAAACAATTCAAAGCCGGTTAAGGCAACTTTTGGTTTATTGTTATTGCTGTATAATTTATAGGGATTAATAATAGTGAACCCATTAATGCTTCCTAAAGCAATCTCACCGCTTTTTAGCCTGGTACCTGCGCCAAGGTTAAATTCTGTGCTCCTTAAACCGTTATAGTACCCGAAATTTTTATATTCCTGCTTAACCGGGTCAAACCGCACTACACCTTGCAGCGTGCTAAGCCAAATAAAGCCCCGGGTGTCGCTGGTAATAAAATTAACTGTGTTGTTTATTAACCCATTGGTTTCGTTGTATATTTTAAATGTGCGATTTTGAATATTGTAGCAATTTAAACCGCCTTCCATTGTGCCTATCCACATATTGCCCCTTTCATCCTCATAAAACGCACTGATAACATTGCTGTTCAGTTTGCTGTTATGGCTATTTATCGGTGTAAATTGGTGCGTAACCGGGTTAAATACAGTAATGCCATTTGAATAGCCTCCAGCCCAGATATTGCCTTTTTTGTCTTCGTAAAGCGCCTCAATAGTATTATCTGCTAAACTGTTGCTCGTTTTTTTATCGTTTCTATAGTTGATAAATGTATTAGCAACGGGGTTGTATTCACTTATGCCGCCATCTTCCGATCCAACCCAGATGTGCCCGTTATGATCCTCTATTAACGCGTAAATCGCGTTTGATGTGATGTCAACACTGCTATTTCCTTTTATGTAGTGCTTAAATTGGCCCGTGTATGGGTTTAAACAATCCAGCCCGCCTGAATATGTACCCACCCAAACAGCATCGTTCTTTTTATTAATGAACACACACGATGTATAGTTGCTTACTAAGGAGTTTTTGCTTTTTGCATTGTGTTGATAATATACCGAACGCCCATCGGCGCGATTAAAATATTCAAGTCCTATATCAGTAGCCAGGTACAGGTTTCCCTTTTTATCTTCGGTAATGCCCCTTACAATGTTTTTTGCTGAAGGGGTATTTGCTAATGATGCCTGGTATGCCGGGAAAATTGATAAATTTCTATCGTATTTTAAAAGGCCCTCGCTTGATGTCCCAATCCAAAGTATTCCGGCGTTATCTTCGTATACGGTATAAATCCCATCATTGGGCATGGCATTATTTCCACCCGGCTTATCATCTATTGTAATTAACTTCCTGCTGGTTGCGTCAAATAGTTGCAGTGTAGTATTTGAACCTATCCAAAATTTGTCACCGGCTGTCTTTATTAACGAGTAGATAGGATTAACACCCCCCGCTGAGTTTTTATCAGGATTTATAGCGTGATACAAAAATTTGCGATTCGTTGTGTCGAGCAACGCTAATCCCCTGTTGGTGCCAACCCAGATGTTATTGTTGTCGTCGCTTACAATGGCGTTAACAAAGTTGGCCGACGCGCTGCCTGTTTTATCCACAAAGCGCCGGCATTTCCCGGTAGCCCTGTTAAGCAGGTTTACTCCCCCTGCGGTTCCAATCCATAAATGCTTATTATTATCCTCGAAAATTGAATAAATAGTTGAATTGCTAAGTGAAGCGGAATCCCCGGGCCTGCAAATAAAACGTTTAAATCCGCCGGCACGTTTATCGTATAAATTCAACCCGTTTTCGGTCCCTATCCATAGGTTTTTTTGCTTATCGCTGTATAAAAAAGTTATATTGTTACTGCTTATAGAGTGTGCGTTTGAGCTATCATGCTGAAATGTAAAAAAGGAATCACTGGCGCGGTTATACTTACTTAGGCCGCCAAGCCTTGTACCCACCCAAATATTACCGTCAGCATCTTCGCAAACAGCGTTTATGGTATTTGCCGGCAGTGTTTTTGGGCTATTCCCGAGGTGTTTATAAATAACAAATTTAAAGCCATCATACTTGTTTAATCCATCCTGTGTTCCAAACCACATAAAACCATATCTGTCTTTGGTAATACACATGATGGAATTTTGCGACAGCCCATTTGTGCTGTTTAATCCAGTAATATTTAATGCAATTTTTTGCGAGAGCGAAGTAAATGACTGCAGGCAAAAGAGAAATATTAATAAGAAATTCTTAAATTTCATTTAACAGATAACTGTATCTGAATATTATACGTAGGCGCCCGTGCAAATGTTTACGATCGATAGAGAAAATCACTTAAAAGTAATTTTTACTAACCTTACGTTAAAAAATACAGGTTTTTAAATTTTGATTAAAATAAAGCGGGTATAGTAAGAATTAAATAAACGCCGGCGTGAAACATATCCGTCCACTAGTTTCTCAAAGTTGTACTAAATTCCACTCACTTATTCTTTAAAACTGCTACTGGTAAATCATTATATTTTAACCATACGATAAGTATTTACACTTCAAATTAACCCCTGCGGGCTCTATGTCTAATTTATTGGCTTTCAATACTTTATTGGAATGCATTTTGTATTACTGGCTATCCCCCCTAACGTCACACTAAATATTAATGATATGATTAATTTATTAATGATAGACGACAACCCCATTGAGCATTTAATTATGCAGAAGATGCTGGATAAATTTCACTTATTTCCCGATGCTTCGCATAGCCAGGATGCCCGTTTAAGTATGAAGCTTATTGAAAGCTTTTATTTATCGCCAGACATATTGCCCGATGTTGTTTTCTTAGACCTTAACATGCCCGGGTTTAACGGCTGGGATTTTCTTGACAGTTTTGAGCACATTTATAAACGGATAAAAAAAACAATAGATATTTATATCATTTCATCATCAATTGACCCTAAGCCTCCATAAGCAAACCGGTAAAACTGGAAACCTTGCTTAACCTACACTCATTGTACCAGGGCACACGCCGGGCTGCAAGTTAGTTTTAAGTCAAGAGTCCTTAGTCCTAAGTCGGCACCCCGCTTCTCCAACTTAGGACTTGAGACTTTCGACTCTCGACTAAACTTTTCTTACCGTGCCACTGTAGCGGTAAACGCTTATATTGCGTAATGGTATACAAACTATTAACCCGCCACATGAAAATTAAATTAATTGTTGTTTTATCATTAGCTGTATTGTCGCTTACATCTGTTTCGTCGTGCAAAAAAAATGGCGTGCCGCCGAAAGCAACGGTGCAGGTTGACTACACCAAAAACGGACAAACCATTTCAATAGCAACGGGGCAATCGCTTCAATTAACCCTTAATAACCCGGCCGATGGCGGATATGCTTTTGATACGCCTCAATTTAATCCGTCAGTTTTAAGCCTGGTTAGCCATTCCCATACCAACCCTGGCGCAAACGCACCTGTAGGCTATGCAGGAACCGATACCTGGGAGTTTAAAGCACTGGCTACCGGCGAGAGTACGCTAAAAGTAACTGCTACCCGTTCGTTCGCTAAAAACAACCCGGCGGTTATTTTTAGCGGCAAAGTAACTGCAAATTAGGTAGAGACGCGATGCTTCGCGTCTCCCGCGTTTAGGTTACCGGCGTTTAAACCGATTTCAATTTAACAAGCTATTCAACGCAGCATACTGCAACAGCATAATGGTTTTGGCATCCATTATTTCGCCGGTTTTTATCATATCAAGGGCTCGGGTAAATGGTAACTCGAGTACTTCAATATTTTCACTTTCTTCTTCAAGTCCGCCGCCTTCGGTAACTTTCATTTCTTTGGTGTATTCGGCCACAAAAAAATACAATATCTCGGTTACCGAGCCCGGCGACATATAAGCCTCAAATATTTTTTCGACGTGTGTGATTTTAAACCCGGTTTCCTCCTCGGTTTCGCGCCTTATGCAATCCTCGGCATTATCAGTATCCAATAATCCGGCGCAAGCCTCTATCAAATAGCCGGATGGGTTGCCATTTATAAAAGTAGGCATCCGGAACTGCCGGGTTAATATCACAGATTGCTTTTCTTTATTATAAAGCAGGATAGTAGCGCCGTTGCCCCTGTCGTAAGCCTCGCGGTTTTGCACCAAAACTTCGCCGTTTTGAAGGATCTCGTAAGTTACTTTTTTAAGCGTATACCAGTTGTTTGAAAGGATTTCGGTGTTCAGTATTTTTATATTGCTCACAATTGATAATTTAGGATGGATCTTTTTTAAATAACCGAATAGTTAACGGAAATTCAAATTGGAAATTATCTGCTGTTTATTAAGGATTTATTAATTCCTGCTGGTATCTGCAATCCATTTATTCAACGCAGCTAATTTGTCTGGATTATCCCTAAACCACTTCTCATTTTCGTCTTTAAAAGCACTCTGGGTAACCAACCGTGTAAAAGCCTGCATATTATCAGATTTGGATAGTGCATAAAAATATGCGGCATAATATTTCCAAAAAAGGCCCTTTTTGTCTCCTGATTGCTCACCCGTTATCGAAATAATAGTGTTAAGCTGCGCTGCAAACTGCTCGTAAGGCGATAAGTTTTTGTTTTTTTCGAGAGCGGTTGCAGCACTAAGTGAAATCATCAGATCAACTGCCGAGAACTCGCCCTGGTTGGGGTTAAAACTTAAACTGATATTCTTATCGTCGGTGCGGCTAACCCCGTACTGCATAACCTGCTGCAACGATTTGAATACCGCTGCCGACCGGTTCGTTTTTGGCTCGATCAGCAAAAAATTACAAAAGCCCAATATGGCGCATATGCGTTTATTTTGATTGAATGCGGCGGTGGCATATAGGCGATGGGCGCTTGCATGTTTTGGGTCGAGGTTTACTGCATCAAGCCCGCACAATTCAGCGTCGGCATACTTTTTTTGCCCAAAATAGGCTATCCCCAAATTATATTGCAGGTGCTCATAGTTCGGGCTGGCTTTAATCCCTTCCTGGTAAATTTTAATTGCCTTTGCGGGTTGTTTATCATCATCATAAATTGTTCCCAATAAGTCGTACGACGCACCGTCAGACGGGTTTCCTTTAATAACCTTTTCAAGGTGAGGAATAGCATCCTTCGCGTTGCCCGATACATATAAGTTGTAGCCGGTTTCGTATTCAGCTTCCAGGTTAGCGGGGTCTAATTTTAAAGCATCTGCAAATTTCGAAATAGCCTCTGCATATTTGCCGTCGTGCCCCAATTTTATACCCTGTTTCACCAGCGAGTCGGCCGCATTTTTATCCTGGGCAAACAAAGTTGCTGATAATAATATCAGCGTGATGATGTATAAGGTTTTCATGCTTAAATTTAAACGGAATTTGTTGGAAAACGAAATCAGATCGCAGAACAATGTAATCAATAATTGCCTGATGTAATGTTTAATTATGACTAAAACACACGTAAGCGACACTGTCACCGAAAGTGCCTTACTGTTGCGGAAATATAACAGCTTGCCCCTGTAACAAACCTGTGGGTATTACAGTCTTATCATCAAGCTTTTGTTATTTTTATACTATGTCCGTAAAAACCAGTTACCGCGAAAATATTTCTATTGCCTTACAGTCAATTGCAGGCAACAGGCTGCGTACTTCGCTTACGGCCTTAATTATTGCCATTGGTATTATGGCGTTGGTGGGCATTTTAACGGCAATTGAGGGTGTAAAACAATTTACCAACGATGCTTTTGCTGGCCTTGGGGCCAACTCATTTACCATACAAACCCGTGGGCAGGGCTTACGCTTTGGC
>Ga0193726_1003174_pt1 | contig 10613 bp, 6 predicted proteins | sample H2c1metaG_FD_144928 | JGI IMG/M metagenome (GOLD analysis project Ga0193726, IMG submission 144928) | Soil microbial communities from a riparian zone of the East river system, Colorado, United States - H2c1 | ecosystem: Environmental > Terrestrial > Soil > Riparian zone | place: USA: East River... | reverse complement strand
TGAGCGACGAACTCGAAACTCCGATTGCGCCGGGTTTCGAGGCAATGGTCTTCAAGGCTTCTCGCGGCATCGAGGACATCTACGAGCTGACCTATATCCGCAAGGACGGCAGTCGATTTCCGGCCGTGGTGTCGGTTACAGCGCTGCGCGACGCGCAGGGCGCCATCATCGGCTTCCTGCTGATCGGCACCGACAACACGGTCCGCAAGCTGGTCGAGGCGCAGTTGAGCCACTCCAACGAACGCATCGCAGTCGCCACCGAATCGGCCGGCATCGGCACCTGGGAATGCGACGCTGCGAACAATAATTTCATTTGGGATAACGGGATGTACCGAATCTACGGCATCTCGCGCAAGAGTAGTGCGGAGCTCTACGCTTCTTGGGCGGATCGCTTGTACCCGGAAGACCGGGAGCGATGCGAGGGCGAGATCGCGGCAGCGTTGCGCGGCGAGAACGAGTACGATTGTGAATACCGGATAGTGCGGCCGGACGGGGAGATTCGCTACGTGAAGGCCGCGGCGCGGGCGTTGCGCGGCTCAGAGGGCGGCGTTGTCCGGCTCACGGGCGTCAACTTCGATATCACCGATCGCAGGCGGGCCGAAGAGGAACTGCTCAAGGCGGGAGCTCTGCAGAGGGCGATTTTCAAAAGCGCCAATTTCTCGAGCATCGCTACCGATGCCAAAGGTGTCATCCAGATCTTCAACGTCGGCGCCGAACGGATGCTGGGCTACAGCGCTGAAGAGGTGATGAACAAGGTCACGCCCGCCGATATCTCTGATCCACAGGAAGTCATCGCGCGGGCGCGGGCCTTGAGCGCCGAGCTTGAAACCGAGATCGCGCCGGGATTCGAGGCGCTGGTCTTCAAGGCATCTCGAGGCATCGAGGATATTTACGAGCTGACGTACATCCGCAAGGATGGCAGCCGCTTCCCCGCGGTCGTCTCGGTCACGGCACTGCGCGACGCGGACGGCGCGATCATCGGCTATCTTTTGATTGGTACCGATAACACCGCGCGCAAGCGCGCGGAAGAGGCACTCCTCAAGGCCGGAGCCCTGCAGAGAGCGATCTTCAATAGCGCCAATTTCTCGAGCATCGCCACCGATGCCAAGGGTGTCATCCAAATCTTCAACGTCGGCGCCGAGCGGATGCTGGGCTACAGCGCTGAAGAGGTCATGAACAAGGTCACGCCGGCCGATATTTCCGATCCGCAGGAAGTCATCGCGCGAGCGGTGGCCTTGAGTGCCGAACTTGAAACCCAGATCGCGCCAGGGTTCGACGCGCTGGTCTTCAAGGCATCTCGAGGCATCGAGGATATTTACGAGCTGACCTACATCCGCAAGGACGGCAGCCGCTTCCCCGCAGTCGTCTCGGTCACGGCGCTGCGCGACATGCAGGGTCTCATCATCGGCTATCTTTTGATCGGTACCGATAACACCGCGCGCAAGCTGGCGGAGGAGGCGCTGCTCAAGACGGGAGCCTTGCAGAGGGCGATTTTCAACAGCGCCAACTTCTCGAGCATCGCCACCGACGCCAAGGGTGTCATCCAGATCTTCAACGTCGGCGCCGAGCGGATGCTGGGCTACACCGCTGAAGAGGTGATGAACAAGGTCACGCCGGCCGATATTTCCGATCCACAGGAAGTCATTGCGCGAGCGCAGGCCCTAAGCGCCGAACTGGAAACCCAGATCGCGCCGGGGTTCGAGGCGCTGGTCTTCAAGGCATCTCGAGGCATCGAGGATATTTACGAGCTGACCTACATCCGCAAGGACGGCAGCCGCTTCCCCGCAGTCGTCTCGGTCACGGCGCTGCGCGACATGCAGGGTCTCATCATCGGTTATCTTTTGATCGGTACCGATAACACCGCGCGCAAGCTGGCGGAGGAGGCGCTGCTCAAGACGGGAGCCTTGCAGAGGGCGATTTTCAATAGCGCCAACTTCTCGAGCATCGCCACCGACGCCAAGGGTGTCATCCAGATCTTCAATGTCGGCGCCGAACGGATGCTGGGCTACACCGCCGAAGAAGTGATGAACAAGGTCACGCCCGCCGATATTTCCGATCCACAGGAAGTCATTGCGCGTGCGGAGGCCTTGAGCGCAGAACTGGAAACCCAGATCGCGCCGGGTTTCGAGGCGCTGGTCTTCAAGGCTTCTCGAGGCATCGAGGATATTTACGAGCTGACGTATATCCGCAAGGATGGCAGCCGCTTCCCCGCAGTCGTCTCGGTTACGGCACTGCGCGATGCGGATGGTGCGATCATCGGCTACCTTCTGATCGGCACCGATAATACTGCGCGCAAGCAGATTGAGGCGGAGCAGACGCAGCTGGCGCAACGGCTTCGTGACCACCAGTTCTACACCCGGTCCCTGTTCGAATCCAACATTGACGCATTGATGACCACCGATGCGCCCGGCATCATCACCGATGTCAACAAACAAATGGAGGCCCTGACCGGCTGTACGCGCGATGAGCTGATCGGCGCACCGTTCAAGAACTTCTTCACCGAGCCAGAACGGGCCGAAGCCGGCATTAGATTGGCGCTGAGCAAAAGAAAAGTGACAGATTACGAGCTGACCGTACGCGACAGGAACGGCAAGGAGACCGTCGTATCCTACAACGCAACCACTTTCTACGATCGAGACAGGAGGCTGCAAGGCGTGTTCGCGGCAGCGCGCGAAATCACGGAGCGTAAGCAGTATGAGCGATCGCTGCGTGAGGCAACGCATCGGGCCGAACGCGCGAATAGCGCGAAAAGCGAATTTCTGGCCAACATGAGCCACGAAATCCGCACTCCCCTGAATGCCGTCATCGGACTGGGGTATCTGCTGGAACACACCACGCTCGACGAGGACCAGCGCCAACTTCTGTCCAAGATCCAGTTTGGCGGCCGGGCCCTGCTGGGTGTCATCAATAATGTGCTGGACCTGTCGAAGATTGAGGCAGGCGAGATGGCTCTCGAGGACGAGCCCTTCAATCTACCGGAACTCGTGCGGGACCTGGGCCAGATGTTGGCTCCGCAGGCCGCGGCAAAGGGAATCGAGTTGGTCGTTCACTGTGCGCCGGCCATACCGCGCACAGTCAAGGGCGATGCCTCGCGCCTAAGGCAAATTCTCACCAACCTGCTGGGCAATTCGATCAAGTTCACGGAAGCGGGCCACGTGGAGCTGAAGGTTTTCTGCACAGAGCAAAATTCCGATCGCATCCGTCTGCGTTGCACGGTGCAAGATACCGGTATCGGTATTGAGCCGACAGCAATCGAGCGGCTCTTTACGCCCTTCACTCAAGCAGACGCATCGACGACTCGGCGCTTCGGCGGAACCGGTTTGGGTTTGTCAATCGCGCGTCGCTTTGTTGAATTGATGGGGGGAGAGATTGGTGTCACCAGCGTTGCCCAAAAAGGCAGCACCTTCTGGATCGAGATACCGCTTCGAGTCGCGCATGATTTCGACGAAGCGCTCAGCAGCCGCGGCTTGAGAATCCTCATCGCCGACGCGAGCGGTGACGCACCTGAGCGCCTGGTTACCATGGCGCGTGCCTTGGGCTGGAGTCCAGAGGTAGCTGAAACCGGCGAGCAGTTGCTCTCACTCATGAGCAAAACGCAATCGCATGCCTGGTCGGACGTTCTCATTGTGGCGCTGCAGTTGCAGGATATGGATGCACACCAATTGATTGCGCGTCTCGAGAAGGAATGTACCCACGGCGAGTTGCCCCCGGTGATTGTGGTTGCCGAGTTCATGCAATCATATGTGGAACACGAGCATCGGATGCGTGCCAACGATGTTCTGTTGGTGCAGCCGGTGACCAGCTCCGTGCTGTTCAATGCGGTCAATGCCGCCGTCTCAAAACTGCCTGACAGTCTCGAACGAGTGCTGCAATCCACGAACTTTGACGAACTCAGTGCACAATGGTTGGCCGGCGTGCGCGTCCTGGTTGTGGATGACAGTGACATCAATTTGGAAGTCGCACAGCGCATTCTCGAAAGACAGGGTGCATCCGTTTCAACCTGTTCTGACGGCCGTGAGGCCTTGGAGTACATCCGCGCCCACCCCCATCTGCTCGATATCGTGCTCATGGATGTACAGATGCCCATTCTCGATGGTAACGAAGCCACGCGCCGCATACGCGGCGAACTGCAGCTGACGTTGCTGCCCATAGTTGCTCTGACGGCGGGTGCGCTCGTTGGGGAACGTCAGCGCGCGCTCGAGGCTGGAATGAACGATTTCGTCAGCAAGCCGTTCGATCCGCAGGTACTGATCCGCAAGGTGCGCAGGCTTGTGGAAACGGCACGTGGCGCGCCCATACCGATGGTTATCCTTGACACGAAACCCGCCGGTCCCGCTGCTGACCGGAGACTCATGGCCTCGATCGATGCCGGCGTCGTTCAGCAGATGTTCGGCGATGATTTGTCACTGTTCAAATCGCTGCTGACCCGCATGCTGGCGGAGTTTGCGGATTTCGCGCTGCCCATCGCCGTTTCGCCCAGCGATCAGACCAATCTGGTCCGTATCCAGGGGCGCGCGCACAAGCTCAAGGGCAGCGCTGGAATGATCGGTGCGACACGAATCATGCGGCTCGCGGGCGCCGTGGAGGCCGCGCTGCAGGATGCTCGCACGATGGACGTCGTTGAAAGGATACTGAGGCAACTGGCAGCTGCACTCACTACGTTGCGCGAAGAGACGGAACTTTTGTCGGAAAAGCAACTGGAAAATGCGAATACCGTTGCGCTGATGGCGAATCGGCTGAAAATCGGCAACCCGGACATCGAAGCGCTGTGCGCGCTGCTGGAGTGTCAGAATCTTGCGGCGATGGAGAAATTCGCCTTGCTATCCCCGTCGTTGAGTGAACTCGTCGGCGCCGTGCGCTTCGAGCGTCTTCGTGAAGCCATCGACAATCTCGATTTTCAGCTCGCTGCCCAGTTGCTGCGCGAGACAGTCGCGGCTGCGTGACACACAGCGGTGTCGCACCAAGCGGGTCCCTCCCTTCCCATTCGCACCTGTAAGTGTTTGTCCGATATAAGATCACAATTTGATCAGGCCGCTTTCGACCTGAGTATGTTCGCGAACGTACAGACTTAGCCCGTGTAACAACAGAGACTGTGCCGGTGGTGTTGACCATTGACACCTTGGCAACGTCAACTCGGCGAAAGCCGCGCTAGCCGCCCGCCAACCCGACTTAAAGCAAGAGCTGCGTTTTCGCGGTTGCAGAGAGAGCCTCATCAACCATCGAAGAGAGACTTTGAGGTCGCATCGCTGCGGGTCGGCTCCCCGCGCCTCAGGGGGGCGGGCTGTGTTATATATCTTCAAAAATTCACATGGCAACCGTGGAAAGTAAGCTGTTTCGCGAATCGATACGAACAGCCCTGGCGCAGCGTGTCGGTATTCCCGATTCAGACGCAACTGCCAAGGTCACGGCCGCCACGTGGCGGTTGGTGACCGCACAACTCGAGCCGGTGATCGGTGCGCGAGGGTTAGAGGTTCTGTTCGACCGCGCGCACCGCATGACATGCGCCGCCTTTCCCTGGCTCGCGGTCGGCAGCGGTAGTGGCGCGGGTCTGTTGCCCGGTGTGGCGGAGCGTCTTGCGTGCCAGAGGCCGGCCGAGGCCGCAGAGGCGAGTTACACACTGTTTGTGACGTTTACCGAATTGCTGACGAATTTGATTGGCGAATCACTGACCGCGCGATTGCTGACCCCTGTGTGGGCGGGTCCATCAATGCCTTCTGTGAAGGAATCCGTATTATGAGCGACAAAGTAACCATTCGCCGTCTCGCCACTGGCGTGCCGGGACTCGATGCCATCCTAGGCGGCGGCCTTCCGGAGTTTTCGTTCAATCTCATTGTGGGCCCCCCCGGTTCCGGCAAGACGACGTTGGCGCATCAGATCATGTTCGCGTTGGCGACCAAGGAACGACCGGCACTGTTCTTCACGGTGCTCGGCGAGCCGCCGTTAAAGATGTTGCGTTATCAACAGCAGTTCTCGTTCTTCGACCCCCAAAAGATCACTGAGTCGATTCGCTTCGTGAATTTGAGCGATGAGGTGTCGACGGGCAATTTCGACGAGGTGCTCGCGCGCATCATCAAAGAGGTCGAGGCATCCTCTCCGGGCCTGGTGTTCGTCGATTCGTTCCGCTCGGTCATGCTGGAGGCACGGAATCAACCCCAGGGCACCTTGAGTCTGCAGCAGTTCATCCAGCAGCTCGGCATACACTTGAGCGGCTGGCAGGCGACGACCTTTCTTGTTGGGGAATATCTAGCGAACAACGATCCTCATCCGGTCTTTACCGTCGCCGACGGCCTGCTATCTCTGGATCAAAGCATCCACCGCAATTCCATGGTGCGCCAGATGCAGGTGCTCAAAATGCGCGGTCAAGCGACCCGTCCGGGAATGCAGGCATTCCGAATCTCAAGCGCCGGTATCGAAGTCTTCCCGACTGCGCTGGTTCGCGATGATAACGGTGCAGTTCACGAACCTGCGGGATCGCGGCGCACCAAAGCCCGAGTTGCCATGGGCGTGCCGGGGCTCGACGAAATGCTGGGCGGCGGCCTACCGTCGGGTTACTCGATGCTGGTGGCGGGGCCATCAGGGTCCGGAAAGACGATCCTCGCCACCGCCTTTCTGGCTGAAGGCGTGCGCCGGGGCGAACCGGGCGTGATCGTCGCATTCGAGCAAACGCCCAGTCAATCGCGCACGCGCACCATTGATGACATGGTGCGCGCGGGGCAGGTCGGGCTGATCAATACCCGTTCACTGGATCTATCGATCGATGAGATCGTCCAGCATCTGGTCGCGCTCATTCATCGGATGAATGCAAAACGGGTCGTGATCGATTCGCTGTCGGGGTTCGAGTTGGCGGTGGCGCCGACATTTCGCGAAGATTTTCGCGAGTCGCTGTTTCGCATGGTCGCGGTTCTGTCCGGGCTCGGCGTGACGGTTGTGATGACGTCGGAACTTGAAGACCGCTATACCGATCTGCGATTCAGTCCCTATGGGTCGGCATTTCTCACCGACGCGATCATCGTCGAGCGCTACATTGAACTGGATAGCCGCTTCAAGCGCGTCCTGGCGGTCGTCAAAGTACGCGGCAGCGCCCACAGCAACGAACTTCGGGAATTCGAGATCACCGATGCGGGGATCATCATTGGTGATCCAGTAGGAGACTATGAGGGGCTCCTCAGCGGGCGCGCGACGCTGGTGCCGCAGGTCAAAGTGGTGGGGCGAGCCAAACTGCGGTGAGCAAGCTTGAGCCAAATCAAAGCCTCGCGGCCTCCCCGGCCCCGTCGGCGCTCGGCGCGCGCGAGATCGCCGTATTTGCCCGCGAACAAGCCGTCGACCGACGCGAAGAAGCTGCCGAACTGAGAGACAAGGCGGCTGACGAGCGCGAGCAGATCAGCAATGCAGCGGTCGAGCGGCGCGAAGTCGCAACGCACTTGTTGGAGGCGAACCAGCACTTGGTTGTGGCAGCGGTTCATGCGCAGACGATGGCCGAGGAGGCCGAGCGGGCCACACGGGAGATGTCCTTCAAGGCTGAGCGCGACTTTCTCACCGGGTTGCCGAATCGCGCGCTATTGAACGATCGACTGGCGCAGGCAATCGCGCTCGTACGGCGTCACCGCAAGAGACTCGCCGTGCTGTATGTGGATCTTGACAATTTTAAGGACATCAATGATTCGTTCGGACACTCGGTCGGCGATCAGCTGTTGCAGTCGGCCGCCCGGCGTCTCGAACATTGCATCCGCCATTCCGATACCGTCAGCCGGCACGGCGGCGATGAGTTCATCGTGCTGCTGTCCGAAGTCGAATCGGCGGAGGATGCGGCCCGCGTCTCGGTAAAGTTGATCACGGCCATGGCTGAGCCGCATCTCATCGATGACCATCGGATCGAAGTGACATCGAGCATCGGAATCTGTCTCTTTGCGGACGACTCCGAGGATGCCGAATCGTTGCTCACCAACGCCGACACCGCGATGTATCATGCCAAGAGGGCGGGTCGAAATAACTATAAGCGCTTTACGCCGGAAATGAACGCTACCGCACCCGCGCACCAGCCCCTCCATTTGGTGCGCTGACGGGCTTCGGAATTAGCCGGGTTACACCGCACTCGTTGCGGCCGAACGAGCGGCCGGCGCGATATCGCAGATCGGCAGCGGATCGCCGCTTCGAGTAGCATGCACTGACTCAACCATCGAACGAGGATCAACATGGACCAGGCACAGCTTATACAGGCTGCCGCGAGCATCGCGGGGGGAATGGCAGCGGCTCACTACGACAAGTTCAGCGGGCTGGTGGCTACGCGAATTACGGATATCGCTGAAACTGCGGTGAAGATCGCGAGGGCAATCGACGCCGAAGCCCGTAAGCAGCAGTAGGCGTTTACGGGACCCTCATGAGCGGCCGGTGCGCTGATTGCGCCCCGTGAGCCTCGCGAACAGCACGCCGGCTGCCAAACCGACCGCCATTTGCGCCGCGAGGCCGACCGATCCGCGCGCACCGAAAACGCCGACGCTCCCCAGGGTCATTCTCAACACCGTAAACAGCGTAAAGAGTGCCAGTGCACCGCCGAGGCCGAAGACAAAAACGCGAACACCGCTGAAACGGGAAACTAGCTCGGCGATCAAGAAAGCGATGAACAGGGCGATCGAAGTCAACGCGGCATAAGGCATGATCATGCCCGCCAGATCGTGCCCGGCCCAGGAGATGCGGTCGGTCAAGGGGATCGAGGCGGGGCCGGCACCGGCAGCCTGACCCGCGGCGACGGACCATGCCTCTTGCACGAGAAATGAATGAGCGGCCGAACCCAACACCACCATCACGGCGGCGGCGAGGACAAATGCGGCGATCCGGCGTAGCATTCCGGCCCATTCCTGTTTTGTCATTGATGCATCCCGAAACAAAGATGTCTTTTACTTCAATTCTGGCCGCCGCGATAGCGGCCATGATCTCCACGGCGGCCACGCCGGCGGCGGAGCAGGGGACCGTGCGCGCTGCGCCGCCGCCGCCCCAGCCCGCCAAAGCGGTCAAAAGCGGGTACAAGGTTATCGAGATCGCCAAGGGGCTCGATCATCCATGGTCGATGGCATTTTTACCGGATGGTTCGCTGTTGGTGACCGAGCGTGCGGGGAGGTTGCGCCTGATCAAGGGCGGCATATTGCTGGCCCAGTCCATCGGCGGTGTTCCGCCGGTGCATACCGGCAGCCAAGGGGGGCTGTTCGACATCGTCCTGCATCCGAATTTCGCCCAGAACAATATCGTCTATCTTACCTATGCCGCAGGAACGGCTGCGGCCAACGGCACTCGAGTGGCGCGTGCGCGCTTCGACGGCAGTGCGCTGCAAGATCTGCAAGTGATTTTCAAAGCGATGCCTTTGAAGGACACGGACAACCACTACGGCGGCCGCATGGCGTTTCTTCCCGACGGCACGTTTGCGCTGACGATTGGCGAGGGGTTCGAATACCGCGAGAAGGCGCAGGACCTGACGTCCGATCTTGGCAAGATCGTCAGGCTGAACGAGGACGGCAGCGTGCCGCAGGACAATCCGTTCATCGGACAAGCGGGCGTCCGACCGGAAATCTATACCTGGGGTCATCGCAATGAGCAGGGCTTGGTCTTCGACGCGCCCAGCGGACGGCTCTACGAAACGGAGCACGGCCCGCGCGGCGGCGACGAACTGAACATCATCGTGGCGCGCAAGAACTATGGCTGGCCGGTGATCACCTACGGTATGGACTATTCGGGTGCCTATGTCTCTCCGTATACACAGCGTCCGGGCCTTGAACAGCCCGTGATTTATTGGACTCCGTCCATCGCACCCTCGGGGCTCGCGATGTATCGAGGCGAGAAGTTTCCCGCCTGGAAGGGCGATCTATTCGTCGGGGCCTTGGCGTTCAAGCACCTGCGCCGCGTCCATCTCGAGGGCGGGAACGTCGTCAGCCAGGAAGAATTGCTCAACGATTTGCACTGGCGCATCCGCGATGTGCGAGCGGCGCCGGACGGCTATCTCTACGTGAGCACGGACGAGGCGGACGGACGTGTGTTGCGCCTCGAGCCGGCGGACTAATCACCGCGTTAGCGTTGCACCCGTCAGCCTGCCGACGGCTCCCAGTGTCGTTTGCGCAGCATTCAAGCCGAGACGAAAGTCGGCATCGCTGTAAGTCGCGTATACATCAGTGGGCTGATGCCATTGCGGATCCCATCCCGCACCGATCTCTCGTCCGCGTTCATCCTCACGCAAGCTGATCGCGGGTACCAGATCCATGAAGGGCGTGCTGTCGGTATTGGTCATGTGCGGTCCAACCGCCGCCGGATAGTCCGTTGCGTAGGCTTCATTCGCGGCATAGAAAGCCCAGGCCAATTTCTGCGCGCCTTCCGCCGACTTGGCGAGTGACTGAAATTCAATGTTGACGTCGGCTTCCGGCCGCTGCTCCTTTGCCATGCTGCCGTCGGCGTGCGGCATGCCGTGATCGAACAGCATCATGTCGTGCTGGATCATGCCCAGCCACTTGGGCTCGGGGTAGCGCCCCGACCCGGCCGGTTCTTCCTTGCCTTGAAGGGCCGCGCGCTGGTCAACGTACGCGCGGGCGCCGTTGAGTCCGGTCTCCTCATTGTTCCCGAGCGCAAATCCA
>Ga0193726_1003173_pt1 | contig 10614 bp, 7 predicted proteins | sample H2c1metaG_FD_144928 | JGI IMG/M metagenome (GOLD analysis project Ga0193726, IMG submission 144928) | Soil microbial communities from a riparian zone of the East river system, Colorado, United States - H2c1 | ecosystem: Environmental > Terrestrial > Soil > Riparian zone | place: USA: East River... | reverse complement strand
ATCGCCCTCGCTGTCGACGCGTTTCACACAAGAGTCCTTCGACTTTAAAAACCGATATCTCGGCAAGGCCATCGAAAGGAAGGGGCGCGCGCAAACTTGCGTGGAATCGACCGACGCCTTGTTTGGCGATGCACTTGCGCAGCAATACGTGAAGGCCTATTTCCCGCCGGCCGCCAAGGCCCAAGTTCAAGGGATCGTGCACAATCTGCGGATTGCGCTTCGAGAGCAGATTATGTCGGTGCAGTGGATGGCGCCGCAGACCAAGAAGGTGGCGCTCGAGAAACTCGCGGCCACCGATGTGCAGGTGGGCTATCCCGATCACTGGAAGGACTATTCGCGGGTTCGCGTGCGGCGAGATGCCTTCTGGTTCAACGCCGCTGAAGGCCGTCGCTTCAACGTGAACGAGGAGCGGCAACAGGTCGGCAAGCCCACGCCCCGAGACTTCTGGTTGCCCACGCCGACGCCGTCGTCCGCCGACGGCTATCTGATCGTGGAACTCAATAAAATGGTGTTGCCGGCAGGCGTACTGCAGCCGCCTTTCTTCAATACCGACGCCACGGATGCGGTCAACTATGGGGCCTTTGGCATCGCGGTCGCGCATGATCTGACGCACTTCATCGACAGCTTGGGGGCTGCCAACGACCTGCGGGGACATCCAACGAATTGGTGGACCGATGCCGACCGTCGACAATTCGATCAACGCGGTCAATGCGTGGTCGATCAGTTCGACGGTTATTTCATAGAGCCGGGCGTGCACCATGACGGCAGGCGGGTGCTGGGCGAGTCGATTGCCGATCTCGCTGGTGTCCACATCGCCTATGCGGCACTTCAGCGCTCGATGAAGACTCGCCCCGTTCCCGTCGTGGATGGATTTACGCCCGAGCAGCAGTTCTTCATATCGTGGGGACAAGCCAGCGGCGCCGCCATGCGCCCGGAGGCGCAGCGACAGCTCGTCAGCAGCGATCCGCACCCCGTGCCGAAGTTCCGGGTGATTGGCCCGCTGTCCAATTCCGGCGAGTTTCAACAGGCTTTCTCTTGCCAGGCGTCGGCCCAGATGGTCCGGCCACCGACAAAACGTTGCCAGGTCTGGTAGAGGGCGGCTGCTCTCTTAGGAGCCGCGCAGCGCAATGGGCGGCGAGTCGTAGGAGCGCCGCCAGGCGCGGCGCAGCTGCCGGGATGAGGCGAAGCCGGTGCGCTCTGCGATCCGTTCGATGTCCAAGCGGCTGGACTTCAGCAGTTGATGGGCCAGCGCCACTCGCAGGCCATTTATGTAGCTGGTGATGTTCATGCCCGCTTGTTCGTTGAACAGCCGCGAAAGATGTCGCGGGCTGGTGCTGGCGATGTGCGCCAACCGCTTTAGTGTCCAGTCGGCGGCGGGGTTGGCAATGATGGCGTCTTGAACGCGATGCACCGCCGGGTGCAGGTGATTGCGTCCCTTGAGCCAGGGCGAAAGTTGCGGATCGGCGCCTTGACGGCGCAGGTAAAGAACGAGGTGGCGCGCAATCGCCAGCGCACAAATCGGGCCCGCCAGCGAGCTGACTACGTGCAACATGAGGTCCAACCCGGCGGTAACCCCTGCGCTCGTGTAGCGCTGCCCATCCACCACGAACAGCCGGTTCTCCAACACTTTGGCCTTTGGCGCCAGTCTCTGCAGTTCAGCGCACTCAGTGTGATGCGTGGTGCAAGCACAGCCATCCAGCATGCCGGCACGCGCCGCCAGCAACGCCCCGGAACAGATCGCGATCAGTGTGTGACCCGCACCCACCGTGGCTTTGAGCCAACCGACGATGGCTTCCTCATCGTGGTCTACCGCCGACAGCGGCGTATCTTCGGCAAAGGCAATGCCATCGGCCGATCCGGGCACGACGACGATCGCCTCCTGGGGCAGCTGGGCGGGAAAAGGGGCGATATCGGTCAGAGGTAGGCCCACCGACGAAGTAACGCGTGAGTTTGCGCCAATGTAGCGCACGATAAATCGAAGCGCGCACTGTTCTGCGTTCGCGCGGCGAAGGACTTCCAAGGGCCCGGCGATGTCCAACAGCAGTACGCGCTCGGGCAAGACCACCCAAACCTCGATGGGCTTCGGCTTGGCGGATGTCAGCTCCACCTGGTTCACGCCGCTCGCGCTTCGTCTACGGCGCTCAAGGCCTGCTGCACGTTGAGCACGCGGGCGAAGCGTCCCTCGAGGACGAGTTCGGTTCGCGCCTTGATGTCCGCGGCACTCCAGCGGCGTCCGGTGCGATCGGTCATCGCAAAGGTCAGTGTCGCTTCGCTGACGAAGTCCACCTGGTATCCGCTGTCCGATGCATGACGGGTGGTGGTCTCGCAGCACTGTTCGGTGCGGATCCCCGAAATGATCAGACGTTGAATACCATGCTCAATCAGCCAAACCGGCAGGCCGCAGCCGATCAGCGCCGAGTGACGCGGTTTGTGGAACACCGCCTGTGGCTGGATCGAAAGCGCGGCCAGCGGCCTGACCAAGCCGGACTGCGGCGAGAAGTGGCCCGATTCTTCGGCATGGAAGATCTGCACAACCGGAATTTGACGGGCCTGGGCGCCGTCAATGAGCGACTGCAATCGATCATAGAATACAGAGGTGTCCACCGGACTCCAGTAAGGCGCATGTTCGAAGGACTGCTGCGCATCGATGACCAGCAGCGCGGTGCTCTGGGGGCCTGGCGCGTGGCCCCGGTAGGTGGACATTATTCGCCTCGCGATGGAGTGACTCGTCCCGCAAGTCTGCGCCTTGCTGGACGTTAAGGAAATGCGCAACTGGTCAATAAGTGGACAAAAAAAGCCATGTGATGCGGCGCCGATTCAACGGAGTTGGTTTCCCCTGCTCTAACCAAGTGACCTGGGATGGAGCCTTTCTTGAGGTCGCCTCAGGCCTGTGCGATCCTTGTGCAAGCACCGCAATATGCACCCACGATCTAAAAAAAAAATGACGGCCTCTCTCGGCCGTGAACAGGGCCGCGTTCGGGTGTACCGCGCCGATATCGATGGCTTGCGCGCGCTTGCCGTGCTGTCGGTCATGTTCCATCACTATCTCGTGCCTGGATTTCGCGGTGGTTTTATCGGCGTCGATGTGTTCTTCGTTATTTCTGGCTTTCTGATCGCCGCCCATATCGAAAGCGACCTCGCAGCCGGCCGTTTTTCACTGCTTGCATTTTATGAACTTCGCATTCGGCGCATCTTGCCCGCTCTTTTCGTGATGTATGCGCTGTTTCTCCTCCTGGCCTCCATGGTGGATTTTCCGCGCGACTTTGAATTTCAGGCTCGATTGGCGGCCTACGTCATTCCGTTTCTCGCCAACTATGCGTTCTATCAAAACGCGGGCGCTTACAGCGGTGAATTCGCCGCTCACATCGCGCTGCTGCACACCTGGTCGCTGGCAGTCGAAGAGCAGTTCTACTTGTTCTTTCCGCTTCTGATGATAGCCATCTCGCGCTTCGTGCGCAGTGGCTACGCAGCCGTTCTTGGGCCCATGGCCCTGGCATCCTTGGTGCTGTGCGTCATCGGCACATATATTGCGCCATCCGCAGCCTTTTATCTGGCACCGTTCCGCGCCTGGGAGCTGCTGGCCGGCGCACTGTTGGCTGTCGCGAAGTTCTCACCGCCACGCGACGCTCGTGTGCGGGCAGGCGTTGCATCGTTGGGGTTGCTGCTCATCGCCGGCGCCGACCTGCTTCTGAGCAACGACACGCCCTATCCTGGTGGGTGGGCACTGATTCCCTGCACTGGTGCGATGGCCATCCTCTACGCATCGTGCGATCGGGCCGTGCCGGTCGGCCGAGTGCTCGACAACCCAGTCATGCGGCGAATCGGGTTGTGGTCCTATTCACTGTATCTAATTCATTGGCCGCTGTTGGTACTGGCGCAGTACTACGCATTCGATCCGCTTTCAATTTCCCTGCGTTGCGTCTTGCTGGCATCGACCTTTCTGCTCGGAGCGCTATCATGGCGATACGTCGAACAACCGTTCCGCGGGCCGAGAGCGCTTTTGGGCCGGCCGGCTCTCCATGGGATCGCAGCCGCGTCGGGCGCTGCACTGGTGCTGGCCACCCTCGTCTTGCACCGTGCTGCGGACCCTCAACGCTACAGTGCCCGCGAGCACGCGCAGTTTCCTACCTACACCGCAGACCAAACTCGATGCAGAAACACGTCCCCGGTGGACACGCAAAAAGCGTCCTGCAAGCTCGGCGACCAGAGCGCGCCTCTTGAAGCGATCCTCTGGGGCGATTCCCACGCGCTGGCCATCTTACCGGCGGTCGACGCGGCCTATGCGAGACATCATCGGGCGGCGATATTTGCGCAACAGGGCGGATGCCCGCCGCTTCTGGGGGTGAATATTCGCGATTTCTCCGCCGCCAAGTCGAACCTCTTTCGCGCCTGGATTGATGCACATGGCTGGGGCCGCAGTGAGCGTTGCAAGCGGCATACCGAAGCGGTGTTGAATTGGGTGGCCCGCAATCACATCGGTACGGCGATACTGGCTGCTCACTGGATTGCCTACACCGAAGATAAACACACGCGTCGGCTCACGGATTCGCAAACCCCCGGGAATTATTCCATGCTCGACAACGCCGCAGTATTCTCGCGCGGGCTAGACAGCCTTCTTGGCGCTCTGGAACGCGCGCACGTGCGGGTCTTTGTTCTGGATGATGCGCCCCAAAGCCTTGTGGACGTCCCCTATGCGCTTGCCTCCGCGCAGCGGCTGCACTTGGACAGAGAATTGCGGATCAGCCGTGTTACCTACGAGGCGCAGCAACAGAGCGCAGCAGCCATCTTTGCGCGCCTGCAAAAGCGATACGGATTTCGAATCCTAAAACCGCAGGACCTGCTGTGCGCCGGCGGCATGTGCTCCATAGCGGACAATGACGCTGCGCTGTACACCGATGACGAACATCTCTCCGAACTTGGTGCGATGATCTCCGAGCCGGCTATCGAAGCAATTTGGGATACGGATTCATGAAACGCTGAGACGCTCTGCTCGCGCGCGCCTTGAGCGCCCTGCGTCACAGGCTCCTGGTCGGCGTCAGCGAACTCAGCCATGCGGCAACGGCTTGTATCGCATCGTCATCGAGCGTTCGAGCGACGCCGCTCATCAGCAGGTCATTACTGCTGTTACGAGGAAGGCCCTGCCGAAAGCTCTTCAATCTGGCGATCAGGTACGGGCCGTATTGCCCACGGAGCGCCGGGTACGCGGTATATTGACCTCCTGGTCCGTTTACGCCCTGCGCCTCGGCACCATGACAACCCTGGCATGGCGGCACGCCGTTTGAAGGATCGCCGGAACGGTACAAGAACTCACCTCTGCCGGAGGCGATCGCCGCTGCAGCCGCGTCGCTCGCCTGGGGTATTTGTGCCGCAAAATAGCTGGCGAGATCGCGCATGTCGTCATCGCTCAGGTGCGTGGCCAGGGCGGTCATCGGAGTTTTTGAGTAGTACGGGTCCTTGGGGTCCGCTTGTTTGAAAGACACGAGGCGATGATATAAATAATCGGCGCGCTGACCTGCCAGTCGGGGAAACGTCGGTTCGATCGATACACCGTTGGCGCCATGACAGGCATGACAGGCCGTTGCCTTTTGAGCGCCGGCCGACGCATTGCCATGAATGGGGTCGATTTGGCGCAGGTCCGTATATCGCTGCGCGCTCGATACGGCAGTGGCAGCCATCGGCAACGCACCCATGAGGAACGCAATTCCGCTCGTCGCCAATACGAACATGCGGATGGATTTTGTCATCGCGCGCATCATAGTTTGACGTTGACGAACAACCCGACGACGTTGGTGTTGTAGCCCTGAGGGCCGCCGTCCGTGTAGGCCCGATTGCCGTAGACCAAGGTGTTGCTAAACCCCGCATAGTGCCAGTCGCTGATTTGACCATGCTCATAGTAGTCGTAGAGGCGCAGCGACGCGCGGTCGCTCAGCGGCACTGTCAAACTCAACGTGAGGGAATTGACAACATAGGTCATCGCGGGAAATTGGCTGCCTGCCTGGGCGGCGGTGTCGTCGGGGTAAGCCAGCGCGCCCGGCGATGCGTAGGAGTACTCAGTCACACCGCGCGATGACAGATAGTTCCAATCGAAATCCAGGCGCGCAGGCCCGAAGTGATGAGTGAAGGTGGCGCCTGCGGACCAGTTGCGCTGCTTGTCGTTCGCCCACCACTGGTTCGCGAGCGGATAGGTCGAGCCGCCGAGCGTGTCGTCCGGCGTGTCCCCGGCATCGTTGACGTTCGCTAGGTGCATGCTCGATCGATCGTAGCCGAGCCACATGCCTAGACTGCTGAGCGCCTGGAACTGCCACTCCCATTGCAGCGTGGAGGCCATGGTGTTGTAACCTTGGCGGCCGATCGCGGTCGGATACTGGTTCCAATCGCCGCGGACCGACGCCGTCAGAGTCATGTCCGGACGTGGCATCAGCGTCGCCATCAAATCGACTTTGTGCTCGTTGCGATCAGAGATGTCGTACTTGCGCTGCGCGTTGACAGTCCAGGCGGTGACGGTGTCATCTGCGGGCACGAACCCGGGTAGATTCTGAAAGAAAGCGAAGGCATACGGGTCGGAGTTGTAGACGCTTCCGGATTGCTTGAGGTAAGTGTAGTTGAAGCGGAACGTGAGCCATTTGAGATTCTTGTCGGTCCAGTTGAGCTTGATGCTGTTGTCATCCACATAACTGACTTCTCGATGTGCCGGATCATAGTGATCGTGTGTGTAGGTGAGGCCGAGCGAATCGTGCGGCGTGAATTTCCAGTCCGCACCGGCAAAGGCCTCGATGTTGCGCCAGCTATAGGGGATGCTTTCAACCTGTGTGTCGGTGGCGTTGGGATAGGTGACGGCATTCCAAAAACCGGGGTCGCCCGGTACGATGCTCGCCTGCGCGCCGTTCTCGGCAACATAGCCGTAGTCGCCGTTCTGCGGGTTGAACATCACGTACTGATTGCGATAGTCCTCGCGATAGTACTTACCGCCCGCGCGGACACTCACTTCGCTGGTTGGCTGCAATACGATCGACCCTTGAACGAGGTTGGTGACGATGAGCATATTCGCGGTCTGCTGCGACAGCGCGGCCGTCGTGTTCCATTGATTACAGGGAAAGAGCTGCGGGTTGCCCGGACCTACGTTAAATGTGCCGTTGCTCGAGATGCCGAAAACGCCCTGGCAGTTGGTGGGCGGAATCAGCGAATCGTTCTGCCGCATTTCCCCGGCGCCTGCAGTCAGTGAGGCTTCCCCGTTCAGCGGCAGCGTATGGGTCGCCGTGGCATGCAGATTGTGATATTCATTGTCGGGTTCCATCGACATCTGACCTTGGCTGATGGGCGCCGACGTTCCGCCGGGTAGGAGCGCCGGACCGAGGGCGAATGGCTGCTGGAATGCGTAGGAAAGGTATCGATCGCGGTAAACAGAGCCGGAGTATCCGATGTCGAAGCGCCACTCGGATCCGGCGTAACGCGCGCCGGCGGTAACATTCACCGTGCTATCGTCGATCGGCTTGACCGTTTCTTCAATGGCACCGCCCAAGCCTGGAAAATTGAAGAAGAACGGTCCCCCAAACGGACGGCTACCTTTGCGCTCTTCGTCGCTGGCGTTGAGGTATACGCTCCACTTCGGCGTGAGATACGCGGACAGCGCAATGCCCTGCTTATTACGCTCAGTTCCGAGTGAAGTTACCGGTGAGGCGGCTGAGACGGCCGCGACCTGGGCCGAGGTGCTGCCCCCCGGCACCAAGCCGCCGGCGAGCGTGAGGTTATTGGTCCCGACGCCGTTGAAGATCGGTTTCGCATCCGTCGATAAGAGATTCGGCATGTCGCGCACGAAGGCCTCGGCTTTGAACGCACCGGCCTTGCCGTACACGGCTTGATAATATTGATCCTCGGCGCTGATCCGGCTGCCGCGCACCTCGGCGTAGCTGCCGTCGGAGGGCCGCTCGGCATCGATGTCGAAGTCGATTGCCGGACCATTGGTCGGCCATCGCGAATAGCGATCGAAGAGCGCGGTCTTCGCGCCGCTGGTATGCAGATAGCCGACATCGAAGGTCCCGTAGATTAGCCAGACGCTCAAGCGGTCCGGATTCGGCTCTTCCGGCGGCGTCCCGTACAGGTTTCCGGTCGGTGAGCGATGTTGACCCGGTTCGAGCCAACTGGTGCCATTGGGATCGAGGACTTTGGCCGCTTGACCGCCCGTGGGATCGAGCTTGTTGGCACGCCAGGTGTCGACGCCGACGCCACTGTCTCCCCAGCTCAGGGCAGGCGACATCAGCAGGGCAATCGCCGGTGCAAGCCTGAATTTCTGCCCGCGTCTAGTACCCATCGTTGGCTCCTCGCCCGCTACTCATGGAAACGCACACCTGAAGGCGCATTGGATCCATGAATGTTGGCGTGACACGTGAGGCATCCTCGGCCCAGCACTCTCTCATCGGGATGCGAACCCGTACCCAAAGATTGGCGCGTCTGCAAGTCGTTCGGGTGCGCGAAATTCGTATGACATTGCTGGCACAGGAACGGAACGGGCGCGACCAGCAGAGTGCTCTGGTTGGAGCCATGCGGAGTATGGCAATTGAGGCAATTCTCGCGAACCGGCGCATGCTCGAACAAGAAGGGCCCGCGCTTTTCCGCATGACACTGGTAGCAGGTTTCGTTGACCGTATTCGTTTTCAATAACGGGCTGGTCAAGGTGCCGTGCGGATTGTGGCAATCATCGCAGCTCATCTGCCCTTCCGGCAGCGGCATATGCGAACGCCGGTTGAATTGCAGTCGGATATCCTTGTGACACTGGGCGCAGGTGTCATTGATCGATGCCCTCGCCAGCAACCCCTCGACGGAGAATTTGGCCATGGGATTGTGGCAATCGCTGCACGACAGATCGTTGCGCTGGTGCACCGAACCTAGCCAGTGATCGCGGGGGCCGCCGGAGTGACAGGTCAGGCACGTCTTGGTCTGCGTCTCGATTGGCGTCCCGGAGTTTTTCGTGTAGCCGATGATGAGCCCCTTGAGCAGCGGCTTGGCAGCATGCTCAGACCCCGGCCCATGACACGCTTCACACACCGGTATGGTCGGATCCGATCGATTGGCGACATGCAGTCCGAGCGAATGCAAGGTGTGCGTAAAGTGCTCAGCTTCCAATTGATGGCAGGCAATACAGGTTTTTTCCCCGACCGCTTTGGCATCCGGCGCCTGGGGGTTCGTTGCAACGTGGGCGTGAGCAAAACCGGGCGCGGGGCGAGGGAGCGAGCTGCGATCGACGGTACCGTCTGCCGAAAAGTTGGTCGAGGGGAGCGAGCTACTCTGATCCTTCTGTGCCGGCTGGTCCTTCCGCGCCGGCTGGGAGTAGGCGACGGCCCATGCAAGAATCATGATGGCAAGGCCAAGCGCCGCGGTAATCACCACGCTCCAAGGCCTTGGCTCCATTCACGATTCCTCCTTGTAGTTATTACAATATCGTCGAGACGAGCAGCATCCTTGCTGCGAAGGAGTCTCTCAAATCGCATGCTTGGAAAGAAGCCGAAGTTATGAAAAGATTGTTCTCAATCGCGAACAATCCGAAGAAGCGCAAGGACGCGATGACCGAAAAGAGCGGTGCCGATGAAAGATCTAAACAATATCGTTTATTTCGCAAAGATCGTCGAGCACGGCAGCCTCTCCGCGGCGAGCGAAGCTCTTGGAGTCGCGAAGTCGATGCTGAGCCAGCATTTGTCGAAGCTGGAAAAAGAATTGGACGTACAGCTGATCAAACGCACGACCCGCACGCTTCAAGTTACGGACATCGGCGTGCGCTACTACGAACAGTGCCTCGTCATCCTCAAAGAAATGGATCGGGCGTCGCGCATGATCGACAATGTGCGGACGCTGCCAAGCGGAAAACTCCGGATATCGAGCCCACTCAACTTTGCGCAGGTAATTCTTGAGCCGGCACTGACCGCTTTCATGAAGCAATATCCGAATGTTGCCGTGGTGCTCGAAATCAGCAATCGCGAGGCGGCGTTGAAAGCAGACGGTTATGACTTCGCGCTACATATCGGGCCCGGCATTCGATCCTCGAATTTGATCACCCGCTCGTTCACGTTGGAGCGGGAGATGCTTGTCGCGAGTCCGGAGCTGCTCTCACGCCTTGGTGAGCCGCGGGGTCCTGCGGATCTAAAACTGCTGCCGTCAGTAGCCGGGGCGCTTCCGCCGGAACAACGGGGCCGCTACGTTTGGAACCTCACCGACGCAAGCGGAAAACTCTGCTCTGTGCCGCATTATCCGCGGCTGATTACCGAGGACCTTTGGGTGCTTAAAAAAGGCGCCCTTGCGGCATGTGGTGTCGCGGCGCTACCGCCGCTCCTGTGCCGGGACGCAATCGATGATGGCCGGTTGATCCACATCCTTCCACACTGGTTGTTGCCGGCGCTTAAGCTGCATGCTGTGTATCACTCGAGACGCGGTCTATCGCTTGCCGCTCGCACCTTGATTCATTTCATAGCGGGCCGCGTGCGGATCTGGCTCCGCACCGCGCCTGACGAATCCCTGCAGTTACACACGCAGTCCTCGGCCAAGGCGAGCGCCAACCGAAAATTGCCTGCACGGAATCCCGAATTCCGTGCAGGCGCATCGACGATTTAAGCATTACTACGCTCC
>Ga0193726_1003172_pt1 | contig 10615 bp, 6 predicted proteins | sample H2c1metaG_FD_144928 | JGI IMG/M metagenome (GOLD analysis project Ga0193726, IMG submission 144928) | Soil microbial communities from a riparian zone of the East river system, Colorado, United States - H2c1 | ecosystem: Environmental > Terrestrial > Soil > Riparian zone | place: USA: East River... | reverse complement strand
AAGGAGCCATCAGGTTACTTCGGTCCGTTGCCGATCGACAGGGAAAGATCGGCAAAGGCGAGGTCGAGTTGCCGGCCCGTGAAATGCTTGCTGAAATGTTTTTTCTCAGCGGCGACTTTTCTCAAGCGCTACACGAATACCAGGTATCACTCACAAGTGATCCCAATCGCTTCAATGCTCTCCTCGGTGCGGGCCAAGCCGCGGAGGGACTCGGTTACCGCGACGTTGCAGCGGGTTACTACCAGACCTTATTGGCGAATTGCACGAATGCCGATGGAAACGCGTTGACTGCACTCATTCATCCTCGGGCAGTCGTCCAAGAAATGCACCAGGCCAATCGTTCACGATTGCACGCTGAGCTGGATACTCGCATCACGGCAGTGGTGGGCTCCTCCCCTAATTTGGACAAGAGTGAAGTAGGGGGTTGGATTCTGGCCACTGAATCCGTGGGGCAACTGTCGTCCCTGCCTTTGGGCTTCATGAACTTGCGAAAGGTGATTTACGTACTCGTTTGTGATGAATCAGAAACCCACCGGGCTTCCAGCCCCAAGGGATCGCCGTTCCCTGTTGCCAATGACTTGCGGTGCCCTCCGTGCTCTTCCGTGCCGTTGACGGTACTTGTATCTCGCTCAAGGTCACGGCAGAAGTCCGCGGTTGATCATCGAAGCCCACCGGTTGATTGCGGGACGCTTGGTTCGAGTGGCGAAGCTTTGCCTGTAACGAATGAGGCTCGAGCGACCGGATGGATCAGTTCGCTTCGAAAGGGAATGGAGAGCAATTGCGGATTCGGTACGGATCGGGCCCCCGCGACCATTTTTGAATGACTCGAAACAGATTGGAGGGCTCCCTCTGAGCCGTTGCTTTCTTCGCCAACGGTTGAAGATTCTCAAACATGTCCTTCTGTCAGGCAAAGGGGTTGCAGATCGTGACGCTTCCAATCTGCTGTCCATCCTGAAAATCTTCGCTGTAAAGAACTTCACACTGCCCTTCGATTGCAGAAGCGACGATCATGGAATCGTACCAAGGCAACTGGAATCTGGCGCCAATCCGCAGCGCCTCTCCATACAAGGCCTGCGAGGAGTGCACTGCCAGGAGTGGACGAAACGTGGTCGACAAGTATTGTTCTGCGTCGATGCCACTCATGGACTTTGAGAAACGGCGCAGAGCAACATCAAAGAACTCTTGCACCACCTGATAGCTGACGATGCCTCCGCGCGTCTCGATTGCACTTCTGATCAGTTTCTTGGCTTGCGTAGCCTTCTTGGGCGAACTCGCGTCGAAGGAATAGACGAAGATGCTTGTATCAAGAAAGAACCTCCCGCTCATTCATCTCGTCCCGGCTGAAGCTCCGCCCTGCCTGTATATGATTTCAAGCGCTTCATCAGAGCGTCGAACTCCTGCGCGCCGCCGCTTCGTGCTGTAAATTGTTCCAGCCATTCGCGGAACATAGCATTGAGGGTCTTATGCTGAGATCTGGCCAACAGGCGCGCTTGCTCAATCAGTTGTTCATCTGCGCTGAGGGTAATGTTTTTCATACGTAGCCAGTGTGCACGAACTTCGTGTAACTAAGCCAAAGCCTCATCGTTCGCAAGGCTGGTCGCCTTTCTACCCGAGACCATGCCAGCGAAAGCCAACTCCGTGAAAACCCGACCCCGCAGCATTTCCGGAGCGGAAGCCGCCAATCGTTGCCGACGATTCCATCCGACAAACTAGAGCCGTCTCGCCGACTTATCGAAAAGGTTTTTGAATGCAAGCAACCGTCGGGTTAGGAAGCAGATCGAGCGGGGAAGGAAGTCTGTTGCAACGCCAATCGCTCGCCCGAAACCCTTGCAGTGGATTCACGTTCGACGAGTTCCGGCTGGATCGCTATTTCCTGGCTCGCGGCCTTGCCACCCTCGATTCTTTCGAGCAGGATCTGAACCGCAATCGCTCCCATTTGTTGCAACGGCTGCCGCACCGTCGTGAGGCTGGGATAGTGGAATTCACCCAGAGCGATGTCATCGAACCCCATCACGGAAACGTCTCCGGGCACGCCGTAGCCGGCGGCCTGAAAAGCTCGCATTGCACCCAGCGCCATAATGTCGTTGAACGCGAACAGGGCGGTGAAACGAAGGCCGCCTTCAAGCAGTTTGTTGGCGTATGCATAGCCAACGTGGGGTGAAGATTCCTCGGATTCGATTTGAATGGCAAGAGAAGGATCAATCTCCAAGCCCATTTTGTGGGCGACATCGCAAATCGCCTGCCAGCGGGTGACTGCGTCGGAACTCGCCGGATGACCTTTCATAAAAGCGATCTTGCGGTGCCCAAGGCGGGTAAAATGCTGTAGGGCCAACGCCGCCGCGCTGGTGTGATCGAGGATAATATTGGTGACGCCTTCATGGCGGGGATGGCCGCCCACGGCAACCGTGGGTATCGTCATTCCGTGGTCAAAGTTGTAGTCCACCGTGATGATGCCTTCGGCCCCACGCTGCAAAAACTCGTTACAATATTGCTCAAAGAGTTCAGGTTTGTGGCGGTGTATTCCGGTGAGAAAGGAGTAATTCCTTTCCCTTACCAACTTTTCGATGCCGGCAATGACCAGGGACGAGTACGCATCTCCGATCTCGTGCGCAATGACGCCAACGGTGAAGGTCCGCTTATTCCGTAGCGTACGGGCAAAGAAGTTTGGACGATATTCGAGAGCGCGGGCAGAGGCCAGAATCCGATCCCGGGTCTCCTGGGGAATGTGGCGGGCGGCGGGAGAATCGTTCAGCACTGCCGATATCGTGCCTACGGAAAGTCCGACCTGGTCGCTAATTGTCTTCAGGGTGACAGGCCGCCGGGGCGAGCGGGGTTCTCCTTCGATCGACTCATTTGTCAAATCTTTCGTAACCACTCCTGTCCCCGCCCCCGCATTTTATCGTTTCAAAAGACGGGGTCAGACGAGAGAAAAGACTCTACAGAGTTGCGCTGAAGGCTGCAACGGATATCATTTCACAAAAGCTCTAAACACCGCGTCATTTCCCTTTTAGACTCTCGGGCGACCCTTCCAGAGTCCGGAATTCAAGGTCGACAAAATCAGCAGGATCGCACCTCCATGGCGGCACCACATTTGTTCTTCGGGCACCCGTCTAGGCGCCAGCGTGTAAAAAATACAGCTTGACAACGTAGATCACTGTACAGCTTAATAGCGCTCGGATAGTACAAAAAGGTTATTGTCCGTTTAGAAGAACCTTATTCCAAAAGGTCCGCTTAACTGGCCGGGGGGCCGTCCACCATGCGCAAGAGTTCTATACTGTTGTTGTTATTGTCGTTTCTTTGCGGCATCTCCATGCGGACGTTTGCCGCCGACACAACGGGGACCATTCAAGGCACGGTCACGGATCAATCAGGAGCCACCGTTGCCGATGCGCAAGTGACGGTCACGAATACTGCGACCGGCGACGTCCGAAACGTCCAAACGAACTCGCAAGGCGGTTTTGTCGTTCCCTCATTGCAGGTGGGCAGTTATGACGTAGCCGTTCAGGCACCTAGCTTCAAACAATTTGTCTCCAAGCACGTAGCCCTCGACGCGGCTTCGATTTTTACGGTAAACGCCAAACTCGAGGTGGGGAACACTTCCGAGCAGGTGACCGTCGAAGCCAGCGCGGTCCAGGTGGAAAGTGCTTCCGGCGCATTGTCGCAAACTGTCGCAGGGAACGAAGTGCGCGAACTCCCGCTGAACGGCCGGAGCTTTGCCGAACTCACCCAACTCACGCCGGGCGTTTCTCCGGTAGATGGTTTTGACACAAAACACAAGGGACTGGAGTCCGGCGTCGATTTCTCGATCAATGGAAACAACACCACGGGCAACCTGTTTCTTGTAGACGGGGTGAACAACAATGACATCGGCTCGAACCGCACGATTCTTGTTTATCCTTCGCTGCAGGCAATCGAAGAAGTGAAGATTCTGACCAATAGCTACGGGGCGGAATACGGTCAAGCTTCGGGGGGCGTAATTTCCATCATCACGCGAAGTGGAACCAACAGCTGGCATGGTGGCGCTTTCTACGATGGCCGCAATACGGCCCTCAATGCCAACGACTACTTCAACAACCAGCACGGCTTTCCACGGGGCAAATTGAACCGCAACGATTACGGTTTCAGTGGTGGCGGAGCGATTCTTAAAGATCGCCTGTTTTTCTTCGAATCAGAAGAATGGAACAAAGAAAAGCGCGGCAAGGCTCGCTTTGCCAGCGTTCCTACCACTGCCGAACTAGGCGGTGATTTCTCGAACCTGCGTACGAACAGCGATGGCACGCCCTGCGAGGTTGTGCCGACGATCGCCGGGAGCCCGGTTACCGCGATTCCGGGCGGTCAGATCTCCGTCGCCGGCCAGACCATGGCGATGGGTACCTACCCCGCGCCGAACCTTACCAGCAATATTACGAACTGCGACAACTGGGGACAATCTCTGACCGCCGACATTCCCTGGCGGGAAGACAACATCAGAGTAGACTTCAAGGCGACCAAAACCCTCTCGGTGATGGGACGTTTCACCAATGATGCATGGTCACAACCCTTTCCGAGCACTCTCGGATTTTGGGGTGACGACATTTACCCAGCCGTTGAAGGCAGCTGGACCCAGCCGGGGCGCCAGGCCACGATTAAGATCACGAAGCAATTCGGCGGCACCGCTATCAACGACTTCCAGTTTTCCTACGCCGCCAACCATATTAGCGTGGCGCAGTCGGGGACCGGGGCCAACGGCCAGACTCCGGAGCAGCTCGTGGACTCGATCAATGCCGCTTCTCCATCCTATTTCGCCGCGGGCACCAAATTTGGCGGCGCGGCGGGACTGGGGCAGCCCCTGTTCTGGAGCGCGATCGCCGGGACTGGAAACTATCAAGGCGGTGGCGGCGCTGTCGGCGGAATCTCCGACATGGGCCCCTGGTTCAACAATGAACAGCTGCTGATTTTGAAAGACGATTTCTCCAAGGTCTACGGATCGCACACTTTCAAAGTTGGGGTGATCGCCACCAACAATCAAAAGAACGAAATCAACAGCAACAGCTCAAATGCCAACTCGCAATACTGGAGCACCACCAGCGCAGCTGGCAGCAGCGGCAACGGAGTGTTCGACTTGCTGTGGAATCAGAGTACTTGGGGCGGTTCCGAAGTCAACACCAATGCCTATGCACAGATGCGGTGGCATGACTACGAGTTCTACTTTCAGGACAATTGGAAGCTGCGGCCCAACTTAACCTTGGACTACGGATTGCGATACTCGTTCCTGCGCGATCCCTACACCAGCAACGACCAATATTCGACCTTTGATCCTGGTTCTTACACGGCGGCGGCCGGCAGCTCGCCCTGCAATGGCATGCTGGTCCTTCAGCCCGGCATCGCTGCCTGCAACGCTCTCGGTTTTGCCGGAGCGGTTTTGGGATCCAACCGAGCTCTGCGGCCGAACAACAATCACTTGATCGCACCTCGTGTGGGTATCGCTTGGGATCCTTGGGGCGACGGCAAGAGTTCGATTCGCGCAGGCGTCGGCCAGTTTTACCAACGTGATCGGGTGGCCATTCTGGAAGCAGGGGCGGCCAACACGCCTTTCGTTCTGAGCGCAGGGTTTACTCGCGCCCTGGACGTAGCGCCGACAGCACTGACCGCGTCAGGCACTCCCAGCCGGTCCTACTCGCAAACGACGGACATTCCTAACACCTGGCAGTACAACCTGACCTTCGAACGGGAGGTTTTCCGCAACTCGAAGGTCCAACTGGGATACGTTGGAAACAAGAGCTTCCATCAAACCAACTTTGCAGATACCAACCCCGTACCATTGGGAGCGGATCGGTTGACCTATTCCCTGGGCAATACGAACACCTTGCGTCCCTTTGGTGCTGGAGTCTGGGGATTCATTCCTCAACAGCAATGGAGAGGCGATTCCAACTACAACGCGTTGCAGGCTTTGTTCCGCACCCGGGTGCGAGCCATCGACGCCCAGTTCGCCTACACCTGGTCCAAGTCGCTGGCAAACATCGATATATCGGATTCCAGCGGCGGCAACAACGCAGGCAATACCTTTATCGAGTCCGGTAATCCCCGGATGGATTACGGTCCGACGTTGATCAATCGTCCGAACGTCTTTGTCAGCAACATCGTTTACAACCTGCCCTCCCTATCCGGCAAGAAGGCCGCGCTGCGGACGGTCGCGGGCGGATGGGAACTGGCGTCGATTCTCACCTACGCCAACGGACCTTCACTCACGGTACTGGCTGGAAGTCCGGGTGGTGGAGCGCCGGGTGGACTTGTTGGAAATGGAAATACTGCCACGGATCGTCCGAATCTGGTTCCCGGGGTATCGTGCCGCGGCACCGGTTTAGATTGGGTCAATCCCGCAAAGTTCACGCTGGATCACTACGCTTTGGGTACGGATCCGAACTCGCCACGGGGAATTTGCCCGGGACCGGGGATTGCCAATACGGACTTTTCGGTTTACAAGAATTTCAAGCTTGGCGAGAAGGTCACGATGAAGTTCAGCATGGACTTCTTCAACCTATTCAACAAGACCCAATTCAACTCCACGGGCTTGAATCTGTCCCTTTCCAACAACGCAACCGTCTGCACGGCCGCGGCTCCCTGCGCGGGTTATGCTGACAACTCTCTGCAATGGAATTTTGCGACCAATGGACAAACCTCCTTCGGAAGGGTTGAAAACGACAGGGGCCCTCGTGAAATTCAATATGGTCTGAAACTAGACTTCTAATCACGCATCTGCTCAAGGGTGGGCTTGACTTAGGTCGTGGCCCACCCTTTATTCTTACCTGAATGGGTTCCTGCAGACTTGGTTTGCGTCCGGGCACTGTTTTGCGCTTTGGTATCGATGTTGCTCGCGCACGAGTTCTCTCTTCAGTCCTGTTCCTGCCGGTTCTTCTGCCTTGTGCTCAAGCCCAGAGCCACAAGCCCCCGCGTACCACTCCTGACGCACTCCAGCAGCACTTTGACAAGGCACGCACCTTTTCTATCGGCGGGGACCAGGAGCACGCTGTAACCGAATACAAGGCTTTTCTGGTGGAGGCGCTGCGGCGTACGGCGAATGCGCTCGCCCACGAGAACAAGCTTCCTGAGGCAATCCAGCTATTTAAGGAAGCCATCGTCCTCGATTCGCAGAATGTCGATGTGCGCCTCGACTATGCCGTCAACCTGCTCGACAGTGGAGATCTTCCACAGGCGAAGTTACAGGCGGAAGCGGCAATTCAATCGGCGCCCAAGCTGGCTCAGGGTCACTATGTGCTGGGCCGGATTCTTTTCCAGCAGGAAGATTTCGAGGGTGCGAAAGCGCAATTTGAAGCGGCGGTTGCAGACAAGACCACTTTCGACGTCGGCTACAATCTTGGACGGACCTATCTCGCGCTGAAAGATCTGGATCATGCTCATGTATTGTTCCAACAGATCCTTGCCGGGATTGGCGATTCACCCCAGATTCACATTTATTTCGGGCACGCTTATTTGCGCTCGAACTATCCAGAGCAGGCCATTGCAGAACTGCAAAAGGCGCTCAAAAAAGATCCCAAAATCGCCCAGGCGCATTACTTTCTCGGCCTCGCCTATCTCGAACGCGATCCCGGCAAGTTTGACGAAGCGGCCGCGGAGTACCGTGCAGAGGTCAGTAATAGTCCCAACGATTTTCGCGCGTACTATCAACTGGGAAACATCGAGTTGAAAGACCACCGAGTCGAAGAGGCTGAGCGCGATCTTAAAAGAGCCTCGGTGCTTGCCCCGGAGAACCCCGATCCGTTGATCTACCTGGGAGAGTTGTATGCCAGCGAAAATCATTCCGTAGAGGCTGAGGCGGCGATGCGGCGCGCCATCGCCCTTACGAAGGACATTTCACGCGGGGGCTACCAGATCAACCGTGCCCATTATGTACTGGGACGCATCCTCATACAATCGGGCCGGCGCGAGGAAGGCATGGCGGAATTAAAAATCTCGAGCAGCCTTCGCAACCAGACAACGGCGAATGCGCAAAGGGGTGAAACCGGCGCCGATCCCGGTGAGCGCGGCGAAATGCCGACGCCCTCCAGTGAATCCGGGTCTGCCGAACAGAAACAACTTGATGCCTATATCGAGACTCTCAAACCGGAAATCGCCGACGCCTACAACAATTTAGGGGCCGCCGCTGCGGGACAAAGGGATTACGCTGCCGCCATCGAAGATTTCAACAAAGCGGGTAAATGGTACCCGGCGCTGGAAACTTTGCAACGCAACATGGGAATGGCTTGGTTCTATGCCAACCGCTACCGGGAGGCCATTCCACCGCTGTATCGGCATCTCGAAACTCATTCTGACGACAGCCGCGTGCGCGCCGCTTTGGGATTGAGCTATTTTATGGTGGAGAATTACCAAGCCACTGCCGAAACCCTGCGTGTGGAGCCCAAACATCTTGATTCCGACCCCGGCCTTGCCATGGTATACGCAGTATCACTGGTCAAGACAGGTCGATATGACGAAGGAATGGGACGTCTGAAGACGATCGAACAAGCGAATCCCAACAATGCGGAGATCCATGTTTCGATTGGTGAATCCTATGCCGACCAGGGGATCTACGCACCTGCGATTGAAGAATACCGAACGGCGCTGGCTCTAGATCCTGAGGTAGCGAGAGCGCACTTTCTCCTGGGGCTGGCGTTGTTACAACAAGGGAACTCTTCAAATGCCGTTACCGAATTTCGGACGGCGCTCCAATCGAACCCTGCGGATTCTGTCACCAAGTATCACCTCGCGGTTGCCCTGATCAATGAGCAACAAAAGGACGAAGCGGCCACCCTCCTGCACCAGATTATCCGCCAGGACGAAAAATATTCGAATGCCTACTATCAGCTCGGGAAGCTGGAACTTGAGGGCGGAAAAACCGACGAAGCGATCACCGATCTGCAAACCGCGATCCAGCTTGATCCCCGAAGTGAATTCGCCCACTACCAGTTATCCCTGGCGTATCGTCGGGGAGCACGCAGCGAGGATGCCGAGCGCGAGATGAAGGTGTACCAAGATCTGAAAGCTCGGCGCAGAGGCCCGCATGAAACGTCCGAGCGAAATTAAGCCCCGGCTTTGGCGAATTCTGGTCTCTGCCCCGCTATTGGCAGGGGGAATTCTGCTGATTCCAGCTCTCGCGCAGCAGACTTCGCATGCAGCAAGGTCCGAGCCCGGCGACCTCGTGAAAGCTGCTCAGTCAGAACTAAATCGTGGAAATCTGGACAAAGCCGAAAGCTCGCTTTGGCCCGTTTTTTCTTCAAATCCCGATGACGACAAGGCTTTGTTGGTGCTCGGCCTGATCCGTTACCGCCAGCAGCGTTACAGCGAAGCGGAAGCAGTGTTTCGACGGGTCACTCAGCTGAATCGGACTTCTGGATCTGCACACGCCAATCTGGCAAGATCGTTAGTTGCCCAAAACAAACGAGAAGAGTCGGTCGGAGAATTTAAGCAGGCCGAGGCTCTTCTGCCTGGTGATCCCGGCCTGAAGGCGGAACTGGCGCAATCGTATGCAGCCACCGGACAATGTGCGGCCGCACTCTCAATCCTTGGATGGATTTCATCTGACAAACTCCCGGCATCCGCAATTCCGGCGCATATCGGGTGCCTACTGGAATTAGGAAAGGAGTCGGAGGCGTTGAAGGAGGCCGCCACGAACCGGGGCCCGGCTCTGGAAGCGGCACTGGCCGAAGTATTCGTCGATCATGATCGGCCGCAGGAAGCCCAGAAGCATTTAGATCGTTCCGCCATTGCAGGCAGGCATCCCTCCGCGCGGTTGCTTTATCTGAAGGGAAAAGTCCTACAGGCAAACGGCGATGGACGGGGAGCACTCGATAGTTTTCGCCGGTCGCTGGCCATCGACCCCAAATCGACCGACACATTGATTGCGATTTCTGATGCCTATCGCGCAGACAATAAAGGTTCGGAGGCCTACCAGCTTCTGGAGCGCGCTCGAGTTCTCGACCCGCGCTCGCTTCCTGTTTTGCGGCGCTTCATCGTAGAAGCTGTTCACACCCACAAGAATGCGGAGGCATTGGCGGCCGCTCTCGAGTTGTCGTTGATGCCAAAAGCGAAAGACGAAGACCTTTATCTTGCGGGAAGCGCTTTGTTGGGACTGGAGCACTATGCTGAGGCGGCGCCGGTGCTGGAGAAATATGTATCCCAGCAGTCCCAGGATGCTAAGGGGTGGCTGGCTGTGGGCCTGGCTCACGCTGGATTGCGGCAATTCGCTGCTGCTGAAAAGGACTTCAATCAATCACTGCAAATCGATACCAATCTTTCGGAAGCTGAGTATCAACTGGGACTCATGGCGAAAAATCAGGGGCAATATCCATCGGCTATGGAGTTTTTCGGGAGGTGCGTGGAGCAGCAGCCCACAAATGCGAAGTGCCTGGGCGCTCTGGGCAGCCTGTATTTGCAGGCGGGACTACTCGACAAGGCCGAATCTGCGCTGCGGCGCTCGGAGTCTTCGAATCCCAACAATCAGGAGACCGAATATCAACTGGCTCTAGTCCTGAGCAAATTGGGCAAACATCCGGAGGCCAAAGAGCACATGGATCGCTTCAAGAAACTGAGCGCGACGAAGTAGAAGAAATTACTTGACGCGTGGAGAGGATTCGGCCAA
>Ga0193726_1003171_pt1 | contig 10621 bp, 7 predicted proteins | sample H2c1metaG_FD_144928 | JGI IMG/M metagenome (GOLD analysis project Ga0193726, IMG submission 144928) | Soil microbial communities from a riparian zone of the East river system, Colorado, United States - H2c1 | ecosystem: Environmental > Terrestrial > Soil > Riparian zone | place: USA: East River... | reverse complement strand
CGTCAAGACAATGCCGTCGAACGGCGCGCGCGCCGCCCAGCCGATGTTGCCATCGTCGTGACGGAAATTCACATTGCGAATCCGCAGCTCCCGCAGTGTGCGTCGCGCCCGTCCCAGCAGAGGAGCAATTCGCTCGATGGTGTAGATCTCCTTCACCAGCGGCGACAACACGGCAGTCTGATAGCCGCAGCCCGTTCCGATCTCCAACACCCTCGGTGCGTCTCCCGCGGCGAGCAATGCCTCGGTCATGCGCGCCACGACGAAGGGTTGCGATATGGTTTGCCCGAATCCAATGGGCAACGCCGTGTCCTCATAGGCGCGGGTTGCCAACGCCTCATCCATGAACAGGTGCCGCGGCACATTGCGGATCCGGTCCAGAACCCGCTGATCGGCAATCCCCTGCTCCTGCAGCCGCTGTACCAGCCGCTCCCGGGTGCGCGCCGAGGTCATGCCGATACCGCTGAGGCGTGGACCTTCCATAAAATTAGTCAATCTCGAGCCATCGTTTCAGATCAGGCAGCGCCGGATGCCGCGTCAGGTCAATCTGCAATGGGGTGATGGACGCGTAACCTTCTGCAACGGCATGAAAGTCCGTGCCCGGCCCTGCATCCTGGCCGGCACCCGCATTTCCCACCCAATATACATCGCGGCCCCTGGGATCCTTGGCCTTGACGATGGGCTTGGCGCGGTGGCGGTTTCCGAGCCGTGTCACCTTGATGCCGCGCAGTTGCCCTGCCGGCAGGTCCGGAACATTCACGTTGAGAATGACCGGCCCCTCCTCAAAACCCTGCAGAGGCCGTTGCGCCATGCGGCGCACCAGTTGTGCGGCGACTTGCGCCGCGCTCGCAAAATTTCGTGGGCTGTCCGGCGTCAGGCACAGCGACACGGCTATCGCCGGCAGCCCCAAGAATCGACCTTCGACGGCGGCAGCCACGGTGCCCGAATACAACGTGTCATCGCCAAGATTGGCGCCGTCATTCACGCCTGACACCACGATGTCATGTTCGAAATCGAACAAGCCTGAGATCGCCAAATGCACGCAGTCGGTCGGTGTGCCGTTGACATAGTAGGCATCTGCGTCATACCGCACGGCTCGCACCGGCACATCGAGAGTCAATGAATTACTCGCTCCGCTTCGATTGCGATCGGGTGCCACAATGGTAACGTTTCCCAGCGGCTTGATCGCCTCAGCCAGCGCCGCCAAGCCCTCGGCACGGTAGCCATCGTCATTGGAAAGAAGGATCTTCACTACTTAACAGCCTGCGCCGCGCTGGCGGGTGTCGCCGTGCGGACTATACTGTAACGCTGGAAACCCCGATAGCCGAGCGAAGTAACATGGGCAAGAAGCGTCACACGGAGCTTGGCGGACAACAAAATGATTCGGCCGAGGCGAGCGCATTTCGCGCAGCGGTGCGCGACGTCAAACCGCTGGTTCAGGTTCCGTCGGCGAAGGGGCAGGCCAAGCCTAGCCCGAGGGCGCGTCTGCGCAGGCCGGCGCCGACAGCCATGGAAAATCTTGAGGACATGATGCCGCTGATCGCGACATCCTCGAGCGATCAGGCCGCTCGCGGCGCGGATGCCGCCGCCGGCAGCGCGGCGCTGTCGTTTCATCGTGCGGGCGTGCGCGTGCAGGTGATGCGCCGCTTGCGGCGCGGTTTGTATCCCGCAGAGGACGAGTTGGATCTTCATGGCCTGACCCAAACAGCAGCTCGCGATTCTTTGGCCGATTTTATCGCGCGCAGTCGCGATTCGGGGCGCCGCTGCGTGCGCATCATCCACGGCAAAGGCTACCGTTCCGGAGCGCGCGGCCCGGTGCTCAAGACCGCGGTAGATCTGTGGCTGCGCCGGCACACCGACGTCATGGCATTCACCTCAGCGCGGGCAATAGACGGAGGCACCGGAGCGGTTTACGTATTGCTTCGCGGCTGAGGCCCGACCTACCTCTCACCCGCCGTCTCACCCGCCCCCGATGCCTCCTGGGCGATGAGCGGCGAACAACACCTCAACGGTGGCAAGACCGTTGGGAGGCAGCGTAACCGATACCCCCTCGTTCGTGATCGCCAACTCTTCCGGCGCCGTGAGAGCGGACGCCTTGATCAACGCATCGAGTTGCGGGGGTGTTGGGTATTGCGGCGATCCCATGCGCGCATAGGCGCCGCCGACGTCGCCGTGATCCGCATCCAGTCGAATTACCCGCGCGGTTCGTGCCCCTTGCGGCAGTCGCAAAGCAATGGTGCTCGGCAAAGCGTTTTGTCCGGGCAAAACGTAATTCCACAAAGCGATGACGAGCGAGCCGTCGGTGCGCCGCGTGACGAGTACATGGTCCGAGTCTACATCCAGGCGCTCCACACCTAGTTTGTGCAGCATCTTGAAGGCATTGAAGGCCGGTTTTGGGATGCCGCCGGCCGCGATCAGCCCGAATCCACCGTAGAACGGCCGCCGCACCACGCCCTGCTCTTCGAATACATCCGAAAACGTCCAGTAAGACATCATGTCCGCAAGCCCATCGCAACGGCGCACGGTGTCTGCAAGCCACGGGCCCATGAACAGGGCGTCGGTGATTTTCGGGTCGTTGAAATAGGTGGCGTTGTACTCGCTCCAGATGATGGGGACGTCAGGCCTGGGCGATGAGTTCACTTCATCGCGAACCTTCTTCGCCGCGCGGCATACCATTTCTGCACGGGGAACAATCTCTCGGGTTGCGAATACATCTTTGGCAGTGTCGTTGGCATAAACATGCGTCGAGACGAAATCAAGCGGCACTTTCAGGTCGGTCGTGTGGCGGATCAATGCGCCGACCCAAGCCGCTTGTGCCGTGGACGGCCCCCCAACCCGTAGCCTTGCATTGACCTGTTTGAGCGCTCTTGCGGTGTGATCATACAAAGTAAAGTACGTTGCCTGCGCCGGAGTACCCGCCCAGAAATCAAGGTTGGGTTCGTTCCAAACCTCAAAGTACCACTGCGCGACTTCATTGATTCCATAGCGCTCAATCACATGCGCTGCGAAGGCCGATATCATTGCGTCCCACTTGGCGTAGTCTCGCGGCGGCGCGACGATCGGGTGGTATTTGAAACTGTGCACGGCTTCCCGCGATGCGAGTTTTCGCGGCATGAACGACAACTCGACGAACGGCCGAACGCCGTTTTCCAGCAGTCCGTCGTAAATTTGATCGACGTAGGAAAAATTGTATAACGGGGTGCCATGCTTGTCTTCGTCGTACACGCCGACCTCGTCATGCAGGATGGCGTGAAAGCGCACGAACTTCAGGTCAGTGGCACCCTTTACCAACCGTAAATCGCGCCGATAACTGTCGCGCAGCGTGAGAATCGCCCGGCCGGAACCAAACATTTGTTCCCAGTAGTGAGGAAAGCTGTGATGAGGGGCGGACGCATCAACGATGACTTCCTCGTCACCCCACGCGATGAAGGGTGCGATGCAGGCGAATACCAAGATGATGGCGACTTTCAATCGTGTATTTATTTCAATCAAGATTAAGGCGGTCCATGAATCGTTGTCTGCCGAGATCGCCATACTATATCTTTCTGCGGTGTGGACATCGCAGCTTGAAAAGCGCTAGCATCCTCTTTAGTTGCGGCAGTTAGATCGCAAGGGACGCGAGATGGTTTCGCCAGGGATGGTGGGGGACTTGTGGTATTCAAAGCGGCGCCATTACTTCTGCGGCGCGGACGGCATGAGTGCCGGCCGCTCGGTGTAGCGTGGCGTCAACGGAACCCCGCATCGTCGCGAACGACCCGCGCACTCAATTCATCGACATCAGCGCGCGCGCATTCAACATTCGCGGATTTAATATTTCTGAGTGCGAATTTCGCCGCTCGCCCCGTCCTTATGCATGAACAACGGTGCGCGGCCACGGCCATTCGAATTTAAACGTGCAGCTTTGAGTTAGTAAATATTACAAATCACGCCCGATGCTAAGGGCGCGGCTACGGGGAGAGAATCATGAAGACGCGGCTCAGTTATAAAAACCATCTACTTGCGGCGATCATCGCTGCGACGATTGCCATCGGCATCGGCACGCCCCACCTGAGCTGGGCACAGACGGCTGAAGCGACTTTGCGCGGCAGGGCCGCGGCGAACGCAGAGGTGGTCGCGAAGAACATCGACACCGGTGCCACGCGACGGACCATAGCTGCTGAGGACGGCAGCTACGCGCTACCGGGCTTGCAGCCCGGCACATATCAAGTAGAAGCCGGACCGGGTACCGCTACCACCGTTACGCTCACCGTGGCTTCTACGGCCACGCTCGATCTGACGGCGCCAGGCGCTGAAGCTGCGCCGGGAGGCATTTCGGAGGTCACGGTCAAGTCCAAGCGGCTCTATGACGTACGAACCTCTGAGGTTGGTGCGACGGTGTCTTTACAACAGATCCAGACAGTACCGCAGATTACGCGCAACTTCCTGGAGTTCGCCGATACCGTGCCGGGCATCGTATTCAGCGTCGACGATCAAGGGCACACTTCCCTGAAAAGCGGCGGCCAGAACGCGAACTCGGTCAACGTCTATATCGACGGCGTCGGACAGAAAAATTACGTGAAGGAAGGCGGAGTCAGCGGCCAGTTCAACACGCAGGGCAATCCCTTCCCGCAATTGGCCATCGGCGAATACAAGGTCATCACGTCGAATTACAAGGCCGAATTCGATCAGGTATCGAGCGCCGCGGTGACTGCCGGAACCAAATCCGGCACCAATGAATTCCACGGCGACGCTTTTGGGCAATACACCAGCGACAAATTGCGCGCCGAAACGCCGGCCGAATCAGCGGATGCCCTGAAGACGGTCTCCAAGGACAAAGAATTCGGCGCCTCCCTGGGCGGCCCGATCATCAAGGACGTGGCGCACTTCTTTCTTGCCTACGAGGGCAAGCGCTTCATCACCCCCATCACGGTGACGCCGGGAGTTCCCATCCTCGACGGCACGCCCGTCCAAAACTTCTTGCCGGCAGGCGTCAACGCGCAATTCGGACCGAGCAGTTTGCCGTTCAACGAAGATTTATTTTTCGGCAAGCTCGACTGGGAACCTTCCGACTATGACCGCATCGAGGTGAGCGCCAAGGTGCGCACCGAGGACCAAACGTTGCAGATCGGCATCGCGCAGGCAGCTTCAGCGGCCCTTACCGACAAGAACAACGACGTGCGCTACACCCTGCGCTGGGCGCACAGCGCCAATCGCTGGTTGAACGAGTTGCTGTTCACGCACGAGGATGCCTTCAACCAACCCTCCGCGATAAACACCGGCAATGGTTCCCAGTACATCGTGGTGGCGAACAACCAGCAGCTCGTACTGGCGACGGGCTCTGCCGATCCACGGGGCACGCAAAACAAGGGGCAGCGTGGGCCCGGGGTACAGGACGACTTCACGCTGAATGATTTGCATTGGCTGGGCGATCACACCGTCAAGGCCGGGGCCAAGTTCAAGAGAATCGACCTGACGGCTGCCGATGCACTGGATATCAATCCGCAGTTTTACTACAACGTAACGCCCGCGGGTACGGATGCGCTGCCCTATAAAGCTTTGTTCACGAACCCGGTTCCTGGCTTGAGCTCGACGGCAACGTCGCGGGACGATCAGATCGGTGTGTACATTCAAGATGACTGGGTACAGAACGAGCACCTCACCTGGAACATCGGCTTTCGCTGGGATTACGAAAAGAATCTGGGCTACTTGAACTACGTCACGCCTGCTAATGTCGTAGCTGCCTATAACACCCAAGACCCACGCGCACCCGCGGGACAAACCTACGCGCAATCGTTGGCATTGGGCGGCGTCAACGTCAACGACTACATCAGCACCGGGAACAACCGCAAGGCATACACCGGCGAATTTCAGCCCCGGCTCGGATTTTCCTTCGATTTGAATGCCGACCAGAAGCACGTGATATTCGGCGGCTACGGCCGCTCATATGATCGGGATCTGTATGATTACTTGCAAGTCGAAGTAACCAAGTCGGCGCTGCCCGAATACACGGTGTTCTTCCCGAACGCTGCCGGCACGGCAGGCAACGGCGGCTGCGTTGGAACGCCCTGCGTGCCGTTCAATCCGAACTACTTGAACGGCTTGTCGAACTTGCAGGCTCTGGTTGCGTCAAATGCCGCCGGAGCGGAAATCGACGCCGTGAACAACAATTTGAAAGTACCCTACTCGGATCAGTTCAGCATCGGCATACGCAACACGCTGGGCGATTGGATTACCAGTGCCGCCGTGGCGCGCATCATCAGCAAGGACGGCTTCGTCTTCACATTGGGAAACCGCGGACCCAACGGCGCATTTTTCTCGAACGGCGGCCCGGACTTCGGCAATGGCGTGCCCGGCTTCGGCGCACTGATCATCGGCAACAACGGCATCGAAACCAAGACCACGCAGGTGCTGCTGTCGGCGGAAAAACCGTTTACCCAGGAATCGCATTGGGGCGCAACGTTCGCTTATACGTACACCGATTCCTCGGCGAACCGCTCTACCATTGAGCACTATGCGTTTGACGAGGCGACCATCCAACAGTATCCGTTCATCAACTCGAATGCCGCCGCCAGGCACCGCATTGTCGGCACCGGCTCGTACGGGGCGCCCTGGGGCTTTCTCGTCGCCGCGAAGCTGACCCTGGCCACCCCTATTCCGGTCAATGACGTTGCCAATTTCGGTCTGGTCTATCCCAACGGCGCCAACGGCAATCCCATCTCCGCGACCCCGCAGCACTTTTTTGGATATCGCACCGTCGATCTGCAAATCACCAAGAACTTCGACATAGCGAATTTTGCGTCGATGTATGTGCGGCTCGACGGGTTGAATATTTTCGACTTTCACAATTATTCGGACACGCTCAACAACTGGGGCACGGGCGGCGTTGCAAATCCGAACCCGGTACCCTACAACTATAAGGGCAACATCAATGGTGTGCCGCGCACGCTGAAGCTTAGCGTTGGGGCGAAGTTTTGATGGCAGCCTGGGATGCGATGCCGATGTGTGCGCACACGTAGGGAACCACGCTGCAAATGAGATTCCATGCTGCCGTCGCGGCCGGCTCCCTGGCCGCGATCTTGAGTCTTGCCGCCTGCAACGCCCTGCAACCGGCCGCGCCTCCCAAATTGCTGGAGCAGACGGATACGCCCAATGATGCCGCCGAATTCCTCGAGGACATCGAACATAGAACGTTTGATTTTTTCTGGGCCAACGCCAACCCCAAGAATGGCCTGGTTCCGGACCGCTATCCGACGCGCGTATTCGCCAGCGTGGCCGCCGTCGGGTTCGCCCTGACGGCCTATCCCATCGGGGTTGAACGCGGCTACGTATCGCGCGCCGACGCACGCGACCGGGTACTGAAGACGCTGCGCTTCTTTCGCGATGCGCCCCAAGGTCCCGGTGCCAAGGGATTCGCGGGGTACAAAGGCTTTTACTACCACTTCCTGGACATGGAGACCGGGGTTCGGTTCAACGAACGGTCCGAGTTGTCGATGATGGACACGTCGCTGTTCATCGCGGGCGTGCTGTTCTGTCAAAGCTATTTCGATGGTTCCGATCCTGAGGAAAAAGAGCTGCGCAAGATCGCCGATTGGTTATATCGGCGCGTTGACTGGGGCTGGGCATCGCGCGATGACAGCGTGGTGGCACTCGGATGGTCGCCGGAAATGGGGTTTCACCAAAGGAGTTGGCGCGGCTACAACGAATCCTCAATCATGTACATCTTAGGGTTGGGTTCGCCCAGCGCGCCGATGCCGGCGTCATCGTGGCAGTCCTACACCTCGACCTTCGATTTTCACTGGGTCAACGAGGGCCAGTGGTACCTCGCGTTTGCGCCCTTATTCGGACATCAATACTCGCATGTTTGGATCGATTTTCGCGACATCCGCGACGCGTACATGCGAGGCAAGGGGATCGATTATTTCGACAATACCCGCCGCGCCATCTTTGCCCAGCGCAGTTACGTGATTGCCAATCCCATGAAGTGGGTGGGTTACTCGTCGCGCCTGTGGGGCATTACTGCGAGCGACGGCCCGGTGGAGGCGAGGCTCGATTACAACGGCGAATCTCGCGCCTTCCATGCCTATGCAGCCCGCGGCGCGGGCGGGGCCCAAAACTTTGACGATGGGACGCTGGCGCCCAACGCGGTGGCCGGCGCACTGCCGTTTACGCCGGAGGTCGCCCTCCCGACTTTAAGACTGATGAAGGAACAGTACGGCAAGTACATTTATTCGACCTTTGGCTTTGTGGATGCCTTCAATCTCAGCTTCAATTATCCCGATGTGAAGCTCACCTATGGCCAGCTCGTACCGGAGGTGGGTTGGGTCGACAACAACTACCTCGGCATCGATGAGGGGCTCACCATTACCATGATTGAGAATTTTCGCAGCGGCCTCATCTGGCGCATCATGCGCCGCAGTCCGTACTTGAGGCGCGGCCTCGAGCGGGCAGGCTTCCAAGGTGGCTGGCTGGACACGAGGGGATGAGGCGCCCCCAAGATCGCGCCTCCCGCGGGCCGAGTTAGAGTTCAGCCATGCAACGCTTAACGAGCGAGCAGCACTGAGGCCAGCGCCGCCAAACCTTCCTTGCGGCCGATGAATCCCAAACGCTCGGTGGTGGTCGCTTTGATGTTGATCACGGCAGCTGCGGCACTCAGATCGGCGGCGAGGTTGGCCGCCATCGCATTTCGATGCACGGCGATGCGCGGCGCTTCGGCGAGCACGGTGATGTCGGCATTGACCAGCTGCAGTCCCGCCGCCTTCATGCGCTGCGCCACCGCGCGCAGAAACACGCGGCTGTCCGCGCCGCGATAGCGCGGGTCGGTATCGGGAAAATGCTGGCCGATGTCGCCGTCGCCCATGGCGCCGAGCAGCGCATCGCACAAAGCATGAATCACGACGTCGCCGTCCGAGTGCGCCACCACGCCCTGGCTGTGCGCAATGCGCACCCCCCCCAACACGACGTGATCGCCTTCGCCAAAGGCATGCACGTCCATCCCTTGTCCGACTCGCATTTGACTGCTCTCCCCCGTCTTGAGTACCCCCGCCGCCATCTTGAGTATGTCCGCCGCCACGCTCAGGTCCGCGACGCGAGTCACCTTGATGTTGAACGGTGAGCCGCTGACCAAGGAAGCGCGAATGCCGATGCGTTCCATGGCTTGCGCTTCATCGGTCACCGCAACGCCGGCGCGAGCGGCATCTTGAAGCGCGCGGCGCAATGGCGCGAATGCAAAAACCTGCGGCGTCAAGGCACGCCACAGGCCTGCGCGATCGACGGTTTCAACGCCGCTCGGCAGCTCGCGCTTTACCGTGTCGACAATCGGGGCAGCGAGCACGGCCCCATTGACAGCCGACGCGCTGTCGCCCGATTTATTTTCGAGCTCGTCTGCCAGGGCGCCGATGTCGCGGCTGCTCAAGCAGGGGCGCGCGGCGTCGTGAACCAGAATCCAATCATCGGCGGCAGCGCGCGAACTTAAGAAGTCCAAGCCGTTCATTACCGAATCTTGCCGCTGAGCACCGCCGATCGTGGTCAAGAGCTTCGGCGAGTTCAACTTGGCCGCGACCTGCGGCCAATGACTGTCGCCGGCCGCGAGGACCACCACAATGGCGTGGATGCGGGGCTCGGCCAGCAGCGCTCGCAGTGACCATTCGAGCACGCTGCTGCCCAATAGCGGCGTGTACTGTTTAGGGAGGTTGTGCGTCTCACTCGAGGCGAAGCGCTCGCCGCGGCCTGCCGCGGGAACGATCGCCCAGAGGCGGCGCTCCGCCGGCACGGTCACCGAACGCGAGCGGTAGCGGCAACAGGGACGGGAGCAGCGGGAGCCGGCGTATTGGCCCGCACGACTTGATAAAAAGTCTCGCTGGCCGTCACCATCCCCAGTTCGCTGCGGGCCCGCTCTTCGAGGGCCGTCAAACCAACCTTGAGATTGGTCACTTCGGCCGCCAATTGCCGGTTGTGCTCGCCTTGGCTCTGATTGGCCGCTCTTTGCGCATCGACCGAGAGCTCAAGCCCCGACACTTCGCGCAAGCCTCGATCCGAGAGCCACAATCGGCCCTGGAGCAAGATCAGTGTGATAGCCAGTACGGCCGCGAAAATCCTCATGGGGACAGGAGCTTAGCACGAACTCTTAAGAAATTGGAACCGACAAGGCACGCGCTCCTGCGTAAGATGCCTTGGCGCCCAACTCGCCCTCGATTCTCAGCAGCTGATTGTACTTGGCCATTCGATCGGAGCGCGACATCGAGCCGGTTTTGATTTGCGTCGCGGTCGTCGCGGCCGCGATGTCCGCGATCGTCGCGTCCTCGGTCTCGCCGGAGCGGTGCGAAACGACTGCGGCGTATTTCGCCTTGAATGCCATGTCGATGGCAGCCAATGTTTCGGTCAAGGTCCCGATCTGATTGGGCTTGATGAGAATCGCGTTGGCGATTTTCTTGGCGATGCCTTCGGCGAAAATCTTGGTGTTCGTCACGAACAAGTCATCACCCACCAGCTGCACCTTGGTTCCCAGTTTGCGCGTGAGGATGGCCCAGCCGTCCCAGTCGCCTTCGCTCATGCCGTCTTCGACGCTGACAATGGGATACTTGGCGACCAAACCCGCCAGATAATCGGCAAATTCCGATGCGCTGAACTTGCGCCCCTCGGACTCGAG
>Ga0193726_1003170_pt1 | contig 10621 bp, 11 predicted proteins | sample H2c1metaG_FD_144928 | JGI IMG/M metagenome (GOLD analysis project Ga0193726, IMG submission 144928) | Soil microbial communities from a riparian zone of the East river system, Colorado, United States - H2c1 | ecosystem: Environmental > Terrestrial > Soil > Riparian zone | place: USA: East River... | reverse complement strand
CCAAATGGTTAGGCCTTACAGCTGCCATTATACTAGGTATGTCAGGACTGGATTCCTGTGTGAAAAGCAGGGGGGGTCTGGAAACTGACTTTTCCAATATTTCGGATTTTGTGGTTTTCCAGTCCGGAGGTTTGGTAAATTATGGTTCATCCGTAATTTCTGCTGGGCCAGCTGCGCCGGACACTGTTACTGTAACTACAATTGTCACGCTTGCATCAAAAAACGTAGCAAGCTCTCCAGTTACAGTTACAATCGGTCTTGATGATTCAAAAAGGACTGATTATAATGCAGCAAACGGAACAAGCTTTCAAGCACTTCCTACAAATGCTTATAAGATCGTAACCCCAACAGTTACTATTCCTGCGGGTCAGAATTATGCCACGGTTACGGTTGAGGTATATGCACGAAATGTAGATCCCTCTATTAACTTTTTATTGCCGGTTACCATCCTCGATGCTGCAGGTAAAGGATTAAGCGGTAACTTAAATACGGTATATTACCATATTATTGGTAACCCCATTGCCGGAGTTTATACTGAAGAGTGGATCAGGTGGGCTGCTTCCGATACTACAGGGGCACCTCAATTTCATTTTACCGACGATATCAATTCGTTTGCACCCGAGACTCAAACCCAGATATTCGTAGAAAGCGTTGACAATGGAGCTGATTTTCACATCTCCTTTACCAACACAGCTGGCGTATTAAGCAATTTTAAAATAACACTGGACCCAGCTTCTTATGGAAACTTTGGGCTCACCACGCTTGTGAAAGCACCAACCTTTATAAGGGCTGATCCTGTAGCTGGTGTTTACCGATTCTGGTTCCAATACCAGGTTGGTGCCGCAGATAGAACCATAGTGGAAGAATTTGTAAAGCAATAGAGTTAAATAGTTTAGCATAAAAAGAAAAGCGATTGAAGAAATTCAATCGCTTTTCTTTTGCTGGATAGCTATGAATGTATATCTGTATTGAATTATAAATATAAAGACGGGGCTGCCAAACGATCTTCTTTGTAGCCTTATCAAATGGAAATACGTACTAAGGAATTTCTTAATGCACTTATCCCATCGAAATAAAAAAGCAGTTGAGAGACATCAACTGCTTTTCGTTTTCGTTTATTGGCAAGACCAGGATCAAATCAGGTTATTGATTTAAATAAGTAGTTAAACCGATCAAAAAATTCTCGTCTACATCCTTTGAGGAATTCGTAGAAAAATAACTGTCCACTTTGTCACTTTTTTCTTTTAAAACTTTCCTGACACTGTTTTCAGTTAAATTCACTTTCTTCAATTCGCTATTATTTATAGAGAGATAATAAGCCTTGTTATCTACATATTCGTTGGCAGTATTTCCAGTTCTCGCATTCATAATATCATTCGGATCTGCTTTTACAAATTTTGTTGTGGTAAGTGAATACAAGCTCACTTTATTGCTATCCTCCACCAGTACCTGGTAAAAAATATCATGCGGTGCGTTCTTAAATGTGCCGGAATTTACAAATGTGGACGAACTCATCGTAAAGCGTTTGATCTTTGATTTATCAATTAAAACAGAAACATCATTTTTATTATATTTTGCATAGATGTCCTGGTTGATTTTATCGAAATTAAAATTGAAATCACCTGAATATATTTCGCCATTGAATGAGATCACATTTCCCGGGGTCCAATTGTCAAAAAGATAACGATTGCCCTTGATGTTACCATTGCTAAAAGATGTTATAGCCGTACCCTGGGTAGAGCCTCCAGCAGCCATAACTCCCTTTAAATCGCTTCCAAGGCCAATAGTATTTTGCGCATTAACAAATTGCAGATTTATCAAAATGCATCCCATGTAAACGGATATTCTTTTCATAAAAAAATTTTGTCTTAAAAGTAAAACAAATAACACTCTCTGAAATCATAAATTTTAGAATAACCATTTGCCTGGCAATTCATATGTTTTAGAAAAACATCAAATGGATAATACAAATTCAAAAAATGTTTCAGAGATCTGTCAAGTTCAATTGAATCGATCTTTTATCTTGCTGAAACAGCCCTGGTACCAAAGCGATACCAATCCGGGAACACAAATGGATGTTTAATTCATATTTTCGCATATCTAAAAATAAAATATGGCTGACCAGATCCCACAACCCCAAAACCAGCTGAACATTGAGATTTCAGAAGAGGTAGCGGAAGGTAATTATGCTAACCTTGCAATTATTACCCATTCTCACTCAGAATTTGTAATTGATTTTGTAAATGTGATGCCCGGAACACCAAAAAGCAAGGTAAAATCGCGTATCATACTTACACCCCAACATGCAAAAAGGCTGATGAAAGCACTCACGGAAAATATTGGGCGCTACGAAACAGCCAATGGACCCATCAAGGATATTGAGGAAGTTCAGATACCTTTTAATTTTGGTGGCCCACCCGCGCAGGCATAAGTGGAAATGGATAGATGAAAAAGGTACTATCAACTATAATCTAAAAATTTATCATCTCAAAGGATCCCTTCATCGGCAAAACTAAAATAACCGGCATCACTAACTATAATGTGATCAAGAACTTTTATATCAAAGTATTTCCCGGCTTCCTTTATCTTCTTTGTAATCTCTTCATCCTGCCGACTCGGCTTTAAACTACCGGAAGGGTGGTTATGGCAGAGGACAAGGCTCACGGCATTTTCCTCAAGCGCTTTTTTCAAAATGATCCTTGGATCTGCAACTGTTCCCGTAATTCCTCCTTCACTTATGATCTCAATGTGATTAATCTTATTGGCCTGGTTTAAGAATGCTACCGCAAAAACTTCCCGGTTATGGTCCTGGAATAATGCCTGCAGATAACAAGCAATATCCCTGCTGGTTGACACTATTGGTTTTTGAAGATAACTTCCGGCCTGTCTTCTTCTTCCTATTTCAAGGGCGGCAACCAACGTTATGGCCTTGGCTTCTCCAATGCCTTTTATTTTAAGCAGGTCCTTTATACTGAGTTTACCTAGTTCGTTCAAATTGTTTTTACCTAGTTGCAGCACCTCTTTGGCAAGGTCCACTGCCGTTCTATTTTTTGTTCCATGATGCAGGAGTATTGCAAGTAGTTCAGAATCACTCAAATTATCCGTTCCATGAAGTAGTAATTTTTCTCTTGGCTGGTCGTCTTTTGCCCATTGTTTAATGGAGTAATTGTGCTCTTGCATGCGCCAAGATTAGTGAATATTTTTATTTCTCACAATGCAACTTAACGGTAAAAACAACGTTAAATATTGCTAAGAATCCTGATCCCTTGAAAAACTATAAAATTCAACCCTTATGAGATCCAAATCCTCAACCGTAGTCGGTGCATTGCACCCAATTCTTTTTTTTGCTGGCGTTTATGTAGTGGTACTTCTTTTTTCCATTTTTATCTGCTCTACCATTTTTTACAGTTGTAATATCAACAAAACCGAAGTAGCTAAAAAGTCAGACCGCAAAGCAACGCCTTCAGCAGGCTATACAACAGCTAGTATTGCTGTTGTGAGATAAAGAATTTATCCACTTATAGAAGAATTAATTTTCAGACCTCATCCGTCTGAATGACCGTTAATTTATATCTTCGCGGCCTGAAGGCAAATGACTCCTTTGGAACACTTTTCAGGCATGCAACCCTCCGCAAAAATCTTTTCCGGTACAGGCTCCCAGGAGCTGGCAGAACATATATGTAAGCGATATGGCTGCCAATTGGGTAGAATAAATATTCAGAAATTTAGTGACGGGGAAATTTGCCCCATTTATCTTGAGAGCGTTCGGGGAGACTATGTTTTCCTTGTTCAAAGCACCCATTCCCCGACCGACAACCTGATGGAGCTGTTGCTCATGATCGACGCCGCACGCAGGGCCTCAGCCTATAAAATAATAGCGGTAATTCCATATTACGGGTATTCCCGCCAGGATCGTAAAGACAAGCCCAGGGTGGCTATTGGGAGTAAATTGGTAGCCAACCTTTTAGTTTCAGCTGGCACCGACAGGGTCATTACAATGGACCTCCACGCCCCCCAGATCCAGGGGTATTTTGATATTCCGGTCGATCACCTCGATAGTTCCGCGATTTTTATTCCCTACATACAGAACCTGAAGCTGGAAAATCTTACCTTTGCCGCCCCCGATGTGGGAGCAGCCAACCGCATCAGGGAAATTGCCAGTTATTTCGAGGCTGAAATGGTGATCTGCGACAAGCATCGTAAGCGTGCAAATGAGATCGCCAGCATGATGGTGATTGGGGATGTGGTGGATAAAGACATTGTGATCATAGATGATATTTGTGATACCGGCGGGACCCTGGCAAAAAGTGCTGAACTGATGATGGAGAAGGGCGCAAGAAGCGTAAGAGCAATGATCACCCACCCGGTTCTTAGTGGGAATGCGTATGAGAATATTGAAAATAGTGTCCTGGAAGAGCTGGTGATTTGTGATACAATTCCAATAAAAAAGGAATTAACGACAAAAATAAAGGTGCTTAGCGTTTCGGAACTTTTTGCAATAGCTATTCGAAATGCTTACGAGAACAAGAGTATCACGAGTTTGTTCGTTCATTCTCAAAGAAAGGATAAATATTAGGACAGGCAGGAATGAGGAATAAATGATTGAATAGCTGATTGAGGATATTCCGGATCAGCCCTTAAGATAGCGTAACAAAACAAACAATATAGAAATGAAAACAATTACAATCGAAGGACAATTGAGGACCGAACTTGGCAAAAGAGCCACCCGCCAGCTTCGCTCTCAGGACAACGTGCCTGGTGTAATTTACGGGGGTGCTAAGGAGATCAATTTTTCCGCTCCTTCCATTGCCTTTAAATCGCTGGTTTACACACCAGATTTTCAATTTGCAGAGGTAAAAATGAATGGCGATTCATACAAATGCATCATGAAGGACCTCCAATTTGACAAACTCACTGATAAGCTCATTCACGTGGATCTGCTTGAATTGGTTGAAGACAAAAAGGTCATTGCAAGTATTCCCCTGAAATTCGTCGGATCACCATTGGGGGTAAAAGAAGGTGGAAAGCTTCATATTAAAATGAAAGCGCTGAAGATTAAAACCTTACCAAAGCACTTGCGTGAGAATATCGAAGTCAATATTGATAACCTTGAATTAAATGGAAACATCCGGGTACAGGATGTGCAGATAGAGAATTACGAGGTTATGAATTCACCACGTATTCCTATTGCATCTGTAACCCTTACCAGGGAATTGAAACAGGAGGAAGCTGCTGCCCCAACTGGAGCTGCTGCCCCGGTAGCTGCAACAAGTGCTGCTACACCCGCTGTTGCAACACCCGAAGCAAAAGGTGGAAAAGCATCCGGAGGAAAAAAATAATTTGCCAATTGGAAAAGAAGACCCTGTCAGGAATGGCAGGGTTTTTTGTTGCCAACAGATAAAATCAGGGTAGCATTTTTATCCATTTTTAAGAAATGATTCTTTAGCAAACTTTATATTTGAAGCGTCAAAAAAATGCAATGAAATTTTTGATTGTTGGTTTGGGAAACCCGGGAAATGAATATGCTCATACACGCCATAATATTGGGTATGACGTGGTAAACGCATTTGTGCAACAACATGGTGGGGCCTTTCGTAACGACAGGTTCGCGTACGTTGCCGAAGTAAAATGGAAAGGAAAAAAATTTATTTGCATTTGCCCCACAACATTTATGAACCTTAGTGGCAAGGCAGTAAAATATTGGATGGATAAAGAAAAGATCTCTTTGAATGATATTCTTGTGGTCGTGGATGAATTGGCCCTCCCGATAAATAAACTTCGCTTGCGTCCGTCAGGAAGCGATGGAGGACACAATGGACTCAAAAGTATTCATGAATCCTTAGGCACCACTGAATACGCCAGGTTGCGTTTTGGTATAGGAAATAATTATCCAAAAGGCATGCAATCTGAGTTTGTTTTGGGAAGGTGGTTCAAAGAAGAAGAGCCTCTCGTAAAAGCGAAAATGGATGGGGCAGTAGAAGTGATTGAGAGTTTTGGAGCCGCGGGGATAACCGAAGCTATGAACGGGGTAAATAATAAAGACTTTAGTGTCAAATAAAATTTTTTCGGGGTTTTAATCGTTTAAGTTTTTTTTATGATTAATGAGAGGTAATCCTTATTTTAGCACCCCAACCCAAGAACTTCCCCTTAAAATCCAATGTTTTTGTGAATAGCTTAATATATAGGATAGCAACCTTGGAAGGTATCCGATGTATTTACTTAAAACCACCTGATTATGAAGATTTTCTGTATAGGGCGCAACTACGTTGCACATGCGAAAGAACTGGATAATGACATTCCAGATGAGCCTATTATTTTTATGAAGCCTAAGAGTGCATTGTTGCAGCCCCACACCCCATTTTATTACCCTGAGTTCACAAATGAACTTCACTACGAATGTGAACTGGTTTTACGGATTAGTAAAAATGGGAAATATATCCAGGAGAAATTTGCTAATAAATATTATGATGCGGTAACTACTGGTATCGATTTTACCGCCCGGGATATTCAGAATGAATTGAAGGAAAAAGGTTTGCCCTGGGAAAAAGCCAAGGCCTGGGATAATTCTGCCGCCATCGGAAAATGGATACTTTTTGCAAATATCAAGAACAAAAAAGACATCAATTTTTGTTTGTATAAAAATAAAGAGCTGGTTCAGCAAAGCAATTCGAATCTGATGATTCATAATTTTGATAAAGTCGTTGCGTATATCTCAACTTTTTTTTCTGTTAATATTGGTGACCTTGTCTTTACGGGAACACCTGCAGGAGTGGGAGAATTGGTTGTGGGCGATGAAATTGAAGGCTTTATCGAAGATGAAAGCTTGCTGCAACTGGACGTGAAATAAAAATCCCCGCACTTTTACTTTTCTTATTTTGAAGGAGATAAATTCGTTTCCATCCTTCTTTATTCTTCACTATTATCTTATCCTTTACCTTTGCCTTTCTCAATAAATTATAACCTAATATGGCTGCCCGCACAGATCTTTTTGTTGGCCCTGATTATTATCAATTAGATGATCTGCTCTCTGAGGAACAAAAACATATCCGCGATGCCGTTCGTAGTTACGTCAAAAAGGAAATTTCTCCTATTATAGAAGACTATGCCCAAAAGGCCGAATTTCCTCAACAAATAGTAAAGCAGCTTGGAGAACTTGGCTGTTTTGGTCCCACGATCCCTGTTCAGTACGGGGGTGGCGGTATGGACTATATCAGCTATGGATTGATGATGCAGGAACTGGAACGTGGCGATAGCGGCGTTCGTTCTACCGCATCGGTCCAGGGCTCTCTTGTAATGTTCCCGATCTATGCCTACGGAAGTGAAGAGCAGCGAAAGAATTTTTTGCCTAAACTGGCATCGGGCGAATGGCTTGGATGTTTTGGTCTAACCGAACCCAATCATGGTAGTGATCCGAGTGGAATGCTGACCAATTTTAAAGACGCAGGGGATCATGTGATCCTGAATGGTTCTAAAATGTGGATCAGTAATGCACCCTATTCACAAGTAGCAGTGGTTTGGGCAAAGGATGAAGAAGGCACCGTGAAGGGATTAATTTTAGAAAGAGGGATGGAAGGGTTTACCACGCCTACAACTCATGGTAAATGGAGCCTTCGCGCATCAGCAACCGGTGAATTGGTTTTCGATAATGTAAAAGTTCCTAAAAAGAATATTCTTCCTAACGTAAAGGGATTAAAAGGGCCATTGAGTTGCTTAACAAAAGCCCGCTATGGTATTGCCTGGGGAACGGTGGGTGCGGCTATGGATTGCTATGATACTGCTTTACGTTATTCAAAAGAAAGAATTCAATTTAATAAACCCATCGGTGGATTTCAGTTGCAGCAAAAGAAGCTGGCAGAAATGATCACAGAAATCACCAAAGCGCAATTGCTTAATTGGAGGTTGGGAGTATTGATGAATGAGGATAAAGTAACTCCTCAACAGGTTTCTATGGCAAAAAGAAATGGTTGTGAAATTGCCGCATCAATATGCCGCGATGCCCGCCAAATGTTGGGTGGCATGGGAATTACCGGGGAATATAGCATCATGCGGCATATGATGAATCTTGAAAGTGTCATTACTTACGAAGGCACGCACGATATACATTTACTTATTACCGGCCAGGATGTAACCGGGTTAAATGCTTTTTCCAGCTGAATTAGTTCAGAGTTATGGGTTTCGGGTTTCGAGTTATAATACAAATTTCGGAGAGCCAACTTTTCATTATTCGTTTTTACTTTTTCATTCCTCCCTTTGCGTGAAATGAAACTGACCCACTACCAGCTTTACAGTCGTCCCGTTTTTTTGGCGGGAATAATATACTTTTAATGCAAAGAGTGAAAATGAAAGAATGTTTGAAATCCATTTAATGAAATAAAGTTTATGAAAATATTCTTCATTGGCTTTATGGGATCCGGCAAAACTTACTGGGGAAAACAGGTCAGTGAGAAACTGAATATTCCTTTTTTTGATCTTGATGGTGAAATCATTTCACATGAGGAGAAATCCATTACAGGCATTTTTGCCGAAAATGGAGAAGAATATTTCAGGTTATTGGAAAAGGATATTCTGCATATCATCACGGAGGGCCATGAAAACCTTGTGATGGCCTGCGGAGGCGGCGCTCCATGCTATTATAATAATATTGATTACATTAATCAATCCGGTACCACCATCTGGATCAATACTCCCATAGATACCCTGTTTCAACGATTGATTAATGAAAAAGAAACTCGTCCGCTGATCAAAGATCTCTCGGATGATCAGCTAAAAAGATTTATTATCAAGAAGTTTTCAGACAGAAAGATATATTATGAACAGGCTGATATTATTATTGATGAAGACCCGGTAAATTTGGAAGGCCTGGTTGAAAAAATTTTTCATGCATAAAACTTTTCTTTCCCTTGGAGCATTTTACGGGGCTGCAGCCGTTGCGCTTGGCGCCTTTGGAGCCCATGGGCTAAAAAAAATTGTTTCTGCGGATGCGGTAGCCATTTTTCAAACAGGAGTTCAATACCAGGTTTACCATGCGCTGGCCCTTATGATATGCGCCATCGTATATGAGCGACTGCCGGTAAAATGGATTGCGGGAGCGGGATATTTATTCTCTTTTGGTATCATTTTTTTCTCCGGTTCCCTTTACCTGGTCACGGCATTTTATGCATATGGAAAGGTGGTTCCCACCCTCGTTGGAATCATCACACCGGTTGGTGGCCTGTTTTTTATCCTGGGATGGATCTCGTTTTTAATTGGGACACTCAAAAAAAATAGATCATAATGGAAGCATGAGAATAGTTCGGGTCCCATGATCTTTTATGATTTCAAAACTCCCCCCGATACTTTTCATTCTCCGCTCGATATTCTGAAGACCATTTCCAAACTGGCGGATATTCTGAAGATCGATGCCTACCCCATTATCCTGGATATTCAGGATCAAAATGCCACCTGCTGAAATATCTATGGTGAGGTTCGTGGCATTTGAATGTTTCAACATATTGTTCAGCGTTTCTTTTACACACAAAAAAACATTTCTGCGCTTATCGCCAGTCAATTCCTTTTCAGGTATAAATTCAGGAATATTTACTGTACACGATACGGAAGTGCCTTCAAGATATTCTATCGCGTACGCCCTGATATAGGAGACCAGGTTTCCGAGGGAATCATTTTGGCTGTTCATACTCCAGATGATCGCATTCATTTTGTTGAGAATGTCATCAGCCGACTGTGAGATTTTCTCAATTTCAATTGGAGTATCCTGTTTCATTTTATTTTTTGCTATTTCACTCATCAGCCTGATATGAGTCATACCGGAACCCAATTCATCATGCATGTCAGTAGAGATGCGGTTTCGTTCTTCCTGCTGGGCAGTTATCACCGCCATTTGTTTTTCAAATTCTTTGCGTTCATTTTCCATTCTTAACCTTTCACTTTCCCTTGTTTGTTCGATAATCAGTTTTTTATTTTTATAACTTAAGCCTGCAAGAAAAAAAACCAGTTCCAGAAACAAACCCATTTCGTAATAGAAAAGGGAGGAGTTGAGAACGGAGGGCAAATTGCCAAACACGTGGCCGAGTAATATTAATAGCTGTGAAGAAACGGCAAAAAAGAAATAGAGTAGGTTACCCCAAAACAGGTATCTCAATAATTTGTCTTTCCAATAGCGGAGACAATAAACAAGAAAAACCACCAGCATGGCCAGTAACAATATTTTGGTAATGTTTTCGACCCCGTTTAAAAAAATAAAATTGTTAGTGAAAAAATAGGAGTAGGAAAAAAGGATTATCGAAACCAGCAAGCCAAGGATTCCGATATTGTAAAGCCGGTTAAGAAATGGATAGGTCAGCCGGGTGGAAAGAAATTTCTGCATGAAGATCATATAAAACCCAAGACCTGTACACTGCATGATAAAATCAAGATAGGCCTCGATAAAAAAAGAGGATCTGCTGATCTTATAATCATAGAATGTTTTGGTAAATAATAAAGCTCCCAGGAAAAGAGCATACCCTGCATAATACAAAAATTCGCGGTTTCCCCCCATAATGTAATTGGCAATTGAAAAAAAGATCATCATTAAAAACAAGCCGCAGAATAAATACGTTATCATGTTCAGGTAAACATGTACGGA
>Ga0193726_1003169_pt1 | contig 10628 bp, 8 predicted proteins | sample H2c1metaG_FD_144928 | JGI IMG/M metagenome (GOLD analysis project Ga0193726, IMG submission 144928) | Soil microbial communities from a riparian zone of the East river system, Colorado, United States - H2c1 | ecosystem: Environmental > Terrestrial > Soil > Riparian zone | place: USA: East River... | reverse complement strand
AAACCGCGGACGCTAGTTGCGTAACGAATTGCGCACGCGTTGCAGCAGCCCGCTGCGATCATTCGGCGCGGTGACCGGCAGCGTCGCCTCGCACTCCACGTAGCCGAGCGCGTTGTAGGCATTGACGAAGTCGACGACATCGGCGACGCCCGCGGCGCTTTGCGCGGCGATCTCATTGATCGTGCCGGTGCCGCGCATCATCGCGGTCGCGATGCGGAAATGCTTCGGAAATTCGCGCTCGACCAGCGGCCAGCGCGTCAGGCGATAACGCGCATCCGCGGGCAGGCCGGGATCGAGATTGCCTTCGCTGCGCGCAAGACGCGCGAACCAGGTCAAGCGCGAATACGGCTGCGCGGGCAGGATCTCGATCGCCTTGGCGAATTCGGCGGCATCCAGATGAATCAGTTGATCGCGACGCAGCGGCTGCCGGCTCCAGCCGGACAGCGGCTTGAGCCCGACACCGGCATACCAGCGCTGGCGCGACGGATCGATGATGATCGACGGCAGCCCTTCGTGAACGAGTCGCACGGGTCCATCGCTGGCATCGAGCACGCCGAGCAGCTCGTCTACGAAGCAGGTTTCCGCTTTGACGGGCGCGGGAGGTTGCGCAACTGCGGCGGATTTAACCGCGCGTTCCTGCGCGCCGGTCGCAATCTTCGTTTCGGAATCGGCTGCAACGATGGCTATTTTCGCTTCGCGTTCCGGCGCCACGAAGGCGACTTTCGGTTCGCGCTCCGGAGCGATGGCGACAACTTTCGCGCTTGCCGGCGCGCCGCCCGCCGTGGCGGACGGCTCGTAGCTTGCGGCGTTCGCCGGCTGCATCGGCGCAGCGTGCGGCTTGTCGCCGCTCATGCCCGCGCTGATGCGATTGAGCAGCGCGACGAGATCGCCGCTGACGACCGGCTTGCGCAACGAGAATTCGGGTTCTACGGGCTCGGCCGCGCTCGTATAGGCGATGACCAGCCGGCCGCGCGATCGTGCGCGCAGCCAGTCCATCTGACCGTACATCGATTCGATGTCGACGAGCAGAAGATCGGCATCGGCCGCTTCGCCTTTTTGCCACGGCGAAGAAAGCTTGTGGCGATGTCGCTCGAGCAGCGCCGCGATGCGCGCGGCGTCCTGTTCGGAGGCTCCGGTGACGGCGATCGTGCGAGTCGTGCTCATGGCGGCCCAGGTTTCCGATGGGAACGAATTTGCAATGGGAGCGGTCCATGCAAACCGTATGCCCAGCCTGAACAGGGGGGCCGGAAGCCGCGCTGGAGGCGGGCTGTGCGCGAAAACGACGTTGCCTGTCAGGCCTCGACGGCGGCGCTCTGCGGCGCGACGGGGTCGGGGCCGCGCTCGCGCTGCATCTTCCAGAGCTGGGCGTAGCGGCCTTCCTGGGCCAGCAATTCCTCGTGCGTGCCGCGCTCGACGATACGTCCGTGTTCGAGCACGAGGATTTCGTCGGCGCCGACGATCGTCGACAGCCGGTGCGCGATGACCAGCGTGGTGCGCTCGCGGGCGATTTCCGCGAGCTCGGCCTGGATGATTTTCTCGGTGCGCGTGTCCAGCGCCGAGGTGGCTTCGTCGAAGACCAGGATCGCCGGATCCTTGAGCAAGGTGCGCGCGATCGCGACGCGCTGCTTTTCGCCGCCGGAAAGTTTCAGGCCGCGCTCGCCGACCATCGTGTCGTAGCCGAGCGGCAGCGATTCGATGAACGCGTGGATGTGCGCGGCCCGTGCCGCGGCGAAAATCTCCTCGCGCGTCGCCTCCGGACGGCCGTACGCGATGTTGTAGTAGATCGTGTCGTTGAAGAGGACCGTATCCTGCGGAACGATGCCGATCGCGCGGCGCAGCGATTCCTGGGTGACCTCGCGGATATCCTCACCGTCGATCGTGATGCGGCCGCCGCTGACGTCGTAGAAGCGGAACAGGAGCCGCGCCAGCGTCGACTTGCCGGCGCCGGTCGTGCCGACGACGGCGACCGTCTGCCCGGCCGGAATGCGGAAATCGACGCCGTGCAGAATTGGCCGCGCCGCGTCGTAATTGAAGTCGACATTCTCGAAACGCACGTCGCCGCCGCGCAGCTGCAACGGCTGCGCATTCGGCGCGTCCTGTACTTCGCGCTCGACTGCGAGCAGCGCGAACATGCGCTCGATGTTGGTCAGCGCCTGCTTGACCTCGCGGTAAACCATGCCGAGATAATTCAGCGGAATCGAAAGCTGGATCAGGTACGCATTGACGAGCACGAGATCGCCAATACTCAGCGTTCCGGCGACGACGCCGACCGACGCGCGCCACAACAGCAGCGAGAGCCCGGTTGCGACGATGCTGGCCTGGCCGATGTTCAGCACCGCGAGCGTCTTCAGGCTCTTGACGGTCGCTTCCTCGAGCTTGACGAGGCTGCCGTCGTAGCGCGAAAACTCGTGACGCTCATTGCCGAAGTACTTGACGGTTTCGTAGTTCAGCAGCGAATCGACCGCGTGCGCGTTCGCCTCGGTGTCGGCCGCATTGGCGGCTCGGTAGTAGCGAAGGCGCCATTCGGTCACCGAGAACGTGAAGGTGATATAGACGGCGAGCGTCGCCAGAGTGATCGCGGCGAAGCTCCAGTCGTAGTGCACCATCAGGATGCCGCAGACGATCGCGACCTCGAGCAGCGTCGGCAGGATCGTGTAGATGGTCCAGTCGAGGAGATCCGATGTCGCCGTCATGCCGCGCTCGACGTCGCGCGCGACGCCGCCGGTGCGCCGGTCGAGATGGAAGCGCAGCGACAGCGCGTGCAGATGCTCGAACACGCGCAACGTGATCTGCCGTGAAGTGCGCGCCATCACGCGCGCGAATACGATCTGGCGAAGTTCCTGGAACAGCGACGCCGAAAGCCGGAGCGCGCCGTATGCAACCAGCAGCAGCAGCGGCACCAGCAGCGGTTTCGGCACGATGTCGAGCTTGTCGACGAGCTCCTTCAGAAGGAACGGCACGCCGATATTGGCGAGCTTGGCGATGACGAGGAACCCGAGTGCGACGCCGACGCGCAGACGGTACCGCCGTATGTGCGGCCAGAGCCGGCGGAACACGGAGACGAGGCTGGCGGGTTTGGATTCGGCGTCGGACATGGATCGCTCTTTACATGGGGCTGCACGGAGCGTTAACAATCGCGTCAGCACGCGCGGCGTTATCATCATGGTTTCTCATACCGGAGAGCCACCATGCGAACGACATTTCTGCTTGCGACCGCGCTGCTGCTCGGCAGTGGTTTTGCGCTGGCCGCCGACGACGCCGCGACCGCGCGTCCGAAGGCGCCGCACGGCGCCAAAGTCTTCATCGTATCGCCGAAGGACGGCGCGACGGTCGCGCAGGACGTGACCGTCAAGTTCGGCGTCGAAGGCATCGCGATCAAGCCGGCCGGCGACGCGACGCCGAACACCGGCCATCATCACCTTCTGATCGACGCCAAGGAACTGCCGCCGCTCGATGCGCCGATTCCGGTCGACGCGACGCACAAGCACTACGGCAAGGGCCAGACCGAGGACACGATCCATCTCGAGCCCGGCACACACACGCTGCAGCTCGATTTCGGCGACACCGCGCACCTCCAATTCGATCCGCCGCTGGTTTCGAAGAAGATCACGATTCACGTGAAGTGATGCCGGCTTTCCCCTCTCCCGCAAGCGGGAGAGGGGAAAGGGCGGGGAAGTTCGCCTAGCGAGTTTCGTAGCGCGACATCGCCGTTTCGCAGCGCGACATCGCCGCCGGCTCTTCCCCTCTCCCGCTTGCGGGAGAGGGCAGGGTGAGGGCAACGTGTAACGCGCTTCCACCGATTTTCCATCAACGGAAAGCGCAAGCTGAAGCATCAAATGCCGCGCAAGCTTGCCCTCACCCCAACCCTCTCCCGCAAGCGGGAGAGGGGGAAAGAGGTTCAATCAATCGGCTCATCCAGCATCAGCTCGCGCACGTAGCGCACCGGCGGCGAGCCGAACGACAGCAACTTGTCGTGATAGGCCTTGAGATCGAACTTGTCGCCGCCGCGTTTTTCCGCTTCCGCGCGCAGATCGAGGTGTTCCTGCCAGCCGACGAAATAAGTCGGCAACTGTGCTGACGTGAGCCTCGCGCGCGTCCATTTGCCGGCTGCCTCGCGTTCTTCCTGGAACGCCTTGACCGTCATCATCTGCATCGCATCCTTCTCCGACATGCCGTCGACATGGATCGCCTGATCGAGAATCGCATTCGAAATCTGGCGCAGATCCCACTTGAGGTGGATCAGGTGATACAGCGGATCGTTGTCGAGATAGCCCTGGTCCGCCATCACCTTCTCGGCGTAGACAGCCCAGCCTTCGACGAACGAGCCCGAATAAAGCACCGCGCGCAGCACTGACGGATATTTGTTCGAATGCCACAGTTGCAGATAGTGGCCCGGCATCGCCTCGTGGATCGTCAGCTCCTCGATCGAGCGCGTGTTGTATTCGCGCAGGAACGAATCGACCTGCTTCTTGGTCCAGTCGTCCGGAATCGGCGACACCGCATAGAACGTGTCGAGTCCCTTGTCGAGCGGTCCCGGCGGATCGCAGTACGCGAGCGCGACGCCGCGCTGGAATTCCGGCATCGCAATCACCTTGACCGGCGCATCGGGCATCGTCACAAGATTCTTCGCGCGCACGAACTCGCTCGCGGTCGCGAGCGCGGCTTCGGCGGTCGACATGACCTTGTCCCGCGCCGGACGATCGGCATACGCAAGCTCGAGCGCGGCCTGGATCGCGGCCTGCTTCTGCGCTTCGGTTGGATTCGCCGGCAGCGGCGGCGCTTTCGGCTTGCCGGCGAGCACCTTCTGCGCGATCGCATACATTTCGGTGCGCGTGCTTTCGAGCGCGGTTTCGGCGCGCTTGCGGATTTCCTGTCGGCCGAGAGGCGAGTTCAGAGCGAACGCGAGCTTCGCATCGTAGAGTTTTTCGCCGATGCGGAAATCGCCCTTCGCGTTCGGTACGAGCTGCTTGTCGAGCCAGGCCTGGTTTTCGTCGACCGCCTTGCGCAGACCGGCGACCGCGGCTTCGAGCTTCTGCTTGTCGGCATCGGGCAGCTCGCCGGCGTGCGGCATGATCAGTCCGTCGACGAGGCTCAGCACGCCCTTGTTCTGCTTCGACACCGTTTCGGCGTGGATCTTCGGCACGCGCGCCGGATCGAGGTTCGCATGCATCTGCGCGAACAGTCCCGGCAATTTTTCCATGCGCGCTGTCGCCGAACGCAGGCGATCGGGCAGCGGCGCGAACTCGCGCGCCATCAGCGTATAAAGCGCGCCGCCGGCGAGCTGGCTGTAGATCGTCGGATCCCAGGCCCAGCCTTGCAGCGTCTCGTTGCTCCAGAGGTCGGCGCGAAGCTGATTGCGCAGCATGCCGTAGTCGACCTGGTTCTCTCGCGACAGCTTGCTGCGGTCGATCTTCTCGAGATCGGCGAGCATTCCGCGCGAAAACTCCACCGCGCGCTGCCGGCCTTCGGCGCTGAGATCATCGAGGTCGGAATCGAAACGATGATCGCCGATCTGCGTCGCGGTGACCGGACTCAGCTTGAACGACCCATCGAGCCAGCGTTTGGAGAGATCGGCGAACTGCTGATCCGCGCTCGGCGCCGTGGCCTCCGCAGTCGCGGCGGCCGGCGTGGGTTTTTGGGTCGGAGGCGGTGCTTCGGATGTACAGGCGGCGAGCAGAAGGCAGATCGGCAATATATGAAGCAGGCGTGGCATGGCGGGCTCCAAACGGTGTTGCGAGTGATGTGTTTCGACGGCGACGATATTGATCACGGTCGATAAAAAATCATCGTCATTCCGGCGGAGGCCGGACTGCGAAGGCAGGATGCCGGAGCGAACATCCGCGAAGCGGATGACCCGCAGGGCAACCTGCGGATGCAGGTTGTAATCCAGCTGTTCGCATCAGAAACGCTGGGTCCCGGCCTTCGCCGGGACGACGGTACATTTGCCGCGACTTTACATCACTTGTCCCGACGCGAATCGCGCAGCCGTCACCTCGCCTTGTGCTGCTTTGCAGCGAGATCGACCGCATAGGTCGAAAAACCGTCGCCGTTGTCTTTGACGAGCTTCACTTCGCCAAGTCCGGACGCTTTCGCTACATCGAGTTTCCCGGACGCCGAGACAAAAACCACAGGCCCGGCCGTCCTCACTTCCGCAAAACGCCAGTTGCGCTCCGAACCATTCGCGCCGCGCGCAAGGTGTTTGTGTTGGCGCACCCACGCGATCAGCACGTCACGATTCGCATCCGGCGCGGAAAGCACGATATTCGAGCCGTCGAGTCCCGGAAACCGTCCGCCGCCGCTGGCGCGGTAGTTGTTCGTCACGACGATGAAACTCTGCGAGGCATCGACCGGTTTGCCGCGATAGCGCAAGTCGCGGATTCGATCCTGCTCCGGCCGCGTCACGTCGATCGCATAGGTGAGGCCGCCCTGGATCACGTCGAAGTTGTAGCTCGGGAATTTGCGGTTGATGAGCTCCTGCGGCTCGCGTTTCGCAGGATCGATGCGATTGAATCGTTCGGCCGCGCGTTCGAGCCAGCCTTTCAGCGTCGCACCATCGATCTTCACGGCGGTCAGCGTGTTCGGATAAAGATAAAGATCCGCCGCGTTGTGGATCGCGAGTGCCGCCGCCGAGAGCACCGGAATTCCGGCATATTGCGGCAGGTTCTTCGCGATGTAGTGCTCGACGTACTCGCGCTGCGCCATGTTCACCGGCTGCAGCGCGGTCACTTCGCCGACGTCCGCGAAGTATGTCGTCATGGCGAAATTGCTGTCGCCGATCGGCGTCGATACATACGCGATCGTCGCCTCATGCACGGGCTTGATCAGGGTCGCGATATCCGCATCGGGCGCGACGTAGCTGCCATCGGCTTTCTTGATGTCGCGCACCTCGGAATGCGTCGCCGATGTGTCGATCTGCCAATGCCCGTCGCGGCGCACCAGCGCGAGCTCGATCACGCCAAGGCTCTTGCCCCAGTAGTTGCCCATCACAGCGGGCTTGCCGTGGATGAATCCGCGCTGGTTGTCGACCTCGGGCAGATTGTTGAAACGCGATTTCGCGTTGCCGGGATCCGGAAACGCCGCGTGCGAGTGGCCGAGCAGCAGCACGTCGATGCCCGGCTCCTCCGCGAGATACCAGTTCGCGTTCTCCATCGTAGTGCCGTACGGCGAAGCATCGATGCCGCCGTGCGAGATCGCGATGACGAGATCGACATTATGCGCGCGCAGCTCAGGCAGGAATTGCCGTGCGGCCTCGACCAGGCCTTTCGTATAGACCTTGCCTTCGAGGTTGCGCTCGTCCCATTGCATGATCGGCGGCGGCGTGAAGCCGATGAAACCGATGCGGATCGGCGCCTCGATTTCGCGGCCGTCCTGTGTCTTGATCTTGAGCACCTTGTCTTTCCACGCATACGGCGCATAGATCGGCTTGTCGTCGCGCTTGCTGAATACGTTCGACAGCACGAGCGGGTAGGCAGGGCCTTTGCAATGCTGCGCGGCGACGCCGTCCACGTTCATCGCCTGATCCGTCACCTGCGCCAGAAACGGCAACCCGTAATTGAATTCGTGATTGCCGATCGTGCCGCCGTCGTAACCGAGCGCATCCATCGCGCGATAGATCGCGAGCTCCTCGTCACAGCCGACCGGCTTCACCAGCGCCTGATAATCGGCGAGCGCCGTGCCCTGGATCGTGTCGCCGTCGTCGAACAGCATCGTGTTCGGAAATTCCGCGCGCGCCTCCTTGACCAACGTCGCCATGCGCTCGAAGCCGATCGATGGATCGTCGGCGAGCCGGTAATAGTCGTAGCTCAGCACGTTCGAATGGATGTCGGTCGATTCGAGGATCGCGAGCTCGGCGCGCGTGCCGTCGGCGACGACCGTCTGCGCAGGCGCGGTCGCGCGCGGCGCGGGACGTGTCGGCCCGCAGGCCGCGGCGAGCGAGAGTGTAAAGATCGTTGCGAGACGGAAAGAAACGGCGAGAGCAGGGCGCATGAAACGATCCGGAAAGGCAAGCTGCGACAATGTGGCATTGTGCCTCAGGCCGATGACCGTTCGGCGCCTGGCGGCGCGGATCGGCTAAACTTGCGCGCCGCGGACGCCCGCTGCCTGCAAGCGCCGCACGGCGTCAAGACCACTTTCCTTCGATCGCTCAATGACCATCCGCACTCGTTTCGCTCCGAGCCCTACCGGTTTCCTGCACATTGGAGGTGCGCGCACTGCGCTGTACTGCTGGCTGGAAGCGCGTCATCGCGGCGGCGAATTCATCCTGCGCATCGAGGACACCGATCGCGAACGCTCGACGCAGGAAGCCGTGCAGGCGATTCTCGACGGTATGCACTGGCTCGGTCTCGACGCCGACGAAGGTCCGTACTACCAGACGCTGCGCATGGATCGCTATCGCCAGGTCGCCGAGGATCTGCTGCGCGCCGGCAAGGCGTATTACGCCTACGAAACGAAGGAAGAAATCGAGGCCATGCGCAACGCCGCGATGGCGAAAGGCGAAAAGCCGCGCTACAACGGTTTCTGGCGCGAGCGCGACGAGCCGTCGCGCGACGATCCGAATCGCGTGATCCGTTTCAAGAATCCGCAGACCGGTAGCGTCGTGTTCGACGACAAGGTCAAGGGCCGAGTCGAGTGGAGCAACGAGGAGCTCGACGATCTCGTGCTGATCCGCTCGGACGGCTTCCCGACCTACAATTTCGCGGTCGTCGTCGACGACATCGACATGAACATCGGCGAGGTGATCCGCGGCGACGATCATGTCAACAACACGCCGCGCCAGATCAATATCTACCATGCGCTCGGCGCTGCCGTACCGGAATTCGCGCATCTGCCGATGATTCTCGGTCCGGATGGACACAAGCTCAGCAAGCGCCACGGCGCGGTCGGCGTGATGCAATATCGCGACGACGGTTTCCTGCCGCACGCGCTCTTGAATTATCTCGTGCGGCTTGGCTGGTCGCACGGCGACAAGGAGATCTTCTCGCGCGACGAGATGATCGAGCTGTTCGACGTCGCTGATGTCAACAAGTCGGCCTCGCGTTTCGATCTCGAAAAACTTTCGTGGCTGAACCAGCAATATCTCAAGAGCGACGACCCGATCGAGATCGCGCCGCACTTTCAATGGCATCTCCGCGCCGCCGGCATCGATCCCGAGCAGGGTCCGGATCCGGTCGACGTCATCGTCGCGCTGCGCGATCGCGCGAAGACGCTGAAGGAAATGGCCGACAAGGCGCGCGTCTGGTATGCGCCGCTCGAACACTACGATGAGCAGGCTGTCGGCAAGCATCTGAAGACCCCGACCGCGCGGCCCGCGCTCGAGGCCGTGCACGCGAAGCTTGCCGAGATCGGTGACTGGTCGGTCGAGAACGTGCACGCCGCGATCGAAGCCGCGGCCGCGTCGATCGGCGAGGGGATGGGCAAGGTCGCGCAGCCTCTTCGCGTCGCCCTGACCGGCACGCAGGTTTCGCCATCGATCGATCACACCACGTTCCTGGCCGGCCGCGACGAAGCGTTGCGCCGCATCGAAGCCGCGCTCGTGCGCGTCGGCTGAGCCGTCATGGCGCTCGAATGCACCTTGGCCGGGCTGGCCAATGTCGATCAGACCGATCCTGACGCCGTGCAGGCGCTGCTGCGGCAATGCATTTCGACGCTGCTGGATCCGACGCTCTGGGGATGGGTGCTGCTGCTGACGCTCGTCTGCGCGTTGATCGGCGCGGTGATCGGCTGGGCCAAGGGCCGCTGGCTCGCAGGCTTCATCTGGGGCGCCGCCCTGGGGCCGATCGGCTGGATCGTGATTGCGCTTTCCAAGTCGGGCCTGCGCGAATGTCCCGAATGCGGGCGGCGCAACCAGCCGGATGCGAAAGTCTGCCGCTACTGCGGCATCGATTTCCGCAAGTATGCAGGCCAGAGCACGCGATCGCGCCTCAAGGCCCAGGATCGCTCGCGCGGCTGGTGAGCTTGCGCACTTGATCGCGGCCTGCAGAGGCGCCATCTCGTCCAATGACGCGCAGAGCCGGCGGGGTTAAGATCGGCCGGGCGAGCGCAGGAAACCTCATGCAGCGAAGCGCCAATCAACGCCACGGCCACCACCAGCACCGCCATGACGCCGCTGCGTCTGCGCGTGCTGGAATTGGTCGCCGCGTCCGAAAAGCCGGTCAAGGCTTACGATCTGCTCGATCAGCTGCGCGAAGGCCGCGGCGGCGCCGCTCCGCCGACCGTGTATCGCGCACTCGATTTCCTGCTCGAACATCGCTTCATCCACAAGCTCGAATCCGTCAACGCATTCGTCGGCTGCCATCATCCGAACGAGGCGCACCAGGTTCCGTTTTTGATCTGCGACGTCTGCGCCGGTGCAGTCGAGATTTGCGACGAGCGCGTCTCCAAGTTGCTCGTCGAGCAGGCGCGCGATCACGGCTTCAAGCCGCGCGCGCAGACGCTCGAAGTGCATGGCGTTTGCGAGGATTGCCGCGACGTCAACGCGACGGCCGCGCGTCAATAGCGCTGCGCCAATTCAATCCGAGGGCGTGACTTCGATGCGTCTCTCGGAGGCCGCATCGAAATAATGCAGTCGCGACCACCGCACGCCGAGACGCTGCATCGTGCCCGTCTCCGGCAACGCCTGCGGCGGCACG
>Ga0193726_1003168_pt1 | contig 10628 bp, 8 predicted proteins | sample H2c1metaG_FD_144928 | JGI IMG/M metagenome (GOLD analysis project Ga0193726, IMG submission 144928) | Soil microbial communities from a riparian zone of the East river system, Colorado, United States - H2c1 | ecosystem: Environmental > Terrestrial > Soil > Riparian zone | place: USA: East River... | reverse complement strand
GGCCGTGATCCGTGGCAGCACGCCAAACAGGTAGATTCCATGTACCGCGATGACGATGAGGAATAGCCCGTAGAAGTTGCGGAATGTCGGGAGGGGGTCGTCCACGCCGGCGAGCAGGCTGCCGATAACCGCGGCGAACAGCGGAGCGGCCACGCCGTCAGGCCAGCCGGTCGCGATCGAGAAGGCGCAGCAAGCCAGCACGGCGAGCGCCACGGACGCGGCCGCCAAGAGCGCAGACCCGTGGTCCCGGTGCGGAACGGCCATGGTCAACGTGTCAGGTCTGAAGACGAGCGGAAGCTGCTCCGGATGGCGACCATCGGCGATCGCCTCGCGCAGAAGCCGGCAATCCTGCATGACATCCACAAGATTGCGCAGCCGAATGACGAGACCGGCGACCGTGATGTCGGTCCAGCCGGCATCCACGTCCAGCGCCGCCTGGACTTCATCAAGCGCTGCGCGCAACGCATCGGCTTCCTGTCCTTCGCGACCGCCCTCTTCGAGCCACCGCGCTATCCTTGCGCAGATTGCGACAACGCGCGCTGACGCTTCTCCGTCCGAGTTGAGCGCGAGCTTGCGGTCCTCGATTGATCCGAGCAGGGGAAGTAGCGACAGCATGTGTTGTCGCAGACGCTGCAACCCTTGCGCAATATTCGTGGAAGCGGCGACCTCATAGCCGAGATGCCGCCCAAGCTGGTCGATTTCGGAAGCCCCGGCCGCAAGTCGGATGCGTTCGTTGTCACGATCCCGATCGCTGCCATGGCCGGTGAGGACATCCACGCCAAGCCGACGTGCAGCGGCGAGCCAGGCATCCGCTTGCGTGGTGACCGCAGAGGCGACGCTCCGTGGCAGGACGACCATGGCAACGACGCTCGCGCAGATAATTCCCAGCGTGATTTCCTGCACGCGGGCGACCACGATGTCGAAAGCCGACTGAGGCAGCGAGACGATAGGAAACCCGAGCAGCGCCACCGTGTAACCGGCCAGCATGAAGACGTAGCTGCGCGGTGTGCCGTCGATCAGCGAGAGGTAGAGACAAATGCCGACCCACAGCGCGATGCCGAGGCTGAGCAATTCCGGCGCATTGACGAGGTTCGGGACCAGGACGATCGTCCCTGCTGCGCCGATCAGCGTTCCCAGAATGCGATAGACGGCTTTCGAGCGCGTCGCCCCGGTGAACTGGTTGGAGGTGATGTAAACCGATGCCATCGCCCAGTATGGACGCGGCATGTCCAGCCAGAGCGCGATGGAAAATGCCAGCATCGCCGCCACAAAAGTCCGCAGTGCAAAGACGAGAGCGGCGTGTCGGGCCCAGAATGATGAAGGTTCGGTCATGGAAATCTCGAATACAACAGCAGCCTTTGTTGACTTGACGTCGCAGTCATGGAGGCGCCCCGACGCTTGAGGCTAAGCGGCGATCCGATCGCGGTGATTCAATGCGCCATTCCGGATCTCGATAGCCTTGACGGAATTTTCGAAGGCTCTTTCCAGGACGCCTCTGCCGATGGTCCCGAGTACAAAGCCGAGTATCCAACCTTTGAGGTTCTTGCCGTCGCGCACGACGACCACGTCAATGTCGGTCGTACCATTGGGCCGACGCGTGAAGGTGTAAGTGTGGCCCGACCCGCGTCCCCACACATTTGAGTCCAACGTCGTCAGGACAACGCGGTTGGGGTCGGACCAGCTGTAGTGCAGGCGTTCCCAGATCCCTGCCGAGCCTTCCGTCACGTCGGCCTGAAAGTGCCCGAGAAGATGCACCTTGAGATACTCCTCGGCGGAATTACCAAAGAGTTTGGAGCGACCAGGCCCGAAGTCTGTCAGACCGGCTAGGTACTGCTCGGGCGTCAAGGTGGTTGTCCGGTGGAGATGGATCGTGGACATCGTTGGCTCCCATGCTCGTTTGATGTTTGGGCGGCGGGCCGGTCGCCCCTCGGGTCGCTTGCCCCACGATATGGTCCGGCTATGATCATCGATCAAACAGATTGGATCGATAATGGGCATCGATACCGTCAATCTCGGTCGTATCGACCTGAATCTCCTCGTTCATCTCGATGCGCTGCTCACGGAGCGGAGTGTCACGCGCGCGGCGGCACGCGTCGGCATTGGTCAGTCCGCGATGAGTCACAACCTGGCGCGGCTGCGGGAGTTGTTCGGTGACGAACTTCTTACGCGCGGCTCCGATGGCATGCGCCTCACCCCCCGCGCGGTGACGCTACTCGAGCCGATGCAGACCATGTTGGCGCAGGTCGAAGCGCTGGTGTCGCGCAATCAAGCCTTCGATCCGGCAACGGCGGTGCGAACGTTCAGGTTCGGATTGCCGGACAGCATGGAAATCCTGATCATGCCTGCGCTCCTGGCGCGCATGCGCGAGGTCGCGCCCGGCATTCACCTCCGGCTTTACAATTCCGACGCGTCCCGGCTGTTCGAAGAACTCGACGCCGACGAAATAGACCTCGCAATTGGCTATGGCGCGTTGCAGCAGGGACAATTCCACCACAAGCGGCGCAAGCTGTTCACCGAGACCTGGCTGTGCATGTTCAATGCCGAGAAGACAGGCATCGCGCCACCGATCTCGCTCGACGACTTTGTACGGCTTCCTCATGTGCTGACCAGCCTGAGGCCCGGGCGGAGCGTGCGCGGCATTGTGGACGAAGCGCTGGATAAACTCGGGTTGCGTCGCTCCGTCGCCCTCACCACGCCGCGTTTCCTTACGGTCCCGTCTTTGGTGGCGCGCACACCCGTCATCGTCACCATGCAGGCGCGACTGGCTCGCCTGTTCGCCGCCGAACTCGGGCTCAGCCTTAGTCCGCCTCCGGTGGAATTGAGTGAGCTCACGATATCATTGCTGTGGCATGCGTCTTACGATCACGATCCGGCTCATACCTGGTTACGGGAGCTGGTGATCCAGGTGGCAGCCGAACTGTGAGCTGGTATGTGACGGGCGCGCACCGCATGGCGATCGAGGACCGCATGGATGGTGCTCCTGGCGGGACCCCTGACATCGCCGTCCAGGCGCCTGACCAGCAGAGCTCGCGGATCTTGCGTGTGCCCTAATGGGCTTCTCGGCATGCCCGTATACGGGCATGCACTCACCTTTCGCGTCAGAGTCGTTTTATATTTTGACCCGGACAGGCTACCGCCGCATCAGAACTTGACCACGGTGCGCAGGCCAAAAACCCAGGCATTGTCGGTCTTCACGCCGGCGCCATTAAAGCCGCGCCCGCCAGGATTGATCACATACTGGGCGTCGAACTTGAGGTTCAACCAGCCGGTCGCCTGCAACCCGTACCAAGCTTCGAGCGGAACTTCGTTACCGCCTGCATTCGGGCTGAGGGCGGCCGAATTCACGTGGGTCGTGCCCACCGCGACGCCAACTTCGTCCTCGGGGCGCGAGGCGAAGGTTCCGGTGTGCTTGAGTTCCAGGGAGACCTGGTAGTCCTGGAACGAAGTCCGGTGATCGGCGACGGACGTATTGAGGTAGATATACCAACCTTGGTTGGTGGGACCGTCAGCGGTCAACCGCTGCAGGATTGACTCATAAAAGCCGTAGCGGCCTCTTTGATCTCCCAGATTTTGGGCTGGGACACCACCGACGCCTGGGATGGTAGCAATGACACCCGGGAGGCCACCATCAATCGTCGACGCATCGTCATACCAGCCGCCCAATCTCCAGGTCCCGTACAGGCGACCGCTCGGCCTCCAGGTCAACTCCACCGGCACCAGCACACCCGAGGCGGGGCTTGAGCCAGGGATGCCCGGCGCCGCGTAGATGCCGGCGTCTGACGTCGTCAGATAATTCGGATTGGCGTCGTAGACGCCGACCGAAATCTGGACTTCCTTGGTGATGTTGAAGTGGGCGAGACCGGCCCACTGGCTCACCGGAAAGTTAAAGATGTAGCCACCCTGGATGTTGCCGGGCTGGCCGCCGCAGAAGGTCAGGTTAATGAACTCGCACTGACCGAAGAAGAAGTCGGAGCCGACTGGAAGACGGCCGCCCTTGAGTTCAAGGCGATCATCGAAAAGCTTCTGCGAGTAGTAGAGTTCGGTCAGGCGCAGAATATTGCCGCGGCCGAAAACCTCATTGGTCAGCTGCAAGGCCGGAATGCCTGCGTCGTCATTCAGATTGTGGCCGAAGCGGTCGACCAGCGTGAGGCCGATCAAGCCGCCCGGGATGCCGGCAAGCTTCGCCATATCGAACTTGGCCGCAAAGGCCAGCTGTCCAGCGTTGGCCGCCGTTCTATTGGTTCCGCCCGTCACGTTGGTGACGGCTTCGTCACCCAGTTGCAGGGACAGATCGATGCCCATCTCCTTCAGCCTCGTCCTGCCGAGATCGCCAAGCAGGTACGGTCTTGTCCAGAAATCATCGGCCGCAGCATAAGGAACAGGTGGAGCTTTCGTTAAAAGATCGGCCGCATACGCTCCACCGCTCAACAGAGATGACAGAGCAATCCCCACGCCGCACACGCGTGCGGTCTTTACAGACCTATGCAACATTTTTTTGGTCCTCCCAGGGTCCCAGGCTTTGTCTTTTTTTTGTTTCACGTCCCGCCCAAAGCCCTCGAGCCTGGAACGTGCTCTCTCCCCAGCACACACCGATTTCAGCCGACCAAGAAGTGGCCGTATATCAACTGGAGGTTAGGTGATCACATTAACGAGCCTTGAGACGGGCGCATATCGTAATACTAATTGTTCAATTTGATATAATAGTAACTGTGTCGGCGAGGACACATGTGTGCTGGTGATCACGACGGCGCTGGTCGTGCTCTACGCCTTCGTGACGACGCGCACCGTCATCGGCCGGCAGATCTACGCGGTCGGCGGCAACGCAAAGGCGGCGAAGCTCTCCGGCATCAAGGCTGAGTGGCTTCCCACTGTGAACGGCTAAGCGCCCCTTCCCCGAGCCTGTCTACTTATTCCTTATCAGTTACGGGACGCCGCTTGCGTATGAACGGCAGCTTTGCGCCGCCAAAAGCGGACGTTCCCTCAAAGTCAGCCCTTGCGGACGTTCCCTGGAAAGGCGAGGGCCAGTTCGAAGGGTGAGGGGGTCTAGCCGGCGAAATGGGCGGCCAGCTGAGTACGGAATCGGCCGAAAGGACTCCTGTCGGATTCCCGTCCCCCCGTTCGTCCTCCGGGCGAGCCCACGCCAACGGAGTTCATGATGGCCAACGATCTTCTTTAACCCGCCCGTCGCCGATCTCGCCCGCGTGCCGCCTTCGAGACGAAGCACGAAGCATACCGGCTCATCTGAACCCAACCAACAAGGACATCCGTCATGACTTCCATCACGCCGTTCCTCTGGTTCGATAACAACGTCCCCGAGGCTGTCGCCTTCTACAAATCGGTGTTTCCCAATGCCAAGGTCGAAACCGTCAATGACTTCATGGCGACCTTCGAACTCGAAGGGCAGAGGTTCAACGCCCTCAATGGCGGCCCAAAATACAAGTTCAACGAGGCGATCTCCTTCTTCATCAGCGTCGAAAGCCAGGAAGAGGTGGACTACTTCTGGAACAGACTGATCGCCGACGGCGGCGAGGAATCGAAATGCGGATGGCTCAAGGACAAATTCGGCCTGTCCTGGCAGGTTGTGCCCACGGCCCTCGGCCGTTACCTGAGCGATCCCGATCGCAAGAAGGCCGATCGCGCCATGCAGGCCATGATGAAGATGCAAAAGATCATCATCGCCGACCTCGACAAGGCATATGCCGGCTGATGACGACGAGGATGATCGAATGAGGATGCTATTTGCTGTCGGCATGAGTCTCATGCCGGCGCAAACCGGCGGTTGGAGGTCGGGCAGAGCAATCCACATGGCAAGGTCCGGACCGCAACCTTCGATCTGAAGTTTGGTCCGAAGCTTGAGTAGTAATCGGCCATAAAATATGTTCTGAATTGATTGCGCGGAGGCTACATCAAAAGCGAGTTGCCGCATGGAGGCTGTAAGATGAAAGCACTCAGTCTTGGATTCTTATTGGCTATCACCACGTTATCGAGTGCCCACGCGCAACGCGCTGCTGAATCGCTGCCTGCCGTGACGGTTGATTGCTACCAATCGTTCGCCGCAAAGGCGCCATTGCCAGAACTTCCTTCCAAGGAAATAGCGATCGACGGCGGAAATTTGGAAACGCCATTGATACGCTACAGACTTCAAGTCGCCGATAAAACAACTCTTAAAATAATCAAAGACCCAACTCGGCCGGCATTTCGAACTGAACACGGAAAAAGCGTTTGGGAGATGGAGCGGGATTTTACCGACAGGCATCAGATCGTGGGTTGGCGGGAAGAATTGAAGGGTGGAATCGTCAGGCTTTTCACATTCGACTTTGAGGATCTCTTGCTTAGCACAATTGACATCTCACCAGCGCGTTCGTCCGCCGCCGGGGTCGAACTTCATGTGATGAAATGCAGTAAATCGATTTAGAGCTTGATCCGGAAAAGTGGGTACCGGTTTTCCGAGAAGATCATGCTCAAACAAAAAGATGGAGCGAGATGACGATTCGAAGAAAAGTCATCCCGCCCTAGTCCGACTGCGATTGCGCGGCTGTCGAGTTCATCGGCAATACTTCGGCCTTGGCACCGACTTCGTCTATTGAGTATTGCACCGCGATTGAATTCAGCGGGGCATCGGTCACTTTGACACGGGGATCGGGGGAGGGCTATCGCATATGGAATTTTCAATGAGTCGTCCCTGCGAACGTTCGCAGGGACGACCCGCTGAGAGATTGTGCGAAGCCATGACCGTCGGCTGAAGTTGATCATATGCGATAGCCCTGGTGATCGAGGGAGGGACCATGTCCGCCAATAGCGGAGGTTTCCGGCGTCGCCAGCCGTCCGGGCGGATGTCGATTTCCCCAAGGTCACGCCTCGGCCATCTTTGCGAGCACACGCTGCACCAGGGCGGGATCGCGATAGACGCTACGCGGCCTCAACAGATTTTGGACTTCGGCAGTCAGCTTGTGGACATCGGGATCTTCGGCGGCGAGCCGGGTCAGGGCGATACCGAATCTCAGCGTGGTCTCAAAATCCGCCGGACGTTGCCCTCTCGTATCGGGAAACGCGAAGTCGAATATGGCCACCGACCACGGCGTCTCGATCAACGTCTGCACCTCGGCGAAGAAAGCCGGCGCCAATCCGGCGATGGGATCGCTGTCTCCCCCTCCAAGTCTCTCGAGAAGCGTCCGGAGCAGGCACGCCTCCATGGCGGCCACGCTCATGCCTTGGCCGTAGACGGGATTGAAGCGGCAGATGGCGTCGGCGATGGGCAGAAGGCCGCGGGGGAAGACCTCGAGCCGCTCGAAATGGCGCCGCACGCTCTCGGGGAAGCCGTAGCGCGCGACCCCGTCCAGGGGCTTGGCGCGGCTGATCGCGTTGTAGATCGTCGGCGTCCGCATCGCCTCTGCGTAAGTCAGGAAGCCGTCCGCATCGCCGGGCGGCACGTCACCGTGGCGCCCGCCAATGGTCGCCATCCAGCGGTTGCCCTCGAGCGGCAACAACAGGCCACCACGGCTGTTCTGGGGCGCCTGGCCAAAGGTCATGACGCCTTTCCAATCGGTCGGGGCGTCGTCCGGAATGGCAAAGATGCACGTGGCATAGCCGAGGTCGATGCCGATGGTGGTCTCCTCCGGCAGTGGCCGGCCGATCGATTGCAGCAGTGCGAGCGTGAGGGTGCCGCGTCCGGAGGCGTCGACGACGAGATCTGCCGCAATCGTCGCGCTCGAGCCGTTATCGTTCTCGTGGCGCACGCCGGTGACCGCCTCTCCGTTTGGCGACGCCAACACTTCCTGGACCCGGCAGCGTTGGCGCAGCGTGATGTTGGCGCGGCTTTCCACCCGCCGTCGCACGGCGTGCTCGATGGCCGGCCGTGACACGGCGTAACTGCACCAGCCGAGATCGCGTTGCGGGAAGGGATCGTAGCCCGGGCGCTCCAAGCGCACATCGAGACCGGCCCTGAGCGGCACGGCTCCCGCCCGCGCCAGATCCTGCTCGAACCCCGGGAACAGCTCGCTGAGGGCGCGCTGGCCGCTGAGCAGCAGCGCATGCACGTGCCGCGCCTGCGGCGTCCCCGCGCGATAGGCGGGCTCCGAGGGCAGGGTGTCGCGCTCCAGCACAACCACCTGATCGAAGCGGTCGGCGAGCGCGCCTGCGGCCGTGAGGCCGCCCATTCCCGCGCCGATCACGACGGCCTGCTTGCCGATCAGGGTTGACGTCATCGCCGTCCCTCCGCTGCGTGCCCCTCCCGCAACAGAGGCGCCGACGTCAGTCCAGCATACCGCCGCGCGGCGACGCAAGGAAGTGGCGAAATCCTCACGGGCCGGCGCAAGCTGGACGCTGCATTGCTAAAGACGGCTTCTCGTCGCCTCAAACCGCCGCCGCGTCGAGCCGCCTTATCCGATCGGATCGCCTCGTAACTAAAAGCCAACCCCTCATAAGAGGGTTGGCGCGTACGTCATGCTTCGCCTTTGGGAATGTATTTGCCCATCACGCACTTGTAACTTTTCAGCCTCCACTCGTGATAGGGACCATTGGCGAGCCACTCGGCAATACCGATTTGCGCGTTGACCTGACAGGCGGTCATGGTGATGCCCGACTGCTCACTATTGGTCACGACTTTCTCCAGGCATAGCTGGCTGTTGCAGAGAATAGCGACAAGAGTAACAAGCATGGTAACCCTTCGGTGATGAGGAATACCCGGTCAATTCAGCCCATGCAGAGTTCATGCCAGCATTGGCGCGCGCCGTGCTCTTTTCAGCCCGATCAAGTCGACGATGTCAGGCCGCGATTCGCGGGACCATCAGGCCCGTCCTTCCGCCGTCGAATCGTACCGGCTTCATGATGTTCTCCGCAGTCGAGTGTGGTTTCGCGCGACCATGACAATCGAACGGGCATGAGAACTTCGGTTCTTACTCTCAAATCCAAATCGACCATGTCTGGACGACCTCTCGGGAATCGGGTGGGCCGAGCGCCTCACAATCGGCAGAATGAAAGCAAGACCGCAGAGTGCGGCAGGCCGCCATCGGCTTGATGACGACCTCGGACAGCAATTGAACGCACACAACAGGAGAAGTGATCGTGTCGAAGGAAGAAGATAACAAGGCTATCGTTGGCCGGTGGTTCACGGATTTTTGGGGCAAGACCTGCGACCTCGGAATTGTCGATGAACTCGCTGCACCCGACATGCTGCTGCGGTATTCGCTGCACGAACCGCGCCGTGGCCGAGAAGACATCAAGGCGTTCATGACGGACTTTCGGAAAGCGTTCCCCGATCTCAATTTCTGGGGCGCCGCGGATCTGATTGCGGAAGGCGATTACGTCGTCGGCCGATGGGAAGGCGGCGGAACCCATACCGGCCCGGCATTCGGCGATTTCCTCGTCGGATCGCTGCCGGCCAACACCGGTCGCAAAATGAAATTCACCGGCACCACCGTGTTGAAACTCAAGGATGGTCGAATCCTTGAGGAAATCGGCCTCGACGATGGGGTAACTGCCTTGCAGCAGCTCGGCCTTATCCGCGCCGCGTGAATCGTTCTCGGCTCTGCGCCGACCTGATAAACCTTGAAAAGAAATCCGGCGACCTCGCGGTCGCCGGATCCCGTTTCGCCGCGGAATCTTCCGATGACGATTGGCGCTCGTGGAGCGCAAGGGCGCGTCCGAGACCCGAACATGCGAACCGCACCGCTCGTCATTTGGGCGACAAATATAGACAAGGCCGCATGCGCTCAATCGAATTGATCGATTGGTCTGCGACATGCGTCGCAAGCCGATGATGCGGCTTACGATCGCGCTCCGGGGGTACCGGCTGTAAGCCGGCCTCGCAATTCCGAGTGATTAATGCGAATCCGGACATTGAACGCCGGTGATCATATCGCATGCGATGCTCACAAATCGTTCTATTGTCGGCGTGATGTCTCCCGAGCGCCATGTGATCCCGGTCTCCAATATCGGCGCCGTGCCATCCAGATCCATATAGCGGACACCGGTGCGCGCCAGGTTGCGCAGTGAAGCGGGGACAAGTGCGATGCCCATCCCGGCGGAGACGAGGCTGATGATCGTTTGCATCTGGATCGCTTCCTGGACGATCCGTGCTTGTCCACCGTGCGCGGTGCAATAGCCGGTTACGAGATCATGGAAGGCAGGCGCACTCTGCCGAGGAAAGAGGATGAGCGGTGCGCCGACCACAGCTTCGGGCGAGAGCCGGCTCGCCGAGCAGGATAATCTCCCGTCGACGATCCAACTCTCCGGCACGGCAGCTATCAGCGGTTCGGTCACAAGTGGCAAATACGAGAGCAGTTTGGGGAATGCGGCGTTCGGCGGGGGGATGACGAGACCTACATGACCCTTGCCCTCAACCAGGGTCGCGATCTGCACGTCGCTCGTAGCTTCGGTCAGCGAGATCTCGACATTGGGAAAGAGCGAGGCGTAGCGGCGCACCAGCCTCGGCAGAATGCTGTAATCAGCGGTGCTCACGAACGAGATCGCGAGATGACCGGCGGTGCCATCCCGCAGCCGCTTCGCAATCTCGGGCAAGGCGTTCACCGCATCGAGCACGGTCCGAACGTGCGTCAGCCACTGCTCGCCCAACGGCGTGAGCGCCACGCTCCGTTTTGTCCTCACGAAGAGCGGTGAGCCGATCTCCC
>Ga0193726_1003167_pt1 | contig 10640 bp, 6 predicted proteins | sample H2c1metaG_FD_144928 | JGI IMG/M metagenome (GOLD analysis project Ga0193726, IMG submission 144928) | Soil microbial communities from a riparian zone of the East river system, Colorado, United States - H2c1 | ecosystem: Environmental > Terrestrial > Soil > Riparian zone | place: USA: East River... | reverse complement strand
GTGAAGCGCGCTTTGTGCGGGTCGCGGTCCCGGTTGATCGGGCCGAATTGTCCGGGCGTGATCACGCCGGACGCGTGCAAGATCGGGATCATGCCGGGACACATCCATAAGAAGGGCTCGGTGGGGGCCGTGTCGCGAACGGGGACGTTGACTTATGAAGCGGTCGCGCAAACGACCGCCGCCGGCCTGGGACAAAGTTCGTGCGTGGGCATCGGCGGCGATCCGGTGAAGGGCACCGACTTTATCGAAATTCTCGAGATGTTCCTGGCCGATCCGGAAACGCAACAAATTGTGCTGATCGGCGAGATCGGCGGCCAGAGCGAGGCCGAGGCCGCCGATTTCCTGGCGCATAATTCCGTGAAGAAGCCGACCGTCGGCTTTATCGCCGGAGCCAGCGCGCCGCCTGGCCGGCGGATGGGTCACGCCGGCGCGGTGATCAGCGGCGGCCGGGATACCGCCGCGGCGAAGCAAGAAGCGTTGCGCGCCGCCGGGGTGCACGTTTCGGAGAGCCCAGCGGCTCTGGGCTCGACGATGCTCGAAGTGCTGAAGCGGTAGCGCGCCGCGTCCGCCTTGCTGATCAGGACGAATACCGGTTCGCACCACCAGCCGTTGCCCCAGCCGTCGGTGCCCCAACCATCGTTCCCCCGGCCATCGTCCCCCCGGCCATCGTCCCCGGTCAAGCCGCTTGCACCAGGGCGATGAAATCGTTGACCTCGCCGGTCAATCCCTCCGCTTGCTTCGACAGTTGCCGCGCCGCGTCCAGCACCTGACCGGCCGTGCTGCTCGTGCTCGTCGCCGCTCGTTTCACTTCGCCGATATTGCTCGACACCTCCTCGGTGCCCTGCGCGGCCTCCTGTACGCTGCGCGAGATTTCCCGTGTCGCCGCACTCTGCTGCTCCACCGCGGCGGCGATGGTCGCGGCGATCCCGTTGATCTCCCCGATCGTCGCCGCGATGCCCTTGATGTCGGTGACCGCCTGCCGCGTCGCGTCCTGAATTTGGGTGATCTGACCGCCGATTTCCTCAGTCGCCCGGGCGGTCTGGTTGGCCAGCGCCTTGACCTCCGAGGCAACGACCGCGAAGCCCTTGCCGTGCTCGCCGGCGCGCGCCGCCTCGATCGTCGCGTTCAGCGCCAGCAGATTGGTCTGCGTGGCGATATTCTGGATCAGCGTGACCACTTCGCCGATCTTTTGCGCCCCCACCATCAAGGTCTGCACCACGGCATCGGTGCGTTTGGTATCGGCGACCGCCCGGCTGGCGATCTTCGCCGATTCCGCGACCTCGTGTCCGATTTGCCGGCTGGACGCGGCGAGTTCCTCGGTGGCCGCGGCGACGGTCTGCACATTGGCGGTCGCTCGCTCCGAGGCATTGGCCACGAGAGACGACTGCTGCGTGGTCTGTTCCGCCGCCGCCGACATCGAGCCGGCGGCATCGCGCATGTCGTCCGCCGCCGTCGAGAACTGCCGCACGAGGTTGGCTACCTTGCCCTGGAACGATGTCGTCGCGTCGTCGAGCCGGTGTGCCCGTTGCAGCCGCGCATCGTTCTCCGCCGTTTCCGCCGCCGTCAGCCGCTCGCTTTCGATCATCGACGTCCGGAACACCTCGATGGCACCGGCCATCGCGCCGATTTCATCTTTTCGGCCCAGTCCGACGACGGTGATGCCGCGGTCGCCCTTCGCGAGCCGGACGATCACTTCGGTGATGGCGCCGATGGGCCGCACCACGGCGCGCAGGATGACGAACCCGATCGCTCCGGCGACCACCACCACCGCGGCGGCGGCCGCGAGCAGGTCGAACAGCGCCGCGCTCGCGTTATGCAGCAATGCGGCGCGCGCGGCGACCGCGGTCCCGGTGGCGCTCTCCTGCAGGCGGTGGGCGCCATCGGTGAGCGCGGTACCGGCCACCGTGAAATCCTTCAGGTATTGCGAACGATCCGCCGCGCGGCGTCCGGCATCGGCGACCGCCGCCTGAAATTTGCCGAGATCGCCCAGTAGTTTCTGGACCGCGGGTTTGGCGGATTCATCGGCGGCGGCGAGCGCGCTCAGTTGCTGGCTCACGGCTGCCTGACCGTCGAGACTGGCAGCCAGCGACTTCGGATTTTCCGATGCCCGGAACCGGAGGAACTGCGCGTCGGCGGCGGCGAACGCGAGCGCCGCGACCGCCAGCCCATCGCGCGATCCCGGCTCCGCGATGGCGGCGTCGCGCAGGCTTGCCGCCATGCTCTGACCGATCGCGGCCGCGAGCGTATCGTCCGCGGCATAGCCCTCGGTTATCTGTCCGGCGCGGGCCTGGATGCCCTTCCAGTGCTCGGTATAACCATCGCGTGCGCGCGACAGATCGGCGGTGATGGCCCGCCGGGCGGGATCCGTCACGTCAGCGTCCAGCCGGGTCAGCAGCGTCGATAGCGCGGCGATCTGATCGTCGGCGAGTTTGACGAAATTCGTGTCGAGACTGCGCAACCATTGATTGACCGGCACTTTGACGCGGGTGACCAGACCTTCGACCTCGCGCCCATCGTCGGCTCGGTCCGCGGCGCGCCCATAGCCTTGAATGTCGTTCTGAATTTGGTCCATGAGGATGGCGCTCATGCCGCCCATGACGGCGACCAGCGCCATGACCGCGCCGAAACCGAAGACGATTTGCTGCCGGATGGTCATGCGCCTGCTCCTCTCGCCCATGTCGATGGCGCTGGGCGGCCGGGACCGCTGGTAGCTCCACCTGGATCGCAGGATGCCGCGGAATGGTTAATCCGGCGTAAAGACCGGCGTGAAAACGGATGCCATCGCCGTCGTGCCGCGATCCTCGGTGACGCCGCGCGCGGCGGGTGGATGGCGGATGCAATGGCGGGTTTTTGAACGGAATTATAGACTTATGCTAAAGCCCGCCGCCCCGTCATCGCTCGTAAAGCGAAGCGATCAGTCCGGGCTCAAGGCGATCGCTTCGCTGTGCGCACGATGACCGGGAGAGGGTTGCGTCGCGCGACCGGTTCAGTCGCGGTCCCATGGCGCTTCCGCCGCCGCGTTGCGTCCGGAAACCCGGCCAAATGCGAGGCACTCGCCAATATTTCCGGTGCCCTGATACAAATAACTGTAGATCGAACCCAGTTCTCCCGCGCTGTACAGCCGCGCGATCGGTGTGCCGTCGGGCCGCACGATGCGCGCCCTCTCGTCGCGCCGCGGACCGCCCTGCGTATTGAGCATCGAGGGTGAGAGTTCGATCGCGTAGAATGGCCCCTCGACGATCGGCGCCAGCATCAGGCGCCGGCCGAACGCGGTGTCGTGCCGCGCCGCGCAGTCGCGATTCCACCGGCCGACGCTGTCCTCCAGCGCGGCGGGATCCAGTCCCACGCAAGCGGCGAGGGCAGCCAGGCTACCGGCGGTTTTGATCCAGCCTTTGGCCAGTTCGGCGCGGTTATCTTCACTCCAATCGTAGCGCTCGATGATTTGCGTCCAACCGTGGCTCGGGTGCTTGTCGTACAGCGGTCCGGCGGAGAATAGCGTGCGATCGAAAATCATGAACATCGGACACGGCGTGGACAACGGCAGCCAGCGGCCATTCACCGGGATTTTGCCATGCCGGGTCTTGAACTTTTCGTCGGTGAACCGCCTGGCGTCGGGGCCGACCACGATCATGCCGCCGGGCATTTCCTTGCTATAATGTAACGCCTGCATCGAAAACGACGTCCGCACGTCCGGCACTTTGAGCGCCATCGAAGGCCCGGCGTAATTGTTCATATGCCAGAGGTCGGCGCCGACCGACATCGCCATCGTGATGCCGTCGCCTTCGTTGTAAGGCGATCCGGAGGTGTAACAATACGGCACGCCGGGGAGGTAATTCCGAATCATCTCCTGGTTATTTTCAAATCCCCCGCAGGTCAGCACCACCGCCTTGCGCGCCTTGACGGTGATCGATCGGTTGCCGCTCTGGGCGCGTACGCCGAGAATTTCCTTGCTGCTGTCATGCTGGATCAGTGCCCGCCCAGGCGTTTCGTAGAGAATGGAGATGGGACGCTGTTTAACCAGGCGTTCAAACAACTGCCACGTATACGAATAGCCGTAGGTGGGACCATCGTGGAATTTATGCACGCAGTCCGCGCCGGGCAGATCGGGAAATTCAATTCCAACCGGCGGGTGCTGGTGTTCCTGGGGATCGCCGCCGAGGCTTTTGAGCCATGCGTTGTTCTGACACATCTCCTCGGCCCAAACTTTCGCCATGGTTTCCGGCACCGTGTACGGACCGCACAGAGCGGTGAGATAAGCGATGGCCTGGCTGGCGGACGAGGTGTTCAGGTAGCCCTGGCCGGCGACCCTGGTGTTGCCGCCTTCCTGTCCTTCCGGGGCTTTTTCCAGGATGACGACCTTGGCGCCCAGATCGTGAGCGGTGACCGCGGCGGCCATGCCGGCTGCTCCGAAGCCGACGACGATCACGTCGGCCTCCACGTCCCAATGAGCCGGTACTGACGGTTGCTGGTTCATGACGTGTCCCTGTTGGCGGAGCGCGCGGCCCGACTCCGCGGTGGATCTGGTGTGGGCGTGGCGATGAGCGGGTCGCGCGAGGCCGGTCGATCGCGCACCGGGCGATGGTCGTTTACCGGGCGCCTCATGGGCGTTCCGGCAACGATTCCCGTTCTGTTGCCAAGGGTCATCTCCTCGCGGCGAACGTCGCGCATCGAGATGCCCATCCCGGCCGCGTCGACAATGATGCGGGCCGATCAATAGCATGATTGTGTTTTGATGTGCAATTTCGCGGTTGGCGAATAGGTGGGGCGGGATGCCGCAAGGCCGGAACGATGCGATGCGTCGGCGCGCTCGCCGCGGTCATGCCAACACCCTCGCGACATTCTTGGCCGCGAGGGTGTTGGCATCGCCGTGCTCATTCGCGATCAGGTCGCGATAGGAGTTCGTGTTCTCCCCGCGTGGCTACCGGCGGCGTGCGCGCGGCATGACCGGCGGGGCGCGCGCGGCATGACCGCGGTAGCGTAGTGCTTGGATTCTACCGCGGCCGCGACGCCGGGAGACAGCCCGTCCATCATCGTCCGGAACGTTCCGATATTGAACTAAAATCGGCTGATCCCCCGTGTCGCGCCGCGATCCGGTCCCGTTATAATATCACATTACGTAATAAATATCGTGCGTGGGTGAAAAAGCGACGACGTCTATTTGGCGTTGGCGTCGATGGTGCGGGTCGTCGTCGTGACCGTGGGCGGCAGCGTGGACTTGCCAGGCGGATAGGCCTGCGTTGTCGTCACCGTTTCGGTCGCCACGCCGTTGTTGGTGCTGACCGTCTTCTTGGTCGTCGTGATCAGGTCGCTCAGCGGATAGGATGTTGTGCTGTTCGAGGTCTCGGTGGTCTTACCGGTGCTGTCGGTGGCGGACGAACCGTTGCTCATGGTAAGCCGGCCATCGGACGCGGCGGCCTGCCCGATCGTTGACGAAGCCGAGACGGTTGCGGGATTGCCCATTGGCGCGATCGTCGTGGTTTGCGACGTTGACGTTTGCGCCATCGCGACGCTCGCCATCATGCCGAGCGCGGCGGCGCCGGCCAGCAGGATCCTGGTCATGTTTCATGCCTTTCCATCATGCATCCGCGAGGATGGTTGCCTCGCACGTGTCGTTAACGCTCGCGGCGGGATGGCGTTCCGGGGCGGGTACCGATTTCGCCGAGGGCGACGGGGTGACACGGGTCCAAACAGCGCTTTACCGCTGCTGATGCAAGGCTGTCGCGCGTGGACATGGAAGGCTTCGCCGGATGGTGGCCGCAACGTAGGTCATTGCGAATTTTGGCAATTTGGTCTGAAGGCCGCCAAGGGATTTTAACGCGAACTTGATGAAACGAGCTCTCTGTCCGTTTCATCTGACGATCATCGATGGCCATCAGGTGAAATGACATTGACAAAACGTCTCTCATGGGAGACAAGTGTAGTGTACGAGATCCGTCAGACAGAGATATTCGCGGCATGGTTTCTGGGCTTGCACGACAGACACGCGAAGGCGCGAATCATGGTGCGCATCGACCGGCTTGCACTTGGCAATCCTGGAGACGTCCAGCCGGTGGGGGAGGGCGTGTCGGAGCTTCGGATCAATTACGGCCCAGGATATCGGGTCTATTATGTGGAACGAGGGACGACACATAATGGTTTTGCTGGCCGGCGGCGACAAGCGCTCGCAGCGGCGTGATATTCGGATTGCATTGGAAACGGCACGGTCCCTATAGGGGAGTTGCGATGACTGATATCACGACGATGCCCTGGAAGACCGAAGATCACCTGGAAACCGCGGATGATATCGTGGCGTATTTGGACGCCGTGTTCGAGGATGGCGATCCCAAACTCATCACGCATGCGATCGGTGCCGTGGCTCGCTCCCGGGGGATGATGGAAATCGCACGGAAAGCGGGGCTGGGACGGCAGAGTCTTTACAAGGCGCTGTCCCGCGAGGGGCATCCGGAATTCGCCACGGTGTTGAATGTGGTGCGGGCTTTGGGGTTGAAGCTGACGGTTAGCCGGGTGTGAATGAGCTCCATTGGTACCCAATTTCCCTTGGTGGCGATTGAAGAATCACTTACATCGGCTCTCGGCGATGGGAACCAGGCGCGTTCCTGGCCAATCCGGCTTGTGGCCCCTGCTCCCTAAGCCCTTCTACCCCCGCCGTCCGCTCCCATGTAAACCCCTCTTACATGTCCTGGACCCGCGACCCCACCGGCGGTCCCTCGCGCCGAAGCTACCACCACGGCAACCTGCGGGAGGCCTTGATCCAGGCCGCCCAGGACCTGATCGGGGCGAAAGGTCCGGCGGGGTTCACGATCGCGGAGGCCGCCCGCCTCGCCGGGGTCAGCCCAGCGGCGCCGTATCGGCACTTCCGCGACGCCGAATCGCTGCTCGCCGAGGTCGCCACCCGCGGCTTCGACCAATTCCGCGACCGCCTGGCCGCCGCGCTGTCCGCCGCCCCGCCCGCCGATCCGGCCCGCGCGGCGGAGTCGGTCGGCCGTGCCTACCTAGCCTTCGCCCGCGAGGAACCCGCCTTCTACGCCGCCATGTTCGAAGCCCGCATCGCCCGCGAACCGTTTCCGGACCTCCAGACGGCCGGCGACCAGGCCTTCGCCGTCCTCCGCACCCTGGCGGAAAGACTCGCCGGCGCCGCCCGCATCCAGCCGCGCCCGCCGCCGTTGATGATCGCGCTGCATATCTGGTCCACCGCGCACGGTATCGCCTCGCTGTTCGGCCGCGCCGATCCGTCGCGCCGCCCATTGCCGATGTCCGCCGAGGATCTGTTGGAGGCCGCCGTGCTGATCTATCTTCAAGGCCTGGGCGTCACAATTTCGTCCAATTCCGCTTGACGAGCCCGCGCCGACCGCTATATGTAAATGTGTCTTACATTCACATGAGGCACCCAATGTCCGCCGCCGCGAACCAACAACCATACCAAAACCCCGCCTGGGGCCGGCCCGGGAACAATCAGGCGTGGTCGGAACCGCCGCCGTTCTGGCACCCCAGGGGGATTGGCCGCCCCGTCGCCATCGCAGCCCTGGTTTTCCTGCTGGCCGCCGGGCATCTCGGCCGCATGATGTTCTGGCCACTCGCGCTGGCGGGGTTGGTCTTCATGGCGGCCACCGGCCGCTTCGGATGCCGCCGCCGGCGTTGGGCGCAAGGCCCGGATGGACAGGGCCAGAACCCGGGTCCCGGCGGCAACGGCTGGCAGTTCTCCATGCCGCCCTGGGCCAACTGGTGCGGCGGTGGCGGCAACCGAGACCGGCAGCAACCGACCAGCGGCAACCACGCGTTCGACGAATACCGCGCCGAGACCTTGCGCCGTCTCGAGGAGGAGCAGACCGAATTCTCCAGCTTCCTGGAGCGGTTGCGGTTCGCCAAGGACAAGGCCGAGTTCGACCAGTTCATGGCCGAGCGCCGCCAGGCCCCGCGGCCACCCACCGTGCCGGACGAACCCTCGCACGGCTGAACACACGCCCGGCCGCGGTCAGGCCGGCCTTGACGACCGGATACCGAACAGAGGCGCGTCGTGGGATCACCCGCGGCGCGCCTTTTGCTTGCGCGCACCCGGGATGCCGCACATATCCGGTGCGCGCTGACCCCGGTCGCCGGTCACCCGACCACAACGCCGGCACGCACGCGCATGCTTTCGGCGGACGCGGGGCTTCGCTATGGACTGCGAACGGACACATAAGGAACCGTAAGCGATGGCTGGCGTGGACATCCTGGCGCAGGCATTCAACGGGGCGAATGCCGCGTTTCTCGGCGAGCAATACGCGCGATGGGCCACCGATCCGGCAGCGGTCGATCCCAGTTTCGCCGATCTGTTCGACGCCATGGACGACGAAGCCCGCGCCGTTCTCGCCGACGCCGCCGGTGCCTCCTGGGCGCCGCACATCGCGCCGGAGGCGCCGACCGCCACCGCGGCGCCCTCCGGCGAGCAGGGGCGTGCCGCAACCATCGCGTCCTTGCGCGCGTTGATGCTGATCCGGTCCTACCGCGTGCGCGGCCATCTGGAGGCGCGGCTGGATCCTCTGGGCCTGCAAATTCCCGGCCCGCACGCCGAGCTTGACCCACTCTCCTACGGCTTCACCAACGCCGACCTCGACCGCCCGATCTTCATCGACAACGTGCTCGGGCGGGAGACCGCGACACTGCGCGAAATCGTCCGCATCGTGCGCGATACCTATTGCGGCTCGATCGGCGTCGAGTTCATGCATATTCAGGATCCCGACCAAAAATCCTGGATCCAGCGCAAGGTCGAGGGCGCGCCCTGGGTTGGCGCGCTCGACGCCGCGGCGAAACGCACGATATTGCGGCAACTGACCGAGGCGGAAGGCTTCGAGGCGTTCTGCCAGAAACGCTACGTCACCACGAAACGGTTCGGCCTCGAGGGCGGCGAATCGACGATCCCGGCGATGCACGCCATCATCGAAACGGTCGTGCGCGCCGGCGTGCGGGAAATCGCCATCGGCATGCCGCATCGCGGCCGGCTGAACACCCTGGTCAACATCGTCAAGAAGCCGCTGACCGCTTTGTTCTCCGAATTCGGCGGCGAGAGCTTCAAGCCAGACGACGTGCAAGGCTCGGGCGATGTGAAATATCATCTCGGCACCTCGAGCGATCAGGACATCGCCGGCGCCGCCGTGCATTTGTCGCTGCAGCCGAACCCGTCGCACCTGGAGGCGGTCAATCCTGTCGTGATCGGCAAGGTGAGGGCGCGGCAGGACAGCGCCGGCGACACGCAGCGCCGGTCCTCGGTGATGGCGATCCTGATGCATGGCGACGCGGCTTTCGCCGGGCAGGGTCTGGTCTACGAAACCCTGGCGATGAGCCAGTTGATCGGCTACCGCACCGGCGGCACGGTGCATCTGATCGTCAACAATCAGATCGGCTTCACCACGGTCCCGGCGCATGCCTATTCCGGGCTGTATTGCACCGATGTGGCGAAATCGATTCAGGCGCCGATTCTGCACGTCAACGGCGACGACATCGAGGCGGTGATCTTCTGCGCCAACATGGCCGCCGAATTCCGCATGCGGTTCGCCTGCGACATCGTGCTGGACATCGTTTGCTATCGCCGCCACGGCCACAACGAAACCGACGAGCCGGCGTTCACGCAGCCGGTGATGTATCGTGCCATCAACGCGATGCAGACGACGCGGACGCTGTACGCCGAGCGCCTCGCCGCCGAGGGCGTCGTGTCCGCCGCCGAATCCCGGGCGATGCTGGACGACTTCACCAAGGTGCTGGAGGACGCCAACGCCGCCGCCAAATCCTACAAGCCGAACAAGGCCGATTGGCTGGAAGGTCATTGGGCCGGCTTCCACGCCGAGCGCGAGGAGGAGATCGAGCACACCGAAGGCCCCACCTGCGTCGCCGAACCGGTGCTGAAACAAATCGGCGCCGCGCTGACTCACGTTCCAGCCGGCTTCGACCTCAATTCGAAAATCGCCCGTCAGCTTGAAGCCAAACAGGCGATGTTCGACACCGGTCAGGGCATCGATTGGGCGACCGGCGAGGCCCTGGCATTCGGCGCGCTGCTGCTGGAAGGCAACCGGGTCCGGCTGTCGGGCGAGGACTGCCAGCGCGGCACGTTCAGTCAGCGCCACGCGTTCCTGATCGATCAGACCAATCAATACGAGTACGTGCCGCTGAACAATATCCGCCCCGAGCAGACGAAAATCGAAATCTACAACTCATTGCTGTCGGAAGCGGGCGTACTGGGCTTCGAATACGGCTATTCGCTGGCCGACCCGCGCACCCTGGTGCTGTGGGAGGGTCAGTTCGGCGATTTCGCCAACGGCGCTCAGGTGATCATCGATCAGTTCATCGCGTCGGGCGAGACCAAGTGGTTGCGGATGTCGGGACTTGTGATGCTGCTGCCGCACGGCTACGAAGGGCAGGGGCCGGAGCACTCCTCGGCGCGCATCGAGCGCTATCTGCAGTTATGCGCCGAGCGCAACATGTGGGTTTGCAACCTGACCACGCCGGCGAATTACTTCCATGCGCTGCGGCGCCAGTTGCACCGTAATTTCCGCAAGCCGCTGATCGTGTTCACGCCGAAGTCGTTGCTGCGGCATCGTCTCGCGGTGTCCTCGCTGAACGAGATGACCGAAGGCAGCCGTTTCCGGTTCGTGATCCCCGAGATCGAC
>Ga0193726_1003166_pt1 | contig 10641 bp, 6 predicted proteins | sample H2c1metaG_FD_144928 | JGI IMG/M metagenome (GOLD analysis project Ga0193726, IMG submission 144928) | Soil microbial communities from a riparian zone of the East river system, Colorado, United States - H2c1 | ecosystem: Environmental > Terrestrial > Soil > Riparian zone | place: USA: East River... | reverse complement strand
CTCACGACTATGCACAGCATCGACGCGGCCACCGTGGTCTGGGAAACCGACGACGAGCATTTCGCCTTTCCCGTACCCAGCCTCCTGATGAAATATTGGAAGGCCGGCCCGGTGCCAGCCTATCTGGAAGTAAACCGCAAGAATTACGAAGAAGGTTGGAAGGCCGCGAAACGCGCCGTGGCGGCCTCAACTCCGGAAGGCAAAAGTCTGGCGGAATTCTGGGCCAAGCGCATGGAGTTCTCCGTCAAGTACATCACCGCGGTCCAATTCTTTCGCCGGGCGGCCATCGCCGAGGATGCGCACCAACCTCAACAAGCATGGGACGACGCCACCAAAGCGCTGGCACTTCTTCGCGACTCCATCGAGGCCTATGCGGCGGTCGCGCGCAATCAAAGCGATCGGGGATCGATTGCCATCGCTGTCGAATACGGCTACCGTCCGCTGCAAAAGAAAATAGCAGAGCTAAAGCAGCAAGTTGCCGCTGGGGTATCACCGCATCAGGGCGTCAGCAAGCCCAATTAAGCATGGAAGCGAGGGCACGCATGCGAAAGGTTCTCTTCATCGCCTGTTTGGTTTTTTGCGGCATGGCTGCGTTTGGCCAACACTCCGACCCGACGTTTCAGTGGGCCGTTACCGCATCCGGATACAGCTTTTATCCGGACATGGTTTACAAGAAAGCGAACGGGCACGAACTCAAACTCGATGTGATCGCGATCGAACCGCTCACCCTGCCGAAACCCACATTGCTCTACATTCACGGCGGGGGCTGGGTCAACGGCAAGAAGGGCAACACGACCCTGGCGCCGTTACCATATCTTGCCCGAGGCATGAACACGGTCAACATTGACTATCGCCTGGCTGAGGATGGGCTGGCTCCGGCCGCCGTCGAAGATTGCCGTTGCGCCCTCCGCTGGGTTTTCCAGCACGCAAAGGAATATGGCTTTGATACCAACAAAATAGTCGTGGCGGGTGAGTCCGCAGGAGGCCATCTCGCGCTGACCACCGCCATGCTCGATGCCAGCGCGGGCTTCGATAACGAATGTCCGGAGCAAGACGGCGACGCTCCGCTGAAAGTTGCGGCTGTGGTTTCGTACTCGGGACCAACCGATGTCGCGGATTTACTGGACGGTCCCCATCAACGCTGGTTCGCTTTGGAGTGGTTTGGTAGTCTTCCCCACCGTATGGATCTGGCGCGCCGTCTTTCTCCGCTCAACTATGTGCGTCCGGGACTGCCTCCGATTATTCTGGCGCACGGCGATCACGACCCTCACGTGCCTTACGAGCAGGCGCTGCATTTGCACGAAGCGCTTGATCGCGCCGGCGATCCTAATGAGTTGATCACACTGCCGGGGCCGGTCCACGGCTGGGCGGTAGAGAAAGTATCGAGTGTTGAGGAGAAAGTGTTCATCGCACTCGAAAAGTACGGAATTCTTTCCCACTGATTCAGGATAGCCGGGAATGCCGGAAGAAAAACGCAAATATCGATCCGCCGCATGGTTTGGCAAGCTGGACAAGGATGGATTTGTCCACCGCTCCCACATGCGCAATCAGGGCTTGCCGGACGATGTTTTCGACGGACGTCCGATCATCGGGATATGCAATACATTTTCCGAGCTAACTCCCTGCAATGCGCATCTCCGTGAAATTGCCGAGCGGGTCAAACGCGGGGTCTGGGAGAGTGGAGGATTTCCTTTAGAGTTTCCCGTCACTTCCACCGGCGAACCCAACATGCGTCCCACGGCCATGTTGTTCCGCAATCTGGTCAGCATGGATGTTGAAGAATCGATTCGGGCGAATCCAATCGACGGTGTGGTACTGCTGTGCGGTTGCGATAAGACCACGCCCGCCCTGGTGATGGGCGCTGCGAGTTGCGACCTTCCCACCCTTGTCGTTTCCGGCGGGCCCATGCTCAACGGCAAGTACCAGGGAAAAGACATTGGCTCCGGCACTGACCTGTGGCGCTTCAGTGAGCAACTCAAAGTAGGCACGATCAGGCAGCGGGACTTCATGGAAGTGGAAAGCTGCATCGCGCGGTCCGCCGGCCACTGCATGACCATGGGAACGGCTTCCACCATGGCGTCCATGGTCGAAGCCCTCGGACTGGCGCTGCCGCAAAATGCGGCGATCCCCGCAGTCGATGCACGTCGCCTGGCTCTGGCCCACCACGCCGGACGCCGCATTGTCGGGATGGTGCGCGAAGACCTTCGCATATCCCGCATTCTGACCCGCGCGGCATTCGAGAACGCGATTCGCGTAAATGGCGCGGTGGGCGGCTCGACCAACGCAGTCATCCATTTGCTCGCCATCGCGGGACGTGTCGGCGTGAAACTAGTTCTCGAGGACTGGGACCGTCTGGGTCGCGACATACCGACGCTCGTGGATCTCATGCCGTCGGGTCGCTTTCTGATGGAAGATTTCTATTATGCGGGAGGACTGCCCGCAGTGATCCGCAGTCTGGCGGAGCATGATTTGATCCATCGCGATGCTCTTACCGTGAATGGAAAAAGCATTTGGCAAAATTCTCAGGACTCTCCCAATTGGAACCAGGAAGTTATTCGCCCGTTTACACGGCCAGTCGTCGAACACGGTGGCATAGCAGTATTGCGGGGCAATCTCGCACCCGACGGTGCGGTGCTCAAACCTTCGGCAGCCTCGCCTCATCTCATGCGCCATGGCGGCCGCGCGGTCGTGTTCGAGAACATTGAGCACTATCAGAAACGCGTCGTCGATCCTGACCTGGATGTCGACGAGAATTGCGTGCTGGTCTTGAAAAATTGCGGTCCCAAGGGCTACCCCGGGATGGCCGAAGTTGGCAACATGGGCCTGCCTCCGAAAGTATTGCGGCGCGGCATTACCGACATGGTGCGAATCTCCGACGCCCGCATGAGCGGGACCGCCTTTGGCACGGTGGTGCTCCATGTGTGTCCGGAAGCGGCCGTCGGCGGAGCTTTGGCATTGGTACAGGACGGTGACATGATCGAACTCGACGTCGAAAAGCGTCGGTTGCACCTGGATGTCGCAGAGGACGTGCTTGCACATCGCCGTAGGGCATGGCGGGAACCCGTTCATGAAATGCTGGGCGGATACCAACAGCTTTATATTCAACATGTTAACCAAGCAAGCGTGGGCGCTGATTTCGATTTTCTAATCGGATGCCGTGGTCACGAGGTGCGACGTGAGTCGCATTAGTCTTTTCGATAAAGTTTAATATTAAAATATGACATCGGTAAATCACGTAATATTTCTAATATTCATATTGTAATGAATTAAATCTTGACATACCGTTCTTCCCCATATATACACCAAGCTGCGTAAAGTTCGCGCTCAGAAAGCCATCATGACCAGCCAGTGGCGTAGTTCTCGTTGGTTCAACCGAGATGACGAGGTAGGATTCTGCCATCGTGCCTCCCTGCGTTCGGAGGGCTACACTCCCCGCTCATTCGAAAACCGCCCGGTCGTGGGCATCTGTAATTCGTGGAGTGAACTCAATAATTGCAATCTTCATCTAAGAGCGGTCGCGGATGCGGTGAAACGCGGAGTGTGGGCCGCGGGTGGTTTCCCTCTGGAATTCATGACCATCTCCCTGGGCGAAGAACTGATGATGCCCACCGCCATGCTCTATCGAAACCTGATGGCGATGGACGTCGAAGAAATGGTCCGCTCCCATCCCATGGACGGGGTGATCCTGCTTTGCGGTTGCGACAAAACCACGCCAGCGCAGTTGATGGGAATCGCCAGCATGGATGTGCCGGCAATTATGGTTCCGGGCGGCCCCATGCTCAACGGAATGTGGCGAAATAAGCCGGTAGGATCCGGGACCGACCTGTGGAAAACCTGGGACGAACGACGCGCTGGCCGCGTCAGCGACGAGCAATGGGAAGAGTTGGAAGCATCGATCTCCCGCAGTCCCGGCCATTGCATGACGATGGGCACCGCCAGCACCATGACCAGCCTGGCGGAAGCATTGGGAATGACGCTGCCTGGTTGTGCCAGCATTCCCGCCGTGGATTCGCGACGCTATGCCATGGCCGAATCCAGTGGTCGCCGGATTGTGGAACTAATCAACGAAGATCTCCGGCCATCCCGCGTCATGACGCCTGGAGCATTTGAGAATGCGATTCGAGTTTTCGCAGCCTTGGGTGGATCGACAAATGCGGTCATCCATCTCACCGCGATTGCCGGCAGACTGGGCATTCCTTTGCCGCTTGCAAAATTTGACGAGCTGGCACGTTCGACTCCGACCATCGCCAACATTCAGCCCAGTGGCAAGTACTTGATGGAAGATTTTTACTACGCGGGTGGCGTGCCGGCTCTGATGAAGCAAATGCTTCCATTGCTTCATGGAAATGAAATGACCGTCAGTGGCAAGACGATCGCCCAGAACGTGGAAAATTCGGAATGCCACAATGCCGATGTGATTCGGCCGCTCGATCAACCCTTGTATCCGGACGGTTCTCTGGCCGTGCTGCGCGGCAATCTAAGTCCCAATGGCTGCATCGTGAAAACTTCTGCCGCCTCTCCCCGTCTGCTCAAGCACACCGGCCGGGCAGTCGTGTTCGAGAAGTACGAAGAGATGTTGCGGAGAATTGACGATCCCGATCTGGATGTGGACGAAAATTGCGTGTTGGTACTCAAGAATGCAGGGCCGGTAGGCGGTCCCGGCATGCCGGAGTGGGGCCAGATTCCGATTCCTTCGAAACTGCTGAAACGCGGAATTACCGACATGGTCAGAATCAGCGATTCCCGAATGAGCGGGACGAGCTACGGCACCGTCGTTCTGCACATCTCTCCCGAGTCCGCGATCGGCGGTCCTCTGGCCGTGGTCAGGAATGGCGATTTGATCAAGCTCGATGTGGAGAACCGAAGCCTGGACCTCTTGGTGTCAGAAGCGGAAATCCGCAGCCGGGCGGCCGCCTGGAAACCAGCCCCCAAAAAATATCGGCGTGGCTACTACACCATGTTCCTCAATCACATTCTCCAGGCTGATAAGGGATGTGATTTTGATTTTCTAGTTGGGGAAGAGGGAGAAGTGCCCTACGAGCCCGTTGTCGGTCGTTCCTAACGGCGTCAGCATTCTGAAATTATGCTAGGAGCTGTTTTGAAATTACATCGGAGATCAGCGATTCAGCTTTTAACCGCAAAGATGGCGAAGAACATCCCCAAAGTTCGCTAAGGAAGGCTTGCCAGTATTCGTGGTACTGCCATTGGTCTGCATCGACATTGCGGAATCCATCAGGTTCCACGTCAAAACAGAAGCCTACGGGCGAAATTATCCAGATACCCGCCATGCAGCAACCGGAAATCATCGCGGATTTTGGCGACCTCAACGGCGAGGCGCCGGTGTGGGACCCGGATACATCTTCGCTTTATTGGACGGATTGCGTTGGCTTCAAGTTCTCCCGCTTCAATTCGAAATCAGGGAAGAGCGAAGTTCTGCGAAGCGGGGTGGAAGTCACAGGATTCGCTCTGAATGAAGGCGGGGAATTCGTCATTGCGAATACCAAAGGCATCTGGCTCTGGGATGGTGCTGTAAGCCTGAAACTGATTGCCGCCGAAGTCGATGGCGCGGTTTGTCAGATGAACGATGCCGCCGCCGATCCGGCGGGCCGGTTCTTCGCAGGTTCCTGTTTCTATGATCCCGCTGGCAGTTACAAACTGGGATGCCTGTTGCGCGTCGATAACGCTGGACACACCAGCGTGCTCGACGACGGTATCCATTTGGCGAACGGGATTGGATTTTCCCCCGATGCCAGAACCGTTTATCTCACGGATTCAGCCGCCCGGATCATTTACCGATACGACTACGACGTCCGCACCGGCGATGTTCGCAACCGGTCCGTACTGGTGCGGGTGCCTCTAAACGAAGGAATTCCGGACGGGCTCGCCGTGGATGCCGAAGGCTTTCTGTGGTCCGCGCAATGGTACGGTGGCTGCGTGGTCCGGTACGATCCCGACGGCAAGGTCGAACGGAGAATCCTCACTCCGGCCAAGCAGACTTCGTCGGTGGCTTTTGGGGGACCAGAGCTCAGCCAATTATTTATCACATCAGCGGCAGAACCCTTTCCTTCGCCGCTTGTCCCTACCGATTACGATCCTTCGGGATGCATAGGGGGACCTTTATATCGTCTTTCTGTGGGGATACGGGGGAAGCCTCAGTTCAAGGCAAGAGTGCAGATAAGCTAGTTTGCCCCATCCAGATGGTAATGAAGTCTCCAGTTTGATTCAATAATGAACAAATAAGTCACTATATAGAAATTATATCGATATGTTACTTCGTTTATAAATAAACTACTTGACATTGGAATGCTGGTTATTTAGCTTGCTGGTGATCGGATATTTCTACTGGTTGGTGAGTTGAAAGTGGTTTCCGCCGGAGATCGTGGAGCACTCATTCGAGGGACGTACACTAAGTTGTCATAAATACCATTCGACGCCGGGGGAACTCGGCCCATACGTATCCGGCGATTATGTCAAAAGGCCTCGCAAGTCATCCCAGCGTCAGGTGCGGTATTGATACCGGCGGCACTTTCACCGATCTGATCGCAGTGGACGACGCCACCGGCGACCTCATCATCGGTAAATATCCCTCCTCGCCTAGAGATTCGATCAAATCGTTGGTCGGCGTGATCCATGAATCCGGGCTCAAAGTCGAAAACGCAGCGTCGATCGTCTTGGGAACTACGCTCGGCCTAAATGCTCTTCTCCAACGTAAGGGCGCAAGGGTCATCTTCATCACCACTGCGGGTTTTGAAGATGTTTTGTTCATTCAGCGCATGAATCGTAGGCACCACTACTCTTTTGAGTGGGAAAAGCCGAGGCCTCTGGTGAAGCGTTCGGATTGCCTGGGGGTTCGGGAACGGATCGATTCCCGGGGAACAGTGCTCGTCCCGCATAGTTTAGGGGAAATGGAACGGCTGGCAGAAAAGATCCACCAGCGTTTGCAGGAATCTCCCGAGCAGGAAGTCTCGATTGCGGTTTGCCTGTTGTTCTCATACCTAAATCCGGAGCACGAGTTGTTGTTGAAAGAATATTTGCAATCGAAATTCCCCGAAATTCCCCTGTCGATCTCCCACCAGGTTGCGCCGATTTGGCGCGAATATGAGCGTGGTTCCACCACCGTGATTGATGCATTCATCAAGCCGATTTTGATCCGCTATGTCGAGAGCGTGCGCGCCAGCCTCACGCTGTTAGGACCTCCAATTCCATGGACAATCATGAAGTCGAATGGAGGCCATGCAACTGCGGCCGCGGTAGAGCGCCAGCCTGTGAATACCGTGCTCTCCGGCTTGAGCGGAGGGATCATCGGAGCCCGGTATTTTGCTGAATTGGTCGATGAACAGAATCTGGTGACGCTCGATATGGGAGGGACCAGTTGCGATGTGGGCCTGGTTCGAGACGGCGCTCTCTCGCACGTTACGAACTATGAAGTGGAATGGGGCATGCCGATCAGCGCACCCTTCGTCGATGTCAGTTCGATCGGAGCGGGCGGCGGTAGCATCGCCCGAGTCGATAAGGGCGGATTTCTTCGGGTTGGCCCGCAAAGCGCCGGCGCCGATCCGGGACCGGCGTGTTATGACCAGGGAGGAACGGAAGCAACCGTCACCGATGCAAACCTGCTGCTGGGCAGATTGAATGCTGATTATTTTCTCGGCGGCAAGATGAAGCTCAATCCCGCTAGAGCGCAGAGTGTCATCTCTTTACTCGCGGAAAAAATGGGTCTCGATCAAGCCGAAGCGGCGCAAGCCATCATCGACGTAGCGGACGAGAATATGGCGAACGCCATCCGCGTGATTTCAGTGGAACGGGGTCTCGATCCGCGGGAATTTGCGCTGGTTTCGTTCGGTGGAGCAGGGCCGCTCCATACCGGAGGCATCGCCGAGAAAATTGGCATGCATCGCATCATCGTGCCGCTGTACCCGGGGTTGTGTTCTGCATTTGGCACCCTGATCGCCGATTTCCAGGTGGACAAGATTCTCAGTCAGCATTTTCGGTCTGACCATATCGAGGCGGCGGAAGTAAACAAGCTGTTCAGCGCTATGGTGAAGTCCGCGGTTGAGGAACTACGAAATGAAGGACACCGTGGGAAAGCAGTGGTCCAGCGTTCGATCAGCATGCGCTATGCCGGACAGAATTATGAGCACGACGTAGGAATTGAGGCCGCAAGCATCACTCACAAGAAACTTGAAGCGGTGTTTGAGGAATTTCACAAACTTCATCAAAAATTCTACGGTTATTCCATTAGCCGGGAAATCATTGAATTGATTCGCTTCAATGTAAAAGTCATCGGCGCCTCCAAAACGCCACGGCTGAAGGACATTGCCAAAGGAAAAGTGCCATCGCCCGCTCACAAACGTCCCGTGTACTTTCAGAATAAAGGGTACATCACCTGCCCGGTGTATAGCCGAAGTAGTTTACCGGCGGGAATTACATTGAAAGGTCCGGCGGTAATCGAGGAGCAGGATTCAACGATATTGCTTCATCCCGGCAACACGCTGACGGTCAATCGCAAAGGTGTGATCACGATTGCTATATGAAAAAAAGAGCTAAATCAAAAAAGCTCGACAGCGTCACCTTGACGGTCATCAACAATGCCCTGGTGAACATCTGTCGCGAGATGGGCACGGCAATGATGCGCACCAGTTATTCGCCCATTTTCAATGAAGCCCTGGATTTTTCATGCGTGATTTTTACTCCGAGTGGCGACATGATCGGGCAGGCCGAATTCTGTCCCACCATGATTGGGTCGGCACAGTATGCGGCCAAGTGGACGATTGAAGAACTGGGCTTGGACTCGTTCGAGCCTGGAGATGTGGTCATCCACAATGATCCTTACCGCGGCCAGTGCCACATGCCCGAGCACATGGTTTTGAAGCCGGTATTTTTTGGGAAGGACCTAAAGTTCTTTGTCGCCAACATCGCTCACGTCGGAGAAATAGGCGGCATGGCCCCCGGATCATTCGCGGCGGATGCGACGGAAGTCTATCAGGAAGGCCTCCGATTGCCGCCGATCAAGATCATGCGCCGGGGCGAGTACGTGAAAGATGTGTGGAAAATTATTCTCAGCAACCATCGGACGCCCAAGTCGAGCTGGGGCGACCTGCACGCCATGATCGGCTCGTTAAGCATTGCCGAAGATCGATTGCTCAAGCTGCTGGAACGTTACGACGCGGATTTGCTGGCAGAAGCTTCGAATCAACTGCTGGATTATTCCGAGCGCTGGATGCGGGCCGAGATTCGTGAAATCCCCGCTGGCGTATACGAAGCGTCCGATTGCATGGAAGACGATGGAATCAGCGATCAGCCGGTGTGGATGCGGTTGAAGTTGACCGTCGCCGATGGCGAAATCATTGTGGATTGGACCGAATCCGATCCTCAAGCGAGGGGCCCGATTAATGCGACCTTCGTGGTGACGGCGGCCGCGACTTATAGCGCGATCCTGCATGTGACCAATAAGGACATTCCCCGAAATTCCGGATGTTTTCGTCCGGTACGAATTTTGACGAAGCCTGGAACTCTGGTGAACGTGAAGCACCCAGGGCCGTCGGTGGGAGGGAACACCGAGACCCATCCCCACATCCAGAACGTCGTGGTAGCGGCCTTGAGCCAGGCCATCCCCGAGCGGACGGCTGCCGCTGAGGGCGCGACCGCCTGCAATTTTCTCTTCGGCGGATTGCATCCGGAAACCGGCGAGTACTACACCAACTATCATTTTGAGGGCTGCGGCTGGGGTGCCACGAACGCGCATGATGGAAATTCCGTCATGTGCCCGGTGAACGGAAACTGCCGCAATACTCCCATCGAAGTGTTTGAAACGAAGTATCCCTTCCTCACCATGGAATATTCCATCCGCCAGGATTCCGGCGGCGTGGGCAAGTTTCGTGGCGGGTTGGGAAGTGCACGAAGGCTTCGCGTGATGGCGCCCGAGATCACCGTGAGTGCGCTGCTCGATCGGACCAAGACCCACGCATGGGGCCTGTTCGGGGGCGAGGAGGGCGCGAGTTCGAAGTTGCTGGTCAAGAAAAAAGGCGCGAAAGATTTCACCACCTTCGACAAGGCATTCGGCACTCGCTCGGCAACAAAGTTCACTCGTGTCGTCTTGAAAGAAGGGGACGAGGTGATCATTGCATCGCCGGGCGGAGGTGGTTACAATCCCGCCGGCGAACGAGCGGCGGAAGAGATCGAGGACGACATTCGTCAAGGTTATGTCTCCCTGGAGGCTGCGCGAAAACACTATGCGTACAAACGCTAAGACACACACGCCAGTTCGGGGACGATGGGTGGAAACCACGACACAGTGGTACGAACAAACCATGTTCTATTGCGATTGCTGCGGCATGTTAATTCCCAGCAAGCAGTTCGTGGTTGCGGAGAAGAGTGCTAGCTATCGGTTTTGCAGCACGGGTTGTGCAAAGCTGACTGAAAGGCTCAAACCGCTCAACAAGATCTCGAGCAAAACCAGAAAAGCTTAAGAGCATCGCAATGCACTGCCCGTGGGTCCGAAAACGGAGCGAACCAATGGATTCGGCAGTTCAAAAACAGATTGCCGTTGAATGGAAGTCGGGAAGGCCCAAGGGACAAATTCGTGTGAGCGATGGGCGGGTTGCGGGGATTGAGATTGTGAACGGACGCGGCAACGTCAGT
>Ga0193726_1003165_pt1 | contig 10643 bp, 9 predicted proteins | sample H2c1metaG_FD_144928 | JGI IMG/M metagenome (GOLD analysis project Ga0193726, IMG submission 144928) | Soil microbial communities from a riparian zone of the East river system, Colorado, United States - H2c1 | ecosystem: Environmental > Terrestrial > Soil > Riparian zone | place: USA: East River... | reverse complement strand
GAAGCATGAAAAGCTTCCCGTCCTGGATGGTGAACTCGACGTCCTGCACATCCTTGAAGTGCTTTTCGAGCGTCGCGCGGACCTTGAGCAAGGCCGCGTAGCACTGCGGCATCAGCTTTTTCAACTCGAGAACCGGTTGTGGCGTTCGCACTCCGGCCACGACGTCTTCGCCTTGGGCATCGATCAGAAACTCACCGTAAAACTCGTTGGTGCCGTTGGCCGGGTTGCGGGTAAATGCGACGCCCGAACCGGAGTTCGCGCCGGTGTTTCCATAGACCATCGCCTGCACGTTGACCGCCGTGCCCCAATCCTGTGGGATGTTGTATTTCCGGCGATAAACGATCGCACGATCGTTCATCCAGGAACCGAAGACTGCGCCGGCGGCGCCTTTGAGCTGATCCCAGGGATCGTTCGGAAAGGCGCGGCCGGTGCGTTCTTTCACCAACTTCTTGAAGCGGACGACCAGCTCCCGGTAATCGGACGCGGCCAGCTTCGAATCGTCGATGTCGTGCTGGCCGTATTTCTCGTCTTTGTAGTGTTCGATGACGGATTCGAAGGGATCATGATCTTCGCCAGCGCGCTTTTGCACGCCCATGACCACGTCGCCGTACATCTGAATGAAACGGCGGTAGCAATCCCATGCGAAACGCTCGTTTTTCGTTGCCCGGACCAGCGCCTGCACCGTCTCATCATTGAGACCGAGGTTTAGAATCGTGTCCATCATCCCCGGCATCGAATCGCGTGCACCGGAGCGAACCGCCACCAGTAAAGGCATCTTTTCGGTGTCACCGAATTTGGTGCCCATGATTCGCTCCATATTCGCGACGCCCTTTTCGATCTCCGTCTGGAGCGACGCGGGATAGGTGCGCTTGTGCTCGTAAAAATAGGTGCAGACTTCTGTCGTGATCGTAAATCCTGGTGGGACGGGAAGACCGATCCGGGTCATCTCCGCGAGATTTGCGCCTTTGCCGCCAAGGAGCGGTTTCATGTTTCCGGCGCCGTCCGCCCGCCCATCGCCGAAATAATAGACAAACTTCGGACTCTTCGTCTTCCTCCGGGTCACTTTGGATTTCGGGCGTCGTGCTAAGGTGCGTGGATCTTTTTTGCGGGCCATGGCGGATTGAAAACAGGGACGGCAAAGCCGAACGGACGCAAAGCTAAGTGTCCGGTCCCCAAGGTGTCAACGAACGCGTCGCGCGAAGGATCGAATCAATCGGTCGCAGCCCGGCCGCCCGCGGCGAGGACGTCATCGATCGCCGCGGTAAAATCATCCAAGCCGGTGCCCGGAACGATGATCGTGTTTCGCCGGCCGTGAGCTTCCTCGGTAATGCGCAGGAATTTTCCGCGCTCATTTTCGCGGAACTCGAAATGAAAACGCTTCCGTTCGATCTGCACTTCCTTCGCTTCGAGAATGCTGTCCATTTGAAGACTTTCACGGAGTCTAACGAATTGATGCGTGGAATTGGAAGCAAATTCTGCGCGTTCAGCGGACTCGCAAGGTCTTCGCCGCTAGCGGCTTCTAGCGACGGCGTGCCGGCGCGGGCCGATTGTTGCGCCCGCCGCGCTCTGATTTTGCCGCCGTTCCGTTGGCAATGGCAAAATCTACCTGGCGCTTGAAGATGTCGACGCGCGCCACGAAAACGCGCAGTTGATCACCGACGGAAAAGCGCCGGCGGGATTGCCGGCCAATGAAGCGGCGCTGCGCCGGATGGAAAACATAAAAATCATCGGTCAGCGAGGAAACATGGATGAGACCGGTCAGAAGAACGTCCGGCAGCTCAAGGAGTAATCCATAATTCCGGACGTCGATAACGGTGGCGCGAAAGACTTGTGGATCGCGCGCATCAAGCTGGCGCTGGAAGAACTCGAGCTTCTTCATCTTCACGGAATCCATTTCGGCCTCTGCGGCCACCCGTTCTGTGATCGAGAGATGTTCCGCGATGGAAACGACCTGTCCCATATCCGTGCGAGCACGGCGGGCCTGGTCGAGATCTGCCAGGGCGCGATGCACCACCAAATCGGCGTAACGCCGGATCGGGCTGGTAAAGTGAGTGTAATTGGTTTTCGCGAGGCCGAAGTGACCCAGTGGCTGGGCCGCATAGCGCGCGCGCTTCAAACTTTTCAGAAGTCCGATCTTGAGCGCTTGTTCTTCGGGTTTTCCGGCGAGTGAAGCAAGGAGCCGCTGGAGTTCCGCGCGGTTCGTCAGGTCGCCGGCCTTGTAATTGTAGCTGAGCACGAGCTCGCGATACTCGGCCAGCTTATCCGGCTCGGGATTCTCGTGGACCCGATAGATGGCGGGGATGGATCGATTCTTGAGTTCACGCGCCACGGCTTCGTTCGCCGCGAGCATGAATTCCTCGACTAACTGATGCGACTCATCGTTTTCGATCCGTTCGAGCAGAATGGGTTTACCCTGCTCGTCCAGGCGCACTTTTACCTCTGGAAAATCGAGGTCGAGCGATCCTTGTTCGAAGCGCTTCTTGCGCAAGAGCGAGGCCAGTTCCCAGGCAACGTGCAAACGTTCGCCCAACTGATCCTTGGGCGCAGCGCGGAGAATGGCGTAGGCCTCCCGATATGTCAGGCGGCGCGCGCTGCGAATGACCGTTCTCGCTTTGCTGAATTGAATGAAGACCGAATGCGTAAGCCGGTTTACTCCTGGATTCAGACTGCAAACGCCGTTGCTTAAGCGCTCCGGCAACATCGGTATGACGCGATCGGGGAGATAGACGCTGTTGCCGCGTTTGTAAGCCTCGCGATCCAGGGCCCCGCCCGGTTTCACGTAAGCGGACACGTCGGCAATGTGCACACCGAGGTTCCAGCCGCCGCCCGGGATTCTTTCGACATTGATCGCGTCGTCAAAATCCCGTGCATCATCGGGGTCGATCGTGACGATGAACTGATCACGCAGATCCTCACGTCCCTCGACCAATTGGTCGCCGACCGTCTCTGGTATTTTCTCCGCTTCGTCGATGACGTTGCTCGGAAATTCGGTCGGAAGATGATATTTCCGGATGATCGACAGCATGTCGACCCCAGGGGCAGAACTGGGTCCGAGGACTTCGATGATCTGGCCCTCTGGGTTGACGTGGCGCGATTCCCACGGTTCGAGACGGACGACAACCTTGTCGCCGCGCTCTGGTGTCTTCGGAAGCGGCGGTTGCGGCGGAATGTGGACGTAAACGTTGTGAACGATGCGCGGATCGTCCGGCACCACGTAGAAGAAGTTTTTCGACTGCTGCAACGTCCCGACAATCGAATCGTGCGCGCGCTCGAGAATTCGAATTATGCGGCCTTCGGTGCGATCCCGGCTGCTTGTCGGCCGCGAGTACCGCTCATCCCGCGTGATTCGGGCCACGACTTTGTCGCCGTGCATCGCGGTGCCAGTATTTTCGGCGGCGATGAAAAGATCCTGCTCGCCCGGCTTTCCTCGCGAAAGAAAGGCGTAGCCCGCCTGGTGAACGTGCAACGTGCCCGTCACGAGGTCTGCTTCCGAGGGCAGGACATAGCGGTTTTTCCGGATGCGCGCGATCTCTCCCGATTGCTCGAGTTGTCGCAGCATCTCATTGAGCCCCATCCGGACGCCGCTCTTCCGGCCGAGAGCTTTTCCCAGCTCAAGCTTGTCGAGCGGCCGATATTTCGGGGCGCTCAGTAATTGAATGATTTGTTGACGAAGCTGTTGATTGTCTGATTTCAAAATATTGGAGTGAGGCGGTGCCGAAATGGCAGGGAGACTGAGTCAATCGCCCACGGGCGGTTCAGGTGAACCGGCTCCACCTTAGCACGTAAATTGGTTTCCCGCCCGGACTTCCCGTGCTCATCGAATAAATGCGGCTCCGTGGTAGTCTCACCTGAATGAGTGAGATGATCTGGCAAATTGGCGACCGTGCCGTCGATCTCTCGCAGCATTCCATCCTAATGGGAGTGCTCAACGTCACTCCGGATTCTTTTTCGGACGGCGGCGAGTTCTTCACGACGGAGAAAGCCATCGACCAGGGCATCCGCATGGCCAAAGAGGGCGCTCAAATTATCGATGTCGGAGGAGAGTCGACTCGCCCGGGTGCCGAACCGGTTTCGGCCGAAGAAGAACTGGCTCGGGTTCGGCCGGTGATCGCGAAACTGCGCGAAAAGATGCCGGCGTTTATTTCCGTCGATACAACCAAAGCCGCGGTCGCGCTCGGGGCGTTGGAAGCCGGCGCATCGATCATCAACGACGTGAGCGGTGGCCGCGCTGATCCGGAAATGATGAAGCTCGCGGCCGAAAAGAAGGCGGCGTTTATCGTCATGCACATGCAGGGAACACCGCAATCCATGCAGACGAATCCGCACTACGATGACGTCGTCGCTGAGGTGACTGATTTTTTTCGACAACAATATGCGCGCGCCCTAGAGTGCGGCATTGATTCCATGGCCATCGCGTTTGATCCGGGAATTGGATTCGGCAAAACCGTTGAGCATAATCTCGAGTTGCTCGCCAACCTCCCGCGTCTCCGGATTCACGGTCGCCCGATCGTGGTCGGTATTTCGCGTAAGTCTTCTCTCGGCCAGATGATTGGATCGACAGAGATGAGCGATCGCCTCGCCCCCACGATCGCGTTCACCGCGCTGCTGCGCGAACGCGGAGCGAACATCATGCGAGTGCACGACGTCAAAGAAAACGCGGCCGCTCTGCGCGTCACGGAAAGACTTCTCGAAATCGCCAAATGACTCAGCAAATCCTTCAGCTCTGGATTGGAAGATGGCGGAGTCTTATCGAGATCATCCTCCTGAGTGTGGGGATTTACTATGGGTACCTCTACTTTCGCGGGACCCGCGGCGCCAAGGTCCTCACCGGGTTGGCCATCGTTTTTCTGACCCTGACGCTCATTTCCCAACTGCTGAACCTCGTTGTCATCGGCTGGATCATCCGCAGCTTTTCCGTCTTCCTGGCCGTCGCCCTTGTTGTAATTTTTCAACCGGAGTTGCGACGCGGCCTGGCCGAGTTGGGCGGACACCCGATCTTTTCGCTCACGAGCGAAAAGCGGGAAACGGTGCACGATATCGCCGAAGCGGTCACCCAGCTGGCGAACAAGCAATTCGGAGCGCTCATTGCCATTGAGCGCGATACCTCCATTCGCGTTTACGAGGAAACCGGGGTGATCATCGATTCAGTGTTTTCGGTCGAGCTGCTCCTGACGCTCTTTCATCCCAAAGCGGCCCTGCACGATGGCGGAGTGATCGTGCGCAACGGGCGTATTGCGGCGGCCGCCTGCATCTTCCCGGTTAGCCAGCGGGAAACGCTCGATCGGAGCCTGGGTCTGCGGCATCGGGCGGGCCTGGGAATCACCGAGGAATCAGATGCGATCGCGGTAGTTGTTTCGGAAGAGACCGGCGGCATTTCGATCTGCCACCGGCGCCGGATCGAGCGCAATTTTACTCCCGAGACATTCCAAAAACGCATTAGCGAGATTCTCCTGCAAGGCACTTATGAAGAAACTGATCCTGAACAATTGGCGGGCGAAATTGATCTCCCTTCTACTCGCGACGACGCTCTGGTACCTCATCAAAAAGAACGTAGCAACGACACCCTCGCTGTCTGACGAACAAGGCGGTCAACCCACCCTGAGCGAGAAACATTAACGCAGAAAACGCGCGAGATTATCTTCCTCCCAGCGCCGGGCCCGCCTGTAATTCGGAAACTCCCGTTCACGCTGGTAGAATTTTTCTGTGTGAACCCGGCGCCGGCCATCGGCTCCCACTTCATCCGGCACCACCGAGTGCAACATTTCGTGGTAAAGCACGTACTGCAGAAACCAAAGGGGAACAAAGGGCTGATCCAAAAGGGGATTGATGCGGATGACGCGGTCTTCTTCCTGAATGGTCCCGAAGATAAAATATTCCTTGGGGCGGCGCTTCTGTCGCCGGCCCCACATCACTTTGTATCCGCGGAGGCGACCACGGAAATGACGCTTATTCAGCCGATCGAAAATTGCGCGGAGATCGAAATGTTTTCCCTCATGTTGCAAGTTGAGGTGCCGTTGCATCGGCAATTTCGGGTGCGCCACTTTTCGTTTCGTCTTTTTTGCCATGAGCGTTCCTTCGTGAAATGAAACCCAACCCGAGAGCATTTTACCGGGGCGCGTCCGGGTTCACAAGTGAAGGCACAGAATATTAACAATTTTCTGTAAACGCTTGATCGAGAGACTATTGTGAATTAGGCCATCTCAACCATGAGAAACACCTTCCGTCTGAGAAAATGGCCCGGTTTGCCAGAAGGAGCTCATCGCAAGACGTTGGAAGTCAATGCAATGGCAGGGGCCGGCCCGAAGGCGGATCGGTCAGCGACTCCAGGTTCCAATCAGTTCCGGCTGGCCGCGCCGACTAAAGCGATCGGACCAGCCGCAGATCGGCGGGAAGGACTTTGGCGTGATCCCGTTTTACGGGAATCCAGAGTGCGCGTATACTCCGCCGCGTTCCGAACATGACACCGTTCCTGAGAAAATTACTCGGTCTTAACTGGCTTCTGCTCGCGAACATGCTGGCCCTCGCGGTCTTCGGCGTGGTGGCGATATACAGCGCAACTTATATGCGCGAAGATTCGGTCTCCGCCGAATTCTGGCGCAAGCAGGCCAATTGGGTGGCGGTCGGCTTTTTTGCCTTCATGGTCACAAGCCTGATTGACTATCGCTGGATCCGCTGGGGCGCTCTCCCGATGTATTTCGCGGGGCTGGGGTTTCTGATCCTGACCAAATTCATGGGCACCAAAGTGTACGGGTCACGCAGCTGGCTGCATCTCGGGCCGATTAATTTTCAACCGGCGCAGCTGGCGGTTGTGGCTGGGATCATGGTGCTCGCTTTGTTTCTTAGTCAATTCCGCGAGATGCATCCCATGCTTCGTCTGCTCCTCAGCGGGGTGATTGTTGGCGCTCCGTGTCTTCTCATTCTGATGCAGCCGGACCTCGGGGAAACCATCATCTGGGGGCCAGTTTTGCTGGCCTTGCTTTTCGTCGGAGGAATACCGTTGCGTTATCTGATTTGCATATTGCTCATTGTCGCGACCGCGCTTCCGCTCGCCGCAAACCTTGGCTTAAAACCGTATCAACAGGATCGTCTGACTGCATTTGTTCATCCCGAAATCGATCCGAGGGGGGCGTCGTGGGCGATCAATCAATCGCTGATTGCCATTGGCTCCGGTGGTTGGTCGGGCAAGGGGTTCAAAGCTCCCAACACGCAAATTGAACTCGGTTTCCTCCCGGCCACTGCCGTGCACAATGATTATATCTTCTCGGCGATCGGAGAGCAGTGGGGTTTTGTGGGCGGGATGTTTCTAATCGGAGCGTTCGCGTTACTCCTGTTAACGTGCCTGTTCGTCGCGTTTTTCGCCGGCGATCAATTCGGCCTCCTCCTTGTGATTGGGATCACCGCGCTCATTTTCACGCATGTCTTCCAGAATGTGGGGATGACCATTTCAATGCTGCCCATCACCGGGGTACCGTTGCCTCTGATCAGCTACAGCGGTTCCTTCGTGCTCATGATCATGTTCGGACTCGGGATCGTGAACAGCGTCTGGGTGCACCGGAATGAGCTGGAGCGCTGAGGCGAAACCGCGCCAAGGCACCGCAGTTTACTTTCGCGGCCTGCGTCTCTAGAATTCGCGGGCTGCATGGAAACTGATTACAAGGTCAAGCTGGAGATTTTCGAGGGTCCGCTCGACCTGCTGCTTTACCTGATCAAGCAGGACGAGATCGACATTTACGAAATCTCGCTGGAACGGATTACCAGCCAGTACCTCGAGTATCTCCAGGCTTTCCAGGAATTGAACATCGACATCGCGGGCGAATTCATCGTCATGGCCGCGAATCTGATTTACCTGAAAAGCCGCAGCCTCCTGCCCCTCGATCAACAACCTCCCGACGAAGATGCGGCTGAAGATGATCCGCGCTGGGATCTCATTCGGCAGCTGATCGAATATAAGAAATTCAAAGAAGCAGCCGGGCAATTACAAACCATGGCCTTGGAACAGGAGCGGATTTTCGCGCGCGCGGGGACCGGCTCGGGACCAACGTTCCTCGCGCCTCTTCCGCTGGGGGAAGTTGGCATCTTCCAATTGATCAACGCTCTTCAAACCGTCATCAAACGGGTCGAGGCCCGGGAAGATTTGCGCGAGATCTTTGGCGAACATTTTACCGTCTCCGAGAAGATCGATTCAATCCTGCAGCGTGTCTCGGGTGGAGTGGCGTTGAAATTTTCGGAGCTGTTCGCTGAAGTGGCCGGACGAATTGAGATTGTGGTGACGTTTCTCGCGCTGCTGGAATTGATTCGCCTCAAGCAAGTGCGCGTTACGCAGGCCAATCCGTTCGACGAAATCGAAATCACCTCGGCTTCAAACTGACGAAACCCGAAGGAATGCCGCGAGTCTTGATTGCCGGTTGCGGCTACGTCGGACAGGCGACCGCCGACCTTCTTCACGAGCGGGGATGGAAACTCGAGGGGTGGACGGGTTCTCCACAATCGGCCAGGCAACTTGACGCCAAACCGTATTCCGTTCGCGCGGTCAATATCGCCGATTTGAGCGCTGTGTCAGCCGTTCGCGAAGAGTTCGATGTCGTTATTCAATGCGCAAGCTCCGGCGGCGGCGATGCGGTAGCCTATCGCCGGGTCTATTTGGAGGGAGCCCGGAACCTCCTGCACGCCTTCCCGCGTGCCCGTCTGTTGATGACCAGCAGCACGAGCGTCTACGCCCAACAACAGGGAGACGTCGTCGATGAGACGAGTCCGGCCAATCCTCCTCACGAAAGGGGACAGATTCTGCGAGAAACCGAAGAGTACGTTCTTTCGCACAACGGCATCGTGGCGCGTCTCGGAGGAATTTATGGACCGGGACGTTCTTTTTTTCTGCGCATGTTTCTTGAAGGCAAGGCCAGGTCTGAGGATGCGGGTGATCGCTATGTTAACCAGGCGCATCGAGACGATATCGCGTCGGCATTGTGCCTTCTCGCGGAGCAGCGCGCCAATAGCGGAGGTCAGATATACAATCTGGTGGATGATGAACCGATCCTGGCGCGGAACGCTTGCCAGTGGTTGAGCACGCGGTTGGAGCGGCCTTTGCCGGTGGCGACGGAAAAAGTTGTACGGGAAAGGAAGCGGGGAGCCAGTAACAAACGGGTCTCCAACCAGAAGCTGCACGCCCTTGGATGGGCGCCTCGTTACCCGAATTTTGAGGTCGCCATGGTGGAAAGTGTTCTCCCAAGTTTCGGATTCGAGCGGTGAATCGGGCCATCCAGGCCGGTATGGAAGCTGCTCAGAAAAATTCGATATGCGTCACATCAAACTGAGCGGTCGCGAGGCGACGGTCGTGCGCGCGATTGGCTTTACCGAAGCCATGATGGGCGCGGAGATTCACGATTACACCAATATGGAGGTCGACGACGTGACCGACACGCTGAACAGCCTGATGTCGGCCGGATACGTGGAGAGCGTTCCGTATTACGACGAGGTGCAAATCGCGGAAATGCCGGTCACGGCCTTCGAGGTGAATCCGGCTTACGTCTCGGAATTGAAGCAGGCGCTTTTTCGGCGCTAGGCTTCAGCCGTTGGCCCCGGCTGGAACTGTTGCCTCGGCCGCGTTCCGGAGCGTGTCGCGCTCACCAAAAAGCTGGCGGATGACCTCCTCCACGGGCAATTCCTGGACATTGATATCAGTCACGGCGCACCCTTCGAGTAGCTGGCGGCAAGTCTCCGTCACCCTGGCGCGCGGCACTTTCAGCTGCACGGAGACGGGCGTCTGCGCGATGATCTCGCCCAAAAGGGAGAAATCCCGTTCGCCGGCGTCCTGAAACGTCAGACTGATAATCTTGTAGCCGGAGAATCGATCGATGATGGAACTGAGCGGTCCATCAAAAAAGATTTTGCCGTGGTCGATAATGATGACGCGGTCGCAGAGCTCTTCGATGTCCTGCATGTAATGACTCGTCAGCATCGTCACAATCCGATGCTCGGAGTTGTAAAGCCTGAGAAATTCGCGGACACGCTTCTGGCTTACGACATCCAGGCCGATGGTCGGCTCGTCGAGAAAAAGGACGCGCGGCTCGTGGAGCAGCGCCGAGATCAATTCCATCTTCATCCGCTCACCTAACGAAAGCTCACGCACCATCACGTTCATCTTGTCCTCGACATCCAGGAGTTCGCTCAAACCGCCGACCACTTTCTTGAAACGGGCGCGCTCGATTCCGTAGATGACGCGATTGAGTTCCAGGGATTCCTGCGCGGGCAGGTCCCACCAAAGCGCGTTCTTCTGTCCCATCACCAGGCTAAACTGGCGCTTCATTTCATTGCTCCGTTCCCAGGGGACGAAACCGAGGACGCGCGCCTCACCCGAGCTGGGATTGAGCAGCCCGGAAAGCATTTTTAGGACGGTAGTCTTGCCGGCGCCGTTCGGGCCGAGAAATCCGACCAGCTCTCCTTCTTCGATCGTGAACGTGACATCGTCCGCCGCGCGGGTTTCGTCATATTTGCGCCTAACAAGTCCTTTGATCGAACCCCGGAGTCCGCTTTCCTTCCGGTAGGTCCGATAAACCTTCGTCAAACCGCGTGTTTCGATAACACTCATGTGCCTCGCCATGAGCGGTCGCCCGCCGATTTCACGACGTTCACGCTGCGCTTGGTTG
>Ga0193726_1003164_pt1 | contig 10644 bp, 13 predicted proteins | sample H2c1metaG_FD_144928 | JGI IMG/M metagenome (GOLD analysis project Ga0193726, IMG submission 144928) | Soil microbial communities from a riparian zone of the East river system, Colorado, United States - H2c1 | ecosystem: Environmental > Terrestrial > Soil > Riparian zone | place: USA: East River... | reverse complement strand
AGGGCCGCTGCTGGAAGACGCCCACCGAGTCCAGGTCGCCGGAGCGCAGGTTGGTCAGCTTGGACTCCTGCAGCGCCGTCGCCAGGGCGACGGTCACCGCGTACGGCGGGAGCGCCCGCTGCTGCGCGACGCCGGCGATCGTGGCCGCGATGCCCGCCTGGCCGACCTCGAGCGAGACCGGCTGCCCGGCCCCGGCCGCGGCCGCGTCGCACGACGCGGGCTCCAGCACCGGCACCGAGTGCCGCAGCGCGATGTATCCGCCCACCGTGAGCAGCAGCGCGAGCACCATCGTGGCCCTGGTGACCCGCTTTGCCCCGCGCCTCATCGGACGGCTCGCTCGCCGTCGGGCCAGGGGCTGCTGCGCACACGTCAGAAGCTACCCGGTGCGCCCGCCCGCATTGATCGGTCACGCCGATCGCCTGCGCCGGGAGGCGTGATCGGCGCAGGCCACCGGGCCGCTACCTTATGGGCATGAGCGGCCACACCGAGCCGCGCCGCCGGCTGCGCCGCCAGGGCCCCGCCACGCTGCGCGGAGAGCAGATCCCGAGCACCACCACCGATCAGCGCCTGCTGGACTGGCGCGGGTCCGGTGACTTCGTGCACACCGACCCGTGGCGGGTGCTGCGGATCCAGGCCGAGTTCGTCGAGGGCTTCGGCCTGCTCGCCGAGCTGGGCCGCGCGGTGGCCGTGTTCGGCTCGGCGCGCACCGCGCCCGGCAGCGTGGACTACGAGCGCGGGCGGAGCATCGGCGAGAGACTGGCCCGGGCCGGCTACGCCGTGATCACCGGCGGCGGTCCCGGCGTCATGCAGGCCGCCAACCAGGGCGCCACCGAGGCGGGCGGCATTTCGGTCGGGCTGGGCATCGAGCTGCCCGTCGAGCAGGGCCTCAACGAGTACGTCGACCTGGGCCTGGAGTTCCGCTACTTCTTCGTCCGCAAGACGATGTTCGTGAAGTACGCCCAGGCCTTCGTCGTGCTGCCGGGCGGCTTCGGGACCCTGGACGAGCTGTTCGAGGCGATCACCCTGGTCCAGACCGGCAAGATCACCAAGTTTCCCATCGTGCTGGTCGGCGCCCGCTACTGGTCCGGCCTGCTGTCCTGGATCACCGACACGCTGCTGGCCAGCGGGATGGTCGGCGCCGCCGACCCCGGCCTCCTGCACGTCGCCGACGACCCGGCCGAGGTCATCCAGATCATCGCCGACGCCCACCGCCAGCCCGACTTCCCCACCCGCCACCCCGCCCACCCCGACCTCACCTGACCCGCCCGGCCGCCTGGGCGGCGTGCGGCCCGGGTGTCGGCCCGGCGTGGGACGATGGCCCGTATGCCTGTGGTTCTCCTGCTCGCCGCCGTCGTGATCCTGGCCGGGGTCGTGGTGGTGGCCATGGGACGGGGCGGGGAGCTGGCGGTCCCGCGGCCCGATTCGGCGGCCTACGGCCGCGAGCTCGTCACCCCCGCCGAGATGGCCGCGTTCCGGCCGCCGGCCGCGTTGCTGGGCTACAGCGCGCAGGTCACCGACGCTGCGCTGCAGCGGATCGCCCGGGCGGTCGCGGACCGGGACGCGGAGCTGGCCATGCTCCGTCACGAGGTGGCTGCCCTGCGGGCCCGCGAGTTCCCGGACGGCGCCCCCGCCCGCCCGGCCGCCTACGCTGACCCCGGCACCTACGCTGATCCCAGTGCCTACGCCGACACCGGCAGCTACACCGACCTCGGCGCCGACGCGGGAGACGCGACGGACTACGGATCGGCGCTGAGCTTCGGCGCCGCGCGCGGGAGCGGTGCCGGGCCGCTGGAACCGTACGAGAGCGACCTCCCCGGCGCGGAGCCCGCGGACCAGCAAGGCCCGGGCGAGACGGGGACGGTCAGCTAGTGGACCGGGCAACGGGGGCCGTCGCCGGGCCCGACGGTCAGCTGCGCTGCCCGTGGGCGCTGGGCACCGACGACCTGCTCGTCTATCACGATGACGAGTGGGGCCGGCCGGTGCGCGATGACCGGGGGCTGTTCGAGAAGCTGTGCCTGGAGGCCTTCCAGTCCGGGCTGTCCTGGCTGACGATCCTGCGCAAGCGGGAGAACTTCCGGGCCGCGTTCGCCGGGTTCGAGATGGCCCGGGTGGCCGCGTTCGGCCCCGGTGACGTCGACCGCCTGCTGGCCGACGCCGGCATCATCCGGAACCGGGCCAAGATCGAGGCGGCCATCGCCAACGCCGGCGCCGCGCTGGCCCTGCCGGACGGCCTGGCCGCGCTGGTCTGGGTGTACGCCGACCCCGGCGCGCCCGCGCCGCGGTCCCTGGGCGACGTGCCGGCCTCCACCCCGGCCGCCAAGGCCCTCTCGGCCTACCTGCGCCGCCACGGGTTCCGCTTTACCGGGCCGGTGACCGCGTACGCCACCATGCAGGCGTGCGGCCTCGTCAACGATCACCTGGCCGACTGCTTCTGCCGCGGCTAGCCCGCGCCGCCCCCCGGCCCGCGCCGTCGCCGTACCGCCGCGTAATGGTGACCAGCAGTAATCTAATGGCTCGCACCTTTTGTGGCCGTGTGCGAGACTATGGCCAACCGGTGGAGGCGATATGACGCGAGCCGGGGCATGCCGCCTGGCGGCCTCTGGGCGCCCGAAGTGACTGTGTTATCCAGGTGCGGGTCAGTCACGGGGGTTCGGCACGAAGGGCTACCATATGTCCACCCGAAAATGGCCGGACCAGGGCAGCACTGCGCTCTAGGCCGGTGCCGGCCGGAGCGTCACGGCGCTCATCTCGGGCCTGCGCCGCTCGGGCCCATCGAGGCCGATGCGAGCGAGCACCCACCCCTGAGAGAGGGATCCTGAATGTCGGACGCTGATGTGGTGCCCGAGGGCGTCGACCCGACGCGGCCGAGCCCGGCCCGGCTGTATGACTACTACCTCGGCGGGACCCACAACTACGAGGCCGACCGGCAGGCGGCCGAGCAGATCCGACGGAGCATGCCGGACCTGGCTGACGCCGCGTGGGCCAACCGGGGGTTCCACGGCCGGGCCGCGGTCTGGATGGCCGCCAGCCAGGGCATCCGGCAGTTCCTCGACCTCGGCTCGGGTCTGCCCACCCAGAACAACACCCACCAGGCGGTGCGCCGGGTCGCGCCGGACGCGCGGGTGGTCTACGTGGACGTGGACCCGATCGTGGCCGCCCACGGCGCCCCGCTGCTCGCGGCGGACGGCAGCACCGCCCTCATCACGGCCGACGTGCGGGACCCGGACGCCATCCTGGATCATCCCGAGCTGCGCCGCCTGATCGACTTCAGCCAGCCCGTCGGGGTGCTGATGACGGCGGTCGTGCACTTCGTCGCGGACGGCTCGGACCCGTGGTCGCTGGTGCGGCGGTACATGACCGCCACGGCCCCGGGTAGCTACCTGGCCCTGTCCCATCTCACCCACGACCGGGTCCCCCCGCAGATCACGGAAGCAGGCCTGGAGGTGTACCAGCGGACGGCGAGCAACATCTACGCGCGGAGCCGCGACGAGGTGACGCGGTTCTTCGATGGGCTGGAACTGGCGCCGGCCCAGCCCGGCGGCGAGCGCGCCATCACCTTCGTCGGCCTGTGGGGGGCCGAGGACGTGGCGGCCGCGGACAGCGACGGGTCGCGCCACTTCTACTGCGGCGTGGCCCGGCGCCCATGACCGGCGGCAAGCCCACGGTCGAGAGCCTGGGCATCGACGTGGCGGCCGCGCACTGGCAGCGGTCGGGAGCCGGGGACGGCGCGATCGAGGTCGCCCTGGTCGGCCCGGCGGGCGAGGCCGACGCGGGCCAGGGGGATGCGCAATGGGTCCTGATGCGGGTGTCCGGCGACGCCGACGGGCGGGTCCTCGTCTACGACCGGTTCGAGTGGGAGTGCTTCCTGGACGGCGTCCGGGCCGGCGAGTTCGATGCCGCCGCCAGCTGACCAGGCCCGACGAACGGCTGCTGGACCGAGGCGCGAATGGCGACCATAATGTTTGTGAATCACAACTTAAGTACCGCTATGCTAAAAATCTGGTCCCGTCAAGGAGGCAATCGCGATGAGCGACGATGCCTACGGGGCGACCGCCGCGAAGCGACGGCTGTCCCTGCGCCTCACCGAGCTGAGGCAAGCCTCCGGGCATACCGCTAACCACGTGTGCGACCTGCTGGACTGGGGTCGCGGCAAGGTCGGCCGGTTCGAGGCCAACCAGTGGAAGCGGCCCGAGATGAGCGATATCCGGGACCTGCTGCGGGCCTACGGGGTGAGCGCGGCCGAGGCCGCCGAGCTCGAGCACCTGGCGGGCCAGGCCCGGGCGCGGCCCTGGTGGCGGGATTACGCCGATGTGTTCGAGAACGAATTCGCTGGCTTCGAGAACGATGCCAGCCAGATCCGCACCTTCATGCCGCTGGTGCTGCCGGGGCTGCTGCAGACCCGCGAGTACATGGAGGTCGTGCTGCGCGCGGGGTCCCGCTCGCCCAGCTTCATCCGCCGGGCCAGCGAGGCCCGGCTGCGGCGGCAGGAGATCCTGGACCGGCCCGAGACCGCGCCGCAGTTCCGCGCGGTGATCACCGAGGCATCGCTGATGTACCGGTGGGGGTCGAAGGGCGACCGGCGGGAGCAGATCGAGCATCTCGCCGTCGTGAGCCGAAAGAACAACGTTGACCTGCGCATTCAGCGCTTCGCTGACGGGCCGCCGACGGGCATGCACTCCATGGTCAACATCTTTGACCTGCCCGGCGACGACTCGCACCTGGTCTACATCGAGACCGATGTGGCCATCCACGAGGTGAGCAAGAAGGAGGAGGTGGAGAGCTACATCCACGGCTTCAGCCGCGCACAGGACGCGGCCCTGGAACCAGGCGACACCACGGCCTACCTCAAGTACCTGGCCGAGCAACTGGAGTGACTGAACCAACTGGAGTGACCATGATCGACCTGTCTCAAGCAGCATGGCGGAAGGCGCGAGCGAGTTCCATGAACGGGGGGTGCGTGGAGATCGCCGACAACCTGCCCGCCGTCGTGGCCGTCCGGGACAGCAAGCGGCCCGAGGGCGGCGCTCACGTGGTCGGCCGGGACGCGTTCGCCGCGTTCCTGGCCGATGCGCGGAATGGCCGGTTCGACTTCGCGGGCAGCTAGGCCGCGACCGCCTCAAATCATTAACAGGCTGTAACCGCCGCAGCACGATTCGCGGCAAAGAATCCCCCGGGCTGTCCCCCCGGGGGATTCTTCTTGCGCGGCGCCTGTCTCAAGGCATGCGGTCGCGCTCGGACACCAACCGGCCCCACCGCGTAGGCGACTGTACCGGCGCGGCCGCCGTCCTGGCTACGGGTGACCGGAGGTTGGCCGTAGCCTGACGGCTACGGTTGGCTTACCCTGAAGTCAGGGATCCCGCTGGCGCGCCAATCGGCGGACCATTGAGCGTTAATTTTCCGCGAGTTTCCCCCGATCCCATTGCGTCACTTCGAACCTGACTCATAATCTGTGCTTCACAGATGCTTTACTCGGGAAGTCGGAGGAGCATGCTCCCGTCGCCTGCCGGTAGCGGCCTGGGTGGTCGCGGCGGACCCGTCCCGTCCGCGGCCGACTCTGGGATGCTGGCGGCACCGGTGGCCGAGGCCTTCGACCTCGCTCCCGACACCCGGCCCCTGCTGCAGGACGCGCCGGTCCGGGTCGGCGGCTGCTTCGCCCGGCCGCTCCCGCTGGACCGCACCTGCTCCTCGGCGGCCCGGAGCTTCTTCCGCGAGGCCGTCGCCGGCCTCGGCCTGCCCGGCGACCTGGTCCACGACGGCATCACGATGGCCAGCGAGCTGGCCGCGAACACGCTGCACGCCCAGGGCAACGTGGAGTACAGCGGCAACAAGCAGCGCGCCGTCAGCGGCATCCCCGAGTTCTGGCTCTACCTGCGCGGCCGCGGCGCCCGCACCGAGGTCGTCTGCAAGATCTTCGACTCTGAGCCCGGCTGGTCCGTGGACGCGCTGGAGCAACCCGGCAAGGCCCCGCTGGAACAGGTGGGCGGGCGCGGGCTGCAGGTCGTCGCCGCCCTGTCCGCCGGCCAGTGGGGCGGCCACCCGAGCCGGGGCCGCCTCGGCGCCTGGAAGGTGGCGGGCAAGGCCGTCTGGTTCGCGCTCCGCGTGCCGCCCGCGGCCGAGACCGCGCGGTACGGCCGCCGGGAGCTGAGCGCCGAGCAGGCGGTGGATGAACTCGAGGTCATGCTGACCGACCGCGGGCTGGGCGGCCGCCTGGTGCGCGCCGACGAGCCGGGCGGCCAGATCTCCGTGCTGTCCGTCAGCCGCCACCTGACGGTGTGGCGGTACGGCAAGACGCTGTCCTGGCGCGCCCACGAGGGTGCCTACCAGCAGATGCACGTCTACGACCTGGTCGACGTGGGCGAGCAGATCGTCTGCGCCCACGAGGAGGCCGTGCTCGCCGACCCGGCTGTCGTCTAGCCCGCCCGAGCCCCCGCTCTAGCCCCGGTCAGCCCGCCTCAGCGGCCCTCGTAGACCGGAACTTCTTTTCGCAGGAACGCTTGCGTGGCCGCGTGATGGTCCGCCGACGCGCCGAGCTGCTCCTGGAGATCGGCCTCCTTGGCCAGTGCCTCGTGCAGCCCGTGCCCGGCGGCGAACAGCTGGCTCTCCTTGATCGCGGCGTAGGCCAGCGTCGGGCCCGCGGCCAGCCGGGCCGCGAACGCGGCCGCGGCGGCGGGCAGCTCGTCGTCGGCCACGACCGAGTTCAGCAGGCCGAGCTCGAGGGCGCGGTCAGAGCTGACCGGCTCGGCCAGCATCAGGAGCTCGGTCGCCCGCGCCGTCCCGACCAGCCGCTGGAGCGTCCACGAGGCCCCCGAGTCGGCGGTGAGCCCGATCGGGGCGAAGGCCATCGCGAACCGGGTCCGCCGGGCCGCGATCCGGAAGTCGCAGGCGAAGGCCAGCGCCGCCCCGGCGCCCGCGGCCACGCCGGGCAGGGCGGCGATGACCGGCTTGGCCATTCCGGTGATGGTCATCACCATGGGGTTGTAGTGATCGCGGACCGTGTCGACGGGAGAGCCGCCCGCGGCGAGCTGGTCGGCGTGCTCCCGCAGGTCCTGTCCCGCGCAGAACGCCTCGCCCGCGCCGGTCAGGATCACTGCCCGGATGCCGGGATCGTCGCTGCAGTCCCGGAGCGCGCTCAGCAGGGACACTTTCGTTTCGTTAGTGAGGGCGTTCCGGGCGGCGGGCCGGTTGATCGTGATGGTCGCCACCGCCCCGGCCTGCTCGCGCAGCACGCTGTTCGGCATCATCGGCTCCTTAGTTACCACTCACCGCGGCAACTGAAGGATAATAGAGGTACTGATCGAGATGCTTGTGGCTGGCCGGTCCCGTCAGGCACCCCCCGCTGAGGGTGTGCTGTGCCTCAGCGAGGGTGCCGTGTGGCCCCGAAGTAGCAGGGAAAGGGGAGCAGCATGGCGGCGATGAAGCCGCGGACAGGTGACGGTCCGCTAGAGGTCACCAAGGAGGGCCGCGGCATCGTAATGCGCGTTCCGCTGGAAGGCGGCGGCCGGCTGGTGGTCGAGCTGACGCCAGACGAGGCGAGTGCCCTCAGCGACGCGCTGAAGTCCGCTGTCGGCTGACTTGCCGATCACTGCTGACGTCATTGCGCTGCCCGGGGCTAGCCCGCGGCTGCTCGGGGCCTACCTCGAGTCGCTGGCTGGCGAGCCGGCGGCGGACAGCCGGCCGGACTACCTGGCCCTGGCCGTGGCGCCGGGCGAGGTCTACCCGGTCACTGACCCGGAGCTGGACGCGCTGGTGGCCGCCAGCGCGGCCGATGTTGTGGCGGCCTACCAGCTGACCGGGCGCGCGGGCGAGACCGCGCTGGTCCCGGCCACCGTGGCCGGCCACCCGGTCAGCGTGCTGCTGATCGGCGTCGGCGACCGGTCGCCCCGCTCGCTGCGGCGGGCCGGCGCGGAGCTGGGCCGGAAGATCGCCGACGGCGCGAGCGCCGTCACCAGCATCGTGGCCGACGGCGGCGAGGCGGACGTGCGGGCCTTCGCCGAGGGCGTCCTGCTGGGCGGCTACCGCTTTGACCTGAAATCGGGCCAGCCGGCCGAGCCCGGCCCGCCGGGGCTGGCCCAGCTGCTGGTGGGCACCGGCGGGGACTGGTCCGCCGCGCTGCACCGGGCCAGCGTCACGGCCGGCGCCGTCGGGCTGGCGCGGGACCTGGTCAACCAGCCGTCGGCGGTCAAGAGCCCGCAGTGGCTGGCCGCCCGCGCCCTGGACGCCGCGGCCGGCCAGGGCGTGACCGGCCGGGTCTGGTCGACCGACGAGCTGACCCGGGGCGGCTTCGGCGGCATCCTGGCCGTGGGCGCGGGCTCGGCCCGGCCGCCCCGGCTGATCGAGCTGAGCTACCACCCCGACGGGGCGCAGGGCCACACCGTCCTGGTCGGCAAGGGCATCACCTTCGACAGCGGCGGGCTGTCCCTCAAGCCGAACGACGCCATGATGGCGATGAAGACGGACATGGCGGGCGGCGCGGTGGTCATCGCGGTGCTGTCCGCCCTGGCCCGGCTGGGCGTCCGGCACCGGGTCACCGGGCTGGTCGCCGCGGCCGAGAACATGCCGTCCGGATCGGCCTACCGGCCCGGCGACGTGCTCACCCAGTACGGCGGCAAGACGGTGGAGGTGCTCAACACCGACGCCGAGGGCCGGCTCGTGCTGGCCGACGCCATGGCCTACGCGGTTTCGGCGCTGCAGCCCGATGCGATGATCGACATCGCGACGCTGACCGGCGCCGCGCGCGTCGCCCTCGGCGGCACGCACGCCGCCCTGTACGCCACCGACGACGCCCTGGCCGCCGCGCTGACCGCGGCCGGGGAGGCCAGCGGCGACCGGGTCTGGCGGATGCCGCTGGAGGACGGTTACGCGACCGCGCTGGCCTCCGACGTGGCCGACATCTGCCACGTCGCCCGGGACGGGTCGCCGGGCTCGATCACTGCCGCGCTCTTCCTGCGCGAGTTCGCCGGCAGCCAGCCCTGGGCCCACCTGGATATGGCCGGGACCGGGCGGTCGTCGGAGAACTCGGGCGAGCTGTCCAAGGGCGCCACCGGCTTCGGCGTGCGGCTGCTGCTGGAACTGCTGGCCAGCTAGCCCAGCCCGCCCTATCCTTCGCGCTTGACCGCCGTCAGCAGGCCGTTGCCGATCGGCAGCAGCAGCGGCACGAGCCGGTCGTCGGAACGGACCAGCTCCCGGAGCTCGCTGGTGATGGCGCTGTCGTCGGGGCCGTGCTCGGAGCCGAGGGCGTCGTCGAAGGCCACGATCCCGCCGGGCCGCAGCAGCCGCAGCGCGGCGGCCAGGTAGTCGGGGCCCTCCTGCGGGTCGGCGTCGCAGAACACCAGGTCGTAGGCGCCGTCGGCGAGCCGGGGCAGGACCTCCAGGGCCAGGCCGCCGATCAGGCGGTAGCGGCTGGCCGGGAAGCCGGCCGCCAGGAACGCGGCCCGGGCCAGCCGCTGATGCTCGGGCTCGACGTCCACGCTGGTCAGCACGGCACCGGACCGCATGCCGCGGAGCAGCCAGATGCCCGAGGTGCCGCAGCCGGTGCCGATCTCCACGACCGACCGCGCGCCGGTGGCCGCCGCGATGAAGCGCAGCGTCCCGCCCGTGAGCGCGGCCACCGGGGCCGCGCCGCCGACCTCGGCCGCGTTCCGCCGGGTCGCGATCAGGGCATCGTCCTCCGGGAGGAACTGGTCCACGTACGCCGGAGTGACGTCTGCGGTCGAGATGACTGCCTCCTAGGCCCGTGACCGGTGCGGAATTCCCGGACTTCCTGTTGCGGCAGCCTAGCGCCAGCCCGGAGCCGCCGGGAACTAGCCGGGTAACCTGGGGCGTTGTGGAATTGCCAGGCGGCGGCCGGAGGCGGCATTCCCGCAAGATCGCCGGCGCCCAAACGGAAGGATGCGCGTGCGAGTGGCGTTGGAGGCTAGGGAGCGGGTGAAAGGGGAAACCGTGGACCAAGCCGGATCGCCGGAGGCCGCCAGCCTCGATGCCGCCGAGTGGACGCCTCCTACCTGGGAGGACGTGGTTCGTGACCACTCCGCGCGGGTCTACCGGCTGGCCTACCGGCTCACCGGCAACACCCACGATGCCGAGGACCTGACGCAGGAGGTCTTCGTGCGGGTGTTCCGGTCCCTGGCGACCTACTCGCCCGGCACCTTCGAGGGCTGGCTGCACCGCATCACCACCAACTTGTTCCTGGACATGGCCCGCCGCCGCCAGCGGATCCGGTTCGAGGGCCTGGGCGAGGAGACGACCGCCCGGCTCAGCGGGGCCGAGCCCACCCCGGCGCAGGTGTTCGACGACCGGCACCTGGACGGCGACGTCCAGGCGGCGCTGAAGGCGCTGCCGCCGGAGTACCGCGCCGCGGTCATCCTGTGTGACATCGAGGGCCTCTCCTATGAGGAGATTGCCGACACTCTGGGCATCAAGCTCGGCACCGTGCGGAGCCGGATTCACCGCGGCCGGGCCCAGCTGCGCGAGGCGCTGGAGCACCGGCGGCCGCGGCACCTGACCCCGGCGCCGGCCGCGCTCGCCCGCGTCGGGGCCGACCTGCCGCTGCCGCAGGGAGGGCAGCCATGACCCACCTGGGCCAGCGCCTGTCGGCGCTGATCGACGGTGAGCTGGACAGTGAGGACCGCGACCGGGTCCTCACTG
>Ga0193726_1003163_pt1 | contig 10644 bp, 9 predicted proteins | sample H2c1metaG_FD_144928 | JGI IMG/M metagenome (GOLD analysis project Ga0193726, IMG submission 144928) | Soil microbial communities from a riparian zone of the East river system, Colorado, United States - H2c1 | ecosystem: Environmental > Terrestrial > Soil > Riparian zone | place: USA: East River... | reverse complement strand
GCTCGCTGCCGCGGCGCACCGGCCGCAACCAGCGGGCCGGGCGGCACCGGAGCCCGCACCGCCTCAGCGTGGCCTCCGACGCGCCCGCGCTGATCCTGGCCGTGCCGGGCAGCGCGACCGGCCCCTATGTCCGCGCGGTCGAGGAGGTCGCCGCGACGGCCGAGACCTCCTGCCCGGGCGTCGAGATCCGGGTCGGGTTCCTCGACGGGGACACCTACCGGCTGCAGGACGCCCTCAGCTTCGACGGCCCGCCGCCCGGCGACCACCCGCTCAACGGCGTGATCGTCCCGCTGCTGGCCGGCCCGCACCCGGCGATCGACGCCACGCTCACCCGGGCGGCGGAGGAGGCCACCGGGCGGGTCATGCTCGGCGCGCACCTGGGCGGGCACCCCCTCATCGCCGAGGCGCTGCACGCCCGGCTGGCCGAGGCCGGGATCGCCCGCGAGTCGCGGTCGCGCGGCCTGACCATGGCCACCGCCACCTACGGCGTGGTTGTGCTGGCCGACCGGGGCGAGGAGGCGGTCAAGAATGCCGGCGTCGCCGCCGTCCTGCTCGCCTCCCGGCTGTCCATGCCGGCCGCGCCCGCCTCCATCGACGACCCGGCCAGCCTGGACCGGGCACTGGCCCGGCTGCGCGACTCCGGCGCCGAGCGCCCCGTTATATCGCCGTGCCTCATCGGGCCGGAGACGCCCGATCGCGATCTGGAGGCGGTCCGGAATGCCGTCGGCGCGCCGATGGCCGCGCCGCTCGGCGGCCACGCCGCGATCGGCCAGCTCGTCGCCATCCGCTACGGCGCGGCCCTGGCCCGCCTCAGCATGGCCGGCTAGCCAGGCCCCCAGCCCTCCCCTCCGGAACGCTGGCGCTCCCCGCCGGCCGCCCTCCCCTCAGGCCAGCGTTGACACGCGGCCGGTGCCACGCTGAAGTCTTCTCAGGCGGCCGTCCGGAGCCGGGTCGCCCGCGCGCCGAACTTCCCGGCCGCCACAGCCGTTTCCCGGGCACACCGGTGTATCGACGGAGATAACTGGGGGGACCCATGACCGAGTGGAACGCGATGACCTACGCAGGCAAGGACACCATCCTGCGGGTCGTCCAGGACGAGGCGAGCCGGATGTTCGCCCTCGCCGGGCAGCCCGGCGCCTGGGACGCCCCGACCGCCTGCGAGAGCTGGCGGGTCAAGGACGTCATCGGCCACCTGGTCGACACCACGGAGGGCTACTTCCGCAGCTTCGAGATCGCCCGGGCCGGCGGCGGCGACCCGGGGGCGTTCGGGCTCGCCGGAATGCACGAGCGGGCCGGCGGGTCGGCCCAGTCGTTCCAGGACCTGGGCCAGGACGAGCTGCTGAGCCGGGCGCGGGCTGACCTGGCCACGATGATGAGCATCCTGGAGCCGCTGACCGAGGAGGAGTGGACCGGGCTGCTGGTCCCGCACTTCTACATGGGCAGCGTGCCCGCGTTCATCTACGCCGCCGGGCAGCTCATGGACTACGGCGTGCACACCTGGGACATCAAGCAGGGCACCGGCCAGGCGCACGGGATATCCGGTGACGCCGCGGACCTGCTGGTGCCGTTCATGTTCATCATCTGGCAGTCCACCCTCAAGCCGGACGCCGACCTCACGCCGTTCACCATCGGCATCACCGTGAGCGGCCGCAACGCCGGCCAGTACCGGGTCTCGATCGGCGCCGAGGGCATGTCCTACGAGGCGGGCGCGGTGGACGACCTGCCGGCCGTCATCGACTTCGACGCCGGCAGCCTGGTCCTGACCACATTCGGCCGGATCAACGGCGGCACGGTCCGCGGCGACGAGGACCTGGCCGACCGCTTCCTCAACCTGTTCTTCCGCATCTAGGCCCCGGCTCCGGGCCGGCCGGGCCGGCCCGGGTCAGCCGGCGGGCGGCTCGTAGACGACGGCCTCGTCCACCTGGCGGTAGATCTCGTTGCCGACCGGGTTGCGCATCTCCTCGGCCAGGTGGCCCAGCAGGCCCGCGGTCCGGGCCAGCAGGGCGAAGCCGCGGAGCATGTCGGGCGAGAAGCCCAGGTCGGCCAGTGCCGCCCCGCACACCCCGGCGCCGTTCAGCGGCAGCGTCCGGCCCAGGAGGGCCGGGTGCACCCGGCCGATCGCGGCGAACAGGGTCAGGTGCGGGCCGAGGCAGCCCGCCTCGGCCGCGATGGCGTACATGACCGGCGTGCGCGGGTCCCCGTCCTTGTGCACGGGGTGGCCGAGCCCCGGCACCAGCCGGCCGGCCGCCCGCTGGGCGCGGATGGCGCGGGCCGCCAGCTCGTCCCAGCCGGCCTCATCCGAGGGCGGGTCGCCGGCCCGGGCCAGCGCGGCCGACAGGAACTTGCCGGAGTCCTCGGTGACCCCGAGATAGCGCGAGCCGCCGCCGAGCAGGCCCGCCGCCAGGGCGCCCTGCACCGACTCGGGCGCCCCGGTCAGGGTGAGCCGGGCCGCGATGGCCGACGGGGTGAACCCGTGGTCGGCCAGCGCCACCAGCACGGCCTCGAACACCCGCAGCTCGCCCGGCTCCGGCCGGCGCAGCGCGACCAGCCAGAACGCGAGCTCGCCGAAGCTGACCTGGCCCATCAGCTCGCCGGCCAGGTCGTGGCCGAGCAGCGAGATCGAGGTGGCGCCAGCCGTGCCGATGGAGGTGGGGTAGTCGGTCACTGAGTCTCTCCTGTGGTGGGCGAGCCGGTAGCGGGAGCCTGCGGGGCGGGGGGCGCCCCGGCGTCGTACTCGCCGGGCGGATGGCCGCCGGGGAGGCGGTACTTGGCGATCCGGGCGGTCGGCGTCCGGGGCAGCTCGCCGACCTGCTGCCAGTACCGGGGCACCTTGAACGCGGCCAGCCGCGCGGCGGCGAACGCGCGCAGCTCCGCGAAGTCGGGCGACTGGCCGGGCGCGGCCACGATGAACGCCTTGACCTCTTCCTCGGTCAGGTCGGACGGCACGCCGGTGACCGCGGCCTCGAGCACCGCCGGGTGCGCCTCGAGCACCTCCTCCACCTCGAGCGGGGACAGGTTCTCCCCGCGGCGGCGGATGACCTCCTTGATCCGGGACACGAACGTGTAGGTGCCGTCGGCGCCGACGGTGACCAGGTCCCCGGTGTGCAGCCAGCCGTCGGCGGCGTACAGCGCGGCGGTCTCTGCCGGCATGCCCCAGTAGCCGGGCGTGGTGACCGGGTTGCGCAGCAGCAGCTCCCCGCTCGCCCCCGGCGGCAGGCTGGCGGCCGGGTCGCCGGAGCCGTCCGGGGCGACGGCCCGCGCCTCGTTGACCGGGCCGAGGACGGGATGCTGGCGGGCGGAGCCGAGGGTGCCGTAGGGCCGGGTGCCGCGGGCCCAGATCAGCCCGTAGGGCGACTCTGACATCGCGTACCCGACGACGATCCGCAGCCCGAAGCGGCGCTCCATCTCCAGCTGGCGTTCCTGCTCGGGGGCCGGGCCGGTATAGCAGAGCCGCAGCGGCGTGCTGGCGTCGTCGGGCCGCTCGGGCTGGCGCATCAAGATCTCCAGCATCGCCCCGATGGCGTTGAACTCGGTGGCCCCGTGCCGGCGCGCGGCGTCCAGGAAGTGGCTGGCCGAGAACCGGTCCAGGAGCACCAGCCCGGCCCCGCAGGCCAGCGAGCCCATGACCGAGTAGGCCGGGGCGTTGATGTGGAACAGCGGCAGCGAGGTCATCATCCGGTCGGCCGCGGTCAGCTCCATCCAGAACGGGAACCCCTCGCCGGCCATCGCGTACGCCCGGTGGGTCTGGATGACCAGCTTGGACCGCCCCGTCGTCCCGGAGGTCGGGATGAGCACGGCCGGGTCGCCGGGCGCGACGGCGCCGGCCTCCAGTCGCATGCCCCGCGCGGCCGCGGCCAGCTGCTCCCGGTCCGCCCAGGCGGCGGGCACCAGGGCGGCGATGTCCAGCACGGGTGCGCCGGCGCCGGCGGCATCGCCGGCCTCGGCGGCCGCGGCGGCCTCGGCGGCCAGGCCGGCCAGCCCGCTGTCGGTGATCAGCGCCCGGGGCCGGGTCTGGCCGAGCAGCCCGGCCAGCTCGGCCGCCGAGCCGCGCGGGTTGACCGCGACGGTCACCGCGCCGAGCGACGCCAGGGCCAGCCATCCGATCAGGTACGGCGGGGTGTTCCGCGCGGTGACCATGACCAGGTCCCCGCGGCGCACGCCGGCGTCGCGCAGCGCGGCCGCGGTCAGCGCCGCGGCGGCCGCCGCGCCTTCGAAGGTCAGCTCGCCGGAATCGCTGCGCAGCCACGTCCCGGCCGCGTCGCGCTCGGCGGCTGCCGCGAGCAGCCGCGGGATGGTGCCCTGGTAGCCGTCAGACTGCACCTGAACCTGCCCTCCGTCGCAGCCGCGCCCACGATGTTGCAGTCAGCTACGGTACCGGGGGGTCTAGCTGGCCCTGGGCTTTGCCTCCCCGGCGGGCGGCAGGCCCCGGGCCAGGACGGCCATCAGGTCCTCGAAGATGTCATCGGGGACCCGCCCGCCCTCGGTCCACTCGGCCCAGCGCATGCCGATGAAGTGCCCGAGGCCGGCGTAGACGTAGGCGATGACCTCCGGGTCATAGCGCGCGTCGACCTCCCCGGCCAGCTGGGCGATGCGGACCCCGCGGGCATACCCGCGGGCCAGCCGCTCGTAGTACTCCCGGAACTCGCCCGGGGCGAGGAACTCGGCCTCGCGGACGATCCGGTAGATCCAGGGCCGGCGTGACATCAGGTCGAAGTACGCCCGGAACGACGCGCGCTCGCGGTCGCGCTGGGTGTCGGGGCCGTCCCGCAGGGCCGCCACCTGGACGGCCCGGACGTCGGCGTTGATCTGCCGGATGACGGCCGTGAAGATGTCGGACTTGGACTGGAAGTAGGCGTAGAAGCTGCCGGTGGCCATGCCGGCCTGGGCGCAGATGTCGGCCACGGTCGTCCGCCGGTAGCTGTGCTCGCCGAACAGGTGCTCAGCGGCGCTCAGGAGCCGCTCGGCGGGCGGCCGCTCTTCTGCGGCCGGCCTGCGGCTCGCTGCCACACTCACATCGCCACCTCTGCGTCTAGCTCAGGTTGAACAGGAGAAACGCTACCTTGCTAGAACCACAAGCTCCTACCCCGGGCACGCGCCGGCCCCCCGCGGTGAGCGGGGAGCCGGCACGCGCCGGGAATCAGGGCCGGGATATCAGGGGCTGGGGATCCCGCTGGACGGCGCCGGCGGCTGCGGCGTCGAGTCCGAGGTGATCGCGCCCGACTGCGAGGTGTCGGTGATCAGGACCGGTCCCTGCTCGACCAGCACGCCATTCTGGATGGTCCCCATGTAGGCGCCGGTGGCGCCGAGGTGGTTCGTCGACGAGTACGCGTAGGGCGACACAGCCGCGCCCTGGGAGATCCCGCCCTGGATGGCCGTGAGCAGGTCAGCGCGGGTCGGGTTCTTGCCCGCCTTCTCCATGGCCTGGACGAAGGAGTACCCGACCGCCATGCCGTACTCGACGTTGCCGTCGAACGGCAGCTTCGGGATGTACTGGGTGTGGATCTTCGAGAACAGCTGCAGCCAGGTGTTGGTGCTGGCGGTGCCCAGGGCCGGCAGGTAGCCGTCGGTGATGATGCCCTGGATCAGCTCGTTGCCGTTGACCTTCTGGTGATTCTGCGCGGCGAAGGACTGCAGCAGGCCGCTCAGCGTGATGGCGTCCGAGCCCACGTCACTGACCACCAGCGTCGGGTTGAAGCTCAGGCCCAGCGAGTTGAGCTTGAGCAGGGCGGTGAAGGCCGGGATCGAGAACGAGACCACGACCTGCGCGCCGGACGCCTTGAGCTTGGCCACCGCCGGGCCGACCGCCGTGTTCGTGGCGTCGTACGGCTCCTTGGCCACGATCGACTTGGCCGGGAGCTCGTAGCTGAGGCCCTTGACCCCGTCCAGGCCGAACTCGTCGTTCTGGTAGAAGATGCCGACCTTCTTGCCGGGGAACTTGGTCTTGACGTAGTTGCCGAGGATCTTGCCCTCGCGCACGTAGTCAAGCTGCCAGCCGAAGGTCTGCGGCCACGTCGTGGGCGCGTTCCAGCACTCGCAGCCCGACGCCACGAAGATGTCCGGCACCTTCTCGCTGTTCAGGAACGGCGCGACGGCCAGGTGAGTCGGCGTGCCGAGCGCGTCGAAATCCGCGAACACGTTGTCGTTCAGCACCAGCTGGCGCGTCATGGTCGAGGTGACCGAGGGGTTGTACTGATCGTTCTTGACGATATAGTTGATCTTGCGACCGAACACGCCGCCATGCGCGTTCACGTACTGGAAGTAAGCCTCGGAAGCCTGCGAGATCTCTGAGTAGCCCGGTGCGGCCGGGCCGGTCAGCGGCTGGGTACTCCCGATGGTGATGCTGCTCGCCGTGATACCCGGGGCCGACGCCCCCGGCTTGGCATTGCTGCCGCTGGCGGTGGAGGAACCGCCGCCCGACCCGCAGGCCGCGGCCAGCATCGCGATGGCGGCCAGGCCGGCCACCGGCGCGATCTTCATTGTGCGCGATCTTTTCATGTGGTGCCTTTCCCTTTTTCCGGTGGTGCGGTCCCAACCAATGCGGTGGTGTTCTCCTTCGGGTCGGGCGCGGGCGCCTGCCTGCGCAGCACGTTCAGGGGGGCACCGGCCGCCGGGGCGGCGATGCCGAGCAGACGCCGCACGGCGCCCTGAATTCCTGCGGGGAAAACCAGCATCACGACGATGAGCACGACCCCGTAGGCCGCGATCGGCACGCTGGAGCTGGCGGAGCTGTTCAGGCCGTGGCTCTGGGCCACGTTGGTCAGGAAGGTCGGGACGAAGACGAAGAGCAGGGTCCCCCACACCGCCCCGGCCAGGCTGCCGAGGCCGCCCAGGACGGCCGCGGTGAGCAGCGCGATCGAGAGCGTCAGGGTGAACGTCCCCGGCGACACGTTGGCCAGGACGATGGCCAGCAGCGCGCCGCCCACGCCCGCGCAGGCCGCGCTGACCACGAAGGCCCGGATCTGCAGCTGGGCCACGTTCAGCCCGGACAGCGCGGCTGCGACCTCATCATCACGGACCGCGCGCCAGTTCCGGCCGACCCGGCTGTTCACCAGGTTGGCCAGCAGGAACAAGGTGATCAGCGCGGTCAGGCAGGACACCCAGGCCAGCCACTGGGTCAGCTGGAAGTTCACCCCGAGTGACGCGGGCACGGTGACGTTGATGTCGAGGCCCTGGTCCCCGCCGAAGATGCCCTGGTACCGGCCGGCGATCTCCGGCAGCGCCACGGCCAGCATCAGGGTGGCGCCGGCCAGGTACGGGCCGCGCAGCCGGGCGGCCGCCAGCCCGACGATGCCGCCCGCCACGGCGCAGGCCGCTGCCGCCGCGATGACCAGCAGGTAGATGGGCCAGTGCAGGTGCTGCAGCAGCAGGGCGGCGACGTAGGCGCCGATGAACATGAAGGCGCCGTGGCCGATCGAGATCTGGCCGCTGATCCCGACCAGCATGGTCAGCCCGCCGACCGCCGTGACGTACGCGGCCACCTCGGCTAGCTCGTAGTCGCGGAACGAGCCGATCCGGTACGACAGGATCAGCAGCACGATGCCGACCAGCACCGTGACGGCCAGGTTCTTCAGCAGTGTCATCTCGTCACACCCGCCGCACGGTGCTCATGGAGAACAGGCCGCCAGGCCGCAGCATCAGGACCGCGACGAGGGCCACCAGCCCGGCCGGGTCCACCAGGTCGCTGCCCAGGTAGCCGCTGACGTAGTTGAGGAGCACCCCGAGGACCAGGCCGCCGATGACGGCGCCGAGCGGGCTCTCCAGGCCGCCGATGACGGCGGCGGTGAAGCCCAGCACGAAGATCAGGTCCGTGCTGTTGGGGTACAGGAACGTCGTCGGCGAGACGAGCACCCCGGCCAGCGCGCCGAACGCGCCGGCCAGCGCCCAGCCCAGGGTCAGCACCCGGCCGGTCCGCACCCCGAGCAGCCGGGCCACGTCGGGATTGAACGCTGTCGCCCGCAGCCGCAGGCCCACCGCGGTGTAGCGGAAGACCAGGGCGAGCCCGGCCGCCGCGAGGAGCACCGCGATCGTCGTGTAGAGCCCCTGCGGGGAGATGCCCAGGGCCAGGTGGCCGATGTTGAACCCGCGGATCGAGTAGCCGGGCGGGAACGACCGGAACTGGCCGCCGTAGATGATGCCGGCCAGCCCCTCGATGAGGATCAGCAGCCCGATGGTGACGATCACCGCGTTCAGCGGCGGCCGACTCGTCGTCGGGCGGACCACCACCCGCTCGATCACCGCGCCGAGGACCAGGCCGGAGGCGAGGGCGACGACGAAGCCCAGCCAGTAACTGTGGGTGTGGTTGATGACGATCAGCGCGATGTAGGTGGTGAACATGGCCATGGCGCCCTGGGAGTAGTTGAGCACCCGGGTACCGCGCCAGATCAGCACCAGGGACAGCGCGATCGCCGCATAGACCATGCCCTGGCTGATGCCCCCGAGCGTGAACTCAAGGAACTCCTGCATGTTGAGCCTCTCCTAGAAGCCGAGATAGTGCCGGCGCAGGCCCTCGTCCGCCGCCAGCGAGGCGGCGTCGGCCCGGGCGACGACCTTGCCCAGATTGAGCACGATCCCCTGATCGGCGATCGCCAGCGCGCTGCGGGCGTTCTGCTCGACGAGCAGCACCGTCAGGCCGGAGTCGTCGCGCAGCTTGCGCACGAGCTCCATGACCTGGGAAACGATCTTGGGGGCGAGGCCCAGCGACGGCTCGTCCAGCAGCAGCAGCCGCGGGCCGGTGAGCAGGGCCCGGGCGATGACCAGGATCTGGCGCTCGCCGCCGGACAGCGTCGCGGACAGCTTCCGCCGCCGCTGCCCCAGGATGGGAAACTGCTCGTAGATCGAGGCCAGCGCGCCCGCCCGCTCGCCGCCGGGCCGCAGCAGCAGGGCCAGCTTCAGGTTGTCCTCGATGGTGAGCTCGGAGATGACGCCCTGGCCCTCGGGGACATGCGCGATCCCCGCCCGGGCGATGTCCTCGGGCTTGCGCCGGGCCATGCTGACGCCGTCCAGCGTGATCCGCCCCGAGCGCGGCCGGATCAGGCCGGAGATGGTGCGCAGCAGGGTGGTCTTGCCGGCCCCGTTGGCGCCGAGCACGGCGGTGATCGTGCCCGCCTCGGCGCCGAGTGAGATGCCGTCCAGCACGGGCGCGGCCAGGTAGCCCGCGACGACTTCCTCCACCGCGAACGCGGCCGCGCTACTCATCGCCGGCCTCCACCTTCCCGAAGGTCTGCGTGATCTCACTGTCGTCGGGCCCCGCGTCATCCAGCCCGGCCGCCAGGGTCGCGTTTTCCAGAACGCTGCCCTCCCCGTCGGCCTCGCCCAGGTAGGCGGCGGTGACGGCCGGGTTGGCCTGGACCTCGGCGGGCGTCCCGGAGGCGATGACCTTGCCGAAGTCGAGCACGAAGATCTGCTCGCAGATCGACATCATCAGGTCCATCCGGTGCTCGATGACCACCACGCTGGTCTGCTCGGCCAGGTCGGTGATGAGCTCGCCGAGGCCGGGCAGCTCGCTCTCGTTCAGGCCGCTGGCGGGCTCGTCGAGCAGCAGCAGCCGCGGCTCGGCGACCAGGGCGCGGGCCATCGCGACGCGCTTGCGCGGCCCGTGGGCCAGCATCGAGGGCATCTCGTCGGCCCGGTCGGCCACGCCCAGCCGGTCCAGCGCCGCCAGGCTCTGGATCCGCAGCCGCCGCTCGTCGGCGTCCGACCAGGGCGCGGCGATCAGCGCGGACCAGAAGTTGGTCCGCCGCCGGCTGGCCGCGCCGAGCATGACGTTCTCGACCACGCTCAGGCCGGCGCACAGGGCCGTGCCCTGGAGCGTCCGGGCGATGCCGAGCTTGGCCAGCTTGTGCGGCCGCAGCCGGCTGAGCGGCCGGCCGTCGAAGGTGATCGTCCCGGCCTGCGGGCGGACGAACCCGCACAGGACGTTGAGGAGCGTGGTCTTGCCCGCCCCGTTCGGCCCGATGATCCCGGTCACCTGGCTCGAGGCCGCGGTGAGCGAGACATCTTCCAGAGCCGTCAGCCCACCGAACCGGACGGTGACGCCGCTCACGTCCAGGACGCCGCCGGCCGCCGGCGGCGGCTGCACTGACATCACGGATGAATCGCTATTCATCAGACTATTGCCTTGCTGATAGGGGCCCCAGCGCGTGTGCTGAACCAAGATTCACGGCAATTTAACGCGTGCGCAAGCTATGTCGTGACATTCGTAGCCAAACCGAGACGTCGTGTCACACACCGCCCGCCGGCCGCCAGAAGCCAGCCGCAGGTCGGCCGGGCCGCAGGCCCGCGGGGGGCCGGGTGGCCGCTGCGCCGGGCCGCCCTTGACGCCTGGCTCCGCGCCCTACGACCATCACCGGGACGCTCAGCCCGCCGGGGTGACCCGGGTTCGTCACGACCGTGAAAGGCCGCCGCCGCATCGGGCGAGTAGAGATGACACCGCCCGCTCCCGAAAGGCCGCCCCCATGACGGACCGATCCGCGTGACCGCCGTGCCCTCGGCCACCCGGGGTGACGGCCCGGGCCTGCCCCGGCTCACGGCGCGCGCGGCGGATGACGCCCGCGAGGTCGCGTGCTCGCTGCGCGAGCCCGAGCGCTTCGGCATCATCTTCGACCGCTACTTCGCCGAGATCCACCAGTACATCGCTTGCCGGCC
>Ga0193726_1003162_pt1 | contig 10644 bp, 10 predicted proteins | sample H2c1metaG_FD_144928 | JGI IMG/M metagenome (GOLD analysis project Ga0193726, IMG submission 144928) | Soil microbial communities from a riparian zone of the East river system, Colorado, United States - H2c1 | ecosystem: Environmental > Terrestrial > Soil > Riparian zone | place: USA: East River... | reverse complement strand
CGCAGCTCACATTCACGATCATGACCAGCCCGGTCTCTCATAATCCCCAGTAGAGAGTGCAGCGGCCATGAGAGCAGCGGCAGGGCCAGGATTTCGCCTTGCCGTCGGGCCCGGACCGTGGCGCCCCTTCATGTGGTGCCGCCGGCTCCCGGAGGCTCGCGCCGGCGGACCCCAGCCCGCGCACCAGCTCAGGAAGGTCGGAAAGCTCGTCATCGGCCTGCGGGCCACCGTGGTAGGGCCTTATGCACAGCCCGCCGAAAAACTCGACGATGCCGGGGTAGTCATCGATGATGAAATCGGGAAGCACGGGAATTCCGCACCTGGCGAGTCCGGTCTGGAAATCCCATAGTGGCTTCTGATAGACGCCAGACACGAGATCCCCGAGTCCAGCCCGGTTCACCTCGCTCGTGCGGATACCCCGGCCCGACCAGATGTAGACGTGGTGGCCGTCCGACACGAGCCGCTCGAAGACGGAGCGCGTGCCTGGCCGCAGCGAGCCGTCGTAGGCGATGAGCGTCTCGTCCACGTCGAAGAAGATGTTCACGGTATGACATCCTCCCCCGCGGCCCGGCGATCCACCGGGGCGGGCTGGCCAGGCGTGAATTACCATGACCCAGGACCGCCCCTTCATTTCCGCCGGTGGCGGGCAGCACCGTTCCGCGTGAGGCATGGGGGCCGTCATGGAACTGGCACCGGACTTTTCCTTCCAGCCGCTGCCGCCCATCGAGGACCAGGCGGAGGTCGCGCCGCGGGCCGCGGCAAACCCGCTGGGGGCGCTCGCCGGGCTCCTCGGGAGCTGGTCTGGCCGGGGCTTCAACGTCATCTGGCGGCCCAATCACGCGGCCGGGCAGGATCACTTCCTCGAGCTCAACGTGACCGGTGACCAGATCGACTTCGCCGCCATTCCCGGCGCGATCCCCAACCGCGGCTTGCTGCAGCCCGACATCAACATGTTCGGGCTGACCTACCTGCAGCAGGTCAAGGACGCCAACCTGAACGCGGGACTGCACATCGAGCCGGGCCTGTGGGTGACAATCCCGGCGACGACCGACCCGAAGGTGGGTCCGACCGTGGCCCGCCTGGCCTCGATCCCGCACGGCACGACCATCGTGGCCCAGGGCACCGCGGCCACCGCGGCCGGCCCGCCCGCCATCCCGCCGGTGGGCATCCGGCCGTTCGCGATCGGGCATCCGGGCCAGACCGTCGACTTCCCGGAGCAGACCCTGGCCACGGCGAGCCCGTTCCGGACCTCAGGCGCCGGCCTGGCCGGCGTCACCCAGCCGATGGTCAGCGATCCCAACAACGTGCTCACCGCCGCGATCAAGGGCCAGACCATCACCTCGACCACGACGCTGCGCATCGCGACGAACGACACCCCGGTGCCGGGCGGCGGGACCGCGAACACGGCCTTCCTGCAGGGCATCGGGCAGGCCAACGCCGATGCGGCGCTCGTCACCGCCACCTTCTGGCTCGAGACCCTGAAGGGCGACACCAGCCCCAGCCAGCTGCAGTACTCACAGACGGTGTTCCTGCGCTTCAGCGGCCTGAGTTGGCCCCACATCACGGTCGGGACGCTGCGCAAGGCGGCCGGCGGCTAGCTGGCCGCGCCGCCGGCCCGGGTACCGCTCAGGCGCGGTCAGCGCGTGCCCGCGGCCAGGAACATCGGGATGGCGACCAGCAGCCGGTCATCGCGGGCGCGCCGGGTCTGCTCGCTGATCCAGCTGTCAGCCTCGTCACCGGTGATGGCGCCGGCCTGGCGGGCGGCGGTGGCGTGCCCGACGGGCACGGGCAGCAGGGCGGGGTCGGTGAGCACCGCCGTGTGGACCTCGACGCCGACATCGTGGAAGCCGGCGTCGAGCAGCAGGTTGCGGTAGGCGCGGGCGATGCGCGGATGGGGCATCGTGTCGGCTCGGGCGTGCACGATGCGGCGGGTGAGCCCGGGCTGGTCGGAGTCGATGACGAGGGTGTCCCAGTCCTGGCCCAGCAGCGCGATCCGCCCGCCCGGGACCAGGACCCGGCGGGCTTCGGCCAGGGCCGCGTCCGGGTCGGGCAGCACGTGGTACACCTTGTCGGCCCGGTATCCGTGGGCCTGCCCGTCGCCCAGCGGCAGCGCGGTGGCGTCGGCGGCGCGCACGTCGATGCCGGGGAACCGGCGGCGGGCGGCGGCCAGCATGTCCGGGTTGAGGTCCACGCCGATGGCGTGGGCTGCGTGCCCGGCCAGTTCGGCGACGGCACGCGCGGTGCCGCAGCCGACGTCGACCACGGTCGCGTCCGGGGGCAGCCGCAGGAGCTGGTAGCTGCGAGCGCGCAGCGACGCGGCGGCGGGCATGGCCTCCGCGGCGTCGAGCAGCCGGATCAGCGTGTCAGTGTCGGTGTAGGCAGTGTGCGTGGCGGTCATGCGCCCGAGTATGTGACTTCAGGTCGACCTGAAGTCAACCCGGCTGCTATTAAGGTGAACATGAACTCGGAGCTGGCGCCGGAGTACGCGATCGGAGAGCTGGCCGCCCGTTACGGGCTGGCCACCCACGTGCTGCGGCACTGGGAGGACATGGGATTGCTGTCCCCGGCGCGGCGGGTGGCGGGGCGGCGGGTGTACGGGCCGGCGCACGTGACCCGGGTGGCAGAGATCATCCTCGGCAAGGACGCCGGGTTCAGCCTGGAACAGCTGGGGGAGCTGTTCGCCGCCCCGGACCGGGACCGGCGGCGGGAGGTGCTGCGCGCGCAGCTGGCACAGGTCCGGCAGCGCCTGGCCCGGCTGACGCTGTCCCAGACGCTGCTGGAACACGGGCTGCGGTGCCGCCACCCGGACTATCAGTCGTGCCCCCGCTTCCAGGCCATGGTGCTGGCCCGGCTGGACGGGGTGGATCTGGCGGAGGCCCTGGACCACGGCTGACCGTGCTGCGCCGGCCGGCGATCCTGATGTGGTCAGGGCGCGCGGCCGGCCGTGCCTGGCGGCGCGGGCCGCGATCGGCCAGACTGTCGATAGCCCAAGGAGGACTGGCCGTGGACCTGGATCAGCGGAGCCCGGAACTGGCCGCGGCTTTCGCCCGCGACGGCGTCGCCTGCGTGCGCGGCGTCCTGGGCCCGGCCGAGCTGGCCGCCGCCGTCGCCGCGATCGAGACCGTGCTGGCCGCTCCTGGCCCGCTGGCCCAGGTGGCCAGCAGCTCGGGTGATCCCGGTTCGTTCACCGAGGACTTCCGCCGCTGGCAGGACGTCCCGCAGATCGAGGGGCTGGCCCGCCACTCCCGCGTGCCGCAGATCGCCGCGGCGCTGATGGGAACGCCGCAGGTGCGGTTCTACCACGATCACGTGCTGGTGAAGGAAGGCGGAACCCGGCAGCGCACCCCCTGGCACCAGGACCAGCCCTATTACAACGTCGACGGGCGCGGCGTCAGTGCCTGGATACCGGTGGACCCGGTGCCCGCGGCCGGCTGCCTGGAGCTGCTGGCCGGCTCGCATCGCGGCCCCTGGCTGATGCCACGGACGTTCCTGGCCGGGGAGGCGAAGTGGTTCCCGGACGGGAGCCTGGCCGAACTGCCGGACATCGAGGCTGACCGGGACGCCTTCGACATCCGCCGCTTCGAGCTGGAGCCGGGCGACGCGATCTTCTTCGACTTCCTCACGGTGCACGGGGCGCCAGGGTTCCCGTTCCGCGGCCGCCGCCGGGTGCTGTCGCTGCGCTACCTGTCAGCCGACGCGCGGCACGCGCCGCGCCACTGGCGCACCTCGCCGCCGTTCGACGGCCTCGATGCCCAGCTCCCGGCCGGGGCGACCCTGGATCATCCGCTGTTCCCCGTCGTCTGGACCGGGGGTCAGCTGCCGAGGTTACGGGCGGCGGCCGTGTCGGCGTAAAGCTGGGCCCGGACGAAGTTGCCGTCGGCTATCTCGAAGAGCCAGAGGTTCTCGATGGTTATGCTCGTCTCTGACGACTTGGGGCGCGCGGTGACCCGGAGCGGCGCCACGAGGTGAGTGCCGGCGTCGAGGACACGGCCGAGGGCGAGTTCGGTGCGGAAGAATGACCAGTAGTCCTGGTTCTCCACGATGCGCTGGAAGAAGCGGTCGAATTCCCCCGGTCCCTGGAACGATCCGCCGTAGGGGAGTGTCTCCGGGATCTTGAGGACAAACGTCTCGGGCAGCATGGACACGATTCGGGTCCGGTCGCCGGCCGCGAACAGCTCGGTCACGGCATCGATGAGCTCAGGCCTGGTGAATGTGCTCGGCGCGCCGGCCCGGGCACGTGCCTCCCCGGCGACGGCCTCCGGAGCGGACACGCCGCTGGCGAAGGAGAAGTTCGCGGGCGGCGTGAGGTGGATCATCACGAATACGTCCTCGCCGCGGACGCCCGGATCTTTCTGCAGCAGGTTTACCAGCGTCTGGTAGAACCGCTGCTTGGCCTCGGCGCCGCTGTCGATTCCCTCGGTGATAGTGAAGACGATGAAGTCGTCGGAGCGCGGGCCGCCGCGGAAGTCACGGCTGAAGATCATCTCGCCGGGCTCGTGCTGATCGATCAGCTGGAAACGGTCTTCGGGGTTCATTCCCAGCTCCTGGACGAGCGCCTCGTGCACGGCAAACGAGACCGCCTCGAGGTACTCCGCGGACTTGCCCCGCGCTAGGGAGATGCTGACGAATGGCATGGCGATCCCTCCGGTCGGCCGGGCCTGGCGCGCTCCCGGGCCCGGGCAGCCACCTAGCTTGCAAATCGCAAGCTAAGTCCCATCGTATGTCGCCCGGCATGCTTGTCAAGGCTCGCGGTGGCCCGGGCCGCGGTGCGCCCAGGCCTCCAGCCAGGATTCGTAGAACCAGTGCCCGAACAACTGGCCGCCGTAAACGACCCAGCCGACGCCGATCAGCCATGACTGCACGATCAGGACGGTGCCGAGCGCGCCGTAGCTGACCGCGTTCCTGACGATGAGGGGCTCGAAGACCAGGTGGGAGAAGGCCCGCAGGCCAGTCAGGCCCACGAGGGTCGCCACCGCGCCCGGCATGGCCGCCAGGTAGCTCACCCGGCCGCCGACCAGGAAGCGCAGCCCCCACCAGAAGAAGGCGATGCCGAGCACCACCGCCACCGCCACCCGGCCCGCGGTCTCGGCCAGCCCGCCTCTCGCCACCGACCCGACCGTGGCCGCCGCGTAGATGTAGGCGATGAGGGCGGCCAGCCACACCGCCTGACGCCAGATCTTGTGCCACGGCCCGACAGGAAGGCCCCAGATCCGCTCGAACCCGGCCTGCACGCTGCCGGCCAGCGCCACCCCGGACACGCCCAGCACCGCAGCACTGAACAGGCTCGTCGTGCCCAGCACCCGGGCCGGCGCGGAGAAGAGCCGTGTCACCGCATCGGCGGAGGAGCCGGTCAGGCCCATGCCGTAGACCACCCACCCGGCGAGGCCGCGGTGCGGGGCCGGGCCGGCCGCGGCGACGAGAATGAGCAGCGGGATCACCGTGAGGATGGCCAGGGCAGCGAAGCCCAGAGCCCGGGACATGAGCTCGAACTCCCTGGCGCTGCGGTAAAGGGTCCTGAACTGGAGATCGCGCCAGACGCGCCCGGCGCTCTGGAGCACTGCCCGGCGCGGGCTCCCGCCCGTCATCGGCGGACACGCCCATCGCGCCTGCGCCCTGCCCGTACATCGTCCACCCAGCCGACCTTAACCCCGCCAGCACCGCCAGTCCCGTTGCCGACCGGGGAGACCAGGCCAGACCTTGGCCGCTTGAGGCGCGCCCCATCAGCTGTCCGGTTCGATTCCTCCGGCGGCAAGGGCGGCGTGACCGGCGGGTGACAGACCCGGATCGATCACTGGCGAGCAGCACAGGAGCCCCACGGGCATCACCCTGACCGCCGGGTTCAGGGTCGAGGCCACCTGGCTCTGCGGCGCAAGGGCGGCCGCGGCCGCGGCCGCCGCTGGCTCCGGCTCGGAGATGAGAGCCGAGGCTTCGCTGGTGAGCCCCTCGAGCCGCTTCCGCGAGGGCAGCATGAGGATCGCCAGGATCGCGCCGAGCCCGAGCAGCGCGGCCGAGATCGCGAAGGCCAGGGTATAGCCGCGGGTCGCCGCGGCCGCTGGTGCCTGCGGGCTGGTGTGGTGGGCGAGGAGGTAGCTGGTCGTCGCGCTCGCCGCGATGGTGCTGAGGATGGAGATGCCGACCGATCCGCCCACCTGCTGCATCGTGTTGACCAGCGCAGAAGCCACGCCGGAGTCCTCTCGCGGGACGCCGGCCGTGGCCGTGTTGATCGCCGGCGCGAAGATCGCGCCGAAGCCCAGGCCCATGATGATCAGGGCGGGCAGCACGCCTCCGACGTAGCTGGAGGTCACGGTGAGCTGGGCCAGATAGGCGGTCCCGCCGGCGGCCAGCAGCATGCCCACGGTGACCAGGGGCCGGGGCCCGACCCGTGCGCCCACGGCGCTGTACAAGGCGGAGGCCACCAGGATGCCGGCGACCAGCGGCAGGAACAGCAGCCCGGTGGTCAGCGGGCTGTACCCCTTGACCTGCTGCATGTAGAAGGTGAGGAACAGGAAAGTGCCGAAGATCGCAATTCCGGTGATGCCGACCGCGACGTAGGAGCCGCCCCGGGTGCGGTCCAGGATCACTCGCAGCGGCAGCAGCGGGTGACTGGATCGCTGTTCGGCGACGACGAACGCGCTGAGCAGGACCGCGCCGAGGATGAGCGAGCCGAGGGTCAGCGTGGCGGTCCAGCCGGCCGTCTCGGCGTGGGAGAAGCCGAAGACGATCAGGAAGAGCCCGGCGCAGGCCAGCACGGCGCCCGGCCAGTCCATCCGCGGCCGGGTCGCCGGGCGGCTGCTGTGGATGTAAGCCAGGGCACCCGCCACGGCTATCGCGGCGAAGATCAGGTTGACGAACAGCGTGTAACGCCAGGACAGGTACTGGGTGAGAATCCCGCCCAGGATCAGGCCCACCGCGCCGCCGCCGACGGCGACCGAGCCGAAGACAGCGAACGCCCGGCCCCGCTCGCGCGGGTCCCGGAACGTGCTGATCAGGGTGCCCAGCGCGGCTGGCGCGAGAATGGCGCCGAAGGCGCCCTGCAGCGCCCGGGCCGACACCAGCATCACGAACGAGACGGCGGCGCCCCCGATGGCGGAGGCGACGGCGAATCCGATCAGGCCCGTGATGAAAATCCACTTGCGGCTGAACATGTCGCCGAGCCGGCCGCCCACCAGCAGCAGGCTGCCGAAGGCCAGGGCGTAGCCCGTCACCACCCACTGCCGGTCACTGTTGGCGAAACCCAGCGCCTGCTGCGCGGACGGCAGCGCGATGTTCACGATCGTGGAGTCCAGCACCACCATCAGCTGGGCGACTGCCACCACGACCAGGATCACCCAGCGCCGGTCCGCAGCTGCCGGGTCGCCCTGCGTATCCCGGGGACCTGGTGAAGCGACTGGCTCTGCCATGTGAACTCCCGATATGCCGATGAATGTCCGGTTAAGGCCGGGCCCAAGGCCATTTCCTGCCGGGAGGTGGGCCAGTACCAGGTTCGCCGCCCGGCAGGTGAGGAGGCGTCACCTGATCACGGTGATTCGCGCGGGCGGGCCGTGAAATCACCAGAACCAGGTGACTGTCGCTCACCTTGATGCCCAGTAGCTTCGGGGCCACTCGACCAGCCAAGCCCGGCGGCCAGGCTGGCCGCAGCCCCACCGAAGGGAGATCCTCCGTGAGCACCGAGCAGGCAGAGAACCTCGAGACCATCCTGCGGCAGTCAGCCTTCCCCGCCGACATCGATATCAACGAGCAGCGGCGGCAGCTCAAGGCGCTGATCTCGGCGCAGCCGCTGCCCGCCGACGTGACGGTGACCGCAGCCGCGCTGGGCGGCGTCCCCACCGCCGAGATCACCATCGACGGAGTGGAGTCCCGCCGCGTTGTCCTGTACTTCCACGGCGGCGTGTACGTGCTGGGGGACGCCTTCCAGGCCGCCGGCCTGGCCTCGCAGGTCGGCCGGCTGACCGGCGCCAAGGTCATTTCCGTCGACTACCGGCTCGCCCCCGAGCACCCGTATCCGGCCGCCGTCGACGACGCTCTCGCCGCCTACGAAGCCCTCCTGGACAACGGCACCGCCCCGTCGGACATCGCCTTCGCCGGGGAGTCCGCCGGCGGCGGCCTCGCCATCGCCACCCTGGTCAACGCCCGCGATCACGGGCTGCCCCTGCCTGCCGCGGCCTACGCCATGTCTCCGTATGCCGACCTGACCCTGGCCGGGACCACCATGCAGGCCAAGCGGGAGGTCGACGTGCTGATGAGCGAACAAGCCCTCCGGGCGCGAGTCGCGGACTACACGTCGGGACAAGACGCCGCTCTTGGCCTCATCAGCCCGGTATTCGCCGACCTGTCCGGCCTGCCGCCCCTGGTCATCCAGGCCGGGACTCACGAGGTCCTCCTCGATGACGCCATCCGCCTCGCGCGACAAGCCGCGACCGCCGATGTCGAGGTCACCCTCGACATCACCCCCCGGGTGCCCCACGTCTTCCAGTCCTTTTACCCGATCCTCGACGAGGCGGCCGCGGCGCTGGACAGAGCCGCCCAGCTCCTGTCGGCGCATCTTGCCGCCGGCGCAGCACGCGTCAGCGCCTAGCGAGAGGCAGAACGGCAGTGGTCCTCATAGACGACCCCGAGGTCGCGGGCCGGTCAGACGCCTGATCGTGGTTTCCGCCTGGTTGCGGGCTAGCCTGTGGCCATGAGCGGCGAGGTGTGCGTGGTGACGGGCGCTACCTCGGGGATCGGCAGGGCGACGGCGGCCGCCCTGGCCGGGCGGGGCGCTCAGGTGGTGCTGGTCGGCCGGGACCGCGGCCGCGCCGAGGCCGCGGCCGCGGAAGTGGCCGCGGCGGGCGGGCCGGCGCCGCGGCTGGAGATCGCTGATCTGGCCTCGATGGGACAGGTGCGCGCGCTCGCGGACCGCCTGGACGCGCTGGAGCGGATCGACGTGCTGGTCAACAACGCGGGGCTGATGGCTGGCCAGCGCCGGGTCACCGCGGACGGCTACGACGAGGTCTTCGCCGTCAATCACCTGGCGCCGTTCCTGCTGACCAACCTGCTGCTGGGCCAGCTGACCGGAGCCGGCCCGGCCCGGGTCATCACGGTGACGTCCGACGCGCACGCCTCGGCCCGCCTTGACCTGGACGACCTGCAGCTGGAGCGCGGCTGGGAGGGCTGGCGCGCCTATGCCGGCAGCAAGCTCGCGAACATCCTGTTCACCCGCGAGCTGGCCCGCCGGCTCGCGGGCACCGCGGTGACCGCCAACTGCGCACACCCCGGGCTGGTGCGGACCCGGTTCGGCCGCGAGGTGCGGGGACCGATGCGCGTCGGCGTCACGCTCGCGCGGCCGTTCATGCTGTCACCGCAGCGCGGCGCCGCCACCATCGTCTACCTGGCGACCTCTCCGCAGGTGGCGGGCGCAACGGGCGGCTACTACGTCAAAAGCCGGCGGCGCGAGCCGTCGCCGGCCGCCCGCGACGACGCGGCCGCCCGCACGCTGTGGCGGCTGAGCGAGGAACTGACCGGCCTCGCCCGGGGGCGTCCCGCCGGGACCTGATGGACACCGAGGGGATAACCGCGCTCGCGCCAGGTGACACTGCCGCCGTCAGCGGCGCATGGCCAGGGGCAGGTGGCGCAGCCCGCGCAGCACGGTGGTGGGCTTCCATTCCGGCGGGCCGGCGAGGTCGAGGCCGGCGAAGTGCCCGGCCAGCGAGCGGAAGACGATCTGCGCTTCGAGCCGGGCGAGCGGGGCTCCCAGGCAGAAGTGGATGCCGTGGCCGAAGGCCAGGTGGCGGGTGGGCTCCCGGTCGACGCGGACCTCGTCGGGGTCGGGGCACAGGCCGGGGTCGCGGTTGGCGGCGCCCAGCAGGAGGAGTACCGCCGACCCGGCCGGGATGGGGACGCCGGCCAGTTCCGTGTCTTCGAGCGCGTACCGCCCGGTGAGCTGGACCGGGGAGTCGTACCGGAGGAACTCCTCCACCGCGTGGCCGGCCAGGTCAGGCTGAGCCCGGAGCTTCGCGAACTCCTCGGGCCTGCGCGCGAGGGCCAGCGCTCCCAGCCCGATGAGGCCCGTGGTGGTCTCGTGGCCGGCCACGAGGAGCAGGACGCAGGTGGAGATGAGCTCGGCCTCGGTCAGCTGGTCGCCGCTGTCGTGGACCTCGACCAGGGCGGACAGCAGGTCCGTCCCGGGTCGCTGGCGACGCTGCCGCAGCAGGTCAGCCAGGTACCGGGCGAAGTCCTCGCGGGCGTGAAGCTGGCGGGCGACCTCGTCGGCGGGCAGCAGGAACGCCGGGTCGAGGCCGCGGGCCAGCGCGTCAGACCAGCTCACCAGCAGCTGCCGGTCACCCGGCGGGATGCCCAGCAGCTCGCTGATCACTACTACCGGCAGCGGGGCGGCCAGGGTGGTGATGATGTCCACCGGCCCGTCGGTGGCATCAGCCGTGGCCAGCCAGGACCTCGTGATCTCCTCAATGCGGGGCGCGAGGCGGCGCACGGTGGCGGGGGTGAAGGCCCGGGAGACCAGCCGCCGCAGGCGGGTGTGGTCCGGCGGGTTCATCATGAGGAATGACCGCCGCTGGGGCTCCGGAGCGGTCCCGGCTGACTCGGCTCCGGCGGCCCGGCTGACCATGCGCCGGGCCGCGTCAGCCTCGGCATGGCCGAGTCGCCCGT
>Ga0193726_1003161_pt1 | contig 10653 bp, 9 predicted proteins | sample H2c1metaG_FD_144928 | JGI IMG/M metagenome (GOLD analysis project Ga0193726, IMG submission 144928) | Soil microbial communities from a riparian zone of the East river system, Colorado, United States - H2c1 | ecosystem: Environmental > Terrestrial > Soil > Riparian zone | place: USA: East River... | reverse complement strand
CGAGTTGCGCGAGTTGACCGAGCACTTTCCCGACCACAAAGACCCGACCGTCACGGGAGGCACCGCGGAGCGACGGCGTGCCCGGCAATCCCTCAAGGAAGTCGTTTTGTGTTTGCGGCGCATCGGGCTGGCGGCGTCGGCAAACGACTTCGATGCGGCGATGCTCGAATATTCAAGTTATCGGCAGTTGATCCAGAATGCGGTGCCTGACATGAAGCGCGCGGAGCGGTGGTCGCTCTTCGACGCCAGGGTTCATGAGCTGCACTATGCCGCCCTGCGCAAAGTCTCGGAAACCGCCACACCCGCGGCTCAGTGAGATTGCCCTCGCTCGGGGTCGCGGATGGGCGGCCGGCGTACCTATTTTGGTTTCGCAGCAAGAAACAGAGCGTCCCTTTGAGCGTCGATCGATACGCTGGCGCCGGCTCGCTCAGCCGGCGGAATCGATCGCGCCTTCCGGAGCACCGCGCTTCAGCGCATCGGGCAGCCTTTTGCCGCTCTCTGTAAACGACAGGGATACCGAATTGAGGCAGTGCCGCTCACCGGTGGGACGCGGGCCGTCGGGAAACACGTGGCCGAGATGGCTGCCGCAGCGCGCACAAACTTCCTCCACCCGGATCATGCCGTGGCTGCTGTCCCGAATGCGTTTGATGTGCGATTCATCGTAGGGTTTGAAGAAACTCGGCCAGCCGGTGCCGGAGTCGAACTTCGCGTTCGACCGAAATAGCGGCAGACCGCAGAATCGGCAGGTGTAGGTGCCGTCCTTCTTGTTGTCGAGGAACACGCCGCAAAACGCCGCTTCGGTGCCATGTTGCAGCAGTACGCGACGCTCGTCGGCGTTGAGCCCGGCGGCGATCTCGCCGCGCTGAGCCTCGCTGGGTGGAGTCAAGTCAAATGCCGTCATGCGGGCCCTCTCTTGCCGTTACAGTTGCGCCAAGACCCATTCTAATACGGGCATCTACGGCTCGCGAGCGCCCCGGCAACGGTCGGTGTTACGATCGGCCGTGCGATTAGCGCCCTAGGGAGGCATCCTCGAAAGCTTCTTGGCGTCCTTGGGAACCGGGTACTGCGCCGCGTTGAGCTGCATGCCAAGAAAGGTGTAGTAACCCACGATTCCGGTCAGGTCGACCACACCCCTGGTGCCGAAGCGCGACTTGGCGCGTTCGAACGTCGCATTCGATACTTGTTTGTTCTTCAGTAACTCCATCGAGTAATCGTAAACGATTTCCTCGTCGGGATTCATGGCCGTCGGGCGTCGGCCCTCGGCGATGGCATCGGTGATTTCCTGCCGAATGCCGGCTTTCAGCGCAATCGGGTAGTGCACAAACCATTCGTAGTCCTGGGTCCATTCGCGGGCCGTGACCAGGATTGCAAGCTCGCTGAGCGTATTGCCGATGGCCGATTTGTAGCGCAGGTAGTCGCCCATCGCGCGCGCCTGCGACATCACCTCGGGGCTGTGCATCAAGGGCTCAAACGGCCCGAATACCGGAACTTTGCGTGCCGCCTCGAAATCGGCGGCCGCCTGTTTCTGCTCCGCCGTGTACTGCGCCGGAGGGATTGTCGGCAGCCTTTCCCCGGCGTGGGCTCCAGAAACGGCCAAGGCCAGGAGTACGGTCAGACTTAAGCAACGTAAATGCATGCGTACGACCCGTTTGGATTGACTTGAGGTCAGGCAATGATAGCGCGCGGCGGCCAGGTCGGACGCTTTCCCTTGCGCGAACGGTTGCCGCGAGCGCCTGATCGCGCGTTTTCTTACCTCAAGAAGGCGATTAGAAATCCTTGAGCAAAGCCTGAGGAAGCCTTGAGGACTTAAAGCGGCCTCGGGTCGTACACCTGCACCCAAGCCACGGCGATATCGAATCTTCGTGGTGAGATCTCAAACAACTGCTTTTCAAAATTAGGAGATTGATCATGGACACCACTTTCAAAAATACACTCCGCGCGGCGAGCTTCTTCCTGTGCGGTGCACTGACCTTGGGTACCTTGCAGGCGACCGCCCGAGCGGCCGACCACGGCCTGCCCAGTGAAAGGGTCAGCTACGCCGATCTGGATATCTCGAAGCCGGCCGGGGCCAAGACGCTGTATCAACGAATCGTGTCGGCCGCGAACCGGGTTTGTTCGGCCAGCAATTACATGTACATACCCACCCAGAAAGGGGTGCGCGAGTGCACCGATACCGCGATCGATAAGGCCGTTAAGGATGTCGGTTCGCCGGAGCTTAGCGCGCTGCGGCCGACCGCTGCGATTCATTTTGCCAGCAATTGAGTGACATCGGGGGCGGGCGACCGGGACATAACGGTCGCCCAGCCGACACGCCGCCCAGCCAAAACCCATTATCCGACACGCTGATTCGCTATTTTTGCTCCGCGTAGATCTTGACCAGCCGGTACAAGAACTCGCGCCCCTCGAGCAGCGACTTCACACCGACGTATTCGTTGAGACCGTGGATATTGCCGAGATCGGGTCCGAAGAAAACCGGCTCCACGCCGAAGGTTGGGATACCGACAGCATTGGTAAATTCGCCATCGGTGGCACCTGCCTGCAGGATCGGCAGCACCGGCACGCCGGGCCAGAACTCGGCGGTCAATTTCTCGATCGGCGCCATGACCTCGGGGGTGAGTGGCGGCGGTGAAGAGGTGGGTCCGCGCGTCTCGGGCGAGGAAATCTTGACGGCCGGATCGGCCGCCAGCTCCTCGAGCTTGGCGCGCACGGTCTCGGTGCTGACGCCGGGGAAGATCCGACAATTGATGTTCGCGCGTGCGCGCTGCGGCAGCGCGTTGGTGGCATGGCCGGCGTCGAGCATGGTCGCGACGCAGGTGGTACGCAGCGTCGCATTCCAGCTCGGATCCTTGGCAGAAACCAGCGCCAGCGCCTGCGTGTCGCCGGGGTTTTTCAGAAACGCGTTCATGGCATTCGCGACTTCCGTTTCGCCCTTGGCTGCCTGGATCTTGGCCATGCCCGTGAAGTACGCTCGATTGCCGTCGGTGAACTGTGCGGGAAACTCATAGGCGCTGATGCGCGTGACCGCTGCCGCGAGATGGTAGATCGCGTTGTCCTTCACCGGCCGCGAGCTGTGCCCGCCCTTGTTGGTTACCTCGAGCCGGTAATTCTGCGGAAATTTCTCGCCGGCCTCGACTTCGAGGGCAATCCGGTGCCCGCTCGTATCGAGCTCCCCGGCGGCGCCCTCGTTGAGCGCGAATGCAGCGTCGATGAGCTCGCGGCGATTCCGCGTGAGCCAATCAGCGCCGTTGAACGCGCCTGCAGTCTCTTCGCCGCAGGTGAGTGCCACTTTGAGCGTGCGCCGGGGCCGGTAGTTTTCGCTGCGGTAGCGAATGAGTGTGTCCACCCAGATGGCGGCCTCGGCCTTGTCGTCGCTGGCACCACGCGCGTAGAACGAGCCATTTTCTTCGACCAGTTTGAATGGATCGCGCGTCCAGTCCTCGCGTTTGGCTTCCACGACATCGATGTGCGCCAGTAGCAGAATCGCCTTGAGCTTAAGATCCCGGCCGGGATAAATGGCGAGGGTGCAACTGCCGGCGGACAAGGTCGTGTTGGTCTCGACCAGTTCTTTGTATAACTCGCGAAAACGCTGCTCGCCGGCCTGCGTATCCTGGGGTGGTACGGCAAAGGCTGAGAGTGAAGCGATGGCGGCGGCGACGGCGAAAAGCAACTTCATGAATAACTCCGTTAAGGGGGTAAGCTCGGCTCGCTTCAGCGAGCCTGATGGGCTCTTACTTTCTCGACATATCGATCGCGCAGCTCGGTCTGGCGGGATTTCATCTCGACCGGGCGGCCCGCAATCCAAACCTGATCCGCCAGCGATGTGACTTCAAGCGGATCGCCGCTCCACAGCACCAAGTCCGCGCTCTGTCCGACGGCGATACGGCCGTGCGTCGCGCCCAGTCCAAAGATATCGGCCGGTGTGGCAGTAATCGCAGCGAGCGCGGCTTCCCACGGCAGACCATGGGCAACGGCGTTGCCCGCCAGTTGCCGAACCAGTCGTGCTTGGGGAGTGTCGCCGCTCGAAAAGGCAATGCGCACGCCGGCACGATGCAGACGCGCTGCGTTTTCCAGAGTCGAGCCAAGGCGATCGAAATCGGCCGGTAGATCATTGAGCGGATTGAGAATCACGGCGACATTGGCCTTCGCGAGTTCCTTCGCGACCAACCATGCTTCGTCACCGCCCAGAATGACAGGCTTCATGCCATTGCGTTCGGCAAACGCCACGACGCTCAAGATGTCGGCCGCGCGATCGACCTGAAACACCACCCGGCCGCCTGTCAGATAGCGGGTCAGTGCTTCTCGGCCCGCGGCATGCAGCAAAGCCCCCTGACCGATCGGCCCCGGTGCGTGCGCCTCGTGAATCGCCTGCTCCAAGAGCATGTATTCTGCGGCGCGCGTGCCGCCGGCTACCCGGGCGCCGGCAGCTCCCATTTGCACAAACAACGAGCGGCTGCCGGTCAGCGCCGCATCGTATCGGCCATCGAGCACAACTGCCGAGCCCTGACCTCCGATGATGCTGTCTGCAGCACTGGGCACCAGCACGGTCCAGGTCACGCCTTCGATGCGTGTGATCGGTACGACGAACGAACGCGGGTTATACGCCAGCGTGACGTCGAGTTCCGGACGCCATTGCTGGTCCCATTCCGGGGATTTGAGATTCAAACTCGAATCGACGGTCTGCGCCTCCGCGGCGATCTCTTCGAGACCGATATCGGTGAGTCCACCAAACAGTCCCGGTGTGAGCTCCTTGCCCTTGGCATCGATCACTGTCGCGCCCGACGTGACTGCGTCTGAACCGATCGCGACGATCATTCCGCCGCGCACCACGACGTCGGTATTTTTCAGTGTGCCTTTTGCAGAGGCCGTGTGCACTGTCGCGCCGCGAATGACGAAATCCTGGGCCACCGCGCGGGGAGTACCCATGATGCAGCCGGCCATGAGGGTGACGAGCGAGAGAGATGTCAGGGATTTCATAGCGGCGACTCCGCGATGTGCCGGCCCAACAGGAAATCGGATCGCGGCTTGAGGGGTGGATGCGCGCGATCGAACTTCAGAGCACCGTCTATGAACACCTGCTCTGCGAGCGCATAGACGCTGAACGGGTTTCCGTTCCAGATCACCACATCCGCTCCCTTGCCGGCCTCGAGTGTCCCAATTTGGTCCTGAAGACCGAGCGATTTGGCCGGATTGGCGGTCAGCCAACGAATCGCTCGCTCCGGTGCCACGGTCAATCCCGCCCGCTGGCCGTGCGCCATCGCTTTGCCGGCCTCCTGGTTCAGGCGCTGGATGCCGTCCGCGGAATCTGAGTGAACGATGGCGCAGCTGCGCTCGGGAAAGTCCACGATCGCCAAATTTTCCTGCACGCCGTCATAGGCTTCCATTTTGAAACCCCACCAATCCGCCCACATCGCCGCGCACACACCTTTGTCGGCCAGGCGATCGGCGATCTTGTAGGCCTCAACAGCGTGGTGGAAGGCGACAATCTTGAATCCAAATTCATCGGCAACATCGAGCATGGTCGCCATTTCGTCCGAGCGATAGCAATGCATATGCACGCGAATATTTCCCTTCATGACCTCCGCCAGGGTCTCGAGCTTCAGGTCGCGCTTCGGCGGACTGGGAGGCGTCAGTTCCTTGTCTGCGGCGGCATCCTTGTCCTTGGATTTTTTACCGGTGCCGGCGGCGCGCTCCGCTTTCTTTTTGTTGTACTCCGTCAATTCGCGATTGTACTTATCCCATTGCTGCTGATAATCCTGCGCATCGGCAAAGGCCTGGCGGTAACCCGCCACATTGCCCATGCGCGTCGACGGCGCCTGATGCTTTTCGCCGTACACGCGTTTCGGATTCTCGCCGCAGGCCATCTTGAGTCCGTAGGCCGCGCCGGGAAACTTCATGGCCTGGTAGGTCACGCCCTGCACATTCTTGACCACGACCGAACGGCCGCCGATGAGATTCGCCGACCCGGGCAAAATCTGCATGGTCGTCACGCCGCCTTCGAGCGCTGCCTCGAATCCGGGATCTTGCGGCCAGACGGAATGCTCGGCCCAAACGTTCGACGTGACCGGAGCCGTCGCCTCGTTGCCGTCATCGAGTCCCTTGACCGCGGGGCTGGCGTATACGCCCAAGTGCGAGTGGATATCGATGAGGCCGGGCGTTACCCATTTGCCCTTCGCATCGACGATGCGGCCGTCCCCGGGCACGGCAAGTCCTTTGCCGATCGCTTGGATGCGGCCGTTCGCGATCAACACATCGGCGCCATCGAGGCGCTCACCGGTACCCGTGAGCACGGTTGCGCCCTGGATCAGCACCGGCGAACTGACGGGCACCTGATACGTTGATGGAAACGGCTCCGAGGCTAAAGCCCCGGACACGGCGAAAGCCACCGAAGAAAGCAGCGCTATGCGCGATAGCATGTTCATTTATTTAAGGATCATCCCCGTTGTTATGACGCCGTGCCCGACTCTTGAAGCGCGGGTGCGCGATTATAATTGGTTGGGCTTAAAGGGACATGACCTTCGACGCACACAGCAACGGATCGCTAAATTCGACGTGCTCGCCGGTTTTTTTGCCGGGCACCGTAAAAAGACGGGCCGAGAGCGGCTTTTTCAAGCGAACGGCGAGAGTTGCCACGTCCCCAATCACGCGCGCGAGCTCCTGTGGCGTTGCATCTCCCGGAACGGGCACCACGTCAAGTCCTGTGCCGCAAACGGTTGAGTAAAGCAGCAGGTCCGACAGCTTGATGCGCCCCTCAGCCGCCCGGTCGGCGAGTACCGGATCCTCCAGTATCGGCAGCATCAAACCGGAATAGCCGCAAGTTTTGACGGCCACGGACTTGATGGCGGCCGTTACCGCGGCGCAGGCCTGCAGAGTGGATGCCGATCCAAAGGGCTGGCCCGTCAGGGTTTCCAGAGCACGCCCGATGCTGCTGTCGCGACCCGGCGCCGGCGAGGTATCAATACCCAAATAATGGCGCCTGCCGTGTTCGGCGACAACCTGCGCAAGCTTTTCGACGGGGAGCAGTTGCGCATCGAGCAAAGTGCGAAGGCGCTCGGACGCGCCCGCCGGATCGCCGGCACCGCTGAATGCCTGGTGCACCAGGTTGGGCGTTTCCAGTCCGACGGCCAGCGACGGCGGCCCCTCGTGATAGGCAACGGGGAAGAAGGGCGTGCCGGCCGGAACGCATGCCGCGGCGGCGAAGCGGAAGTTCGCAATGCCGCCACCGCCGGCATCGGTGAGGGCCGATATCACCTGCGCTGCCATCAACACAGCCTCGCGGTGCACGCCGTGAATCGCGCCGGCGACCGAACCGCTGAAGCTCAACACCTTGGTCGCGCGCGCAAGTTGCACCGCCCATGCGCCGATGCTCTCATCGACGTCGCCCGCCGAAAACACCGGACCGATGCTGATCACCGCGCCGTGAGCGGCGGCCAGCGCATCGAGCGCCACCAATTTCGGAATCGCATCGGCGCGCGCACCCGCAGATGCGCCGACCAGCAGGGGATTCAATGCGACGCGGATCGTCTGGACGACATAGCCGGCCTCTTCAAATCGTCGCCTCGCGAGTGCCAAGAAGTCCAGCGCCGCCTCAACGGTGTGAGTATCCGCGAAGCCGGCGATCGGCGTGCCGGCCGTCAGCGTACGAACACGAAAGTTCTTACCGGCAGAACTTGAATTCGCGGGCGATGAAGATTGACTATCCGCCGCAATGGCGCCGCCGCCGATGGCGCCACTGCCGATGGCGGCGCCCGCGAGGAAGGAGAGTGCGTCGCGCCGGGAAATATTCAGTGTGCCGTCGCTGTGCCGCTCGTCCGTCACGTTGAATCCGCCAACTTGTCGAGCTGCGACGACTTCAACAATAAATCGACCGAGGCTCGAAGACCGTCGCGGTCTTCCTGGTCGAATCGGGCCAATTCCGGACTGTCGAGATCCAGCACGCCCAGCAGTCGTCCGCGCTGGATCAAGGGCACTACGATCTCGGAGCGCGACGCCGCGTCACAGGCAATGTGTCCGGGAAATTCATTCACGTCGGGTACGACCAGAATTTCCCGGCGCTCAGCGGCGGTCCCGCAGACACCGCGGCCCATGGCGATGCGCACGCACGCAACTCTGCCTTGAAAGGGCCCCAGCACCAGCTCGCCGCCTTGCAGAAAATAAAAGCCCACCCAATTCACATCGGACAGCATCTGGTACAGAAGCGCGCACATATTAGCCGCGTTGGCCAAGCCATTGTGTTCGCCGGAAAAAAGCCCCGCCAATTGAACGTTCACTTCGCGATAGGTAGCGGCTTTGGAAAGACTGGGATCGGATTTTATGACGTGCATGGTGAGGCCTATATCTTTAGCCGGTAGACGCGCTGGGCGGTGCCGCTGAACAAGGCGGTTTTCTCTTCGGCAGAGTACTGCTTGGCCAACACTTTGAAGGCGTTCCAGAGCACAGGATAAGTGCAGCTTCCCATGTCAACCGGGAAGTTGCTTTCGAACATGCAGCGATTGACACCAAACAGTTCGATGCAAGTTTCGATGTAGGGCTTCCATTCGCCGGCCAGCTGTGTCGAGGAGGCCGCGGGAGACTTGAGAAAGGAGGGAAAATTGCAGAATGCCATCGCCAGGCCGCCGAGCTTCACCGAGACGTTCGGCAGTGCCGCGAGCTGGCGGATATGGTCCCGCCAAATCGGAAACCGCTCTTCGCGCTTGCCCTGGTAGCTGGCAATTCCCAGCGGCGTTCCGACGTGATCGAGAATGACGGGTGTATTGGGAAAGGCGCGCGCGAGATCGATCAATTCCGGAAGTTGCGGTTCCACGAGCCATGCGTCGAATGACAGGCCGAATTTCCCAAGTTGCGCGTAGCCCTCGCGGAAAGCCTTTGCCGCGTACAATCCGGCGCCGACGCGAACCAGGGGACCCAGCACATTCGAATCGGCATCGTATGAGGCGCTATGGCGAATGCCGCGGAAGCGATCGCCTCCCGCCTTGAGATGTGCCGCCAGCACATCGCTCACCACCGCACCGGCCGTGAGATCAACGTGTCCCACGATGCCGGCGCAAGCGCGGATGGGGCCATACGTACCGCTCGCGCACATCGCGGCCACGCCGCTGACGAATTCAGTTTCCCCCACCGGTTTGAACGCATCCGCCGCGTCGGCGCGATACATGGCCCCGCACTGAACGAAGACCGTCGCGCGGATGTTGTGACCGGTGTTGAGATCAGCCAGGAATTCCGGCAGCAGATACCGCATGGCGCGGCGGATGACCTTGTCGAAACCATGTTGCGGTACGGGTCGATTGGCAAACACCGCTTCCGGCCAATCCCATAGGTGGTGATGCGGATCGATGATCGGCAGATCGGGCTCTAAAATCGACTCGGTAGGCGCGGCGCTCGGCATGCAGATCTCCGTACGGCTCATAATATTGTGCACGATTTTCTCTCGCTCGCGCATCAATCCTGGATCACGCACAATAGCATTTGTGGCAACACTGACTGACCAACGCCCGGATCCGGACCTGCTGCTTGCGAAAGTCAACCGCCAGGAACAGAAGGCGCGGCGCGGCAAGCTGAGGATCTATTTCGGCTCATCGGCCGGAGTCGGCAAGACTTACGCCATGCTGGTCGCGGCGCGCAAGCTCGTGAGCGAGGGTCGCTCGGTCCTGGTCGGCGTGGTCGAAACTCACGGCCGTGCGGAAACCGAGGCGCTGCTCGAGGGGTTGGAAGCTTTGCCGCCCAAATCCGTTGCTTATCGAGGAAAAGTGCTCGTCGAATTTGACCTGGATGCGGCGCTGGCGCAGCGCCCGCAACTGATATTGATCGACGAACTGGCGCACTCCAATGTGTCGGGTATGCGCCACCCAAAGCGCTGGCAAGATGTCGATGAACTGCTGGCGGCGGGCATCGACGTATTCAGTACCCTGAACGTGCAACACCTGGAGAGCCTCAACGACGTGGTGGGCGGGATTACCAATGTGCGTGTATGGGAGACCATCCCCGACAAGGTGTTCGACGCGGCCGATGAGGTCGTGCTGGTCGACATCCCGGCAGACGAGCTATTGGCACGACTGAAGGCCGGAAAGGTGTATGTGGCGCAGCAAGCAGAACATGCAGCCCACCATTTCTTCCGCAAGGGTAATTTGATGGCGTTGCGAGAGCTCGCTCTGCGGCGCACCGCGGATCGGGTCGAGGGCGACGTCCAGGCATACCGGGTCGACCAATCCATCGAATCCGTTTGGAAGACCGCCACTGCGTTGTTGACCTGCGTCGGCCCGGATGCGGCGGCGGAACGCGTGGTTCGAGCTGCGGCACGTCTGGCAGGCCAGCTGAATACCGAGTGGCATGCGATCTATGTAGAAACACCGAACCTGCAGCGTTTGCCGCCGGTAAAGCGCGAGAAGATTCTGGCGAACCTCAATCTGGCGCAGGAACTAGGCGCGAGGACAGCCGTCATTGCGCATGCCGAAATCGCTCAAAGCATCATTGCCTATGCGCGAAAGAACAATCTGTCCAAACTCGTCATCGGCCGCGACCCCGTCAGAGGCCTGTGGCCTTGGCAAAGATCCAGCGGCCAAAAGCTGGCGATGCTCGCGCCCGATATCGATTTGATTGAAATCGGTCGTGCCGAGAACCGCACGCGGACAAGCGCGCGAGAGTGTGCACAGTTGCCCG
>Ga0193726_1003160_pt1 | contig 10655 bp, 8 predicted proteins | sample H2c1metaG_FD_144928 | JGI IMG/M metagenome (GOLD analysis project Ga0193726, IMG submission 144928) | Soil microbial communities from a riparian zone of the East river system, Colorado, United States - H2c1 | ecosystem: Environmental > Terrestrial > Soil > Riparian zone | place: USA: East River... | reverse complement strand
GGTACCGGAATCGAGCTTACCGGGCGGCAGAAGGATGGAAGCGAGTTTCCCATCGAGATCATGCTGAGCCCGCTGGAAAATGCCGACGGCATCCTGGTGACAGCAGCGATCCGCAATATCAGCGTGCGCAAGGACGCGGAACTACATCTGGCACAGATGGAAGGCAGGTATCGCGGCCTGCTGGAAGCAGCTCCGGACGCGATGGTCGTCGTGAACCAGGGCGGCGAGATCGTTTTGCTGAACGTTCAGGCAGAAAAACAGTTTGGATACAGCCGCGATGAACTCCTCGGCCAACGGGTAACGAACATCATTCCGAATGGTTTCGCAGAACGACTGATCGCAGATGGCACCCGCAGCGCTGCCGAAGCGCTGGCACAACAGATCGGTACCGGAATCGAGCTTACCGGGCGGCAGAAGGATGGAAGCGAGTTTCCCATCGAGATCATGCTGAGCCCGCTGGAAAATGCCGACGGCATCCTGGTGACGGCAGCGATCCGCAATATCACCGAGCGCAAGCAATCCGAAGAACGTCTGGTGAAGACGGTGGGGGAACTGAAGCGTTCCAATGACGAACTACAGCAATTTGCTTATGTCGCATCACACGATCTTCAGGAGCCGCTGCGTATGGTGGCCAGCTATACCCAGCTCCTAGCCCAGCGCTACAAAGGGCGTTTGGACTCCGACGCAGATGAGTTCATCACTTATGCAGTAGACGGGTCCACTCGCATGCAGGGGTTGATCCAGGATCTATTGACCTATTCACGGGCAGGGACAAATGGAAAGGCGCTTCGGGAGATTTCCAGTGAAACCGCCTTGAAAGAGGCCCTCGCAAGCTTGCGAGCAACGATTGCGGAGAGTGGAGCGGTTGTAACGCACGATTCGTTACCGACGATCACCACGGAAGGTACGCAATTGACACAGGTATTTCAGAACCTGGTAGGGAACGCAATCAAATATCACGGTGCACAAGCGCCTCAGGTCCACGTCTCTGCCGCGAAAGACGGTGGCGGGGAATGGATCTTTTCTGTGCGCGACAATGGCATGGGAATAGAGCCGCAGTACTTTGACAGGATCTTTGTCCTCTTCCAGAGGTTGCATGGGCCAACAGAGTTCAAGGGCACCGGCATCGGATTGGCCATTTGCAAGAAGATGCTGGATGGGCTTGGCGGCAAGATCTGGGTCGAGTCGCAACCCCAAAAGGGTTCAACCTTCTACTTTACCGTCCCAGAAAGAAATGGGAGCTGATGCAATCGATTGGAAATGGCGCAGCACCGATTGAAGTTCTGTTGGTAGAGGATAATCCTGGCGACGTCCGGCTCACCCGCGAAGCGTTCAAGGACGCCAAGGTGCATATCAACTTGCACGTCGCGGCGGATGGGGCAGAAGCCATGTCTTTTCTGGGACGCCAAGGCAATTTCGCCCACGTTCCTCGTCCGGATCTGATCTTGCTTGATCTGAATCTTCCCAAGAAAGACGGCCGAGAAGTTCTGGGAGAAATAAAGGCGAGTCCGACACTGATGAGCATTCCCGTCGTTATCTTGACTACCTCTGCCTCTGACGCGGATATTCTGCACAGTTACCGTCTCCATGCGAACTGTTACATCACAAAGCCGGTGGGGCTCGGTGGCTTCCTGGAAGTGATAAAAAGCATCGACAGTTTTTGGTTATCCGTGGTCAAGTTGCCGCGCGAAGAACGCTCTTGAAAGAAAAGACCCTCCAAGTCCTGCTGGTTGAAGATAACGCGGGAGATGCTCGCCTGCTCCGGGAAATGTTCAGCAAAGAAAAAGTGGATAGTTTTGAATTGACGCACCTTCTGCGGATGAGTGAAGCCGTCGAGCACTTGGAGAAGGGCGGCGTAGATATCGTCCTGTTAGACATGGGATTGCCGGACGGGCATGGTCTCGAGACCGTCAGGCGCGCGCGCGCCGCAGCTCCCACCGTCCCGCTAATAATTTTGACGGGCTTAGATGACGAAGCGCTTGCTGCCAATGCAATGAAAGAGGGCGCGCAGGATTATCTGATCAAAGGGCAAATCGAAAATCGCGCACTGCCCCGAGTGCTTCGGCATGCTATAGAACGCCACCGAATGCAAACCGAGACAGATGCACTTCTGGCTCACCAAATGCAGTTCAAAGATGAGTTCCTGTCTCATGTCTCCCACGAACTGCGGTCCCCGCTGACCGCAATCTACCAGTTTGTAACCATTCTCAGCGACAGGTTAGCGGGAGAGTTGAATTCAGAACAGTTGGAATACCTGGGAATCATTCATAAAAACGTTAAGCAGCTTCAATCCATGATTAATGATTTGCTGGAAGTCACTGGCGTTCAAGCCGGAAAACTCACCATTGAGTTGCAATGCACTTCGGCTTCCGAGGCGATTGCTTATGCCATAAATACCTTACAAGGCGCGGCCGCAGCGAAGGAAATTACCCTTTCGTCCGACTTGGAAGGACTCCTTCCTGCACTATGTGCTGATCCTATGCGCCTTCGGCAAATTCTTATTATCCTGATTGACAACGCTATCAAGTTCACTCCGGCACACGGACTTGTTCAGATCATGGCCCGGATCCAAGAGGGCAATCCGAATCTTCTGGAACTGAAAATCATAGACTCCGGCTGCGGAATAAGCCCGGACATGACGGAAAGAATATTCGAACGCCTGTTCCAGACTTCCGACCCTTCTGTGGCTGGCCGCAAGGGGCTCGGCTTAGGCTTGTATATATGCAAGGAACTGCTCGTACGGCAAGGCGGGGAGATTTGGGCCAAAAGTGAATTGGGACAAGGCTCAATTTTTACACTGACCCTGCCTGTTTTTTCTTTATCAAGTTTGATTGCCCCTGCGCTTGGGAAAAAAGGCCTCCCAAATCGTTCGATTACCGTGGTAACTACGGAAATTGGTTCATTAACTGGCTGGCTGTCCGATGAAGTGCGCTCGGAACAATCTCACGTTGTTCGCACACTCTTGCAACGCTGTCTTCATTCCGATTTCGACGTGCTTTTGCCAAAGATGGGATCCGCAGGGGCGGTAGAGCTTTTTTTCATTGTCGCCGTTACTGATGCGATTGGTGGAGAAGCGATTTCAAATCGAATCCGTGAACAATTGAACTCTTGTGAACAAATTCAGGAGGCAGGCTTGCTTCTTGCAATTTCTCACAAAACGCTCGTCGCAGCCAGGCGAAAAACGAACGAAACGGTGAAAGACTTTTTGGAAAATACGGCTACCGATATTCGAGAGCTAGTGAACCAGGAAATTTCAGAGAGGATGGCAGCTAATGAGCAATAAGAAAATCCTAATTGTGGAAGACGACCCGGACGTACGTCAGGGTATGTACATTCGCCTCAAAGCGAATAACTACGATATTTACTTCGCGGCGGATGCGATAACCAGTCTCGCCCAGGCCAGGAAACACGAGCCAGATTTGATTATTCTGGATCTTGGTCTTCCCGCAGGCGACGGCTTTGTGGTAATGGAACGTCTCAAGACCGTTCCCTCTCTGGCGGTCATCCCCGTCATTATTGTATCTGGCCGGGACGGACACACAAATCAAGTTCGTGCGACCAAAGCAGGAGCCAAAGCCTTTCTCCAAAAGCCAGTAGACAATGCCGAACTCTTGGCCGTAATCAAGCAGGCGTTGGGGGAATCCAACTTGCCGGCAAAGCCCGTTGTGCATGATGTTGGTTCAATCTAGAGAAAGTTTTTCGGTCTACACCCAAATCGTTCGCTCCTCCAACTGCCGTGTTGATTCCATACGGTAAAATTGGGTGTTCGGCAGGAGGTCGCAGACTTTTTTGAGCGGTCGCCGCCCAACTTTCCGGGCGGAGCTGATTTCCGATGATTACGTTAATCTGGACTTGGCACACATCCGAGAAGCAGAAAGCATCAATCTAAAAGCTGCGCCAGGCTTTGCATTGCTAAAGACAGGACCTGCCCGCGAAATTCTTCCGTGACACTTAGGCGTCCATCGGGTTCGATTCCGTCCATCCTAAAAAGTGATCGAAGTTCTTGAACGGCCGCATTGTTGCTGCACCATAGTCCGTAAAGGCTACGGTACGCCTCATATGCGTCGGCCTTGCCCGCCATCAAGTTTTGAAGTAATTCCCTAGCTGCTCGCCTGCTGGCGAGCCTGCGAAGTTCGACTTTTGAAATAGGGAACACCGTGGCCCAATTCTCCAGCTGGTTATTTGTTCCCTGCCATTTCATTTAGGACATTATCGTCGCTGCGACCTCTCCGCAAGGAGATCTGATTTCTTGGCATCGAGGTGAAGAATCATGGTTTGGTGAGGAGTCAACAGGTCGCCGATGTGCTCGCACGGGGGACGGATAGCTAGCTCGACCATCGCGAGTGACTTGAGGCGTCTGCCGAACGAGCAGGCCATCGCCAGCGAATCTGTCGCAATCGGATGGCTGGCCGTTTTCAGTTGGGTACAGGGTTCGTTATTCACTCGGCGACTTAGTTCTGTTCGCCAGCAAAGCCAGCCTCTGTTCGTGATTCATGGGCTCCCAGGGGACAAGTTTGTCGGCAAGCACATCCATTCTGCGAAGGAGAGTCAACTCAATGAAAAGCCGCATAAAATCCATGTCCCGAAAGACCAAGGAGCCGGATTTTCTCATCTTGTCGCGAATGCGCTCGAGATGGGCCGGCATCTCGGTCCAGTGCAGGCCAGAGCGATGGTGATGACAGAGATGGTAGCCTTCGTTCATGAAGTTCACGTCGTCAAAGACGGTCACAGTATTTGCAAAATAATCCTCGGGGCGTTGTGGGTCACAGAAAGCGTGCTGGACCCATGAGGTGATGGCCATGATGAAGTTCATGGAGAGAAGAGGAATGAGCACGTACAGGATTCCAATTCTCCAATCGTAGAGAAAGATAGCTCCGAAATAGGCGAAGTACCGCATGATTCCCCAGAACATTCGTCTTTGGTTCCTTACATCGCCTCTAGCCTTAAAGTAGGCATATGGAACGAGCCCCAGTGTCGTCCAGATGTTGTCTGAAAGGTACCAAAGGAAATGCAGTCGACTGGTTCGATCATAGCCACTGGTAGCGACAGTGTCCTCGGGTCCGCCGTTCTCTTTGTGGTGGAGACGGACGTGAACGGTTCGACCAAGTTCTGGAAGGTCCCCATACAAATATCCGAGAAAGAATTCGACGTAGCGGCCAAGGACCTTATCGTATTTCTCTGAGAAGTACCCTTGAGGGCGGTGCGCCTCCATGTGTTTGGCGCTGAACATCCGGACCGACCGCTGAAACTTGGGACCGAACAGGGAAAGATAGAAAGCGATCACCAGCAGAAGGCGAGGCTTCAGTAAAAGGAGTTGGATCACGAAAATGGGAACCGCGGTAAGACTGACGGAGACCATGACGCGTAACGCGGGAGTATCTCGGGAGTCCCGGAGAACCCGTTGCCCGATGCGGTCGAGGAACCGGTCGTAGGCGCGGGAGAGAAATTGATAGCCGTCGCGTAGAGGACGAACCCTTTCAAGAAGCGCGGCCGCACCATAGCAACCGAAAGAAAGCAGTCCCACGAGCGATGCGGCAACAATGCTTGCCAGAGCGGCGGGCACTGCCAAGCACCGAACCAGGAGTTGCGGGATGGCACGCCAATATGTCTTTGAACGAGCGTCTTTGCGCACGTCATTCAAATCCGCTGCCGTTAACTTGCTAACCAATTGCATGTTCATCGTTATACTAAAGGACGGGCGTCAAACACTAAAGGATTCTAATCCCAAAGGAGAGCAAAGTTCCAGCGTTGACCGCTTGGTGTCGAACGCTTGCGCCTAAAGGCTGGAGTGCTGTCTAACCGTGATGCAAATACTGATTCTGGCACTTATTTTGGGACTGCCAACTTCTCGAATGCATTCCCAACCGGCTACTTGCAACGTTGCGGGCGGCAGCCAGCGGACGCATTGGGGGCATCAGTATCAGGTGTTTGATTTCCAGTCTCGCCCTGTCAGAAGCCTAAAAGGCAGTATCCAAGACATTCAAGATAAGCCTGTTGAAGGTGTGCTCGTCGAAGTTTACGCGCGCCAAGCCAAAGATCCATCTCCTGTCCAGCAAGACAGTTCTCGTGTGTCTGAAACTCGGCTGTTTGCATGCGTCACAGGCGCTTCAGGCCTGTACTCATTTGATCTTCCCTCTGGATATTACGAATTGCGGAGCAGTAAGCCTGATTGGAATTCAACTTCGGTTCTTATTAGAATCGATCCGCAGAATGGGCAGAAGAAAGAGACAAGAATTACGCTCGAAGTTGGGACCTAGACGCATGGTGCGGCCGAGATTTCCAGTACTGCGAACTCACCCGAGAGCAACCATTGTTCGACGACAGCCAGGCATCCGGAGCTGGATGCTCGATTGAAGGCCACCCAGGAGTAAGTGCGCCGAACAGGCGATGAGACGGCTTGGCCCGAGAGGGCGAGGGTGAGCAGGCCTCTACAAGCCGCTAGAGTACGAAAATGTCAACCAAAAAACTGCCAGCGCAGGTTTTTCTCGACAACCTGCCACGAGAACTCTCTTGCATTTTTCGGGCTTCTCTAACAAAATTTTAATCGCTCCATAACATTCCGTTCACTATTTCCACCATCTCGCGTGGCGGATTTTGTCCGAATTTTCGCCGCGCCAAAGGCAGAGGTATGTTTACTGACAATAAATAACACAAAATATAATGAAGGTCGAGGGTGGCGGGAGGCCGCGGCAGCCGTACTCTTCTGGTTGGTCCCGGCGCTGTTTGCCCTGCACGTCAAATACTCCCTGCTCGACGATGGACGCGGCTTTCGCCTGGCAGCGCGAGCGATGGGCCGCCTGGAAAAATCGTTGCCGGGTGCTATCGGGTCTTACGATTTTGGACTCAGTTTTTGGGAACAACTGTCTTTTTTCCGGATGGACGCTCTCGTGATGTTCGTTTTGGTTCCGCTGGCTTTGTGGGTTTTGTGCCGCTACCTGCCTGCCGCGTTGCGAACATGGACTGTAGGGTTCTTGAGCGCCGCGACCTTCCTCCTGCTGTACATCCAGATGCGCTCCATGCACGTGATGGGGCGCTGGCTCTCCTGGCAGATGATCCAAACAGCCGTGAGCTGGGGGTGGGCGCATCCTGAAACAATTACTCAATATTTAAAACTCAAGCATCTCCTGCTGCTCGTTGTCGGCCTGGTTGTTTTTCCGGTGGCCTACTTTTGGCTCGCCCCGGCTGTTCGCCGCTGGCAATTGCGACGCGAGTCGAAATGGACAAATCCTCCGGTAGGATTCGTTCCATTTGTCGCTGCGTGCCTGATCTGCATCATCGTTCCGTTCCCGTGGTTGTCTCGGCTGCCGCGATCCATCTATCACGAAAGTATTCTCGTCACCTCTCTTAAGTCGCTGTGGAATACGGGTGCCGTGAACAGCGATGAATTTGCCGGGCTTACCCGTCAGCAACTGGTCGAGCGCTACGAGCAGATGTCCAGTTCTCCTGCCTACCGGCGGGACCCTGCCTATTGGGGAAAGGCCCAAGGCAGCAACGTAATTCTTTTCGTTCTGGAAACCGCTCCCGAAGCCATCCTGGCTCCCGATGATCCGATGACCGATCTGCCCAACCTCCGCAAGTTGCGCGCAAAATCATTTGTACCTCTCGAGCACTACTCCACCTACCCGTTCACCACCCGAGCGCTTTTTTCTGTTCTGACCTCCTGGTATTCGCCGGATTCCGTTCTGGACGCCGTCGAACAGCATCACGACCTGGCTCTTCCGGGAATCGTTCATCAGTTGCGACAAACCGGCCATCAGGCCCGCGTCTACATTCCCCGGCCGTGGAGCGGCGGCAATGACGAAAACACCTTTCTGCAAGCCGGCTTCCAACAAGTTCTCGCGCCGCCGAAGGTCGTTGACCCTCCCCAGGTCTACCTGCAGCCGAACCATCCAGCTTGGATGAAGGAACGCATTTACCGCGATGAGCTGGCTCTTGATTTGATGAAGCAGGACATGGAAACCTGGCTTTCGACGGATCAGAAATTCGTGGCCATGTATCTGCCGCAAAGCGGCCATCATCCGTGGCCTGATAACGACGAAAATGCCAATGAATCGGACCCCAAAAAACGCGCCCGAGCCATACTCGCATTGCAGGATCGTTGGCTGGGTGAATTGCTGGTGGTCCTGGAAAAACATCACCAATTGGACAAAACGCTCATCCTGGTCACCGGCGATCATGGCATTCGCAGCCGCCAGGAGGATGAAACATTCGCAGGCGGCATGATTGATGAATACAGCTTTCACGTGCCCCTGTTTCTTTATGCTCCCCAGGTTCTAAGCAGGGAAAAAACCTTTCCGTGGATCACTTCGCATATCGATATCTCACCGACCCTGCTTGATCTTGAGGGTATTTCCGCCGACCGGAACTTTGAGCAGGGTCTGCCCTTCTGGAACCCCGGACTCCAGGATCGCACCGTGTACCTCATGGCTTTTAACATGTTCGGTTCAGATGGCTACTACTCGCACGGAGAATTTGCCATGCTCAAGCGCATGGATGGCTCGGTCTTTGAAAACACCAAACCGCACTTCTCGGGCGCGAATCTAGTGACACCAGGTTCGCCGGATGCCAAGCGAGTGGCCAGCGATCTGGCCCGCATCGCTGGTTTACAGGAAGTCTGGACCGCCAGCGTCGCGCGCAAACAGAACGCCATCAAAAGCCACATGTATTCGGCAAATCCCGCGGACTAAAAATAAAGATCCAAAAACACTATTCTTAGCTTTATCGGTTTAATATCACCAAGCCTCAAGGTCTCCTGCGGCGGAACGCGATGGTCAGAAACGACTACCGCGTTCGGTGCGATCTGACGGCGGGAGATCGCAAGAGCACTCTCGTTCCGCGCCGCCAAGCCTATTTAAGTTCCTTCCTGCACTACAAATGCCGTCGAGTGGAACGTTTCTGGAAGGTAGACCTAAGTTCGCGACGAACCCCAGCGCGATTAGGGGCATGCTGGCTCTTTCGTTGTATGTTTACGACGATGGCCTCAAATGGGCGTATTCGGCCTTCGCTTGCTTTTGCCGGACAGTGAACAGGATTGGCCAGATTGCTACACAAAATAAAAGTACATTATTTGGACACACATGGAATCGACCCGAAAGTAATTTCCGTAGAGGAACTGCTTAAAGTAAAGCCGTCGATTAACCAAGCTGTGTCCGCAAACCTAGACATAAAAATCATGGATCGAACTGAAAACGGTTTACGCAATGCGTTTCTTAATATTCTTTTGAATTGTTTTCCTGGTATTCCAGCCGTGCCGTTACAGTGCCTGGGAGTCAGTAGTAAAGTCGCTGTCACCCTCAACATTCTCTGCGGGGGCAGTTTCTTGGCCCGACGCTGATTGAAGTGAGTTTGGTAGCCGGGTTGAAGCCCGGTGCCTTCGAACTTTTTCTAAATATAAACTTTCGTCGGCCCTACCGAGGAGGATCTCTCTGGTGTCCGTAAATTGGTAATGAGCGCGACCTGTCGAATAGCCGATAGCAATCCTTTGACCATTTACCTCGATCTCCGGCATTCCAATACGGGAAAGAATTGCGTCGACTTTGGTTCGATGGCAGTCCGGAAGCAGGACGAGGAATTCGTCACCTCCCATTCTCACCGGCACATCGCATGCGCGGATAGCCCGTTGCAACCTTCTGGAAAATTCTTTCAAGGCTAAGTCACCGGCCGCGTGGCCAAATTTATCGTTGATATCCTTGAAGTAATCCAAATCGAACAGTACAACAGCCAGAGGTTCCCTTTCTTTTTCGGCTCGGTCTATTTCCTCTTGCAGACGTTGCTCGCCGAAACGGCGATTGTGTAGCGCCGTCAGTGGATCGAGGATCGAGAGGCCGTATAGTTTGTCTGCCCGTCTGTGCTGTCTGGCGGAGATCTTCATCTGACTGGCGAGTACTACCTTAGTTTGTCTCTGACGCACAACGTCGCAGCTAAGACTGATCAATATAAGAATCAAGCAACCATCGAGAACTATATCTTTTGCCACATGGTTGTTTGCGAACATTGGTGCCAACGAAAAAGGAGCTATGAGTGCCGCCAGAACCATTGCGATTTCGACGGTCGTGGCCCGCCGTTGCTTGACGGAGACTCGTTCGAACTCCGCGATCCCCTGCAGAAATATTTCGTGATCGCTCGGTTTCGGTGCGTTCGGTTTGATTTCGTCGGTCATCCGTGGTTACGGTTCACTTTTGCACTTGCGAAATGGGTCAAGCCAAGTGCCATTCACACCGTCTCTTTGGCCGAAGGTCGGCGCAACCGAGCGGGACTGCCTGGATATTTCCCTATGCTAAACAGAATTCACCCTCTCAACCGGAAATATCGGCTCACACTGGCACTTTAAGGAGCGGGGCGGTCTGAAGCCATAGAGCTTTCGTTATCCAGGCGCAAACCCCAGTACTAAAGGAATATCCTTAGAGTTGAACTCGGGCTTTTCATTCCGGAAGAGCTGTCAGGCGGATTCCAATAAATCGGTCTCGAGAGTTGCACCCCACACGCTGCTCTGCGCTGATCACTTCTGAATCGCTTCGGTTAGCAACGCGGCAGGAAGCAAGAGACCGAGTGGAATGGTCGTCGCGGAAACTGCGGCGTTAACACGGGAATGAGAGCAAACGAGATTCGACTCTTGACCTGGAAAGCAAGTCGATTTTCGCGCCAAGTCTCTTATT
>Ga0193726_1003159_pt1 | contig 10655 bp, 8 predicted proteins | sample H2c1metaG_FD_144928 | JGI IMG/M metagenome (GOLD analysis project Ga0193726, IMG submission 144928) | Soil microbial communities from a riparian zone of the East river system, Colorado, United States - H2c1 | ecosystem: Environmental > Terrestrial > Soil > Riparian zone | place: USA: East River... | reverse complement strand
CGTACGACGAGGCGCTCCGCGCGATCGCGCGCGCCGTCGCCGCGGAGCGCGGCATCACGCTGCGGGAGGGCGTGTACGCGGCCGTGACCGGGCCAAATCTCGAGACGCGCGCGGAGTATCGCATGCTCCGGACGATCGGCGCGGACGTCGTCGGCATGTCGACCGTGCCGGAGGCGATCGTCGCCAACCACGCGGGGATGCGCGTGCTCGGGTTCTCGATGATCACGGACATGTGCGTGCCGGAGATGCTCGAGCCGGTGACGCTCGAGCGGATCATCGCCGCTGCGCGCGGCGCGGAGCCGAATCTGACGGCGCTCGTGCGCGGCGTCATGGAGCGCATGTGATGGCCGCGAGCACCGTGGAAACGCCCGTGCGCTATCGCAAGCTCCCTCCGGAGCAGCCCGCGCGCGAAATGGAAGAGGATCTGCTCGCGCGCTGGCAGGAGGAGGATCTCTTCCGCCACTCGCTCGAGGCTCGTGAAGGCGCGCCGGAGTTCGTGTTTTTCGAGGGACCGCCGACGGCGAACGGGCGGCCGGGAATCCATCACGTATTCGCGCGCACGCTCAAGGATCTTTTCTGCCGCTATCGCGCGATGCGCGGATTCCACGTCTCGCGAAAGGCGGGATGGGACACGCACGGCCTGCCGGTGGAAATCGAAATCGAGAAGGCGCTCGGCATCAGCGGAAAGCAGGACATCGAAAAATATGGCGTCGAAAAATTCAACCAGCTCTGCCGCGACAGCGTGTGGAAATATCGCGAAGACTGGGAGAAGCTCAGCGCGCGCATGGGCTATTGGCTCGACTATGAAAACCCATACGTCACGTACTCGAACGAATACATCGAGAGCGTATGGTGGGCGCTGAAGACGCTGTATGAAAAATCGTTCCTGTATCAGGGGCACAAGATCCTTCCGTACTGCCCGCGCTGCGGCACGTCATTGTCGTCGCACGAGGTCGCGCAGGGGTACGAGGACACGGACGATCCCAGTGTTTATCTCGCGCTTGATCTTGAAGGGCCGAAGACCGAAGGACCGAAGACGGAAGTGGCGCGAAGACGGATCGTCGTGTGGACGACGACGCCGTGGACGCTGCTCTCGAACGCGGCGCTCGCGGTGAACCCCGACCTCACGTACATCGAAGTTCGCAAGAACGGACGCACCGACTGGACGCTGCTGCTCGCGGAGTCGCGCGCTGCGGCGGTGCTCGGACAGGAATGGCAGTCGAAGTGGGAGGTCGTCGCGACGTTCACCGGCAACGATCTCGTCGGCATGCGCTACACGCGTCCGCTCGATTGGGTGCCGTATGCGGATGGCGCGCACGAAATCATAGTAGCTGAAGACTTCGTCTCCGCTGACGACGGGTCCGGTGTCGTGCACATGTCGCCGGCGTTCGGCGCAGACGACTATATCGCCGGGAAGAAGCACGGGCTGGCGTTCCTCCAGCCGGTGAACGCGCGCGGAGAATTCCCCGCGGACATTCCGGTTGTCGGCGGCATGAAAGTGCGCGACGCCGCGCCGCAGATCATCGACGAGCTGAAAAAGCGCGACGTGCTCTGGAAGGCGGCCACCGTGCGCCACCCGTATCCGCACTGCTGGCGCTGCGGAACGCCGCTGCTGTACTACGCGCGTTCGTCGTGGTTCGTGCGCACGACCGGGTTCAAGGACGAGATGCTCGCGCGCAACGCGGCCATCAACTGGACCCCGCCGGACATGGGCACGGGCCGGTTCGGCATGTGGCTCGAGAACAACATCGACTGGGCAATTTCACGGGACCGCTACTGGGGCACGCCGCTCCCGGTTTGGGTGAACGATGAAGATCCGACGGAGATCGACGTCATTGGCAGCTACGCCGAGCTTGCCGAGCGTTCCGGTCGCGCGCTCGGCCCCGATTTTGATCCGCACAAGCCGTTCATCGACGCGTACACCTGGCCCGCGAAATCGGGGAAGGGCACGATGCGTCGCGCGGCCGAAGTGATCGACGCCTGGTTCGACTCGGGTTCGATGTCGTTCGCGCAATGGCATTACCCGTTTGAAAACTCGGAGCAGTTCGAGCGCCACTTTCCCGCGGATTTCATCGCAGAGGGCGTGGACCAGACGCGCGGGTGGTTCTATTCGCTGCTCGCCATCGCAACGGGCCTCGGCGATTCGCTGCAGCCGGGCGGCGAGGCCGCCGTGCATGCTGACGCGCACGGCCGCGACGACGGGCTCGGTGCGCGCGCTGAAGTGTCCGGCCGCGCGAGCGCGCGGCCAAATCATACGGCTTCGCCGTACCGCAACGTCGTCGTCAACGACCTCGTGCTCGACGCGAACGGCCAGAAGATGTCGAAGAGCAAGGGAAACACCGTCGAGCCGATGGCGGTGATGGAACGGCACGGCGCCGACGCCGTGCGGCTCTTCCTGATGACGGCGAGCCAGGTGTGGAAGCCGCGCAGCTTCGACGAGAACGTGATTCGCGGAACGGCGGGACGGTTCCTCGTTACGCTCAAGAATTTGTACAGCGGCGTGTTCGCCGAATACGCGAACTTCGGATGGGCGCCGTCGCCCGCGGATCCGGGGCGTGAGAGCCGGCCGCCGCTCGACCGCTGGGTGCTGTCGCGGCTCGCGACGGTCGAGGCCGAAGCATCACGCCTGCTCGGAGAATACGATGCGACCGGCGCGGCGCGCGTCGTGATGGAGTTCGTGGACGACGACGTATCGAAGTGGTATGTGCGCCGGTCACGCGAGCGCTTCTGGGATGTGCACGGCACCGACAGTCGCGCCGCGTTCGCCACGCTGCACGAAGTGCTCGTCGCGAGCTGCCGCTTGCTCGCGCCGTTCGCGCCGTTCGTCACCGACTGGATGCACCGCGAGCTCACGGGCGAGTCGGTGCACCTCGCGCCCTACGTGCGGCCCGAGCCGTTCGCGCCAAAGCCGCCGCTCGAAGAAGCCATGCGCGAGATTCGCACGCTGGCCACACTCGGCCGCGCCGCGCGCGAGGCGGCCGGCGTCAACGTGCGCCAGCCGCTCGCGCGCATGGTGTGCGTGCTGCCGCGCCATGACGATGCCGTCGAGGCGCACGTGCGCGAGCTCATCCCGCTGCTCGCTGCGGAGCTCAACGTGAAGTCGGTGGAGTTTGCGTCGAGCGCGGACGCGCTGGTGTCGCTCGAGGCCAAGCCGAACTTCCGCGCGCTCGGCCAGCGCTGGGGCAAGGAGACCCCGCGGGCCGCTGCTGCCGTTGCCGCACTTTCAACGGAAACGCTGCGCGCCTTCGAGCGGGGCGAGCCGGTCATCATCGGCGTGGACGGCACCGACCACCAGCTGACGCCGGATGAAGTCACGATCCACCGGCGCGCGAGCGGGCCGCTTGCCGTGCAGGAGGACGGCGCCCGGTTCGCCGCGATCGACACCACCGTGACACCAGAATTGCGTGGCGAGGGTATTGCACGGGAAATGGTGAGCCGCATCCAGCGGCTTCGGAAGGATACAGGACTCGCGGTGAGCGACCGGATCCGGCTGCAGATTGCCGGGCCCGATGCGCTGCGCGCGATAGCAGAACAACACCGGCAGTGGATCGCCGGAGAAGTGCTCGCCCGGGAGGTGGTCATCACTGACGCGCTCTCGGCCGATCCATCGGCCATTGCCCTCGAACTCGACGGCATGACCGCAAACATTGCTCTAACACGGGACGTCTGACGATGGCGCAAACAGCGGAAGGCGACAAGAAGTTCAAGCCGATGGCCAAGAAGCAGATCGCGCACTTCGAGAAGCGCCTGCTCGAAGAACGGAAGCGCGTGCTCAAGGAACTCGGCCACTACGACGAAACTTTCGGTTCGACGCCGCAGGGCGCCGACGGTGATCTCTCGTCGTATTCGTTTCACATGGCGGATCAGGGGACCGACGCAATGGAGCGCGAGAAGGCGTTCCTCTTTGCGAGCCAGGAAGGGCGGTTCCTCTGGCACATCGACGAAGCGCTGCGGCGGCTGTACCGCTCGCCGGAGACGTACGGGCGCTGCCATCAGTGCGGGGGCGAAATCGGTTTCGACCGTCTCGACGCGCTGCCGCATGCGCGCTTCTGCATCGAATGCAAACAACGTGAGGAAGATGGCAAGAAGTAATCCGAATCCGCGTCTGTTCTTCGGGCTGGCCGCGTCGGTGGTGCTCGTCGATGCGTTCACGAAGACCATGGCGGTCGACCGCCTGATGCCGTCGCGGCTGCCGCGCGAGGTGCTGGGTGAAACGCTGCGCCTCACGCTGGTCTTCAATCCGGGCGCGGCGTTCGGGCTGCACCTGGGCCCGTTTTCGCGGTGGATTTTCATGGCGCTCACGATCGGGGCGCTGGTGCTGCTGTGGGAGCTCTACCGCACGACGCGTGCGGGCGACACCATCCGCACGCTCGCACTCTCGCTCGTATGCGGCGGCGCGATGGGGAACCTCGTCGACCGGCTCAAATCCGGACGCGGCGTGGTGGATTTCATCGACGTTGGCGTGGGCTCGCTCCGCTGGCCGACCTTCAACGTGGCCGACATGGCCGTCACGTGCGGCGCCGTGCTGCTCGCGATCGTACTCTGGAAGGAAGACGCGGCCGCTGCGGCCTCCGCGCAGTCTGCAGTGAACGCACGTGGACCGGACGCGGCGGTTCAGGGTTGAGGGGGACGACGCCGCGAGGCTGGACCTGCTCGTCGCGCGCCGTCTCGACCTCTCCCGTTCCCAGGCGGCCACGCTCATCGCGACGGGCGCAGTACTGGTGGACGGACGCAAGCAAAAAGCGAGTTACAAGGCTGAAGACGGGAACGAAGTAGTCGTCGAATTGCCCGAGTCGACGGGGCGCACGGTCGAGGGCGAAAACATCCCGCTCTCGATCATGTTCGAGGACGACGAGCTGCTTGTGGTGGACAAGCCCGCCGGAATGGTCGTGCACCCCGCGCCGGGGAATTGGACCGGCACGCTCGTGAACGCGCTCAAGGGGCGCGGCCAGACGCTGGCCGAAGGTGCGACGGAAGAGCGCGCCGGCCTCGTGCACCGCCTCGACAAGGACACGTCGGGGCTGATCGTCGTCGCAAAAACCGAGCGCGCGCTGCGCACGCTCGGCAAGGCGATCACCGAGCGGCGCGTCGCGCGCCGGTATGCCGTGCTCAGCTGGGGCCACATCGAGAAGGACCTGCTCACCGTCGACCGGCCGATCGGGCGCGACCCGAACGATCGCAAGCGCATGACGATCGTATCCGCGGGCCGGCCCGCGCGCACCGATTTCTACCGTCTCGCCAGGTTCGACACGAGCGAGCTGCTGCGTGCGCACTTGCACTCGGGGCGCACGCACCAGATTCGCGTCCATCTCGAGGAGATCGGACATCCCGTCGTCGGCGACGACACGTACGGGGGCGGCGGCGCGCGCCGGCTCATGGGGCTTCCGCCGAAAAGGCATTTCCTTCATGCGGCCTGGCTCGTCTTCAAGCACCCGGTAACGGGCGAATTGCTGGATTTCCGTTCGAAGTTGCCGGAGGACCTGCGGCAGTCGCTCATTACAGCGTCGGACATGGCAGATTTGATTGCCCACCCCGATCCGCTGGAGTACCTTGGCTTCTATAGAGTCGACGGCTGAATTACAGCTTCGCCGCTTCCTCCTGTTCGGGGTGGCGGGGCGGCTGTGTGCCTGCGATCTCGAGGCGGTGCGGGAGATCGTGTCGACGCGTACGGCAACGCGGTTGCCGGGTGCGCCGGAATGGGTGCTCGGCATCATCAACCTGCGCGGGACCCTCGTGACGGTCGTGGATCTCGCGGTGAGGTTCGGCGCTGGTGCAGGCGCATCAAAGTCGATCGTCGTGGTGGAAGCGGCGGGGAAGGCATTTGGAATCGGCGTGGATGAAGTGCGCGATGTGCAGGCGGTGGCGGAGGACGCGCTCGAGGAGGTCGACGTGCAGCGGGCGGCTGGCGGCATCGTCCGCGGCCTGGCGCATGTTGGCGTTTCACGGGCGGAGACGGCGCTGATTGTCGATGTCGACGAAGTCGCCAGACAGGCCCTGGTGCTGTAGACGGTTTTGCGGGACTCGATCACTCTTTCTTGCGCGAGGGAACGGTGGCTCCAACGGTGCTCATTTGCGATGACGCCATCTTCATGCGGACGATGGTCAGCGACATCCTGCAGCAGGCGGGCTTCGAGGTGGTGGGCGAAGCCGAAACCGGCGCGCAGGCGGTGGAGCGCTACAAGCAGCTCCGCCCCGACCTCGTGACGATGGACATCGTGATGCCCGACATGGGCGGAATCGACGCGGTGCGTGCGATCACGAAGTTTGATCCCGAGGCGAAAGTCCTGATGTGCAGCGCCATGGGGCAGCAGGCGCTTGTCGTCGAGGCAATCCAGGCGGGAGCAAAGGACTTCGTGGTCAAGCCCTTCCAGCCGAGCCGCGTGCTGGAGGCCGTACAGCGAGTGCTCGGCTGAGCGCGCGGCAGTGTCCGCCCGCCAAGTGATCCCCCGCCGCACCGGACGGAGACGATGAGTCTCGACCCGTCGCGCTACGCGGAACTCTTCCGCACCGAGAGCCGGGAGCAGCTTACCGCAATCAATCGCGCGCTGCTCTCGCTGGAGGAGGGCGCCGATCCCGCCGAGCCGGTGAGCGTGGTGTTCCGCGCGGTGCACACGGTGAAGGGAATGAGCGCGACGATGGGGTACCACGCCGTCGCGGAGTTCGCGCACGAGCTCGAATCGGTGCTCGATCGCGTCCGCCGCGGCGATCAGTTGCTGGCGCCCGATCTCATGGACGCGCTCTTCGCGTCGGCCGACGCGCTCGAGAGCGCCATCGACGCGGCCTCCGAGCAGGCGGTGCAGACGCCGGCGATGATCGGCGCGCTGCAGCGCCTGCGCGACGTCGCCGGCGGCTCGGCGACGAGCGAGTTCCCGGCTGTGCAACTCGGCGGGCCGGGCGCGCTCGCGGAAGTTGCCGCTAGCGATCCGCTCGATGGACCGGGTGTGATTGTACGCGTACGTCAGGCGGCGGACACCGTGCTTCCCGGCGTGCGGGCGTTCATGACGATCCAGCGCGTGCGCGCGCTCGGCGACGTCGCGGCGACGCATCCGCCGGTGGAACTGCTCCAGGCGGCGTCCGAGCCGATGGCGTTCGCGATGCGCGTGGTGACGACTGCGTCGGTGGACGAAATCGAGGGTGCGGTGCGCTCGGCGGGGGACATCGCGTTCGTCGAGGTCGACGTGACGGGACGCACGCGGCACGAGCCGCGGACCACGCTGGAAGTCGCGCCCGACGGCGGGGAAGTTTCGCGCCCCTCGGCGCGTCCGACGCGGCACGTGCGCATCGATCTCGCGCGCCTCGACGCGCTGATGAACCTGATTGGCGAGCTGGTGATTACGCGCGGCCGCCTGTTGCAGCTCACGGCGACGAACGGCGATCCCGCGCTCGACGAATCGATGCAGATGGCGGCGCGGCTCGTGTCGGATCTGCAAACGGAAATCATGACGATGCGCATGGTTCCCGTGTGGCAGGTGTTCGACCGCTTTCCGCGCCTCGTGCGCGATGCGGCGCGCCAGCTGAACAAGGACGTCAACTTCGTCGTCGAGGGAAAGGAGATCGAGCTCGACCGCTCGCTGCTCGATGAAATCGGCGAGCCGATCGTGCACCTGCTGCGCAACGCGATCGGGCACGGCATCGAGTCGCCGGCGGTGCGCGTTGCGGCCGGCAAGCCGCGCTCGGGGCGCCTCGTGCTCAGTGCGGCGCGCGATCGCGCCGCCGTGCTGATCAAGGTGAGCGACGACGGCCGCGGGATCGATCGCACGCGGGTGCTCGCGCGAGCGCGCTCACTCGGCCTCGTTGAAGAGAGCACGCGCGAGGTCGACGACGACACGCTCTTTCGCCTGATTGCGCAGCCAGGCTTCTCGACAGCCGACGAGGTCTCCGATCTCTCGGGGCGCGGCGTGGGCATCGACGTGGTGCAATCCAAGGCGCGCTCACTCGGCGGATCCGTCGAACTCAAGAGCGTGCCGGGCGAAGGCACGACGATCACGATCCGTCTCCCGGTCACGCTCGCGATCGTGCGCGCGCTGCTCGCGAGATCGGGCGCCGAACGCTACGCGCTGCCGCTGACGCATGTGCGCGAGACGCTCGAGTACGACGATGTCGTGGTGCAGCACGTGAAGGGGAAGCGCGTCCTCGTGCTGCGCGACGAGGTGCTGCCTCTGCTCGACCTGCGCGACGTGGTGCGTCAGGGCGCCGCGCCGAATGCCGCACAGGCGAACCGGGAAATCGTGGTGATCGAGCGCGGCGAGCGGCGCTCGGGACTTGTCGTGGACGAACTCATCGGACAACAGGACATCGTCGTGAAGCAGTTCGACGCGGCGCGCGACGGACTCGCGCTGTTCAGCGGCGCGACCATCCTCGCGGACGGCGCACCGGCATTGATCATGGACGTGGGCAGCCTCTTCGAGGGGAGCTAACGGTGGACGACATCCGCAAACTCAAGGCGCTTCAGCTCGACGCCCTCCGCGAAGTGGCGAACATCGGCGCGGGGCATGCAGCCACCGCGCTTTCGCAGATGACCGGGCACACGATCATGATCAGCGTGCCGCAGATCAACATCGCCGCACTCGAGGACATCCCGAACCAGGTCGGGGCCGACGAGGAGCCGGTGGCGGCCGTGCTCATGAAGATTCTCGGCGATCTCACGGGGCTCGCGCTGCTCATATTTCCGCAGGCCACCGCGCTGCGCGTGGCGGGGCTGATGATGAAGCGCGAGAGCGTGGCGACGCTCGGCGAGATCGAACAGTCCGCGCTGCGCGAGGCGGGGAATATTCTGAGCGCCGCGTATCTGAACGCGCTCAGCGAATTCATGGGGATGATCCTGCTGCCGTCGCCGCCGACGCTCGCCATTGATATGTCGGACGCGGTGATGAGCTCGACGTTCGTCGAGATGGCGCGCGGCGCGGAATATGTCTTCTGCGTGGAGACCGAGTTCCATCTCAAGGAGCTGAACGAATCGCTCCGTGGATTCTTCCTGCTGATGCCCGACATCGGCAGCCTCACGGCGATGCTCCGCGCGATCCGCGTAGGCTGAGGATTCCGTGTCCGCTCCTTTCGCCTCCGATCGCGACCGCGACACGCTGAAGTCGTTCGCACGGCGCATCGATCCGTCCGATGCCGGGGCGCACAACAATCTTGGCGTCCTCTACTACAACAAGGGGTTGTACGAGGAGGCGACCGCCGCGTTCACGAAGGCGCTCGAGCTCGATCCCAAGATGCAGGTCGCCCAGCGCAACCTCGAGGTCGCGTACTTCAACACGGGCTATTACGACCGGCGGATTGCCGAGTTGCGCGACAAGCTGCGCTTCCGCGTGGACGATCGCGACGCGCGCTGGGAGCTCGGCCGCGCGTATGCGCTGCTCGGACAGTCGGAGCAGGCGGTTGCGGAGTTCAGCGCGCTGCTGCGGCACCACCCCAGCGATCTGGGCGCAGTCGTGCAGCTCGGCCTCGCCGAGAAGGCGGGCGGGAATCTCGGCGTTGCGCAGCACTGGTTTGAGGATGCGATCCGCCTCGATCCGGCGAGCTCCGTCATGCGTTTTTATCTCGGCGAAGTGCTCTACAACCAGGGGCGCATCGACGAGGCACTCGAGGCGCTCAAGCGCGCAATCGAGCTGAATCCGGAAAATCCCGACGCACTCTTCCTGCTGAGCTTCGTGTACGGCGACATGGGGCGCCATGAGGATGCGGCGGCGGCGAGCAAGCGCGCCGTGCAGCTCAATCCGACCCTCTCACGCGCACAGGCGAACCTTTCGCTCGACCAGTACAACCCGGACAAGTACGCCGAGCTCGCGCCCGGGTCGCACGAGCGCTGGTCGCAGCGCATGATGCAGGTGACGGAAGGAGTCGAGCTCGCACATTACAACCTCGGGCTCGCATTCCGGCAGAAGGGCTACTACGCCGAGGCGCAGCGCGAATACCAGATCGCGCTGGAGCGCGGCGAGGATCGCGCGCTCGTGCTGCAGGCGATGGCCGAGGTGCACCTCCTGCGCAAAGATACGGCGGCGGCGATCGCGCTCTACGACGGCCTGCTGATCGACGCGCCTGCGAGCCCCAAGCTCTGGAACGAGCGCGGCGTGACGGTGCATCAGGACGGGCGGTTCGTCGAGGCTGCGGAGAACTATCGCTCGGCGCTGCGGGCCGACCCGCGCTACGCGATCGCGCACAACAACCTCGGCGTGGCACTCTATCACGCGGGCGAACGCGAGCGCGCGGTGGACGCGTTCCGCGACGCGCTCGACGCGAACGCCGGATTTGTGAAGGCGCGGCTCAATCTGGGATTGCTCCTCACCAAGAGCCGCCGCTTTCAGCTCGCGCTCGAGGCGTACAAGCAGGTGCTGGTGACCGAGCCGGACAGCCCGCTGGCATGGAACGGCGTCGGCCTGGTGCTCGGTGAGCTGCGCAAGTTCGAGGACGCGCGCAACAGCTTCGCCAAGGCGATCCAGGCGCGGCCCGGTTTTGCCGAGGCGCACTACAACCTGAGCTTCACGCTCTCGAATCTCGGCGATCACGAGGGCGCGCTGCGGGAGACCAAGCGCGCGCTCGAACTCGACCCGTACTACGTGCCGCAGAAGTTCGCGCTTGCGATCGACCTCGAATACGAGGACCCGGATCTTTCGGTCGTGCCCGATCTCGGCGGCGAGCAGCGGACGAGCGGT
>Ga0193726_1003158_pt1 | contig 10658 bp, 9 predicted proteins | sample H2c1metaG_FD_144928 | JGI IMG/M metagenome (GOLD analysis project Ga0193726, IMG submission 144928) | Soil microbial communities from a riparian zone of the East river system, Colorado, United States - H2c1 | ecosystem: Environmental > Terrestrial > Soil > Riparian zone | place: USA: East River... | reverse complement strand
TACATCGTCGGCTAAATACTCGTAGGTAAATTTAAAATTCCCACCGGAGAATTCGAGGCTTATTTGTTTGTTGAGCGATTGCATATTTTCAATTTACTTATTGCAGATAAATATCATTCTTCTTAACACATAAAGCTACCTTTTTTGTTGCACTTTTGAGTTTGCATAACCTGTTTCACCTGTTATTGCTGTCACTTATTTATTATCTTTGCAAGCATCGTAACATACTTATGGAGTACACCCAACTGGTTAAGGGCCTTAACATAAATTATACAGAAACCGGCGAAGGAAAAACAATGGTTTTATTGCATGGCTGGGGATCAAGCCTGCAGGTATTTGAAAAGATCCAGCAATATTTTGAACCAAATTTTCACGTGTTTGCTATAGACCTACCGGGTTTTGGCAAAAGCGAAGAGCCAAAAGAGGTTTGGGGCGTTGAAGAATACACACAATTTATCGAGGAGTTTTTCCGGGTAAAAAACATTAGCAATCCTATCCTTGCCGGGCATTCATACGGCGGCCGGATCTCTATACTTTATTCATCGCGCAACCCTGTTTTAAAACTGATATTACTGGATAGCGCAGGGATAAAACCAAGCCGCTCGTTAGAATATTATATAAAGGTTTATTCGTTTAAAGCGGCGCGTAAAACACTGCCATTTTTAGTGGGTAGCAGCAGGGCTAAGGAAATAACTGAGGGATACCGGAAAAAAGCGGGATCAACCGATTATAACAATGCATCGGGTATTATGCGGCAGATCCTGGTAAAATCAGTAAACGAAGACCTGAAAAGAGTAATGCCGTTGATAAAGGCCCCCACCCTGCTGATCTGGGGCGAAAACGATACAGCTACACCGGTTAGCGATGGCCAGACAATGGAAAAACTGATCCCCAATGCGGGTTTGGTAGTGTTAAAAAATGTGGGGCACTTTAGCTTTATTGAAAAGCTTCACGAGTTTTTAATTATATTGGATAACTTTCTGCAGGCCGATAAGAAGAACAATTGATGGATAACATATTTTTAATAGTTGCCCTGGCAACAGTACTGGTTTATGCGTTTGCCAAATTAAAGTTCGAGCTGCATATGATGCAGCTAAACTCGTACCGTAACGACCGGTATTTTAAATGGCTCAAAACCAACCTGTTACTTACTATCCGTGTGCTGGAAGTTGTTGTTTTGGTTATTACAGGTATCCTTATTTTAACTGCAGGCGCTATTGTTAGCAGTGTCTCAATTATTTTATTATACGCGCTTTTAGCTTATTTGCTATTCACCAAAAAGCAAAAAAAGCCGGTAGTTTTTACGCAAAGGGCACAAAGGTTATTTGGGCTTACTTTTCTGTTATCTGTAGTAACAGGTTTAGTATATTTTTTGATAACAGGTAAGGCGCTTTGTACAATTTGGTTTAGCGGTTTTGTTTTACTGCTCAGCTTTGTTTTTATCGCGATAGCAACTATTTTAATAGCCCCGGTTGAAAAGGCCATTAACAACTGGTATTATAACGACGCCAAAAAGATCCTGGCCCAACGGTCTGACCTGATCATTATCGGCATAACCGGCAGCTATGGAAAAACCAGCACCAAGCACTTTTTGCACAGGATGCTGAGTGAAAAATACAATGTGTTAATGACACCCGGCAGCTATAATACCACTATGGGGGTTATTAAAACGGTAAGGGAGCAGTTACAGGCAACCCACCAGGTTTTTATTGTGGAAATGGGCGCCAAACAACCCAATGATATCAAAGAGATCTGTGATTTGGTTAAACCGCAAATAGGGATCTTAACCGCAGTTGGCGAACAGCATTTGGAAAGCTTTAAAACCATTCAAAATGTTCAGAAAACCAAGTTCGAGCTGATTGATGCCTTGCCATCTGGTGGGCTTGCCGTGCTGAATGCAGACTATGAGTATATTGCTAACCGCCCGGTTAACGACAGGGAAACTGCACTATATTCGTCAGACAATGAGAAAGTTGATTTTTATATAAAAGACATCTCCTACTCGGCAAAAGGTTCGGCCTTTTCCGTTTTTCAAAAAGGCAAGCATTTAGCTGATTTTGAAACTAAACTGCTTGGCAGTTATAACCTCTCGAATATATTGGCTGGTTACATAGTGGCCAGGCATTTAGAAGTTCCGGACAGCAGCGTTGCTTTTGCTATAAAAAAACTGGAACCAGTGCAGCACAGGCTGGAGGTTAAAGTACATCCTAATGGTGTTACCGTTATTGACGATGCCTTTAACTCAAACCCGGTAGGATCAAAAATGGCTTTAGAGGTTTTAAAAGCTATTCCTGGTACCAGGAAGATCATTATCACGCCCGGAATGATTGAGCTTGGCGAAAAACAGGAATACTACAACAGCTTATTAGGCGAGCAGATTGCAGATACTTGCGATTATGTTATACTTGTAGGCAAAAACATAACTTTACCTATTATGAAGGGGCTTAAAAACAAAAGCTACCCCGATGATAAAATATATGTAGCCCATAACTTTAAAGATGCCGTAAATCATTTAAGTGGCATGACCAAAGCGGGCGATGTATTATTATATGAAAATGATTTACCCGATACTTACGAACTTTAGATCAATTATTAAAGAAGAACAATGAAGATAAATATTGGCGTTATATTTGGCGGAAGGTCAGTTGAGCATGAAATTTCTGTAATTTCGGCACAGCAGGCCATCAGTGCTTTTGATAAAAACAGTTACGACATTACTCCCATCTACATTACCAAAACCGGCAAATGGTACACCGGCGACGCGCTGCTAAATGTAGATAATTATAAAAATACTGATACACTTTTAGCGCAATGTACCGAGATCTACCTTTCGCCAACTTATGGCGATTTTACCATCAACGCGGTACAGTCATCCATCTGGAAAAGCAAAACGCTTGGCAAAATAGATATCGCTTTCCCTATTATCCACGGCACAAACGGTGAAGACGGCTCGCTGCAAGGCCTGCTTGAATTAAAAGGCATCCCTTACGTTGGCTGCGATGTTTTATCATCAGCAATTGGCATGGATAAGATAATGATGAAGATGGTTTTGAAGGAAAGCAAGCTGCCAGTGGTTGATTATACCTGGTTTACCGACAGAAGCTGGCACATGGATAAGGAAGCCATATTAGAAAACATCAATAAGATAGGCTTCCCGGTTATTGTAAAACCATCCAATTTAGGGTCGAGCGTTGGTGTTTCAAAAGCTGCGGATGAAGCGCAGCTGATAGATGCTGTGGAACTTGCAGGGAGTTTCAGTAACCGGATCCTGGTTGAAAGAATGGTAGTTGACCTGAAAGAGATTAACTGCTCGGTATTAGGCGATTCGGCCAATCAAACAGCTTCGGTATGTGAAGAGCCCTTAGGTGCCGGCGATATCTTAAGCTATAAGGATAAATACATTACAAAAGGCAGCTCATCAAAAGGGATGACGAGCACCAAACGCCAGATCCCGGCTAATATTTCAAAGGAACAGGCAACACTGATCCAGGATCTTGCAAAAGAAACTTTCAGGATCCTATCATGTTCAGGTGTTTCGCGGATAGACTTTTTGGTTGATAAAAAGGACAATAAAGTTTATGTGAATGAAATAAACACCATCCCCGGCTCATTGTCTTTTTACTTATGGGAAGCTACCGATAAAAATTTCGGTCAGTTGCTAAAAACACTAATTGATGTTGCGCTTAAACGCCAGCGCGAAAGAGACAATTTAGTAGTGAGCTACGGCGAAAATATATTTAACATGAGCGCCGGTTTATCAAAATCGGGTAAATCATAAATTTCAATGCTATGGCTGCCAAATATGTATCTGTTAACAACCAGCTGTTTTTAGAAGAAGATGCCAAAATAGGAGTCTCTGATCTTGCAATGCACCGTGGTTACGGGATCTTTGATTACCTTAAGGTAATAGATAACCGGCCAATATTTATTGAAGACCATTTTAATCGGTTTTACAACTCGGCGAAGGAGATGTACCTGGAGGTAATGCTGGACAGAGCACAGCTGAGAAAAGCTGTAGACGAGTTAATAGAAAAGAACGGCATCGCCACTTCGGGGATAAAGCTTTTACTTACCGGCGGCTATTCAGAAGATGGTTATAAGTTGGGTAAACCCAATCTCATCATATCACAATACCCGCTGAATATACAGGAGGAGAATCATTTTGATACGGGGATGAAACTAATCACGTACAGCCATCAGAGGCAGCTACCTTCCATCAAAACCATTGATTACCTGCAAGCGGTAAGGCTCCACCCTTTTATGAAGGAAAACAACGCTGATGACGTTTTGTATCACAATACCGGGGTTATTACCGAGTGCCCGCGTGCTAATTTTTTTGTAGTAATTGATAAAGAGATCATTACTCCAAAAAGTAATATTTTAAGGGGAATAACCCGCAGCAAGGTTTTAAACCTTAAGATAAGCGGTTATACCATTACCGAAGAAGATTTTAGTACTGATGATCTTTCCGGCATTAAAGAAGCTTTTATAACCAGCACTACCCAATATGCCTACCCTGTTGCCGCAATTGACGGAAGAATGGTTGGCGACGGAAAAATTGGCCCGGTTACCAAAAAGATAAGGGAATTATTATTTAAGCTGACTCATAATAATGCTTACTAATTATAAATTTCTTTAAATATTATATTACCAACTTTCTTCCTGTAATGTATTACATCATTACCATAATTAAATTGATTATTGGTTATTGCATTTATTCCTGAATAATCATATACGTTTGTTTTTCCAAAAATATTATCAAGAACTAAAATGTCAGCCGGATTTATTTTAATTTGATCATATAATGGTGCGATAACTATTTTGCACCTGGTTTGGTGCTTCCTGAAAATGGTAGCTATTTTTTGCAAATACTGCTCCTTCTTTTTACTGATCTTTTTCAGGGAAATTTTTTGAATACCTGGTCTTTGGTAGAATTTACCTTCAGCAGCCTTATAGTAAGCCACAGAATCTTTAAGTATTTTAGTTTCCGAATTTGGATCCCAATCATTATTTACAGGATCCAGGTCACCTTTCTTCATGCTAAAAAAGCCATCCATGTATGCCCTTTGCTGATGAAATAAATTATAATCTATGCTGGTAATAATTAATCGGGGGCTTTTTAAGTAGCTGTAGAAATCAGACATGTAATAATCATATTGTGATATCCCGGAAATAAGATAATGGTCACCATTAAAATCATCTGATCTATCTGTGTCCGACTTTGCAAAAGTACGGTCGACATCAACCAGTATAAACGCATTTTTTATAGGCTTTTTTAACGAATCAATTAATTTTATCCTTCTATACATGGCTTCAATCGATTCATTCCAGGCCCCGAATGAATAAGGCACATTGTTTTTTGACAAGTACTTAGCCCACTCCTTACTGGTATGAGAAGTACTGCGCGAACTCCCAAATATAAATGAATCGTATTTATACTTGTCTTTGAATTTCAGATAAACTTTTGTAGAAACATTCCCCCGCGATAACATCATATAGTTAAACAGATATACATCATGGTTCAAAACATTTTGAAAAGGGTCAGTTATAATATAACATGCCCCTATTATCAATAAAGGCAATACAAATAAAAAAGCTTTCTTTAAAAATCCAATCATCTCATCAAAATTGGAAGTAAATAAATTGTTTACTGGCCGAAACATTAAAAAGCAATAACAAGCATAGGAAAACGTAATATAATGCCCAGCGAACATATACCGGCTTACTTCTTAATAAACGGATAATGTTTTGTTTTGCATTAATAATATTTATGCATTCTAACAGGATAATTACAAAAAAGGCAATAACCAGGTCATCACCTACCAGGCCCAGGTTAACGTGCGATTGCTGATGCGTCAGTATTTTATGAATGTCAGTTAAGGTATCTGCCATAATGCTTTTTATGATATAAAAAGCCACAGCTATTGATTTAGCCCTGAAAAAGATCCAGGCAAATGTTACAAGTAAAAACGTTATAAATATTTGTATAGTTTGATTAAACCTGGGGTAATTTTTAATCCCCGTGATCCTGTTAAAATGATTTCTTAAGTTTTTAGTCCCTATTGAAAATATGATGTAAAAACAATGAAGAGCTCCCCAGGCTATAAAAGTCCAGCTGGCGCCGTGCCACAAACCGCTAACTAAAAAAACCACGAAAAGGTTAAAATACAAACGAGGTACCGGCACCCTGTTACCTCCAAGGGGTATATACAAATAGTCTTTAAACCATGTTGATAGTGATATATGCCACCTTGTCCAGAATTCACTTACACTTTGCGAATGATAAGGGTTATTGAAATTTTTCATCAGCCTAAATCCCATAACCTTTGCAATGCCAATTGCCATATCAGAATATCCTGAAAAGTCGCAAAATATTTGAAACGAAAAACAAAATGTTGCGATAATAAAACTTAAGCCATGATGCTGATAAGGATTATTGTAAACGTTATCAACCAAAATTGAAAGACGGTCGGCAATTACTATTTTTTTGAAAAGCCCCCATGCCATTAACTTTAAGCCATCAGTTACCCTAACGTAATCAAAATTATGTTTCTCATAAAATTGATGTAATAAGTTTTGAGGGCGTTCAATGGGCCCGGCAACCAATTGAGGATAAAACATCACGTACAAGGCATATATTCCAAAATGCTTCTCTGCTTTTTGATTGCCCCTATACACTTCAATAGTATAGCTCATTGCCTGGAAGGTATGAAACGATAAGCCTATTGGTAATAAAATGGCCAGGTAAGAAAAAGGGCTTGTATGACCGGTTCGTTCAAATAGAAATGAAATGTTATATATTAAAAAATTGTAATACTTGAATACCGCAAGAATACCAATATTAGCTATCAAACTGCATATTAAAAAAAGATGCTTTTTTTTCCCTTCTGCTTTTTCTATTAATAACCCGGCACAGTAGTCAACGATAATGGTAAATCCGAGGATTAATATATAAACCGGCACAAATGCCATATAAAAAAAACAACTGCTTAGCAGCAACAGAACCCACCTTAATTTATGAGGTATGATGAAGTACAGGCTTGTTATTACAATAAAAAAAACTAAAAAACCGACTGAATTAAAAAGCAAGGACTTCTATTTATTTAGTTTACCAAATTACTATTTAATTTAAACGTGGGATTATAAATATTGAAAAATCTAAATAAAAGATCTCTTATTTTATATTAACCAATTTACAAGAAAATAAAAACTACTTAACCCGGTTAAATTTGTATTTTCAATATACTTGGTCGTCTTACCATAAATTACTTTTTAAAGTATCTGATTTTTCGATTGACCTATTAAAAGAAGCCATAGAAAGCAAGAAAGACCGGTACGGGCCGGGAGTAAAACATAACTAAAAGCAGGCTTTCTTCAATAAAAAACCTTATAAAACGCTGCTTTCAAGCCTATATTATCCAAACAAAAATTTATTAAAATAATGCATTAATAAATGCTTTAAACTAAAATATTAGTTGATTTTGTCCGTTTCAGTGACTTAACTTAAACAACAAAACCAATGAAAAAAATTTTGATTTTAATTGCCGCATTTTTATGCGCTTCCCAGTTTTCAAACGCTCAAACCGAAAAGGGGAACCAAACACTGGGATTTAATGTGGGATTGCAGTATACCCGGAATTCGGATAATTTATTTGATAATACGGGTATGGCAAATTCAACCAGTAATTTTAAAAACACCAACTTTACACTCGGGCCCCTTTATAGTTATTTTATTGCTGATAAGATAGATTTAGGTGCTTCTTTTACGTTAAACTCTTACACTAACAGTACAACGTATCCAAACGTTAGCGGCGCCAACAAAAGCCATAACAATAGCTACAATGCGCTGGTGTATTTGCGTAAATACTTTTTATATGCTAACAAGATAGGTATCCGCACCGGCCCGTATGCAGGTTATCTGTGGGCAAACCAGGGTTATCAATACCCGGCAGACCAGGCCTCTAACAATTATAGCAGTACAGGCCATGCATACCAGCTTGGCGCAAAGCTCGAAGCGGTTTATTTTCCGTCGAAACATTTTGGCGTTTCGGCATTGCTCGCAAATCTTGATTTTCAGCACGGCAACAATAAAAGCGTCAATAACGCAAATGTTGACAAAACAAACAGCAATAGTATAGATTTCAGCTTTATAAACAATGGTTTGGGATTATCACTATTCTATATTTTTGGCCATTAAAAAGTTAATCGGGAGGCTGAGGATTAGATGTTAGAACGAGGTTTACGGGAGAGTATAAAAGATTTGAATCCTGCTGGTCTACAATAATCTTCAGGCGAATAAATCCGCCTGAAGACCTGATGACAGGTGAATTATCATATGAGACCCCGGACTACGTCGACAGGATGACATTCCAAATTCAATTTCAGGTCGTACAAGACAGGCTTTTTCTTTATAAATCAGGTAATCTTAAAAAAAAATAAAAAAAACTGAAACTTTCGAAAAATTGTTGTCGTATAACAGCATTCATTGAGCGCCCTGCTCATCAATAATTTATCAAATCAAAAAGACTCCTGGCGCGAGGCCGGGAGCCTTTTATTGGAACTAATATAAATATTAATATCTATATTTCTAAATATTAATATCTATCATCAATAACTGATAAATTACAGGGCTTAAGTTTTAGTTTAGAAAGTTTGATTATAAGGATGGAGTTTTATAGCTGGTAAGAAATTACCGGCTATTTTTTTGAGCGCAGATTTTAACTGATGAATAAGATTACACTGATTCCTTCTGTCGCATTCAAAATAAATCCGAAATCGAACATCTCCATAGGAGTCCTTTGGACCGAATTCCGAAATTAGTCAAGCGCTTCTGCTATTTCTGCAAAGCCTTTTTCGCGGGCAAGGTCTGCAGGGAGCTTGCCGCCTTCCATACGGGCAGTTACGTCGGCACCGTGTTCCAGTAACAATATCAACAGATCAATGTTGCCGTTTTGGGCGGCGGAGTGCAGTGCTGTTGCTCCTGCCTGTTGCTTTACATTTATCAATGCATTATTTTCAATCAGCATCCGGGCTATCTGGGTATAGTTGCCGGCAGCGGCTGAATGCAGGGGGTAAACGCTGAAACCATTGTTTGACGGCATATTTACATCGGCGCCCTTTAATACCAGGTATTGCGCAATTTCGTAATGACCAAAATAGCAGGCCAGTCCCAATGGTGTAAAGCCATCTTCGGCGTAAAAATTAATCGCATCGGGGTGATTATAAACCAGGTTGGCAACTACATCAAACCTGCCTGCAGCCGAAGCTTCAAACAGATTTATCTCATCCAGGTGTTTTAAAATAATTGCTGTAACCTCCGATTTTTTATAATAACAGGATAGCATAAGTGGTGAAACCTGGTGACTTGTACGGCTTTTTGCAAGAGCAGGATTCTGCATCAGCAAGGCATCAAGGCTGCCCAAATCGGCTGTGGTAATGTACTGTTCCAGTTTTTCAACACTCATTATTCTTGTATTAATAACACGTAAACATGTATAACAAGGGTAAATATAATAAATACCTGCTTTTTTTCATATTAAGTAAATTATTCTATAACTATGACTTTGCCAAACATGAAAATTACTAATGAAATCCTTTTACTATGGGTTTGTTACTTTTAATTAATAACAACCCTGGCAAATGTATCTTAAATAAAAGCTTTTACTTACAAGTTTGCTTTAATTTGTTGGGCTATAATTGTGGAAAACTCCTCTGAGCCCTGTTTATTCAGATGAAATACATCTGCGAATTTTTCAGGGTGATAATTAAAGCGCGGATCTGTGGAGAAATCTAAAAAAGTAACATTAGGATATTTCCCCGCAATTTTTCTGATCAGATCCCTCTCTAACGTTTGATTGTCCAGGTAAAACGCATTGTTTAATATGGTTGGTGAAATGATCACCATTGTTTTAATTTTATTTTCAGCGGCATTATCTAAAAACTGTTTAAAATAATTAACTGCTTTAGCTTCGGCCAGTTCTTTATTTTGCCGGATCTTTTTTGATCTTACAGTCATCCTTTTAATATAATCTTCCACCTCTGGCTTTGTCATAGCGCCATGCAGGGGTAAATATCCGTTATCATCTTTTTCAACAGATCTTGAGAATAAACTGTTATTGGCCAAAATGAAAGCAGAAGAATTATAAGGATATGTTTTAGAAAAAAGCTTTTCGGGCTCATACCTGCTAACCTCCTTAATATATTTTATAAATTGTTGATGTTCTTCACAATAGGGCAATAAAATAGAAAGCTTTTCATATTTTGTTTTGTCAATACCCAGTTCCCTTGGAGATATATCTAATATTATAAGTTTGGGGATATGCCTGCTCAAAGAAATTTCTTCAATAGCCGTTGAATAAGGGATCATGAGTCCATCCCGGCCCGAATCATAACAACTTAAGCCTGATATTCCGGATAATATGGTTGGCGAATAATGCCTGACAGCCCTTGAGCTTCCAAAAATCATAATATCCTCCCTGGCGCTATCAATAGCGTATGTAGTTTGGCTAAATTGACCTACACGCTGATTAAAATATATTTTTTTTAATGTAAAACCTATTAAGCGGTCTGTAGCAATCAATACAAGAGAAAATGCAGCCAGCCTTACTAAAAATCTAATTACTAAGTTGTTTTTCATTAAAATTGAAAGTATATGAACT
>Ga0193726_1003157_pt1 | contig 10663 bp, 7 predicted proteins | sample H2c1metaG_FD_144928 | JGI IMG/M metagenome (GOLD analysis project Ga0193726, IMG submission 144928) | Soil microbial communities from a riparian zone of the East river system, Colorado, United States - H2c1 | ecosystem: Environmental > Terrestrial > Soil > Riparian zone | place: USA: East River... | reverse complement strand
GCCGCGCAGGGGGCGCAGTCCGAGCAGGACGTGCGGTCCGTGTCGCGGACGGAAGCCGAGCTCAAGTCCCGCGTGGATCAGACGTCGAGCAGCTTCCGCGAGTCCACGATGCGCGATCCGCGAAGGCCCCAGCGCGGCGGCGCGCCGAAGGCCGGCGAGACGATGCCGGAAGAGGACTCGATGGCGCTGGCGGGCGAGGCGATGGGCGCCGCGGTGACCTCACTGGACGCCCTGAAGACGGCGGCCGCGCTGCCGCACGAGATGGAGGCGCTGAACGCGCTGCTCAAGGCGCAGGCGCAGGTGAAGGAGCGTCAGGTCACGCGCCAGGCGTCGGGCCAGGGCGGCCCGGGCAACAACAATCGGAACTACGACGTGTCGACGTTGTTCGACAAGGAGCTGCAGCGCGCGCAGCAGAGCAGCTACGAGACGAAGAGCAGCGCGGAGACGCCGCCGGCATCAGGTGCCGACGCGCTCGAGAAGATTCGCGATCTCGCGAAGCGGCAGGACGAGCTGCTGAAGAAGCAGCAGGCGCTCTCGCGCGATCGCGACAAGATGACGGCTGACGAGCTGAAGCGTCAGCTCGAGCAGCTCACGCGCGAGCAGTCGGAGCTGCGGCAACGCGCCGAAGACCTCGCGAACAAGCAGCAATCGGACAGCCGCCAGGCGGACAGTCAGCAGTCGAGCAGTCAGCAGTCGAAGAGCCAGCAGGCGAGCGGCGGCCAGTCCGGCAGCAGCGGGAAGAGCGGCGAGTCGGGCAACGCGATGCGCAGCGTCGCAGATGAAATGCGCGATGCGGCGAGCCAGCTGCGCCGGCAGAATCCCGATCAGGCGAGCGCGAGCGGCAGCCGCGCCGTCGACAAACTCAACGCGCTCGAGCGGCAGATGCAGGGCGCCGGCCGCGCCAACAGCGCGGACGCGCAGCGTCGGAAGCTGGGCGACATGCAGCTCGAAACGCGCCAGCTCGCGGACGCCGAACGTCAGCTCGGATCCGAGCTCGACAAGGTCGAGCAGTCCGGATCCAGCGGCACCGGTTCCCAGCGCGCGGGCAAGGACGATGCGAAGCGACGGCTGGCGGGTGAACAGGAGCGGCTTGCCGATCGGACCAAGGCGCTGCAGGACGGATTGAAGCGTCAAACGGGTGCGGGCACGGCGTCGAGCCAGCTCGAACGTCAGCATCTGGCCGAGCGGATGCAGCAGGCCGCGGACGCGATGCGCGGCGGCACGTCCACGGATCCCTCGAAAGGTTCGGGGAAGAACGCGCAGGAGATGGCCAGCGCGCTCGACAAAGCCGCGGACGCGATGGCCGGCGGCACCGCGACGAGCGACGAAGCACACAAGCTCTCCGAGCAATTGGCGCGCGCGCAGCAGCTCCGCGATCGCCTCGAGAGCTCCGCGCGTTCGATGGAGAAGCTCGGCCAGCAGAGCGGGTCGAACGGCGCGAAGAGCGATCAGAAGACGCCCGGCGAGGCCGGCCGTTCCGGGCAAGGGCAGAACGGCAACGGCGACGGCGGCGCCGAGCTCGCGCAGATGCGCGAACAGTACGCGCGTCAACTGAAGGAAACGCAGGACCTGATGCGCGAGATGCAGCGCGACGATCCAGAGTTCTCGCGCGGTGGCGCGGGCTTCACGTACGAAGGTCAGGGCATGACGCTCTCCGCGCCCGGCACCGAAGCGTTCAAGCAGGATTTCGCCAAGTGGCAGGAGCTGAGACGTCAGGCGACGACCGCGCTGGATCACGTCGAGTCCTCGCTCTCGAAGAAGCTGCAGGCGCAGCAGTCGAAGGACCGGCTCGCCGCCGGCATCGAAGACAAAGCGCCGGCGGCGTATCAGAAGCAGGTCGACAGCTACTTCAAGGCGCTTGCCGCGAAGAAGAAACCGTGACGCCGGTTCGCGGGTAGCCGATGCACGTCGCGTATCCCATGTCGTGGTGGCTTGCCGTGCTTCTCGCCGCGGGAGTGTGCGGCCTGGCGCTCTATCAATATCGCCGCCCGCTCGCGCCGCTGACCCGCGCGCAGAAAACGACGCTCATCACCCTCCGCATCGTCGTGCTCGGGGCCCTTACGCTGTTTCTGTTTCGTCCGATCGTCTGGCTGCCGCCATCGAGCGGACGGGACGTGGTCGTGCCGATTCTCGTCGACACGTCGCGCAGCATGCGGCTGCCCGCCGGCGACGGTGGCATGGGAGAGACGCGGCTGACGCGCGCCGCGTCCATTGTCCGCACTCAACTGCTGCCCGCGTTGGCGAGCGAGTACAAGACGGATGTCTACAGCGTCGGCGATCGGCTGGCGCCGGCGGATGCGGGTCACCTCGCGGCTGATGCGCATCAGACCGATCTCGCCGGCGCGCTGGCGGCCGTACGCGAGCGGTATCGCGGTGAGCGGATCGCCGGGATCGTGCTGGTGTCCGACGGCGCCGACACCGGCCAGCAGGCCGCCTCGGCGGCGAGCGCGTCGGGACCGCCGGTGTTCGCGGTCGGCGTGGGATCCACGGACGGCGTGAGGGACCGCGAGGTCGCGGGGCTGACGGCCGGCGATCCGCGGCTGGATCAATCGTCGGTGGACCTGCACGTGTCGGCGACGAGCCGCGGCTTCGGTCGCGCGCCCTTCATGATCCGCGTGCTCGCGAACGGCCGTGTGCTCGACACACGCCGCGTGGTCGCGCCGGCCGACGGCGCGCCCGTCGAAGAGACGTTCACCGTGTTCCCGGATCCGGCCGCGGCCACCGTCTACACCGCGGACATTCCGGTGGACGACAGCGAGCCCGTCGCGGAAAACAACGCGCGCAGCGTGCTCGTGAATCCCGCCGGGCGCAAGCGGCGGGTGCTCGTCATCGAGGGCGCGCCGGGATTCGAGCACAGCTTCGTCACGCGCGCGTTCTCGCGCGACAGCAGCCTGGACGTCGATTCCGTCGTCCGAAAGGGCAAGAACGCGGACGGCCAGGACACGTTCTTCGTGGCTGCGGGCGCGGGCCGCGCCCAGGCGCTCATGAACGGCTTTCCCGCGCGGCGCGAGGATCTCTTCGCCTACGACGCGCTCGTGGTCGCGAACGTGGAAGGGGAGTTCTTCACGCGCGCGCAGCTCGCGATGGCGGCCGACTTCGTCAGCGAGCGCGGCGGCGGGCTGCTCGTGCTCGGCGGCCGTTCGTTCTCGGCGCACGGCCTGATGGGCACGCCGCTCGAGGAAGTGCTGCCGGTCGAGTTGAACGATCGGCTCGGCGGCGTCGTGCCGGCGGTGAACGGACGCGACACCGCGCCCGGCAACAAGCTGGTCGTGACGCCGGAGGGCGAGAATCATCCGGTGATGCGCGTCGGCGCGTCGCGCGACGACAGCCTGCGCCTGTGGGCGGCGCTGCCGGCGATGGCCGCGAGTGCCGCACTGGGCGGACCGCGGCCCGGCGCCAGCGTGCTGGCGGTGACCGAAGGGCCGGGCGGCGCGGTCCATCCCGTGGTCGCGGTCCAGCGATACGGCCGCGGGCGTTCCATGATCTTTGCCGGCGAGGCATCCTGGCGCTGGAAGATGCTGCTCGCGTCGACCGACCGCACGCACGAGTTCTTCTGGCGGCAGGCCGCGAGATGGCTCGCGCGTCCGTCGCCCGATCCGGTGTCCGTGACCGTGCCAGACGCCTCCGAACCCGGCGACTCGATTGCGATCGACGTGGACGCGCGCGACGCCGCGTTTGCTCCGGCCGCCGACGCGGCGGTGGACGCGACGCTGACGATGCCGGATGGCGCGACGCGGACGGTGACGCTGCGGCGCGCAGCGGCCGCCGGTCATTTCGTCACCGACCTGCGCGTCGATCGGCCCGGGCTGTATCGCGTCCACGCGGGGGCGCGGCGCGGCAATGCGCCGCTCGGTGAAGCCGACCGCGCGTTCTACGTCGGCGGCGCGGATCGCGAGTTCGCGGATCCGCGCCTGAACGAAGGCTTCCTGCGCCGCGCTGCGCGCGCCTCGGGCGGGCGCTACGTTCGGCCGGCCGAGGCGGGCCGCATCCCCACCTGGCTGCGGACGACTGTGCCGCAGCGCGCCGCGCCGGTGCCGAGCGACGCGTGGCACACGCCATGGTCGTTTGCCGCGATCGTTCTGCTGCTATCCGGCGAATGGATTCTGCGGCGGCGCTGGGGGCTGAGATGACGTGCGTCCGATGGCTGCTCGTCGTGCTGGCGCTCGTGGCCGCGGCGGCCTCGCCGTCGTTCGCCGGCGATCGCTTTGCCATCGTGATCAGCGGCGCGTCCGGCGGCGACGAGTACGCGGAGAAGTACGACGCGTGGCGGACGTCGTTCGTGGCCATTCTCGAGGACAAGCTCGGCTACCCGATGGATCACGTGTTCGTCCTTGCCGAGAAAGAGGACGCGGGGATCGGGAAGGCGACGCGCGACGCCGTGCAGCGTGTGTTCGGCGATCTGCGCGCACGCCTGACGAAAGACGATCAGCTGCTCGTGCTGCTCATCGGCCACGGCACGTCGCTCGACGCGGACGAAGCCAAGTTCAACCTCGTCGGGCCCGATCTGAGCGCGAACGAATGGGCCGAGCTGATCAAGCCGCTGCCCGGGACGCTCGTGTTCGTGAACACGGCCGGCGGCAGCTTTCCGTTCCTGCGACGGCTCGCGGGCCGCGGCCGCGTCGTGCTCACGGCCACTGATTCCGCCGCGCAGCAGTTCGAAACGGTGTTTCCGCAGTTTTTCATCAAGGCGTTCGAGGATCCGGCCGCCGACACCGACAAAAGCGGGCGCGTGTCGATGTGGGAGGCGTTCGCGTATGCGAGCGAGGCCGTGCGGCACTGGTACGACCAGCGCGGACATCTTCCGACCGAACGCCCGCTGCTCGACGACACCGGCGCCGGCATCGGCCGCGAGGCGCAGAATCCCGGGCCGGACGGCGCCATCGCGCGCGCGACGTATCTGGACGCCGGCGGTACCGCGGCGGCGTCCGGCGATGCCGCCCTCGAAGCGCTGTTGAAACAGCGCGCGGACCTCGAAGCGCAGATCGCGGCGCTGAAGATGAAGAAAGACGATCTGCCACCGGACCAGTACGACGCCGAGCTCGAGAAGCTGCTCCTCGATCTTGCACGCGTCTCACAGCAAATCCGCACGAAGACCTAGAGCGTGTTAGCTCCGGTGGAGCGGCACATGTAACTGAAGCGCTCTAGTACGGCGAGTCGTCCCAGACGGGTGACTGTGGACGCCTGAGGGCGAAGACGGCGGCCATGCCGGTGAGGAATCCGGCGACGTGCGCCATGAATGCGACGCCGCCGCCACCGCCGCCCGTGCTCGCCGTCACCGCCACCGCGCCTGCGCTGACGAGCTGCAGCAGAAACCAGAAACCGAGCAGCAGGATCGCCGGCAGCTCGATGATCTCCCAGAAGAAGATGATCGTGACGAGCGTCAGCACCCGCGAGCGCGGGTAGAGGACGAAGTACGCGCCCATCACGCCCGCGATCGCGCCGCTCGCGCCGATCGTCGGCAGCATGGACGTCGGGTCCATCGCGATCTGTCCGGCCGCCGCGATGCCGCCGCAGAACAGGTAAAAGAAGATGAAGCGGAAGTGCCCGACGCGATCCTCGACGTTGTCGCCGAAGATCCACAGGTACCACATGTTCCCGATGACGTGCATCCAGCTGCCGTGCAGGAACATCGACGTGAAGAGCGTGACCGCGTGGAACTGGGCGGGGACGACGCCGTAGACGGTGAGAAAGACCTGCCGCGTGTCGTCCGGCAGGCTCAGCTCGAAGAACCAGGCGATCGCGTTGAGAACGATGATCGTGATGGTGACGTACGGGGTGGTTCGGGACGGGATGACGTCCCGAAGCGGGATCATGCAGACATTCTACACGCCGTGGCCGTATCCCACGGTCTCGACGTGGGCGGGCGTGCCGCCGATCGGATCGCCCGCGCTGCGCAGGCGATCGAGGATGCGCCGCAGATCGCCGTCGCCGACGGCCTTACGCCGCTCGCCGAGCGTGATCACTTCGCGGTACACGTGCTCGAGCTCGGTCGCCGTCACGCGGAGGCCGAGCGCATCGCAGCGCTGCTGCACCGCGTGGCGTCCCGAATGGCGGCCGAGCACGAGGCGCGCGACCGGCTGCCCGACGTCCTGCGGACGCATGATCTCGTAGGTGCGGGGATCCTTGAGCATGCCGTCCTGGTGAATCCCGGCCTCGTGCGCGAACGCGTTGCGCCCGACGATCGCCTTGTTCGCCTGCACCGCTTCCTGCGTGAGGCTCGTGAGGAGCTGGCTCGTTTCGTACAGCAGCTCCGGCTTGACGCCGGTGTCGTACGGCAGCCGGTTGCGGCGAACGTGGAACGCCATGACGAGTTCCTCGAGCGCCGCGTTGCCCGCGCGCTCGCCGATGCCGTTGATGGTGCACTCGACCTGGCGTGCGCCGCCCTGGACCGCCGCGAGGCTGTTCGCCGCCGCGAGGCCGAGGTCGTCGTGGCAGTGCGTGCTGAAGATCGCGCGGTCCGCGTTGAACACGCGCGCGCGGATCGACGAGAAGAAGTCGCGCGTCTCGTCCGGCGTGCCGTAGCCGACCGTGTCCGGCAGGTTGACGGTCGTGCAGCCCTCGCGGATCACCGCTTCGATGACGCGGCACAGGAAGTCCGGATCGCTGCGCGTCGCATCCTCCGCCGAAAACTCCACATCGTCGGTGAACTGGCGCGCGAGGCGGATCGCGTCGACGATCGCCTCGAGGCACTGCTCGCGCGTCATGTGGAGCTTCGCGGCGAGGTGCAGATCGGAGGTCGCGAGGAACGTGTGGATGCGCGAGCGCGCCGCGGGCGCGAGCGCGCGGGCCGCCTCCTCGATGTCCTGGCGCCGGCAGCGGGCGAGCGCCGCGATGACGGGGCGGCGCACCTCGCGCGCGATGCGCTGCACGGCGTCGGCGTCGGCCGGCGACGCGATGGGGAAGCCCGCCTCGATGATGTCGACGCCGAGCGCGTCCAGCGCCCGGGCCATGGTGGCCTTGGCGAGCACGTCCATGGTGAAGCCGGGCGCCTGCTCGCCGTCGCGGAGCGTCGTGTCGAAGATGACTACACGGGAGGCATCATCAGCCATGCACCTTTGTAGCGGTCCCGTCGAGGATAGTCAAAGTGATAATTATTACGATATAATAATCAATAGTTATGGACCTGCAGACGCTTCGAATTTTCCTGGCCGTGGCGCACGAGCGCAGCTTCTCGCGCGCGGCGGCGAAAGTGCACCGCACGCAGCCGGCGGTCAGCCAGGCGGTGCGCCGGCTCGAGTCGGATCTCGGCGAAGAGCTCTTCGACCGGTCGTCCAAGAACGGCACACTGACCGACGCCGGCAAAGTGCTGCAGAACTACGGCCAGCGCCTCGTCCGGCTCGCCGAGGAAACTGAGTCGGCGATGCGCGAGCTGCGCGACCTGCGGCGGGGGCGCGTGCTGATCGGCGCCAACGAAGCCGCCGTGCACACGCTGCTGCCGCTCATCGCCCGGTTCCGCCTCCGTCATCCGCAGATCGCGATCGACGTCCGCCGCGTGCCCGCCCGGCAGATCGCTGTGGAGGTGCAGCAGGGCAGCCTCGACTTCGGCGCGCTGACGTTTCACCCGACGGAGGCGGGCCTGCTCGACGTCACGGTCGGCAGCGACGAGCTGGTCCTGCTCGTCCCGCCGACGCATCCCTTCGCCAAGCGATCGCAGGTGACGATGGAGGACGTGGCGGGGGAGGCGACGGTGGCGCACAACGATCCGTCGCCGGCGCGCGAGCGCGTCCTGCGGCTGTTCGAGCAGCGGCGCATCGCGCTCAACATCGTGATTTCACTACCCAGTCTCGACGGGATCAAGCGCGCGGTCGAAATGCAGCTCGGCGTCGCGCTGCTGCCGCGCCGCTGCGCGGTCACCGAGATCGCGACCGGACGCCTGGTCGCGCTGCCGGTGACCGGCCTCTCGCGCAAGCGTCAGATGACGCTGGTCTGCCGCCGCGCGCACCGGTCGCACGCAGCGGAGGCGTTCCTGGCGGTGGCGCAGGAGAAGGTGAAGGCGGTCGCGCCGTGAAGGCGTAGGGGCCGACCTTGGTCGGCCCAGGGCGGAGCAAGCTCCGCCCCTACGCTGGCCACACTCGAACGCCCTGAGAGAGAGGGGGGCCGTTGCATTTGGAGACATACAGTCTCGCCATCGTCTACTGCGTGACAGGCGCGTGCGGATTCAGCAGCAAAAACGATGATCGCCAACGGCCGACGTATTGCAACGCGCGGGTGCAATGTCGGCGCGACGCGTGGCCGTGCTTGCCGTCAGGCCCGATTGGCTGATGGCCGCCGTGCGGGAAGTGCAACTCCTGGCTGGAGCAGAGTGCCGCCGGCCGGCGAACACCCGTGACGCTTGCCGTGTCCGGGGGGACCTTCAATGTTCGCACGGGCACTTGCGGTCAGACGTGTATCAGTTGTTGTGGTTATAGCTTTAACGTCAACCCGGGTAACTTCTCGCTCGATGTGGGTGAGAGCATGGCGTGTGCCTTTGAGGGCACCGACTGCAACGGCGGCACGCTCGACGTGGCTGCGAATTGGAGCACTGACGATGCCAGTGTCATGTCGGTGGATGGTTCCGGCACGGTCACCGGCGTCGGGGGAGGCTCGACCACGGTTCGTGGCCAAGCCACCAACAGTATCGATGTCTTTCAGGGCCAAATTTGCTCTGCCGGGACCCCCTCCTGTCCGACTGGACAACCTTCGGCTAATACACAAGCCGCGTCGAAGGCGGACGTTCATATAACGTCGACCCAGCCTGCGGCGATGACCCTTAACACAACTACCCAACCGACGTCCGCAAACCTCACAGTGCAGATCTTCCATCAGGCCGTCGCTCAAAGCCAAAATATTACCTTGGAAGCAGCAACTGCAAACACAACACCCGCGGGCCTCGTCTTGAATTATAACGTGTCGCCCCAACAATTTAGTATCAGTGCCAACGAAGCGAGCCCATCGATTCGCACTGTGGAGGTTTCAGTAGGGTGCCAACCCTGCTCGGGCACGGTCACCGTGCAAATGTCTTTGAGTAATGCAGGTTCGGGTCTCAGTATCTCGGCTCCGCAACCAGCAGCCGGTGCTGTATCCACCGTGACAATCCAGCAACAAGACCCGCCGCCCGGCATCGCAGAGATACTGTTCGGTCACGCCCTTCGCCTCGGACGCAGCATTGGGAGACACCTTTCGCACGAGGAACACCATGACGCAAATGTGCAAACCAGCCGTAATCTGCCTCGCTTTTCTGTTCCTTCCATTCGATGGGACGATCAACAGAGAAGTGCGCCCCGTCAGACGCCATGGGCCACAGTCAGTCCCATACGTGCCGTTCGTCGAGATATTTCAGGTCAGCATTGACACAACAGAGATTCGGCTGCCGGTGAAGGAAAAGGAGCCGATAGCGACGGTCACCGTCACCGTGTTTCACCAGAACCTGGCCTCCGATCAACAGGTGACACTGGAGGTAGCCACGGAAATGATCGATCCGGCGGGAGGCATGTCTGTTGTGTATGACCCACAAACGCAGGTCATCCGCCTCCCTCGAGGCGCCGGTGGCAGTTATGTAGCTACCGTCAAGGTGTCGCAACCACATGTACAAGCGAAGCCACCGGTAAGGTTGGTCCTTCTCGCTACTCTAAGTCATCCGTCAGCGGGTATCAGAATCGTGAACGACGACCCGGTTAGCCATCGGGCGACGATCACCGTAAAGTAGTCAATCCCGGATCGATGCACAGTCGATCGTTCTGGAAGACGAGCCCATGGAAGAAGTATCTGTAAGCCGGCGGCGGACTTCTCTGCGACGCCCGCTGCTGCTCTTCGCCGTATCCGGAATGATCGCAACCGGGCATTACGGGCGTGTCCTTCACGCGATGCACCAAGAGCGAGCAGAGGACGTTCCAACTGTAGAGGTCTCTCTGGTTACTGTCGAGCCTCGCGAGATTAGCACTTCCGAGAAGTCAGGCCAAACACTCGCGACGGTCAAGGTGCAAATATTCCACACCACGTTAGCGAAGGAACAGACAGTGACTCTGGGCGTCGGCAGCTTCTGGACTGTGCCCGCGACGGGAGTCGACGTCACTTACAAGCCAGCTTCCCAGACCGTACGCTTGCCGCCCTCACCTCAAGGCGTAGTCACCGCGTCGGTAGACATTTCAAAAGTACAGATCGGCACCAACACGAGAGCGACCGTCGCAATCTTCGCGTCGGTTACGAACCCAACGCCTGGCATCAGGGTTATACACGCAGACGGTGGCCTCCCTAATCACCAGGCCACTCTCACGGTGGAGAAAAAGTGACTCTCAGATTGGGCTCCGCGTAGCAGGAGGGACCGATGTCGCGAAGGCTGCCTGGATTGGGTGACGTCGCCATTGGCATAGTCGGGTTGCTTGGCGTCGCGGCCAGTGTGGACATATTGGCCCAACAGTCCCGCGAATCCATCGGGCGCGAGATCGCTGTCCCACATCACTTGGCCGACGGGGAAGAGCTCACGCTGCCGCTCCGCGATCTCCTCGCGCACGGAGAGCACCTCTTCACGGCCGTTTGGACCAGCCAGGAGGGTGGAGGCCGGCCTGACGCCTCCCCACAAAGTTAAGCCGATTAGAATGTGACACGCCGCACGTCCCAAAGGAGGGACCCATGCGACGGAGTCGATTCACCGAAGAGCAGATTCTCGCCATCCTGCACGAAGCCG
>Ga0193726_1003156_pt1 | contig 10664 bp, 8 predicted proteins | sample H2c1metaG_FD_144928 | JGI IMG/M metagenome (GOLD analysis project Ga0193726, IMG submission 144928) | Soil microbial communities from a riparian zone of the East river system, Colorado, United States - H2c1 | ecosystem: Environmental > Terrestrial > Soil > Riparian zone | place: USA: East River... | reverse complement strand
TTTTCGGTCCCATCATCGGCGGATGGATTACGGACAATTTTTCCTGGCCGTGGCTCTTTTATATCAACCTGCCGGTCGGCGCGTTCTCGGCCGCGGCGAGTTGGTCGATTCTGCGGCACCGCGAATCGAAGACCACCAAATTGCCGATCGACTCCGTGGGTCTCGTGCTTCTCGTCATCGGCGTGGGCAGCCTGCAATTCATGCTGGACAACGGCAATGAGAAAGACTGGTTCAATTCGCCCGCTATTCTGGCGGCAGCCGTCACATCGATCATCGCAATCTCATTCTTCATTCCCTGGGAACTCACCGACAAGCATCCGGTCGTGGATTTGCGCTTGTTTGGCCGGCGTAATTTTCGCGTCGGCACCCTGACGGTGGGGATGGCTTTTTTTGCATTTTCCGGCGTCAACATCATTTTTCCGCTGTGGCTGCAAACCACCGTGGGCTACACAGCCACTTGGGCGGGATTCGCGGTTGCTCCGGTGGGGTTGCTGGGGCTCATCGTGGCCCCCATCGTGGGCCGCAATATGATGCGCATCAATCTGCGCCTCGCCTCGAGCTTCGCATTTTGCGTTTTCGGTTTTTCTGTCTTTTGGACCGCGACGTTGAACGAGACTGCCAGCTTCCTGCAATTCGCCACGCCGCGGTTCCTGCAAGGATTGGGCATGGCGTTTTTCTTTCTGCCATTGAATCAAATCCTCATGTCCGGCGTCGCCCCGAACGAGTTGGCTTCCGCTTCGGGGGTCAGTAATTTTGTGCGCACCATGTCCGGCAGTTTCGCGACCGCCATCACGGTATGGATATGGAATCGGCGCAGCGATTACCATCACGCCATCCTGACCGAACACATCAACAACTCGTCCCAGGCGTGGGCCCAGTACCAAGCGCAGCTCAGCGCACACGGAATCAGCGGCATCGGTGCTTTTCAATACGTCAATCAAGTCATATCCAGTCAGGCATCGACCTTGGGCGTCAATGACGTGTTCAACATGTTGGGGCTGTTGTATCTAATGTTGATACCTTTCGTTTGGTTCGCGAAACCTCCTTTCGGTGCCCGGGCGGCACCCGTATCGCGCTGATCCAATGGCAGATACCGTGTAGCATTGATCGAAATGACTTCACCCTACATCGTCGCCGTCGGCGGAACGCTGCGTCCCAATTCTTCGACCGAGTGGGCCATGCGTCATGTGCTGGCAAGCGCGCAGCGCGCCGGGGCGCGCACCAAGTTGATCAGCGGTGCGCTGCTGCAGCTGCCGCTGTACCAGCCTGAAAATCTCGAGAGGGGCGACGCCGCGCGTTTTTTGGTGTCCGAGCTCGCGCGGGCCGACGGCATCATCATCGGCTCGCCGGGATACCACGGCAGCATCTCAGGATTGGTCAAGAATGCGCTGGACTACGCGGAAGATCTACGCACCGATGCGCGGCCCTATTTCAGCGGGCGCGCCGTCGGCTGTATCGCGACGGCGGGTGGATGGCCGGGTGCCGTCAACACCTTGGGCGCGCTGCGCGACATCGTGCATGCGCTGCGCGGCTGGCCCACCCCCTTGGGTGCCGCCATCAACTCCGCAGATAGTGTGTTCGACGAGGAGGGGATCTGTCTGGTGCCGAGAGTGGGGCAAATTCTCGAACTCATGGCCGAAGAAGTCATGAGCTTCGCCCGCCGGGCTGCTCACTGACCGAGCGCTTGCTGAACTTTGAGCCTCAATTGATCGATGGTGAATGGCTTCTGCAAAATGCCCACTTCTCGATCGAGCATACCGTCGCTTAAGACCGCATTTCGAGCATAGCCCGTGGTATACAGCACTTTGACGGACGGCCGCAGCGCCTTGATGTGTTCCGCCAACGCAGGACCATTCATGCCCGGCATCACGACGTCGGTGACGACCAGGTGCAAATGCGGGATAGAGTTGACCTCATTGAGCGCCTGTTGCGCTCCGGAAGCTGAAATCACGTCATAGCCAAGATCGCGCAGGGCTTCGACTGTCATGGTGCGCACGCGGTCCTCATCCTCGACGACCAGGATCACTTCCTTGTTGCCCGGCGCACTCGGAGAGATCTTGGCCGAAGGAGCCGCTTCGCCTTGCTCGGATCCCGCGTACCGAGGCAGATGAATGCTCACCGTCGTGCCCGTTCCAGGCTGCGAATCGATGCTGATGTGACCGCCCGATTGACTGACGAAACCATATACCTGGGAAAGGCCGAGTCCGGTACCCTGGCCGGGCGCCTTGGTTGTATAGAAAGGATCAAAGGCACGCGCGAGCACCTCCGGGGACATTCCACAGCCCGTGTCGTGAACGACAATCGCAACGTGGTCGCCTGGCTGCCCGCCGATAGCGCCAGGGCCATCGGGGTTGTCGAGATGCACATTCGCCGTTCGCAGCGTGAGACTTCCCCCATCCGGCATGGCGTCACGGCTATTGACGCACAGATTGATCAACGTGCTTTCCAATTGCGGCGCGTCCGCGAATATTCTCCACAAGTCATCGACGAGCACCGTCTCCAAGTGAATGTTCTCGCCAAGCGAACGGCGCAGCAGTTCCGAGGTCTCGCGCACGAGTTTGTTTGCATCGAGCGGCCGCGGATCGAGCGGCTGCTGCCGGGAAAACGCCAGTAGCCGCGAGGTCAGCTGCGCCCCGCGCTGCGCACCGTCCAAGGCGTTTGCCATGAATCGCTCGGATTTGGCCGGATCAACATGCAGTTGCCGCTTGGCAATGTCCAATGAGCCGACGATAACCGCCAGCATGTTGTTGAAATCGTGCGCAATGCCGCCGGTCAATTGGCCGACGGCCTCCATTTTCTGCATTTGTCGAATTCGTGCCTCCGCAGCCGCCAGCGACGCAGCCTCGTCGCGCAAGCGTTGATTGGCTTCTTCGAGCGCGACCGTGCGCTCGCGCACCCGGGATTCCAATTCCTCGTTCAATCGTTTCCGTTTATTTTCGCTTTCGGCGAAATCACGAAATGCCAAGTGCATGGACCTGACCAGGAAGAGCACGATCACGACTGCAAACGCGTACAGCCCGTAACCCACCCAGGTCGATGTAACCGCGGCTCGAACCGGCAAGGAATCGCCGATAAAAAAGTAGCGGGCGGCGAAGCCGCCGAAAACGGCCGCCACGGCGCCGGCTCGCCATCCGCAAACGAAGCTGGTGACAAGAATGGCCGGGAAGAACACCAGGAAGGGAAAGCCCGCCAGCTGGCGAGCCAGGATAAATCGCGCGAGCAGCGCCAGGGCAATGGTTGCCAGGCCGAAGACGTAGCTGGTCGTGCGATTTTCACGCAGAGACGCGGTGCGTTCGTAAAATGACCGCGCTCTGTTGATCAACGCAGTGGACTTGAAGGGCGTAATGTATCGAGCGGCGACATCGTCATGGCTGACGGATTGTGCGCCAAAAGCTTCGTGGTTATGTAAATTTAACAAGTTATCGCTACGGCGCGTCGACCATGAACTGCGTCGCAAATCGCGCAGTGAAGTGAGCTGTCCTACACATCGTCAGCGTTCGTCCATGGTTTCGGCTGGGATGACCTGCTAAAAGCCATTCGCTATGACGCTGAAAACGGCACAGGAGACTGACAAGCCAATCGGCAGCGCGGCTGAGGCTGCGCAGATGGCCATTGAGGCCGGGCTGGTTTACGTGTCCGATACCGAACCCGGTATACGACGCTTGCGCGCCGGTCGGGGTTTCCGCTACCTGACACCCGAGAATCGCCGCCTGGCGGCCGAGAAAGTTCTGAAGCGCATTGCGCGGCTGGCGATTCCCCCGGCATATCGCGACGTGTGGATCACGATGCAACCGCGAGGCCATTTGCAAGCAACCGGCCGGGATGCACGCGGACGCAAGCAATACCGCTATCACACGGAGTGGCGCGAACTGCGCGACAGCGCGAAGTTCGAAAGAATGGTTGCCTTTGGAGAACAACTGTCCAAGCTGCGCCGCGTTCTGAAGCGGGACTTGGCGTTGCCGGGGCTGCCGCGCGAGAAAGTGCTGGCCGTCGTGGTCAGTTTGCTGGACGCCACCCGCATTCGCGTCGGCAATACGGAGTACGCACGCGACAACAAGAGCTTTGGCCTCACGACGCTCCGCAACCGTCACGTCACCTTCATCCGTGACGGCCGTGCTGTCTTGAATTTCCGCGGCAAGGGCGGCGTGCAGCATGAAATTCTCATCGATGACAAACGCATAGCCAGAATCGTGCGGCGCTGTCAGGAAATACCGGGTCAGCACTTATTTCAATACATCAACGACGATGGACAGCGCTGTCCCATCGATTCGGGGCAAGTCAACGACTATCTGCGTGAAGCGATGGGGAATGACTTTACCGCCAAGGACTTTCGGACCTGGGGCGCGACTCTGCACGCAATCACTCTGCTCGCGCGCACGCCGTTGCCGGAAGTCCCGAGCGAGCACGCCTTCAAAAAGAAGATTGCGGACGTGGTAAAGGAAGTAGCCGCTGAGCTGCGCAACACACCCGCAGTCTGCCGTAAGTCGTACATCAATCCGGCCGTCTTCGACAGCTGGCGTTCGGGAAGCATTCACCAAGTAATCGATGGCAAGCTCAGTGCGGCTTCTGCCCGCAAGGCGGAGACCTTGGTACTCGCATTTCTGCGCCACGAAGGCAGAGGGGGAAGGCGCACGGCGCCGTCCGGCTATCCTACACAAGCTTCCAAAGCTGGACGACAGACCGGCGTGACGACAGAACGTTATATGGTACTCATGCTCAATCACTTGTCCGCCCGCGATAACCTGTTCTTATTCGTCCGCCGGCATCAGCATCTTGAGTACTATTTCGACTTGGATGATTCCCGTTTCGCGGCCAATGAAAACGGCATTTCTTCTCACGGTTCCCCCCAGCGTTCCAACGTGATCCAGATCCATCCGCTCGCACTAGCTCAGCGCCGGCAGAGCTAGGCCGGCCCGGCAACCATGAGTGTTGCAACGATTCTTAAGTATTCCGCGAACGTTTTCGTCGGTGCGGCCCTGATCAAATTGCTCGCAGGCGATATGGCGGCGGAAGTCCGCCAAGATATGGAAACCCTGCAGAACCGGACACATTCCGTGGCCCGGCGCTCGCCGTACCGCACCGCGGGCGCGGTGGCGGCAATGGGTGTTGTTGCAGGAGTGCTCCTCGCCCACCATCGACACAGCGCATAACCCCCTTTCATAGGACGATTCCTACGCGTACGTCAACCGAGCGTGTAGGATCTCAAGTCCTACCATGCTGCAACCGAGTCCCTATACGGTCGGCGAGGAAGTATGTTTTCCTTCGCCCCGCAACCGCGTCACCGAAAAACGTTACGCCCAACCGGCGTTGGGCGTGGTGCTATCGGGCAGTTTTGACTACCGAGCGCAAAATGGAGCGGCCACGGCGGTGCCCGGAACCGTGTTACTCGGCAACCGTGCCGAGTATTTTCGGTGCCACGCCCGGGACCGCATCGGTAACCGCCGCCAGGTCGTGCACTTTCGTCAGGACTTCCTGGCCGAAGTGGCAGACGGTTGCGGTTTGCACACTGCGCGGTTTCAAGTCGCTGCCATTCCGCCGGGAAGGTTTTCCGCCGCTGTCTTCGGCGGCATGCGGCGATTGGCGCTGCACCGAGAGGACCACGAAGAAGCGGCCTATGATTTGGCGCTGACGGCCTTGCACGTCAGCCGCTCGGAATCTGCCCCGATCGCCGTCTCCCCGCGCAACCAGCAGCGCGTTCTGTCCATCGTGCGGCATCTCGAAAGCTGCTATCACGAACCGTGCTCGTTGAAGACTTTGGCAAGTCTCGCACGCCTGAGTCCCTTCTACTTCTTGCGCGTGTTTCGCAAGGTCACCGGCCAAAGCCCGGCGCAGTACGTGATGATCACGCGGTTGCGGGCGGCGGCCAATGATCTGCTGACGACTCGCGCGCCCGTCGCGGAGATCGCCCTGAAGACGGGTTTCAACGACATCTCTCACTTCAACGCCAGCTTCCGCAGCGTGTTCGGCCGCAGCCCGACGCACTGGCGAATCCGCTAGCGGTAGTGTCCGCGCGCAGGCCTTGCGCTGAGCGGCTATAATGGCGCGTTCACCTGCCATGCATGTCGTGCAACGCGATTTATGAAGAGAGACGAAATCAGGGAAGCGCTCAAGAAACAAGCGCTCGATTATCACGAATTCCCCACTCCGGGGAAATTGTCGGTCACCGCAACCAAACAATTGCTGAATCAAAGCGATTTGGCCCTGGCGTATTCGCCCGGGGTTGCCGCCGCCTGTGAAGCCATTGTCGACGATCCATTGAATGTCTTTCGCTTCACCGCCAGAGGCAATTTGGTGGGCGTCATCAGCAATGGCACGGCGGTGCTGGGCCTGGGCGCCATCGGCCCGTTGGCAGCGAAGCCCGTGATGGAAGGCAAAGCGGTATTGTTCAAGAAATTCGCCGGTATTGATGTGTTCGACATTGAAATCGAACAGCGAGATCCGCAGAAATTGATCGAGGTGATTGCCGCCCTCGAGCCCACCTTTGGCGCCATCAATTTGGAGGACATCAAGGCTCCAGAATGCTTCATCGTCGAGCGCGAACTGCGGCGGCGCATGAAAATTCCGGTGTTCCATGATGATCAGCATGGCACCGCGATTATCGTCGGCGCGGCGTGCCTCAACGGCCTGCAGGTGGTGGCAAAGAATATTGCAGAAGTGAAAATGGTCGTCAGCGGCGCCGGCGCGGCGGCGCTCGCTTGCGTGGATCTATTGCTGGACTTGGGCCTCAGGCGCGAGAACGTCTGGGTGACTGATCTGGCGGGAGTTGTCTACGAGGGCCGGCGCGAGCTGATGGATCCGGAGAAAGCGCGCTTTGCGCAAGCCACCGACGCCCGCACGTTGATTGAAGTCATCGGCGGCGCGGATATTTTCCTGGGCTTGAGCGCCGGCGGCGTGCTGACCCAGGACATGGTCAAAATGATGGCGGCCAGGCCCCTCATTTTGGCGCTCGCGAATCCGACACCGGAAATCCTGCCGGAAGAAGCCAGGGCGGTGCGCGACGATGCGGTGATTGCCACAGGCCGCAGCGACTACCCCAATCAGGTCAACAACGTGCTGTGTTTCCCTTTCATTTTCCGCGGGGCGCTCGATGTGGGGGCAACGACCATCACACGGCAGATGGAAATCGCCACCGTGCATGCAATCGCCGAACTCGCGCGCCAGGAGCAAAGCGATATCGTCGCAGCCGCCTATGGCGGCATTGAGGATTTGGCGTTTGGCCCGGAATACCTGATCCCGAAGCCATTTGATCCGCGCTTGATCGTCAAGATTGCGCCGGCGGTCGCGAAGGCCGCCATGGAGTCAGGCGTGGCGAGCCGCCCGATCCTGGACTTGGAAGCCTACGGACAGCGGCTGCTGCAATTCGTCTACCACAGCGGCACGCTGATGCAGCCGATCTTCGTGGCGGCTCGCAAGGTGGCGCCGCAACACAGCCGCATTGTGTACGCCGAGGGTGAGGATGAGCGGGTGCTTCGCGCCGCTCAAATCGTGGTGGACGAAAAGCTGGCGATGCCGATATTGGTCGGACGCCCGGCGGTCATTGAGCGTGGGCTGAAGCGCTACGGTCTGCGGCTGCGCGTCGGCGAGAATTTCACGATCGTCAATCCCGAACAGGACGAGCGCTTTCGGGAGTATTGGCAGGCGTATCACGCGCTGACGGAGCGCAACGGTGTGACGGCGCAATACGCCCGGTTGGAAATGCGCCGGCGCACGACTTTGATAGGCGCCATGCTGCTGAAAAAAGGCGAAGCCGACGGGATGATTTGCGGAACCATCAGCACCACCGCAAGACACCTGCGTTACATCGATCAAGTGATCGGACATCGCGCAGGAGCCAGCGTGTACGGTACGATGATCGGACTGATACTCCCCGGCCGCCAAGTATTCATCGTCGACACTCACGTCAATCTCGACCCGACTGCCGAACAACTGGCGGAATTGACGCAGCTCGCGGCAGACCAGTTATCCGCATTCGGTCTGGTGCCCAAGGTCGCGTTGCTCTCACATTCCAATTTCGGATCCAGCAACGCGCCCTCGGCGCTGAAGATGCGCGCCACCTTGGGCTTGCTGAGGGCGCGCATGCCGCAGCTCGAGGTGGATGGCGAGATGCATGGGGACTGCGCGCTCGATGCGGCCGCGCGCCACGCCATACTGGCCACGAGCACGCTGTATGGCACCGCGAATCTATTGGTGTGCCCGAACCTTGACAGCGCCAGCATTGCTTACAACTTGCTGAAGTCGGCTGCCGGTCACAACGTGGCTGTCGGTCCGATCCTGCTGGGTTGTGCGGCGTCGGTTCATATCCTTACCCCCGCGGCGACGGTGCGCCGGCTGGTAAATATGACCGCCATCACCGTCGTGGAAGCCAATAAGGCCCTCAGCGTCACCAGAAAATACTAGTGCAATTGTTCAGCTGACGCCCACCAACCGTGCCGCGGTTGCAGCATCTTAGCTTATGGCTGCGATTGAACCGCTCACCGTTCTTGCAGTCTATAATCTAGCTGTTCCGCCTTTGAATTGACTTAGGTTTGAATGGCCGGATCGCCAATGCGGGGTTTTCTGTCATGCAACGCAACAATATATTCTCGGCCTCCATAGTCGCAGCGTTCGTCGCGCTCGCCGGCATCTCCCTAGAATCCTGCGCCTCGGCAGCGAGCGCCAAGCCCAGCGGGCAGGCCGTGACCGGCGCGTGGCAGCACCACCATGCGAATTTCAGCTATTACGGCATCACCGCGCTGTATAGCTGCGACGGATTGGAAAACAACATCCGTGCTCTGTTGCTGCATCTCGGTGCGCGCAAAGATGCCAAAGTAAGCGCACGAGGCTGCCCGAACGGGCCCAGCGTTCCCGGCCGCAATGCCATCATCGACGTCGATTTCTATACGCTCTCACCGAGCTCAGATGCGACCGGCACCGTACAAGCGCAGTGGATGCCTGTGCTGGTGAGCCCGACGCATCCCTATTTCATGAGCAACGGCGATTGTGAACTCATCGACGAGATGAAGGATCTCATTTCCAAGAATTTCAGTTTGCGCGAGGTGAACTACCGCACCGACTGCATTCCCCACGAGGTCAATATCGATGACTTCACGATCAAGGCGCAGGCGCTGAAGGAGCTGCGGGCGCCCCTGTCGAAGGGTTACTGATAGGCGCGATTCTTCCAGTTCGCGCCTTTTCCCCGCCAATAATTTACCGCGGAGGCCGCAGTCGCTGCCATGTAGAACAGCGCGATCAACGGCAACGCAAGCGGCCATGCCTTGCTGCGCTGGTATCGCGCCAATGTGGGTACATAGCTGCATGCGGCGAGGGAGCAAGCGGCCAATCCACAGGCGCGCTGCCAACCGTTGCCGAAGGCGAGCTCCCACGGCGGCACGAGCCAGACCACGGTCAACCCGGCGATGGTGAGTCCCAAAAGCCACGCGGAATAACGCAGCTGAGTGAAAGCCGTCCGCGAAATCATGCGCCACATGTCGATGAAGGCCGGATAGCGCCGTACGGATGTCGCGAGGCCCGAATGGCCGAGAAAAATAGGTCCGCCTTTCTTGACCGCCCCTGCCAGTGCCACATCATCGATCAGCGAGTCCCGAATCGCCTCCACCCCGCCGATCCGTTCAAGCGCTTCGCGGCGGATCAACACTGTACCGCCGGCGGCCGCGGCCACCGCCGATCGCGGGTCATTCACTCTGGCAAATGGATAGAGCATTTGGAAAAAATAGACGAACGCCGGCACCAGCGCGCGCTCGGCGAAACTGGTGCAATTCAGACGGACCATTTCGCTGACCAGGTCGAGACGAGCCTCCAATAACCGCGCCAATAAGGATGATAGATGCCCCCGCTCGTGCACGATATCGGCGTCCGTCAATAACAACACGGGTGCGCGGCTCGCCGCGACCCCCTCATTGAGCGCCCACAGCTTTCCGGACCAACCGGACGGCTTGGTGTGCAAACGGATCACCTGCAGGTTGGGTGCTGCACCTGCCAATGCGGCGGTTTCGTCCGTTGAGTTGTCGTCGACCAAAATCACGCGGAAGTCACCCGCATAGTCTTGGGCAAGCAACGAGGCGACGACTGCGCCGATGCTGTCGCCCTCGTCGCGAGCGGGAACGATGATGTCGATGTCCGGGAACTCCGTGGGGGTGGCGGGCAACAATTGCGGGCGGGACCGCCAGAATCCGCCGTGACCGAAGAACAGGTAGACCCAAACACCCAGTGACAGGAGCGCGATCACGCAGCGGGCCGAACTAGATCGGGCTTTCCAACGATTTTGCCAGGGGGGTGAACGGCTTCGGTCCGGAAGCGGTCATGTACCAACAGTCCTCCAGTCGAATGCCGAACTCACCCGGGATATAGATTCCGGGCTCATCCGAAAAGCACATTCCCGCTTGCAGCGGTGTTGCATCCCCGTGCACCAGGTATGGAGGTTCGTGCACGTCCAAACCGATGCCGTGGCCCGTGCGGTGCGAAAGCCCGGGCAACCGATAACCTGGTCCCCAGCCCTCGGTTTCATAGTACCGGCGAACGGCATCATCGATGCTGCCGACGGGCGCATCGATCTTCGCCGTTTCCAAGGCGATTTCCTGGCCGCGCTTCACGGTATTCCACACCTTGCGTTGTCGGGGACTTGCCGCGCCGAACACCCAGGTGCGCGAGATGTCGGATTGGTAGCC
>Ga0193726_1003155_pt1 | contig 10665 bp, 6 predicted proteins | sample H2c1metaG_FD_144928 | JGI IMG/M metagenome (GOLD analysis project Ga0193726, IMG submission 144928) | Soil microbial communities from a riparian zone of the East river system, Colorado, United States - H2c1 | ecosystem: Environmental > Terrestrial > Soil > Riparian zone | place: USA: East River... | reverse complement strand
GTTCAGCCAATCCTGCCGCGGCGGGTTGAACACATCGACATCCAGCGTGTCTTCCAGTGCCACGGCGCGATGCTCGAGATTCGACGGGATGACCAATACTTCGCCGGCGCGCACGGTCTGTTCGCGGTCGCCTTTGGGACCCAGCCAAAAGTGCAGCGCCCCCTCGAGAATGTAAGTGATTTGTTCGTTCTCATGCGAATGCCGCGGCACTTCATCGCCTTTCTTGAGGCGCACATGAGCAATCATCATGCGATCCCCCGTAATCAACTGGCGCGTTATGCCGCCTTTCATCGACTCGGCCGGTAGTTCTGCCCATCGATAATGCTTGGCACTCGATTTTGCGTCGTTCATTTTCTAAGCTCCTATCGCGCCGAACTGCACTGTGCAATTATTACCAGGAATAGTCGGAGATCGAAAAAAATGCTGCTCAATAAAGCGTGGCCCGGCGCCGCCGCTCTCATCGCTGTCTGTCTCTCAGCCTCCGCCGCCGTGGCGGCGGGCGATTCATCGCCTCAAGGCGGATACTACCGCTATCCATCGGTGCATGGCGACACTGTCGTGTTCACGTCGGAAGGTGATCTTTGGTCGGTGGGAATTCGCGGCGGCACGGCCCGACGCCTGACCTCCAACCCCGGTGTCGAATCGATGGCGCGCATCTCGCCCGATGGGCAAATGGTTGCCTTCGTCGGACAGTACGAAGGACCGAGCGAGGTTTATACGGTACCCCTCGCCGGCGGCGTTCCAGAAAGACGCACCTGGAACGGCGACGCGATTCCTGCCGCTTGGGCTCCGGATGGCCGCCTGATGGTGAGCACCAGCCGTTACTCGACGCTGCCGGATCCGAAGCTGGTACTCCTCGACAATCACGGCGGCCGCGAAGTCGTTGCATTGGCAGAAGGTTCGGAAGCCGATTATGGCTCCGACGGCCATACACTTTTCTTTACCCGCTGGAAAAAGCAGCCGAGTTCCACCAAGCGCTATCAAGGCGGATACAACGAAACCATCTGGCGCTTCGATGGCTCGGGCGAAGCGGTGCCATTGACGGCGGACTGGGCCGGTACCTCCCGCAATCCTATGTTTTGGAATGCACGCATTTATTTTCTGTCTGACCGCGACGGCGTCATGAATGTGTACTCGATGAGTACTCAAGGCCGCGAGGTCAGGCAGGAGAGCCACCAGCACGGATTCGATGTTGCCAGCGCGTCGCTGTCCGAGGGACGCGTGGTGTACGCCTGCGGCGCGGACCTGTGGTCTCTCGATTTGAAAACCGGTCACGAAGAAGTGATCCCGATTTCCACCGTGTCCGATTTCGATCAGCTGCGCGAGCACTGGGTAAAGGCGCCGCTCGATTATCTCACCAGCGTGCACATTTCTCCGGACGGCGCCCGCGCGATATTCACTGCGCGCGGCGAGGTGTTTACGTTGCCGGTGAAGAGCGGACGCGTCATCAAGGTGGCCGGCAATCCAGGCGTTCGCTATCGGGAAGCTCGATTTCTACCCGACGGCAAGAATGTTATTTCGGTCTCGACGGAGAGCGGCGAAACGGAATTCTGGAAATACCCGGCAAACGGCGTGGGTGCAGCGGAACAATGGACGCGCAATTCGAAAGTGCTGCGCTGGGACGGTGTTCCCTCGCCCGATGGCCGATGGTTGGCGCATCGGGACAAGGACCAGCAACTTTGGATTTATGACATTGGTACCCGGCAAGACAAGCGGATCGCTCAATCCAAATTCGGCGACTTCGACAATCTGACGTGGTCCCCCGACAGCCGTTGGTTGAGCTTCGTTCAAACCGCTGCAAACCAATTCTTGCAAATCAGCGTTTTCAATGTCGATTCGGGCGCCATTCAGCCGCTCACCTCCGACCGCTACAACAGCGTGAGCCCAACGTGGAGCGCGGACGGCAAATGGCTGTACTTTTTGTCCGATCGATCGCTCAAGACCACGGTTGAATCTCCATGGGGCTCGCGGCAGCCGGAGCCGCATTTCGATCGCCCGGTGAAAATCTACGAGCTTGCCCTGAGTTCGGGTCTGCGTTCGCCGTTTCTGCCGCCCGATGAACTGCATCCGGATGCGCCGGCCCCCAAGGACGAGGACAAAACTGCCGAGGCAAAGGCCGCCGATGCCAAGGTGCCGCCGGGCAAGAATCCGGCCACGCTCGTTTCGGGTTCGAGACCGCCCAAGGATGTGAAAATCGACTTCACGAATCTGCAGTCGCGTTTGAGCGAAGTTCCCGTGCCGGCGGGCAACTACGACAATCTTCAAATCACCGACAAGCGCCTGTGCTGGTTGGACGGCTCCGACGAAGCGCCTCGCAAGCTGGCGCTCAAATGTTTGGATATCGCCAATAAGGGTGAGGAACTGGAGGCGATCGCGGGCGATGTGAAGAACTTTGAGATTTCGCTTGATCGAAAAAAGATGCTCATATCGAAGGATAAAGCCTTTTACATCGTCGAGTCCGATGTGAAGGCCGCGGCATTCTCGGATCAGAAGGCACTCGCCAAGTCGACGATCAACTTATCCTCTTGGTCCTTCTTTACGAATCCGCGCGCGGATTTTCGCGGAATTTTTACCGATGCATGGCGGCTGGAAAGAGATTATTTCTATGACCGCAATATGCAGGGAGTCGATTGGAATGCCATGCGCACGCGTTATCTGCCGCTGGTGGATCGCGTATCAGATCGCGAAGAGTTGAATGAAGTGATCGCGCAAATGGTGGGCGAGTTGTCGGCGCTGCACATCTTCGTGCACGGCGGCGATGTCCGCAAGCCGTCCGATCACATCGATTTGGCGGCGCTCGGCGCTCGCTTGAGGCCTGATGAAAAGGCGGGCGGCTTCGTGGTGGAGCATGTGTACTTGCACGACCCGGATTTGCCGAACACCGCGCCGCCCCTGGATCGCCCGGAGTCGCGCGTCAAGGAGGGCGAACTCATCGTCAGCATCAATGGAGAAAGCGCGCTTGGCGCAGCCGATGAGCGCGCGCTGCTGCGAGGCAAGGCCGGCTCCCAAGTGCTGCTGCGGGTAAGATCCTCCTCGGGCGAGACTCGCGACGTGCTGGTCACACCCATCAAGGCCGCCGAGGAGGTGAATCTGCGCTACTCGGAATGGGAATACACGCGCCGCCTGAAAGTGGATGCTGAGTCGGACGGGCAAATCGGTTACGTCCATTTGCGCGCCATGGGTCCTGAGGACATCGATCAGTGGGCTCGGGACTACTATCCCATCTACAAACGCCAGGGCCTGATCATCGACGTTCGCCATAACCACGGCGGGAACATCGACTCTTGGCTGTTGGAAAAGCTGATGCGGCAGGCGTGGTTCTACTGGCAGCCGCGGGTGGGCAATTCCGAGTGGAACATGCAGTATGCCTTTCGCGGTCACATGGTGGTCCTGTGCGATCAGGAAACCGCATCCGATGGCGAGGCGTTCACCGAAGGATTTCATCGCTTCAAGTTGGGCAAGACGATCGGTGTGCGCACCTGGGGAGGCGAGATCTGGCTGAGCGGCAATAACTTCGAAGCCGACGGCGGAATCGCCACGGCGGCGGAAATCGGCGTCTACGGTCCGGAGGGCAAGTGGCTGATCGAGGGCCACGGCGTCGACCCGGATATCGTCGTCGACAACCTTCCGCACGACACCTTTGCAGGATCGGATGCGCAGCTCAAAGCCGCGTTGGATCTGTTGAAGGAGGAGATTCGAAGCGATCCGCGTCCGGTTCCCGGTCCGCCGCCGTACCCCAACAAGGCATTTTCCTACAAGCCGTAGCGGAGGGACGCGCGGCGGTTTAGCCGACGGCTTCGATTTCCACGAGCAAATCTTCGCGGCATACATCGGCTTGCAGATACACGATGTCGGCCGCGGATTTGAGCAGCTGCGACAAGGTGGCTTCAATGGCCGCCAGATCCGACGGCTTGCGCACGTACACTTTGAGCTGTAAGCCTTCCAGAGAATATCGCGCCGCGCCGACCACGCGATTGGCCTCGTCCAATAACGCGCCGATGTTGATCATGGTTTCGCGCGTCTGCGCGACGACATCGCCGGAATGAATGGTTTCGTGGCCGACGATGCTCGCGGTACCGGAGATGAATAAGTTGCTGCCGCCGGACCCGCCCCAAACGCAGGCGCGCGAAAAAATCGGACTATGCTTGCCGAATTTCGGCGGGTAGTAATAGGCGCTGGTTTGGCGCGGATTCTCGATCATTTTAGCCGGCCTGCGCGCCGCCAGAAAATAAATGGATATCGGGCTGCCGGTGGGCGAGCCCAATGCGCAGGCGGCAGGCACGGTCCCCAGGGTCGCCCTTCCTGACTTGCGAAACGCCGTCTGGCGTGCCGAATTGAAATGCCGATAGCGCTCATCGTCGCCGGCCTGCGCGTTGATGTCGGGAAGGTAATTCCAAATCCGAATCAAGTGCCGATGTCCGGTTTCATTGAGGACGTCGAAGATTTCTTGATAGGCGACCTCGGTGGCGCGCAGCAACGCGCCCGCTTCGCTGCGCGCATCGATTGCCTCCTCGGCGATGGTGAGGGAACCGAACAATAGATCCTCGGAATATCGATACTGCACGCGGGTCTGCGCCGCGTCGCCGCTCGACAAGCGAATGTCGGGTCCTAAGACCCGCCACACTTCGCACAGGTCATTCGCATTCAATGAGCGCGTCATGCTGGCGGTCACCGGTATGCGGGTTCGAGCGATGCTGGGCGGCTTCTCGAATCCCACCACGCCCAAGACACTCTGCCACCAGGACGCCGGCTGCGACGCAACGCCATGAGAGGACACATATTCGAGCTGGAGATTGCCCGTGCCAGCCGCGGTGGAAGACGCCGAGATATTCATTTAAGAGGCAGTCTATCCTGCCTCGCAAGATGAAGGGTAGCCGCTGCCCCCGTGGCCTTAGAATGCGATGTAAGGGCCGGTTCCGACCGACGTCTTGTTGCCTTCCACCGCGACAGCGACGCGCTTGCCGTAGAAAAAGGCCAAACCATAATCAAAGGTGCCCGAGTTCCCCGCCGGAATCGTGCCGGCCAGCAGCGGAAAGACATTGAACGATGGGTTGTTGTTCAGCATCGTCTGGGCATTGCCCACGCCGAAGGTTAAGTTATTCACCATGACCCCGTTTTGGCCCTGGATACTGAGAGCCAAGGTCAGAGTATTCCCGGGACAGTAGAAGTCCGTGTCTGTGGTCGTGCAGGGTGCGATATTGCTATCGGCAAAAAAAATGCCGTTCGAGCCGCTGTCCATGAAGCTGTTGGTCAAGGGCTGGCCAAGGAATGTCATCGTCAATTCTGCCAATCCATTGACCGTCAGCACGGTTTGAGGCCCTGATTGATTGTTCGACTGCGTGTCAATGCCGAATATGAGCGAGCCGCTGAGCGTCACCGCACCTGTAGGCGCGACGCTGGGCAAATCGACGATGCTGCCGTTGTTGTCCGCGGCGAAGCGCGTGACGGGATTCGGTTCTTGCATGGCGGTCGGTACCACGGTTTCCGCGCAGGTTGTCCCACAGGCGTAATAAATGCCGTGGGTGACGGTATCGCAATCGCCGCAACCCAGTTCGAACGGTCCAATGCCCAAAATGCCGTTGGCGCCGAAAGCAATCACCGTATCTTCGGCAGTGCCCATACCCGAACAGTTGGCCGGCACGGTGGGAAATCGCGAATCCCCGATGACCTGAACAGGCAGCGACTGAGCGGTCTCTCCCCCGATTTGCACATCGGCCGTGACAACGGGTCCCCAACTGTAGCCGTCGAGGAATATTGTGCACTCGACGAGTGAATTGCTGCTGTTCGCCAGTTTTTCCACCGGCAGCGTGAGCGTCAGCACCGGCGCCAACAGGCGCAGTCCATAGGAACCGGTGTCCACTTGAATGTGATCGATCGTTTGGCAGCTCGTCGTACTGCCGGGCGCGCAGACGGTGATCGTCGTAAATAAAGTATTGACGCTGCCAATGGGGCTGCCATTGACAGTGGGTCCCTGATCGACGATCACGCTGGCCACATTGTTGCCAGCCGGTGGGGGTGACGAGGTGCCGCTGCCGACACCGACACTGCTACCACCACCGCCGCCGCAGGAGATGGCCACCAGGCACAGGGCAGCGCTAAGGCTCATCCGGAGGGCGCGCATCAGAGCCATCAGTGCAAGTCTCCAAGATTGACGCCGCTGGGAATGGCGCTTGCCAAGTAAGCTCGGCCGGAAAAGCCTGCGCGCATGCGACCGCTGCCCTGCACGACCAGATCGCCTTGTTGAATTTGCAGATGCCTGTGATCCGCGAACTTAGGTTTGGGCGCGGATATCATGGCATCGAAATACTTGCCCAAGGCTTGCCGCAAATTCGGCGGGGTCGGCCCATTCCAAGCCACCGCAAACACGTTGCCGTCCGGCGCGACGAACTCGCGCAGCAAGGTGCCGCCGGGCAATTGGATTTCGTGAATCCGATAGCCCACGCGAACTTCCGAGGATTTGATCGATGCGCGAAACTGCGCGACATCGCTTTGAACCGTGATCTCCGGTTCCCCCAAAGTCGCGCCGGCAATGCGGGGCCCCAGTGCGGTCATGAGCACGGTGCAGAGCAGTGCGGTGATCTTGATTTCACCCGATCTAAATATTGGCATGGTCATCCTTTGCACTCATTTGAGCGGCGCGGCGGCATTTGGTTCATTGAAGCCGGCAGATTGTCGGCCGTCGGCGACATCAATTGAACACACGTCGAGTCGATATTGTCGCGCAATTAATCCATCGATTTTGCGCCGATGATCACAGTTGCAACCAATGGCTGCGCGAAGCTTACAATAGAATCCGCCGACCAGCGCGAGCAGACGGCAGGGATTTTCCAACTACACAATTCTTGACGTGAATTTGCGCTAAAAGTGAGCATGAATTCGCTGTGCGGTTGTCTTAAAGCTGCGGTTGTAGAATTTTCTGGAGAGCGTTAGTGAAGACACAGGCCCTAGTGATGGTGAGTGCCATGGGATTCGCCTTGTCGGGGTGCCCCATTTCCGGCGGAACCAAGTACACGGTCGGCGGCACCGTGACAGGAATGAGCGGATCCGGGCTCGTGCTCCAGATCAACGACAGCGACGACTTGAGCTTCAGCGCCAACGGCGGTTTCGTCTTCGGCGATCGGCTCGCGAGCAACGCCGCCTTTTCGGTCACCGTCAGGACCCAGCCCTCCAATCCGTCGCAAACCTGCACCGTGCGCAACGGTTCGGGCACCATCAGTAAAGTCAGCATCACCAACGTCATCGTCTCCTGCACGCAAACCGGACGCTTTGCCTATGTTGCGAATCGGGTTTCGAACACAGTGTCGGCCTATGCCATCGATCCCAACAGCGGCGCGTTGGTGCCCATCGGCGGCTCGCCCTTCGCTGCGAACGGCACCACACCGACCGCGCTCGCCGTCGATCCCAACGGCCAATTTCTCTATGTGGCGAACAGCGGATCGGGTACGGTCTCGGTATTTTCCATCAATGCCGCTACCGGAGTCCTGACGGCGATGGGTTTTGGCACGGCGGCGGGAAGCTCTCCCGGCGCCGTCACCGTCGACCCCACGGATCGCTATCTGTATGTGGCCAATCTGACCTCCAACAACGTGTCGGCTTACGCCATTGATAACGGCACCCTGACGCAGGTTGTAGGTTCGCCGTTCAACGTGGGCGCAGAGCCCGCATCCCTGGCGATCGATCCCAACGGCAATTTCCTCTACGCCACGAATTTCACCGGCAAGAATGTCACGGTGTTTCTCATTGATTTGGGGAACGGCATGTTGAGCAACATATCCGGATCGCCGTTCGGCGCCGGCGCGGGTCCGGTGTCGATTGCCATCGACCCGTCGGAAGCATTCGCCTTCGTTGCCAATGAAGCGGAAAACAGCATTTCCGCGTATTCCCTCAACGCCTCCACCGGCGCGTTGACGGTCGACCCGGGCTCGCCCTTCCCGGTCGGAACCAATCCGGAGTCGCTGGTCGTGGATCCCGCGGGCCGCTACCTTTTCGCGGCCAATGTTGACGCCGCAAACCAAGTTGCCACTTACGCCATCACGCCGAGCAGCGGCGCGTTGACGTTCGTATCCGCCGTCGCGGCCGGAGCCGTGCCGATCAGTGTCGCGATCGACCCTACGGGTCAGTTTGTGTATGCCGTGAATTTCAATTCCAACGATGTTTCGGCTTATACGGTCGGCACCTCGGGCGCGCTCATCCCGGTTCCCGGTTCACCCTTCGCCACCGGCACCCAGCCGCACGCCATCGCGATCGACTAGTGCCGACGCGCCGTTGCGCGTATCTTGCGGCGATTCACCGCAAATAAGGCATCGAGATGAGCGTCCATGATGTAACGGCCGGCCAGCGCGTTCCGCAGGAATTCAACGTCATCATCGAGATTCCGATGCAGTCGGATCCGGTGAAATATGAGGTTGACAAGCAGTCGGGCGCCTTGTTCGTGGACCGCTTCATGATGACCTCGATGCACTACCCGGCCAACTATGGATACGTGCCGCGGACCATTGCCGATGATGACGATCCTGTCGACGTGCTGGTGCACACGCCCTTCCCGTTGCTGCCGGGAGTGGTGGTGCGCTGCCGGGCGTTAGGGGTGCTGCGCATGGACGATGAAGCAGGCGGCGATGCCAAGCTGCTGGCCGTCCCGACCGACGACATCTGCCCCCTGTTCACGCATTGGAAAACCATCGCCGATGTGCCGGAAATCCGTCTCAGGCAAATCCAGCATTTCTTCGAGCACTACAAGGATCTCGAAGCGGGCAAGTGGGTCAAGGTTTTAGGCTGGTCCGGCATCGAGCTCGCGCATGCGGAGATTCTCGACGGCATCAAACGTTACGAGGCCGAGCAGCAGACGCGAGGTTAAGTTTGGCGATGGAGAGTAATCGTGGACTGATCATGGGCGGCGCGGGGGTTGCGCTGCTGCTCGCGGCGACCCTGCTGGCGTACCGCACCCCGGCTCCGCTGGGCCTTGAGGTCTCACCGACGGTTTTTTCCGCCTCCCGAGCGCAGGCCATCCTCAAGGAGCTGGTGGGCGATGATGTGCCGCATCCGATCGGCAGCGCTGCGAACTCGACCGTGCGCGAGCGAATCGTGAGGCGCTTGACGGCACTGGGATACGCCACCGAGTTGCAGACGGGGCTCGTGTGCAATGACTTCGGCGAATGCGGCACTCCCACCAACATCATCGCGACTTATGGCGGTGAAGTGGCCGGCAAGGACGCCGTGCTGCTCGCCGCGCACTACGACTCGGTGCCCGCCGGCCCCGGCGCCTCCGACGACGGCGCCGGCGTTGCGAATCTGCTCGAGATCGCGCGCATTCTCAAGGTGTTGCCCGCACGCCGGCATCCGATCGTGCTGCTCGTGACCGACGGCGAGGAGGCAGGCTTGCTGGGCGCACTGCTCTTTACTCGCGAGCATCGTTTGGCCGGCCACGTCTGGGCCGCGGTGAACATGGAAGCGCGCGGCGTCTCCGGTCCCAGCCTGATGTTTGAAACCGGGACCGCGAACGCCTGGCTCATGCATGTGTACGCGGCGGCAATGCTCAGGCCCATCACCAACTCGCTTTGCTACGTCGTCTACAAGATGTTGCCGAACAACACGGATTTCACGATCTTCAAGGCGGCCTCGTATCAGGGATTTAATTTCGCGTTCATCGGCGATGTCGGCCACTACCATACTCCCCTCGACAGCTGGGCCAATGCATCGGCCGGCACCATTCAGCATCAGGGCGACAATGCCTTGAGCGCGGTGCTGGCGCTGGCCAACTCGACCGACTTGGCTTGGGCCGCGCAAGACTCGGTTTTCTTCGATGTGTTCGCGCGCGGAATCATGGTCTGGCCGATCGCGTTCGTATTGCCGGCAGCACTCGTGGCATTGATGCTATTGCTGGCAGAGGCGGTGCTGCTGTCTCGCAGGGGTCAACTGACCGGCCGGCAGGCGGCCTATGGTGCGATCGGCGCGCTGACCAATCTGCTGATGGGCGGCGCGCTCAGTCTAGGCGTGCTCGCACTGCTGCGGATCTTGGGCAGATCGCCGCCGATTGGTGCGCCTCCTTGGATAGCGCATCCTTTGGCCATGCACATCGGATTCTCAGCACTCGCGCTCTTGAGCGCGGGGCTGATCGCCGCGTGGTTCGCGCGCCGCGCGGGCTTTTGGGGTTTTTGGTTCGGCGCCAGCGTAGTTGTAGCGCTGCTGTCGGTTGCCAGTGCCGTCGCCGTACCGGGAGCCAGTTATTTGCTGCTGCTCACGGCCTGGGCGGCGGTGCTCGCGGCCCTGCCCTGCTTGTTCTCGTCCCCGGGCCGGGCCCTCACGCAAGGCGCGGTCAATTTTGCCGCTCTCACTCCCGGCCTCATCCTGTTTGCGGTCCTGCTGCCCCTGTTGCTGCTGTTGTACTCGGCGCTCGGCACGCTCGCCTGGCCCATCTGTACCGTGACGCTCGGTTTAGTGGCCGGCTTCTTGCTGCCGATGTTGGCCAACGCAACTCGCGGCGCGCGTAATTTCGTCACGCTACTGGGGGCGGGCGTGACCTTCGCCGGGATTTCCATCACGCTGCTGCTGCCGATGTATTCCCCGAGCTGGCCGCAGCGCCTCAACATTGAATACTGGGTCGATGCCGATAGCGGCCAGGCGCATTGGTGGACGCAGGCTGCCTCGCTCCACTTGCCGCACGCGATG
>Ga0193726_1003154_pt1 | contig 10668 bp, 7 predicted proteins | sample H2c1metaG_FD_144928 | JGI IMG/M metagenome (GOLD analysis project Ga0193726, IMG submission 144928) | Soil microbial communities from a riparian zone of the East river system, Colorado, United States - H2c1 | ecosystem: Environmental > Terrestrial > Soil > Riparian zone | place: USA: East River... | reverse complement strand
AATTGTAGGGCAGGCGCCTCGCCTGCCGGCCGTTCGGTGGCAAGCGGAGCGCTCGCCCTACAAATGCAAATGGACTACGCCGCCTTCTTCGCCTTCGTCTTGTTCTCGAGCGCGGTCTTGACCTGCTCGACGATTCCCTTGAACGCCGTCTCGTCCGTGATGGCGAGGTCGGAAAGAATTTTGCGGTCGAGCCCGATGTTCGCGGCCTTCAGACCCTCGGCAAAGCGGCTGTAGGTGAGACCCTGCGCGCGAACGGCAGCGTTCAGGCGCTGAATCCAAAGATAACGGAAAGTGCGTTTGCGCGTTTTGCGATCGCGATAGGCCCAATATTTGCCTTTCATCGTCGCGTCTTTCGCGTAACGAAAGAGTTTCGAACGGCGGCCGCGGTACCCCTTGGCTTGATCTAAAACGCGTTTGCGTCGCTCCCGGCTGGCCGGGGCGTTAGTGGCTCTTGGCATGTTGTTTTATCCCGCAGGTGCGGGACTCCTCTTTCAGCGAATTGTTCTTTTAGGTTATGATCTGCGCGACCTCATTCGCTGATTTGGTCCGCTACGGACCAGGTGGGCAGATCGTCGCGGCGCCATCGGGCGTTCGCGGGCCAGAAAAGTAGCCGGGCCAGTCAAAATCACAAATGGTTTGTTGCTGCCGTCTGCGCTGTAGCCGCCCCGCTCTGTCGGGGCGTAACTTCGCGCAGCTCCAGAGCGCCGCGGCTACAGGGCGTGAAGAAATGGCGCGCATTATTGCATTGGCCATGCGCGCGCGCGGCTCCTAAAATCCCGGGCATGGAATGGCTCAGTCGGCATCGCCGTTTGGTAGTGGCGGCGATTTGCGCGTTCTGCTCTGGCGCCATCATAGCCGTCCATTTTTTCCCGGACTTTCCTTTCGTCTCAGCCATCTGGCGGCAGGAACAGAATTACGAGAATTTTCTCCAGCGCGAAGGCCGCAAAACAGCCACTCGGCCGGAATTTGTCTTCCTCGGAATCGACCAGAGTAGCCTCGAGCTTCCGCCCTTTTCGCCAGAAGAGATCGAGGGCAATCGTGCTTTGCTTTTGATGTCGCAGGGGCCGTTTCCCTGGTCGCGGGAGGTCTGGGCGCTCTTGCTGGACCGGCTCTTTGGTGCGGGCGCCCGCCTCGTTCTTTTTGACGTCCTCTTCAATCCCCCGAACGACGGAGATGCGGCTCTGCGCGATGCGCTGGAGCGCCACCGTGACCGGGTCGTGGTGGCCGCGAATATTGACGTGGCCAATGAGAACCAGATCATCGTCCCGAACGAAACGCTGATTCCACCGCCGCCGATGGCGGATAATCGCGTGGGTTTCGTTAATTTCTGGCCGGACAAACTGGATAGTTTGATTCGCGGAATTTATTTCACTCGATCGGAACGTGAGTTGGCCGGGCTCGCACCCTTTCCGGGTGACGAAGTGTTCGAGTCGTTCTCGGCCCGGGCTCTCGAAAAGCTGGGACACCCGGGCAACGTGCTCCGCGACCAACAACAGCATCCGATCCGGTTCAGTGAAAATGGCGTTTATCCGCCGCGACCGCTTTACGAGGTTTTCGATCCGAAGCTGTGGCACGCGAATTATGGCGACGGCAGTTTTTTCAAGGACAAGGTCATCATCGTCGGTCCCTCTGCTCAGGTTTTTCACGATTTCGTCCCGACGCCAATGGAGCCGGACACGCCTGGACCGGTCTTGCATCTGCAGGCGATCTCGGCCGCGCTCGCTCAGGAATTTCTCCGCAACACTTCCGAGGTTACTAATCTGATTTTGGTTGCGGCGGCCGGACTCCTGGCCTGGGTCTGCATTGCACTTGTCCGGCGGCCGCTCACTTCTTTGCTCGCATTGCTCGGGGTGACGGTGGCCTACCTCGCCCTCGCCCGGATCGCGTACGATCGAATGGGATTACTGGTCGTGGTCGTCCCCGTGCTGATCGCATTTCTCGGCGCCGGGTTTCTCTCGCTGGGTTTCGAGTATGTGTTGGAACGAATCGAGAAAATGCGCACCCGCCGCACGCTCGAGCGCTATGTGTCGAAGAATCTCGTCAAAGAGATTCTCGACAATCCCGACAGCTTCTACAGCAGCCTGCGGGGCGTTCGGATTCCGGCTACGATTCTCTTTTCCGATATCGTGGGCTTCACCGCGATGACCGAAAGCGCCGATCCCGAGGCGCTGGTCAAGAAACTCAACGAATACCTCAGCCGCATGACGGCGGCGGTCTTCCAACACAATGGCACCCTCGACAAATTCATCGGCGACGCCGTCATGGCGGTCTGGGGCAATGTGAGCAGCCGTGGCGTGGTCGAAGATGCGAAATCCTGCGCGCGCGCGGCGTTGGCCATGCGTCATGAGCTGCGCGTGCTCAATGAAAAATGGAAAGCCGAGGGGACCGCGCCGTTCGCGATCGGGATGGGCATCAATCATGGCGACGTCCTCGGAGGCAACATTGGTTCCCAAGAGAAAGCCGATCCGACGGTTATCGGCGACGCGGTCAATCTGGCGTCACGTCTCGAAGCGCTTACGCGAATCTATGCCGTCGATATTCTGGTGGGCGTGCGGGCGAGCGAGTTGATCCGCGACGAGTTTCATCTCCGGAGCGTCGCGCTTGTCCGGGTGAAGGGAAAAACCAAGCCGGTCGAAATCTTCACGTTGATCGGGGTGAAGACCGACCCCGGGAACGAGGAGTTTGTCGAGCGGCTCGACATTTACGAAGCCGGGTTTCGAAAATTCCGGGAGCGCGACTTCACGGAGGCGAGGGTCCTGTTTTCCCGCTTTCTTGAGTTTTATCCGGAAGATGCGCTGGCGAAGATGTATCTGGAGCGCGCGCGCGAATATGAAGCGGGGCCGCCGGACGAATCCTGGAATGCGGTCGAGGTCTTCCAGAAGAAGTGACGTTCCCCGGGGGAGCACGAAACCCTTGCGTCCCATGGAGGCGCACCATATTATCGTGGCTCATTCAATGGATAAGCCAGCTACCGCCATCGCCGCAGCGCAGCTTTATGGGCGGCACTGGTGAGGCTGGTTAGTGCAACTCGCCATGGTCCGTTTAAGGGATTGTAACTCTATCTGCGCGCGCAGAGACCCGCTCCAGAGAACGCCATCGCGCTCCGGCCAGCCGAGAGTCGATCTGACGGAGATTAGCGAATGCTAGCGCTTCTTTACTTGGGCCTGGCCATATGCGTCGGGGAGCGTCTCTCCGGACGCTTTTTCCGCTTCGTTTCAACCTCTCATCGTTGGGCGACGGGGGCGCTGGTCGGGCTTTTGCTCAGCACCGGTTTTACGTATCTGGCCGCGCGACATTTTTCGAGCGCCAGTAATCCGCTGCTCTGGGGAGATCTCCTGTTTTTTGCGGCCGCAACGATTTTCCTGGTCAGCTGCCCGTCGAAACGAGACCCGGCGCTCATTCAACCACGGGCCCCGGGATCGGAGAAGTGGACCTGGATCACTTTGGCGCTCTACACCGTCCTGGTCTCCTGGATGATGTTCGCCGTCCTCGATTTCAAAGGGGGCACATTACTGATCGGCATTACGCAATGGAGCGACTACGGGCCGAACACGGCGATCGTCCAAAGTTTCGCCCTCGGTCATAACTTTCCGACCCAGTATCCCCATTTTTCCGGGGAGCCGATCCGTTACCACTTTCTGTTCTACTTCCTGGCGGGAAATCTAGAATTCCTTGGCCTTAACCTGGTCTGGAGCTTGAATCTTATCAGCACCCTGACCTTGGTTTGCATGCTGGCGCTGGTCATCGCGTTCGGTCAGCTCCTTTTCAAATCTCGGGCCGTCGGCTGCATCGCTTCCTGGTTCTTCTTCTTTCACGGCACCCTTAACTGCGTTGCTTTTCTTCGGCGGCAAACATCCTTCAAAGGCGCGCTCCTGGCCATCTATGGCCTGAGGGATTATCTTACCTCGGGCTATCCGTATCGGGGAGAGGATTGGGGAATATGGACCCAGGTTGTCTTCATTAACCAACGACACCTGGCCAGCTCCATTGGCATCTTCCTGGTTGTCTTGATCTTTCTTTTCGACAGGTACCTGGAACGAGCGAAGGAAAAGGAGCGTGAGCGCGCTCTCGCCGCAGGGTACACCGGGCCAGGTGGTTGGGAGACTGCCAGTGAGCCTTCCAGCGTGACTGACCTGGAGGAACGTCATGAGTTGGTCGATCAAGCGACGTATGACGCGTTAGCGGATGATCGACCCACGCCCGACGAACATCCCTTCGCCGAGCAGTCGTCTCCGGCGCCGGAGACCATAGCCGGCAGCGAAGAGCAACCTTCCGAAGAATCGGCGCCGGCGGGGAACTATGCTTCGGAAGCCGAACATCAGACCTTCGCGACCCGAGCGTACGAAGAATATATGCGGCGCGAATCGGACGCCTCCGCCGCCAGCTCCGCGAGTGAAGCTCGGGAGTCGGACGCCTCCGCCGCCAGCTCCGTGAGTGAGGCTCAGGAGTCGGAGGCCCTTGAGTTTGCCAATGAATCGTCCCGCGAGCCGGAAATCCCCCCCGCGAGCGAAGCACCACCGCCTCAGGCGCCAGTTCCTGAGCCCATTTCCGAGCCCATTTCAGGTCCCTCTCGGGGAATGATCGCCCAGCTGGTTCATGACAACCTTGTTTCCGGCCAGGGCTTTATCTTCTGTGGCTTGCTCTTGGGCGCTTTGCCTTACTGGAACGCTCCGGTGTTCACGGCGTCGGCCGCCGTGCTCGCATTCCTTTTTGTCCTCTATCCCTGCCGCCGATACATGGTGGGATTGGCCATAACGGCGGCGGTGGTGGCTCTTCCGCAGATCCTTGCCCTACGCGCTGGAAATGCGCGATCCGGGGCGTCCCTTATCAACTGGGGTTACACGCTGGGCCACGTTCCTGTCTGGCTAGTCGTGAAGTACCTTGGCTTCACGTTCGGGATAAAATGGATCCTAATCCTGGTGGGCTTGCTTTTCTTCTCGTGGCGATACTTCCGCCTGTTCATCGCCATCTTCAGTCTGTTCCTGCTGACTTTCTGCTTCCAGTTCAGTGACGAGGCCCTGGCGAACCATAAGTTCCTAAACATCTGGCTGGTGATCGCGAACCTGTTTGTCGCCTACGGTCTCTGGCGCCTCTGGCACCTAAGAATAAAAGGCTGGGCCATACCATCTCGAGTCCTCGCCGTTCTCCTGGCCTTTCCCATTATCCTGGGGGGAGTTATCGATTTCTTTCCCATTCACAATGGCGGCTTTGTTTACACCACTTACACCAGTGACCGGCTCATCCGCTGGGTCCAGGCCGAGACGAAGCCGGATGCCGTTTTCATGACCGACAAGTTTGTTAATCATCAAATCCTGCTGGCCGGTCGCCGGATCTTCATGGGCTATACCTATTTCACCTGGTCCGCGGGGTACGACCTGCCCAAACGTGAAATCGCTTACCGGCAGATGCTCGAGAACAAGAACGCGCACCAGGTGTTTACCCTCTTAAAACTCAACGGCATCGATTATGTGGCGTTTGACAACACGGTTCGCGGCACCTTCAAGAATAACAATGAGCAGCAAGTCTATGCCCCTAACTTCAAGAAGGTGTTTGATGGGAGTGATTATTATTCACTGACCATCTACAAGGTTCCGGAGAACGCAGACTTCATTCCTGTTTCGTCCGGCGCTGCGCCTGGGGAAACTCCAGCGTCGCCCACCATTAGCCTCTTTGAGGCTGGGCCCGGGAAAGATAATGGTCAGTTCAACTTCCCGCGCGGCCTGGCGGTTGATAACGCCGGGAACATGTTTGTCGCCGACACAAATAACGACCGTCTTCAGAAATTCTCTCCTGCCGGTATATTCCTCTCTGTCATCGGAAAGAGAGGCTCGGGCCCGGGTCAGTTCCTGGAACCGGGTGGAATTGCCGTCGACTCAGGCGGCAATATCTACGTGGCTGATGTCTCGAATCACCGCGTGCAGAAACTAAAGTCTGACGGAAGTTTCCTGGCCGAGTGGAAGGGTCCCGAACCAGGATTCGTTGCCCCGCGCGATATTGCCGTAGGTCCGGGTAACTCGGTTTATGTTGTCGATCAGGGGCGTTCGCAGATTTTCAGGCTTGATCCCAACGGCAAGGTGCAAGTCGTTTGGGGAACTGGAGGACAGGACGACGGGCAATTGGCCGGACCCACCTCCATTGCGGTGGATGGCAAGAACGACAGAGTCTACGTGGCTGATCCGAGCAATAAGCGGATAGAAGTTTTCGATTCGAACGGAAAATTCATAGCCAAGTGGCCGGTCCCGGAATGGGGCGCCCCTACCGGTTGGTACTTCCAAGATCTGCTTGTCGACTCACAATCCGGACGAATCTATGCGTCCAGCAATGCCACCAACGAAGTGCTTGTCTTCGATCTAACGGGGAAGAAACTGGCAAACTTGAGGGCCAAGCCTCCTGAAAATCTCGAAGGCGCGTCGGGCCTGATTCTCGTAAAAGGCAAGCTCTACGTCCTAAATACTTTTGGCAACCGGATTAGCCAGATCGTGCTGGAATCCAAATAGGAGCGATTGCCTGCCCTAATTTGGGGGCAATCTCAATTTACAAACGGAAGGCGGCGGCGACAGCATCCTGGTAAAACATCCGGACGGTGTCGAGGGAGAGCTCAGTGAGGTCGGTGCCGCCGAGCTTGATCGCCTTTGCCAGGATATCGTGCGGCACCGTGACGATGTGGCATCCACAGGCAGCCGCCTGAAAGATATTCAGCACTTCCCGCACGCTGGCCCAGAGCAGTTCGGCGACAGGCAGGTCCTTGAGTGTTTTCAGCGATTCTTTCATCACCGGAAGCGGATCCACACCCGTATCGGCTATTCGGCCGGCAAAAACGGAAACAACGGAGGGGACATCCTTTTTCAGGGCGCCGGCCACACCTTCCACCTGTTTCAAGGTCAGGATCGCGGTGACGTTGACCTTCACGCCCTGTTCAACCAGGTCGGCGATGAGAGGGAGTGCGGATTCGGCGCGGGTGTTTGTTATCGGAATCTTCACATAGACGTTTTCCTGCCAATCCCGAATCTTAAGCGCCTGCCGGCGCATCTCCGGAAATTCGTCGGAAAAGACCTCGAAGGAGATTGGTTTGTCCGTGACATGTTCCAAAACAGAGCGCGCGAACGATTCGTAGTCCGTGACGCCAACCTTTCGCATGAGGGTCGGGTTGGTGGTCAGGCCGTGAATAAACGGCTTTTGATAAAGGTCCTTGATCGCTTCCAGATCGGCGCCATCCGCAAAGATCTTGATCGGAAGTTTTTCCAGTATGTCCGTGCTCATGCCATCACCTAGCGACTTTTGGAGCGGGAGCGCAAGTCGCTTTTAATGGCGCCGTCACTGGTTGAGAATCTTCGTCCCTTCAAAATCGAAGCGAAAACGGACTTCATTCAAACCTTTCTCGCGCATGGCCTGGCGCAGGCGGCCTTTCTCTTTGGCGTAGAACATGAGAAAGCCGCCTCCGCCAGCTCCAATGAGTTTCCCGCCCAGTGCGCCATTCGCCATCGCGCAATCGTACCAGACATTGATGTCCTGGTTGCTCATGCTCTGCGACCGTTCCTTCTTGCGCTGCCAATGAACGTCCATGAGCCGGGCGAATTCAGGCAGATTGTCACTTTCGAGAGCGGCCTGGCTCTGTTGTCCAAGCTCTTTTACGAAATGCAAATTCTCCACCATCGCCTTGTCGGCTTGTTTGCTCTTGTCATCCTGCTCCTTCAGAATTTTCGAGGCCGAACGCGCATAGCCGGTGAAGAAGAGGAGAAGATTGTCCTCCAGGTCGTACAAAGTTTCCTGCGTGATCTTCAACGGCCAGGCCTCGACGCGGCCGTCCGGCAAGAACCGGAAACAGGTTATGCCACCAAACGCTGCGATGTATTGATCCTGTTTTCCGATCGGTTCGCGAAGTTTTTCCAACTCAATATCGCAGGCCTGTGCGGCGAGTTCGGCCGGATGGACAAGATTCTTACCTAACGCGTGCAGCGCCTTGAGCAATGCGGTGGTAAAACTGCCCGACGAGCCCAGTCCGGTGCCTGCCGGGATATCGGCCATGCTTGTGATCTCCAGGTTGCGTTCCCTTACCCCAGCTAGCCTGAGCGCTTCTCGAATGATGGGATGCTTGATCTCATCGATGGTGGCGGCTTCCTCGAGCTGGGAGTACTTCAGGAGAAAGCCATCCACGAAGCGACGATGGACATTGACATAAATGTATTTGTCGATCGCCGCGGCGATGAGAAAGCCGCCGTGCCCTTGGTAATAGGAAGGGAGATCGGTGCCGCCGCCTCCGAGGGAGATTCGCAATGGTGACCGTGTGATAATCATTCGGGAATCTCGAACGTTGAAAAGTTAGGCCAACTTGTCCAGCGGATATGGATAAACGCGCTTGAAACGAGGGAAGGCTCCCTATAAATCATGCTTTAGGCTGCACCGGAGACTTGAAAGCGACGGCGATGAGTTGCCATCCGAAGGGTGAATCGCGCAGGTTCATTTTGAATAGCCATCCGAAGAGACGGGCCGCGATTCCCGCCAGCGCACCGAAAATCCCATCCGGCTTCCTCTCAGCATCGTTCGCCAGCTTATCTCCGCGGGCGATCACGGCCAGCCGGTAGAGATTGAAGAACGGGAAACCGGCGCGGTAAATTTTTTCCACACGATATCCACTTTGGACCAGGGTTTCGTGCAACGATTCCGGGGTGAAATGCCGGCGGTGCCCGATGTGCCGGTCGAACGCAGACATTTTGCCACTTGGAACGGTGATAAGAATCATGGCGTTTGCGCTTAGATACTTCGAAGCCGCTTGAAGAAAGGCAACCGGATCAGAGACATGTTCCAGCACCTCCGAGCAGACTGCACCCTTTCCCCATCCATGATAGGAATCCATCTCCTGCGGAGGCGAAAACAGATCTACCATAATGAAGGTAGCAGAAGGGGTCTTCTTGCGGGAGATGGCTACGCCGCTAGCGCTTAGCTCAAGGCCGAGCAACTTCGCATTGGGATACCGTCGCCCGAACTTCTCCAGGAAGTCTCCTTGACCGGAACCGAAGTCCACGAAATTGGATGAAGTGTCTGCGGCGTGTTCATGCCATAACTCCAACACAAATTTATGGCGCATACCCTGCGCTGGATTTAAAGCAGCGGAATCGGCGAACTGTTGCCAATGTTTCTCCCAGTCGTCATTACTGGCAGCAAACTTCTCCCCGTTGTCAGGTGCCATACTTGCGTGCCTTATCTAGCTGTCACCATTGCAAGGTTGAATGTGCATTTCTTGAAAGGCGGTCTGTCATTCTTTACGAGCGAAAACCTGGTACTGAGCGCCCAATGGCACCTTAATTAGCAATTGTTCCAAGGAGCGAATCCAGCCGAAATGGCCTGGAAGAAAAAACAAATAGTCGGTTCGAATCACCCGGAACTGCTCCAAACCAACCAGCCGGCGTGACTCCGGAGGCGGGAGCGGAATGGCATTCCTGTCTATCTCCGAGTGCTTCATGGCAAAGTTATGAACAGGATTCCAAGGATTGTTTTCCCAGAGCGCAAAGATACCGCCGGGCCGCAGACAACGACGGATGTAATTCACCACCGGCACTCGGTCCGCCAGCGCTAAGTGATGGAAGACCCCGCTGCAAAAAACAAGATCGAGATCCTGTTGGGGTAGATATTCGGTTGGGGTCGCCAATTGGACGGAGGGGCTTCCGGCAGATTCGCGTGCCACGGCCAGTGATTCTTCTGATGTGTCCAGGCCTATGACCTCCTCGGCGCCAAGGATGTCTGCTATTAACAAGAGAGATATTCCCGTTCCACAGCCAAAATCCATCACCCGCCTCGGAGCGATCCCTTGCTCCCGCAGGAGACGCGCCAGCCAGTTCAGCCTGGTTCGTGCAAAATGCTCGCGCGAAGCCCCAGCGATTCTTAACCAGGGTTTGAACAGATCGTCGTAGGTGCGAGCCAATGAATCGAACTCTGGCTTGTTTTCATCGGCGGTTTTCATCTTCTGTTTTAAGCAAAGCGCTCATTCCGGACGGGTCTGGTTGACGCTTGAGCGGGAGACTGTAACTCGGGCGAAGTGACTTTTCCAAGTGCTTTGCGGGCAACCGTTATCCGGTGAAGGTAAAGTCGGTCAAGCGAGAGGCGCTGGGCCACTGGCAGGTTCTATTTATCCCCTGAAGTGCGGGCGACAAAAATGCGGACTCCGGCGACTTCCTCTCGCTCGGTGTAGTGCTCCCGCACGAAGGCGTCGACTGCTGGAAAGCTTTCGATCCCGTGGGTGGCGCGATCGTAGTAAGTGAAGGCGCTCGGCGCGACGGCGTCGACAAAGATCAATGGCGGATTCGCCCGGAGATCGGTGAGGAATCTTTGACGAAAATACTCTCGGGACGGAGTCGGGAGCACCAAGCGTTCGATGGTCGGTTCACGAGTGCTCATGACCGTATTTGTCTGGACATAGTATTCCGGCATCCAACCCCAGACCATCATTCGATCTCGCGGTTTTGCGTAGCGCAAGATTGCTGCCACCGCACCGCGCTTTGGAACAATGGCTTTAGGATTGAAGTCGTTCGAGGACTCGAGGGTGGCAATTCCAAGTGGGAGCAGGAAAAGAAGAACGAACAAGGCGCGAACCAGCGTTCCGGGAGCCGTTGGCAAGACAAGGTAACGCCCGAGCCCGAGGACATTGGCAACACAGAAGCTCACCGGAACGAC